>ENA-ORMO01000090-ORMO01000090.1-human-gut-metagenome-genome-assembly--contig:-NODE-90-length-123060-cov-5.465144_pt1 | contig 123060 bp, 121 predicted proteins | sample MGYA00242106_ERZ509001 | MGnify/ENA primary metagenome ERZ509001 (study PRJEB26280, sample SAMEA2338736) | human gut metagenome | biome: human gut; feature: human-associated habitat; material: faeces...
TATATGGCATGTGCTTTTTTTATAGATCGAGAAGAACTGAAAAAATACCTCTAATTAAATAAATATGAATAAGAAGATTTTTTGTGAGAAGTGTCATAGATGGCACACTATCACTATTACAGAAGGAAAAAAGTTTGCGATTTGCCCTAATAAGCGTTGCGGACATTTGATTTTCATTTAACGTAAAACAATATAGCAATGAATCAAAGTAAGTTAACTCACGGCTCCCTATTTAGCGGTATTGGCGGTTTTGAATTAGGTGCCGAAATGGCGGGAATTGACACTTTGTGGAATTGTGAGATAGAAAAATTTCAAGGTGAAATATTAAAAATCAAATTTCCTCATGCTGAACGATTCACAGATATTACAAAAACAAGCGGACTCCGATATGTGGACATCATTAGTGGAGGATTTCCGTGTCAAGACATCAGTGTTGCCGGAAAACGTGAGGGTATTAAGGGAAAGCGCTCCGGGTTGTGGAGTGAGATGTACCGAATTATATGGGAAGTTAGACCTAAATACGTCATCATTGAAAATTCGCCAGCTCTCACTATTTCCGGCCTTGAAAGAGTCTTATGCGACCTTTCCAAAATCGGGTATGATGCGGAATGGCAATGTATATCAAACTACGCTTTTGGATACCCGCACAAAAGGGAAAGATTTTATCTTATTGCCTACTCCAACAAAATCGGACTACAAAGCAACGTATGCAAATATGGAAGCTTTGACTCGATATTTAGAAAGTGGTCATCAGATACGAGTGTCGGATATACTTGCGCAAAAAGGATTCTTGAAATCCCAGCGCATAGCACTGTTAGAAATGATGATGGGTTTCCAAATTGGTCACACAGAGTTGGGAGTATCGGCAATGCGGTAAATCCAACATTGGCAAAATATTTATTCGAGTGTATTAAGATTTTCGATAAACAATTAGCGTAAAACAAATCAGATATGAATAAAGAAATCAGCAATATCGTCGTAATTGATAGGGATGATTACGATGAATTAGTAGAAAAGGCGAATACCGTTGACGCTGAAATTCAAAAAAAAGCAAAGCAGGTATTTATGAGAGAAAACGAAGTTCCTGTAAGAATAGAGTTTAACGAATATCGAAATGGCAGAAATTTCACTGCTCCAATTGGATTTATTAGGCATAGTGATAATGACCAAATTTGGGAAGCATTAGATAAAATCGAACCTAAGATAAAGGAATGGATGAATGAAAACCTGAATATGTTTGACAAGAAATTAAGGGATAAATATATTACTGAAAAGAATTGTATAGGGTTGAGTAAGCGAGTTACCAACTTGGAAGAGAAATTGAAAAGGCTAAAGATTAAATATACCTTTCTATTTTCCTACTCGATTATCATTTCCGTGATTGTGTTTTTCTTATTGTCTTATTTGAAGTAAAACAAGATAGAAAGGAATAAGTATGACAGTTGAAGATCTTATTAATGAGCTTATGAAAGTAAGCGATAAAATGAAAGAAGTAAAATTCAATATAAAAATTGAAGATGACTATTCTTATGATAATGTAGCAAAGGATGTAAGAGAACAATCAGATGTTATCATATATAACTGGTAATTAACGAATAACCAAGAAAATATGAATGAAATCGAATTTAGAATAGCAGGAATCTTGGGACGGTCTGCGATAGAAAATGACATGGAAGTCCCTAAAGATGTTCAACAGTTGGCACAAGCTACAAGATATTTAGCAACGCAACTTAGGATAATTTGTAAAACAGAAATTGGTGATGAAAAAATGGCTGACGTCATATTGAAGCAAGCTATTGATATTTTAAAGTAAAACAAATGATAACGAAAGAAATATTAATCCTTTAAAATGATACAGCCAAAGCACTACAAGTATTACAGTCATCCTCCACCGTACATGTACGGAAGGATTATATTAACCACTTCCGACATGAGAAGCCGATTGAAGGAATATTCTTCACCGACTTTATCCGGGAAGTTCTTGAAAAGCGAAGCAGGAGAAAGTCTGAGCACTATGCAGCCGTTTACGATGCGATCATAAAGCACATTGATAACTTCTCATTAGAGTTTGATTGCGACATATTCACCAATTCGGTAACGGCTGGATTTATAGATGATTTCATTATCTACTTGGAAGATCAAGGATTGAGACGTAACACCATCGTCGGATACATACAGAAAATGCAATCTCTTGTCCGTAGAGCGTCTCAATACAATTATGCGGTAGATGTAACCTATGATGAGATCGATTTGAAATGTGAGCCTACAAATGCTGTATTTCTTTCAATGAATGAGATCACTCGTATCTATTATTACAAGTTTGAGAAGCAGGATAGAAGGAGGGCAAAAGAGCGAATAAGGGACATGTTCGTATTAGGATGTCTTACCGCTCTACGCTACTCCGATTATTCGAGACTGACAAGTCAGAATTTGATAAATGGATATATTATGATTCGGACAAAAAAGACAAATGTAGATGTCAAAGTTCCGGCTCACGACTATGTGAAAGAGATATTCGAAAAGTATAAAGGCATTGTTCCGTGTGGTCTATGTATTCAGTATTTCAATAAGTATTTGAAGGTTATCATGCGAGAAATTGGATTAAACGATAAGATTACATTTTCCTATACTAAAGGTGGTAAACTGATTACTGATACTCGTGAGAAGTGGGAGTTGATTAGCAGCCATACAGCAAGAAGATCTGCAGCCACTAATATGTATTTAACAGGCCGTATGAAGACCTTAGAGATTATGAAACTCACTGGTCATCGTAGTGAACAGAACTTCTTCCGGTACATCCGGCTTACAGGTGATGATACAGCAAGGTCGATAAGTGGTGATATGTTTTTTAGAAAATAAATAATTAAATATTATGGGATTTACAACACCGTGCTTTATACGCAAGAATACACCGGAGCTTCGGAAAAATCTGAAAGCATTTGGATATATAGATTGTTCCACAGTAGATGACCGTTACACCGCAATATTTGTAGATGCAGAACGTGGAGAGTTTTTTACAGAATATCTCTCAAATATTACAGATGATGAATTGGCAATAGATTGTTATGAAAACGACAATCTGTTTCTCGCCATAGCCGCATTGAGGGATGATACAGATAGAGGACAGTTCTTTGTGACAGAAGCAAGGCTTGGAAGTATTAACTGTCCTGACAGCATAATAGAAAAAGGATCATTCATAATATGCTGTGTTGATAAATGGGAAATTCCTAAAAATCAGTGGGATTCTATGTGTATCCCCTCACACAAGGCTTCCGTATTAGAATTAATAGAGCACTTTAAAAAGCAATGATTATGAAACAGACAGTAGAAGAAGCAGCAAAGGAAAACATACTGTTTAATCACAGAACAGTTGACAGAACTTTGTCGGGTAAAGATTTGGCAAAGTTTGGAGAAATTAATTTTGTTCAAGGTGCAGAATGGCACGCAAAGCAATCACCGTGGATAAGCGTTGAAGAACGGTTGCCTAAAGGAAATGAACTTGTTCTTTGCAGAATGGTATCAAACGGAGCCATTGTGAGCGGATTCATCAATACAATTCCAGGATGTCAACCACAAGTGTCAACATCACCGGATTTTGAATTTGAAGATTATAGTGATTACGTTTGCGACATGTGGATGCCAATCCCCACCTTCGATGAAATACTCGAAGCCAATAAAGATGTGTTGAAACGAATTAAAGAGAAAGGAGACTAAAACATGGAAATAAAGAATGTAGGGCAACTTAGAAAAATCATCGAAAATCTTTCCGATGATTATGAAGTAGAGATGCGTGTTAGACGGAAATTGTCTGAAGAAGAATTAAAGCAGTGCAGGTATCCTTATCCTTACGATACCGAATATTTAACTTTGGAATTTGACGATATAGGTGTGTCTGATAAAGTATTGTGTTTGGGCGTAACTTCTAAGATTAATTAATATGAAAGATATTCTTGAAATAGTAATACTTTGTTTATCATTATGGATAATTATTCCTACACTAATGATTATTTGGATCGAATGGGAATGACTTGACCGAAAATATAAAAACAAAAAGAAAGGAGAATAATTATGATCGAAGAATTTGTAAAATTAGAAACAGCAAAGCTGCTGAAAGAAAAAGGGTTTAGGGAAGATGTATTTACTTTTTATGAAGCAGATTCCATAGAAGGTGACATGAAACTGTCTGAAACTTACGACAAATCCGAGAATTTCAATGAAAAGGATGATTGTTTTTCTGCACCTACCCAATCTCTCACCCAAAAGTGGTTGAGGAACACTAAGTTCCTCCATATTGAAATAGGCTATATGTATGGAGACTATTGGCTTTACGATATTCTGACAATACCTACCCATGACCTGATAGGATTGGAGGATAGAGCCCCTGTTCGTTACAACACCTACGAGGAAGCATTGGAAGCCGGAATTCAGGAAGCGTTAAAACTTATATAGACAATATGAAAGAAAATAAAATAAAGATACTTCACAATGTGATAAGATATCCTGTCATGATTGTATCAATTCCTATTCAATGTATTGCTTTAGTATTAAAATACTTTGCCGATGGAGTGAATATGATATCTATATGGTGGGGGGAATTCTTAATCAAGAAGTTTAAATTATAAATGAAAATTATGTGGATTACAAAATATGGCAAAGTTTAATGATGAAATGATTCAGCAGTGTTCAGATTGGGTTCGTGAAAACGGGCTGATGGAGTATGGTGGAGCGAAGTTAAAGGACTTTTGCAAGCGCTTCGGCATAGATGCACAGACTTATTATAATTGGATGGAAAATTCGGACTTTTCGAATGCTATAAAAAAGGCAAAAGATGATTTCAAAAATGGTCTTGAACGTCGTATTGTATCTTCTATGGCCAATGCTGCCATTGGATATGAATACGAGCAGACATCAACCGAATACTATTTTGAAGGTAAAAAGAAAAAGATCAAAAAGGAGGTAAAGAAGAATATTCGTGTTGAACCGAATATCGGCGCCGGTATTTTCCTTTTAACGAATTTAGAACCAGATAGGTGGAAGAATAAGCAAAATACTGAGCATTCAGGTGAGATTTCGACAGGACTTAATATCATTGTTTCCAATGATGAAGATGCTAATTTGATAGAACAACTTAAAAATAAGGAATAATGATTGTTGTTAAGGTATACAGAGAGAGTTTGAAAGCTTATCTTTCTGGTGTTAGAACGATTGCTAACCGTGGAGGAACAAGATCAGGAAAAACATATTCTATTGTATCCTTACTTGTGTCTATTGCTGTCGGTAGTAAAAATGGAAAGGATATAAATATTGTATCTGAGAGCATGCCACATTTAAAAAGAGGAGCATTAAAAGATATTGATGATATTTTGTCTAATGAGGGACTTTTAAAAGACAGGGATTTTAAATTGAATTCTACTGATCATCAATATACGTTCAATAGTGGTAGTAGTATACGCTTTTTTTCAGTTGATGATTGGGGTAAGGTGAAAGGTGGGAGAAGGGATATATTATTCATTAATGAATGTAATCGTATTCCATATGAAACCTATAGACAATTGTCTGTTCGTACAAGGGAATGTGTATTTCTTGATTGGAATCCAGATTGCGAGTTTTGGTATGAATTAAAGGGGGTACAAGTTAAAAAAAATACTATAGAAGTACATTCTACATATAAAGACAATCCTTTTAATACCCCACAGCAAATTTCAGAAATAGAATCTCACAAAGACGATGATAATTGGTGGAGGGTCTACGGTCTTGGATTAACAGGTCGTTCTGTCGGAATTATATATTCAAGATGGAAGCAAGTTGATTCCATACCAGAAACTGCAAAGTTGATCGGTAGGGGAATGGATTTTGGTTTTACAACAGATCCTACTGCGATCGTTGATGTTTATCAATATGATGGGAAATTATGGGTGAATGAACATTGTTATGAGAGAGGTCTTACAAATGACCAAATTGCAGATAGACTTAGGGATAAAGACTGCGATGTTATTGCTGATTCTGCTGAACAAAAATCAATTCGTGAGATTTATAATTATGGAATAAAAAAAATAGAAGCGGCAAATAAGGGAGCAGATTCAATTCGTAATGGCATTCAGATTTTACAACGTTATGAGATATGTGTTACAAAGTCAAGTCTTAATTTAATATATGAACTTAGGAATTATAAGTGGAAAGAAGATAAAATAACCGGAGAATTGAGGAATGAACCTATTGATAGCAATAATCATGCGTTGGATGCATTACGTTATGTAGCACTTAATAAATTATCGGAAAGTTCAAAACCACGAGGTATTAGAGTTCGTAATTAGAAAAATAGAGCTTTTTATTTGATTATTTGATTTTTAGTATATATATTTGTGCGTGCAATAAAGTGTTATTGCATAATTGATTATTTGATTCTATTAAATAATTGATTTAATTAAATTGTAATTTATTGAAAAGGGTGAAGGGTTGACCCTGAGATATAACATATTAATAACTTTAATTTTTAAAAGTATGATTTGTACATGTCCAGCGGCACCAGCTTTGCCCGATATTCCAGAAGTGATCTGTTCCGAATCGTTAGGACAGATTCAAAAAGTTGCTTTCCAACGTCTTTATAAAGATGATGGAACAAGAAATAGTTTTAACGGTGAAGGTGATTCTCCAATGCCTATTACCGCACTTGCGTCTTGGACTCCATTATTGTCAGCGAATGACTCTACTAAAATTGTTGTTTCTCCGTACATTGAAGCACCGACAGCAGAAGCGGGCGCAGCACGTACCTTTGGTGGCGGAAATGAAACACTTGGAGGTATTGAAAAGAATATAGGCCGTGAGCCAACTCCGTTTACAGGAGTTATTCGCGAAGTACCACAAGCGGTAATTAAAGCACTTAAAGCATTACAGTGTGAAAGTCAAGCATCCAATTTGGGTGTTTATCTGTTTGATGGGAATGGTGCAGTGGGTGCTGATCAGGATGAAACAAATGAAAAAATTTATTATCCTATACCTGTTCGTTCACTGTTTATAGGAGATAAAACATTGGGCGGATTGGAAGCACCGGATAGCAATGCCATTTCATGGTCATTCTTGCCAAACTGGTCTGACAATCTCGCTATTATTGCCCCTGATTTTAATCCTTTGACTGCTCTTAGAATTGCTAAAAAATGAAGGCAAAGACAACAACAGTTACATTAAGATGTGATTCGTTGAATATCGAGAAAGAATTTGGAATCACCCATGCCGATAAGCTGCTGAGAATGCAGAATAACGGCGGGTGGTATTTACCGGCAAATTCAAGTTTTAAGTTTGACAAAGAGAATGGGTTTATCAATCGATCAAATAAGAAAAGAGATAACGGAACCTCAGAAAAGAGGAACGATATCGAGAGCAATAATCCAGCAAAACCGGATTAAATTCCATGCTCAGACATACGCTACTCCGATTATATCTCAGCCTGTTACTGACTTTCTTGCGATGGTTAGTAACATTCTTCCGCATGATAAATTTAAGATCTTTAAGACCCTTTTCCGTTATCCTATTCGCACGAATGAGGTAACGTCCATTTGCTTTGACAAGCTTTCTCGGATATTCGACGGTCGCAACCCTGCGTTCAATTACCAGTTCCTCAACAGTGACCAAAGGGATGATTGGGAATATTACCGGCAAGATGTCCTGCATGAACCAGAGGTTTGGAGTAAAAAAGGATGGGAGTTTTTCAAAACGGAGATAAACAGCATTCTTATTGTTGATTTGCCGGCAGAGCAATCTACCGGCAAATATCCAGAACCCTATTTCTATTGGCTTCCGATCGAAAGTGTAATCACTTATGAGGCAAATCCTACGACCGGAATAATGGATTTTATAATATTCCGTCAAGATTTTGGCCGTATTGCTGTAATCGACAGGGATAGTTACCGCATATTTCGGGAAGAAAAAAATAATATAGGGGAGCTGCTTGTTGAGAATCCTCATGATTTAGGTTATTGCCCGGCAAGATTCTTTTGGGATGAACCGGTTAATTTGAGGGAACCAGATATTAAGTTGAGTCCTCTAACTAAGGAATTGGAAGCATTGGATTGGTTCCTGTTCTTTCACATCAGCAAAAGACATCTTGATCTCTACGGTGCATACCCTATTTATTCCGGTTATGAACAGGCATGCGATTTTAGCAATGGAAATAATGGGGATTATTGCGATGGAGGATTTATCCGGGATAAGGATGGGCACTATAAGTTTGACCAGTTCGGTCTTGAACTTCTCCGGTGCCCTAAATGCGGAAATAAACGCATAGTTGGTGCCGGATCATTTGTTGAAATACCTATCCCGGGCGAAAAACAGCCTGATTTACATAATCCTGTTCAGATGCTTTCTGTTGACCGTAGCAGTCTTGATTATAATGTCGATGAAGAAAAAAGACTACGTGACGATATCATAACGGCTGTTGTCGGACAAAATGAGGAAGTAACGCAACGTGAAGCATTCAATGAACAGCAGGTGAAAGCCGCATTCGAAAGCCAAAGCACTGTCTTGAACCGTATTAAAAAGGGATTTGAATCCGCACAGCAATTTGTCGATGAGACCGTCTGTCGCTTGCGATATGGTAAACAATTTGTTTCAGCGAAAGTCAATTACGGTACTGAATTTTACCTGTATGATGCTAATGAATTGCGTCAAAGGTATAAATCGGCAAAAGAAGCAGGTGCGAGTGAGGGAGAATTGGATGCGTTGCAAAATCAGATCATAGAGACGGAATACCGGAATAATCCGACGCAGATGCAGCGAATGTTGATACTGTCAGAACTTGAACCTTATCGGCATTTGACCCGTACAGAGATTTTAGATCTCTATGGTAAGAATTTGATTAGTGAGGATGAACTGCGTATCAAGCTGAATTTTGCAAGCTATGTGCGACGATTCGAAAGAGAGAACATGAACATTCTTGAATTCGGCACACAGGTGCCTTTTGACAAAAAGATATCAGTAATAACTAATAAATTTTTTGATTATGCTCGTGAAAACAGGAGTCAACGGGGAGACTAAAGACGTGTCTATTTTTGACGTTACCCCGGAAAATTACATTGTTCCCAAAGGGGAAGAACATTTGTACCACTGCCTTATCGAAGTTAGAAAGTTCGATTCAGATACAGGTAAGAGATTGAGCACACCACGTGTTCAAGTGTTCGGTAAAAAAGCTTACGAAGAAGGTGTTTATCATAACTTGAAAAAGCATGGTCACACCATTACTGTATTGCACGATCCGAACGAATACTTAACTGCAAAGAAAGCAGAGGAAGCTGCAAAGGCAGAAGAAAAGGCTGCTAAAGAAGAGGAAGAGGCACGGCTTAAGGCAGAGGAGGAAGCCAGGATTGAAGAGGAACGGAAAAAAGCTGAGAAGGAAGCCCTGAAAGCGGAAATCCTTGCTGAATTGAAAGAGTCTGGCATTATTCAGGAAGCAAAGAAACCGGGCAGGCCTAAAAAGGAATCTTCTGAAGAAGCAGAAGAATAATATTAACCATAAATGATTAAAGGGTAAAATCATGGCATTAACAGTAGAAGTTTTAAAAGCAAATTCGGTATTGGCCGGATTGAGTGACGAACAGTTGGCAGCTATCACAACTTTGTCTGCAAATGACGAAAATAGCGTAATTGCTCAAAAAACGGGTAAGATATACGGTGACTTGGATGCCGATATTTTGTCTGTTACCGGTATTGCAAAGAATGGCACTGAAAAGACGTATGATTATGCGAAAAGGGTACTTGGTGAGTTCAAGACAAAGGCCGAAAGTGCCGTACAGCTACAGAGCACTATTGATACGCTGACAAAAGAAAAATCGCGTTTGGAAAAGGCTATCCAAGATGGTGCTTCCGATGCGGAGACCGCGAAGGCTTTGAAGCAGGCTAAAGCTGATCTTGCAGCTATTACAGGGCAATATAATGAGCTTAATACCAAATTCCAGAACGCTGAACAAAACCATCAAAAAGAACTGTTCGGTATCCGTGTGGAATCAACATTGCAAGCTGCTACGGCTAATTTGAAGTTTAAACCGGAGCTCCCGGGAAGTGTAACTAAGGTATTGCTTAGTCAAGCGACAGAGAAAATTAAAAACATGCATCCGGAACTGATCGATGACGGGAAAGGCGGTCAGATCATTGCGTTCAAAGATGAAAATGGCGCAATTATGCGTAATCCGAACAATCAATTGAATCCATTTACGGCTGATGAATTGATTCAACGTGAATTGGATATGATGGGGGTTTTGGATAAAGGCAGGCAACAAGTCGGTACCGGCACACAACCTCCTTCTGGTGTTACAGGTTCGGGTACTGTTATTAGCATAGCTGGTGCAAAGACAAGAACAGAAGCATATGATATGATTGCTTCAAGTCTTATGACGCAAGGACTGACAAATGGTTCTGCGGAATTCCAGACTGCTATGGATCAGGCATGGAAAGATAACAATATCTCTTCCCTTCCGGAGAAATAAAGAGAATAAGAAAGGGTAAAGGGTCAACCCGGTATTTATAACATTAAAAAAATATTTGATATGAGTTTAATTGCAACCAGATTACAGAATTGGCGTGTTGAAGATCCCGAATTTGACCGGAATATGACCCGCCCTTGCGAGTATGGCGCATTGGATTTTTTCGTAGAACAGACCGATGCACGTAATTCGATTATTAACCCCCGATTACGCGAACGTGCATTCGCTTCGATCGGTAATACCGTACAGATTCCTGTCATTAACTATGATGAGAATGTACAGGTGTCCAATGTTCGCTCATGTGTCATTGCTGATAATGAGAATACTTCTGCGCTGTATACCGTTACATGGGCTACTTACGCGGTAGGATTTACGATGGTGCCGGCTGCTTATATGAATAATGAAATCAGTTACGAACATGACTGGCTTCGCAAAATGGAGAAAATCAGTCGTGCTATGGCTAATGCTCTTGATTCAGCAGCAGTTGCACAATTGGAAGCTCAAAAGACGCAGGTTTTCAAATCTAAACTGAATTATACCGTAACCGGTAACGTGATTGAAGTTCCTACTCAGATGTCTACTGAAATCTTAGGTGATATTAACCCTATGATGCGTGCTAACTGTTATCCGGAACAGATTCACGTGATCGGAAATGCCGGTGTTGATGCACTTATTCGTAAATTGGCTCAGCATGGTATCTACAATGACGTCAACAAACGAATGGAATACGACAACAAGGTTATTCATTATACTAACAATGTCGTTGACGAATCCGGCAAAATGGGAACACTGTTCGCAGTAGTTGACGGGAATGTCGGAGTGCTTACCCGTGTTGACCGTGAAGCATTACGTCGTGCTCGTTCTAACTTCCACGAATGGGACGTAGTACGTATTCCGTTTGTTGATCTTCCGGTAGGTTCTCATTACTATACGGAAGTTGGTGACCAGTCTAAATTGTGGGGTGATGCAACGGCAGATTTGAATTGTGGTGTTAAAGAATTCTTCGGATTCTCAGTTGATGTTGCATTCTTGGTTGCATACAACAGTAATCCTGCAACTATCGCTAACCCGATCATCAAGGCTGAGATTGCTGCACGTGCAGATAATACTCCTTTGGGTATGCCTGTATATGTGACGAATGCTGCTCAGTTTTCGGCTTAAAAATTAGATATGACACAATGAAAGGGGATGGGATATTTGTCCTCATCCCCTTTATTTATTAAAGGGTATGTACAGGTTAAAAGAAATAGAACAGGCTTTGCTTAATGTTGTGGGATGGCAACAGGCTCTTAATCCTACACATCATATAGAAGAATCATTGACGCGTACCGATAGCGGATTGTACTTTCAAAATGCACATCCTCTTGTTACTCTCAATAATATATCGGCCATAATACCGGATGATTGGGGCTATCAGTATCCGAAATGGAACATGATTTCGCCTTATAGAAAAGGGGATATTGTGTCTCATAATAATATGCTGTGGATGGCTAAAATGGGCAATACTAACCAAGAACCAGCGGTTAGCGACTTTAACGGTGACTTTAGTCGTGATTATGGCAATCCTTTTTGGCAGCCTTTCAATATGCTATCCAGTTATCTTGAAAATCTGACAATAAACGGTATAGATACCGTTGTGCAAACCTTTACTCAAATGAAAGGTTTGGATAAGGAGACGAAAAATTTGTTGGAAAGACGTACACTCTTTGATGGTGCAGGACGTATACGTGCTACTTTGCAGAATTCTCATAAACTCGTAGGAATGGAAATTGTTCCTGTCCGTTCTATGGGAGTGACAACTAAAATAGAACGTATCGGGCTTCAAATGACCGGTGGTACCGGACTAATCAAGATGTATCTCTTCCATAGTTCGCAGATAGACCCTATCCGTACTTTCTATCTGAATTTTAATGTCACGAATGGAGGGTTCCAATGGTTCCCATTAAAAGATTGTTATCTGCCGTATATCAGTGACGGAAACAACTCCGGTGGTGCTTGGTATCTGGTATATAATCAAGACGAGCTACCACGTGGAATGGAAGCTGTCAATGTTTCAAAGGATTGGAGCCGTGAACCTTGTGGTACATGTAATATCGGTAGTGTGGAGACATGGAGACAGATTACTAAGTACATGCAGATATCTCCATTCATGTATAATGCACCTACTACATTTGAAGAATATCCGGAACTCTGGGATATTCCCGGAAACATCTATACCAATACGCTGAATTATGGTATTAATTGCGAGATAACGGTTGGCTGTGATCTTACTGATTTTATCATATCACAACGCCAGATATTTCAGACAGTGATACAAAGGCAGGTAGCCGCAATTGCATTGCGGACAATGGCTATGAATCCGGATGTACGCGTAAATCGAAATCAATCCAACGTGTCCCGTATGGATATTCTTTACGAACTTGACGGTAATACACAAGGTAGGCCGGGTGGATTAGGCTACGATTTAAAAAAGGCTTATGAAGCACTGAGTTTAGATACACAGGGATTAGATAGAATTTGCTTGTCATGTAATAATCACGGTGTTCGTTATCGTACAACATAATGGCGGGATTGCAGTCTATAATAGATTTGAAAAGTCGGGTAGTTACCTTTAATGAGGGGCTGGTTTCAGGCATGTATATCCAAAGGATCATTACGGATAACGAAGCTTATATAGTTGATATGAATGCTGAAATTCAGTTGTATGAAGAAGGGGTTAACAGGCTTGGGGTGAGTATTATGGATTATGCTCCATACCGGCCGTTGACTATAGCGATTAAGGAGGAGAAAGGACAACCAACCAACCGTGTGACATTGCGTGATACAGGTGATTTTGAAAGTAGCTTCTACATTGAAGTCGGTGACAGGCAATTTGAAATAAAAGCATCTGATTGGAAAACTGAAGCATTGATAAAGAAATACGGCCGTCAGATTCTCGGTCTTACGGATGAAAATATATTGAGCCTTATATGGGATTACATTTATCCGGATCTCATGAAAAAGGCAAAGGAAGTAATTTTAAATAAATAAAAATGGAACGTGTACCAATACCAAAGAATCCAGAATTATTCGATAGGGTGATATCCGATATACAGAAAGGGTTAGCTGATAATCTTCCGTGGCTGGATCATAGCTTCGGACGTGCAGAACGTCTTGTGAAGTCCATCAACGGAAAGAAATATTATACACCTGATGTATATGCAGGTGGCAATGATTATATACTGATTGCACCGGATGATAAAGTGTTGGGTAACTTTTCATTTTTTGTAATTGATGATCCGCAGGATGTGGATTGGATCACAGGCAGGCAATCTGACTATAAGGCTCAATTTTCGCTTATTGTATGGGTGGATATGCGTAGGGTTACCAATGAGGCTGACAATCGCAATACGGAAGCCGTAAAGTTTCAAATCATGCGTGCGTTGAATGGTGGTTTCTGGCTTAAATCTGGAAGTATTAAGATTAACCGTATATACGAACGTGCGGAGAATGTTTTTAAAGGATTTACATTCAACGAATTGGATAATCAATTTTTGATGCATCCATTTGCCGGATTCAGATTCGAAGGTGTGATGACGGTTAAAGAGACATGTTATAATCAATAGTAAATGAGTATGCAGGATTTTTTATATCATATGGTTATTGTCGCACTGTTGGCGACATTTATTCTTTCATTGTTGCGTAAATGGAGAGTTATTGAGTGGATGCAGGTTCACGGTAATGATTTCTTCTCAGAGATGGCATTGTGTAACTTTTGTCTGTCATGGTGGGTTTCTGTATTTCTGTCTGTTATTTGTGCAGTTATAACAGGCGATTTAACATCATTGTTAATACCTTTTTGTTCCACTCCATTAATCAAGTGTCTGTTATGAGAAAAATAGTACTTGCAAAGCATAAGGTTGAGTTATATGACAGTATTGATGAATTACCGATTGTCAGGTTTCATAAGTACAATAAAATGCTTCTTATAGATGCCGGTGTAGGTTCCGATCTGAGTGATTGGGACGCACATATGGAAAAAGTAGTAAGGTATTGCCGTTTAAACCAGCCGGATAAGGCTGAAAAGGAGATAGGAAACATCCGGCAGAACATCTATTTCATACAATCAGAAATAAGCCCGAAACATCTGGCATTTGCAGCATTGGTAAAAAGCATAGACGGAAAATTGGTAGATGATTTAACCGATGACGGATTACAGAAAGTGTTGGATCTGTTTGCAGAAGCGACGAATAAGGAACTGACCGACCATATGGAATCGGTCAAAAAAAAAATAGATGAAGAGATGCTACTGTATTTCCCCATGCTGTTTGATGATTCTACCGTGAAGGAGTATTATGATCTTTTGAGGGAAAGAACACTGCTAATGCTGAATAGTACCATTGAGGGAGTTGATAGAAGTAATGAAATCGATGATCTGACAGGTCAACTGATTACTTATACCAATCCTCAGTCTTTTTCCGGAACCGACAGTGTAGAAATACAGTATGATAAACAATTCGAAAATATGTGTCTTATGATTGCACAACATCTACATGTCAATGCAAAGAAGTACACTGTATTAGAATATTACAACGCATTTGAATTCATAAAGAAGTCTTTGAAGTCAAAAAACAAATCAAAATAAGATGGCAGATAACAATAATCCTATAAAATACAGTGATCTTATTAAGCCTGACAGTTCAATAACCGATCTGATCAAGCAATTAGAAGAATTGAAAGGCATATATGAGTCTGCTCTTGCGAAGGTGAAAAAAGAAGCGGAACAGCTTAGTAATTCCCTTAAAAAAGTATCCGGTGCAACAAAAGAGGGACGTGAAACTATTCGTAAAGCTTCTGAGGATGCAGAAAGATTATCTTATTCTCAATCAGAACTTACGGATTCTTTGAATGCTACAACAAAGGAATTGAATCTGTTAAAGTCAGTTCAGCAACAACAGAATTCGATTAGTAAATCTGCTGAAAATTCCAATAAGTCATTAGGGGCTTCTTATGAAAAATTGAATTCGGATACGAATAAATTAACCCGTTCTATCGATGAATTGTATACTGCATTGTCAGATGTAGAAAAGACGAATTACGATGCATTCATAAAAAAGGGTGAAAATGGGATGGCTTCATATTCGGATGTAATAAATAAGGCATCTTCTAATGTTGCCCGGCTGACATCTATCTCTGATCAACTGAATGCGTCTTTTGATTCCGGTGATTTGAGCATAGATGATTATCGTGCTGCTATGGAAAGAGTAAATGCCGGTCTGCAAAAGGCTGACTCTGTAATGAACAAATTTCAAGAATCACAAAGGGGTGTTGATGATGAAAATGGAAGGTTACAGGAGTCTTTTTATGGTCTTGATACGAATATGCAAAATTTGTTCAAGAATCTTATTGAGCTTCAGCAGGAACAGGTAAATACCAAATCTTCATTGAAGGAACTTAACAAAGAATATGATTCTGGGAAGATTTCTGAGAATGAATTCATAGAAAGGGCAGCGGCTCTGACTTCTGTTATGGATGGTCAAAAAGATGCTATAAAGAAAACTCAGACGCAAATTAAACTTCTTAATCAGTTGAATACAAGTACTGCGGGAAGTTATGAACATTTAAGTGCTCAGTACTCATTGAACAAAATAGTTCTGAATGGATTATCTGATGAATACCGGAAAAGCACGGAAGAAGGGCGTAAATTGGTTGCTGAGACGGACGCATTGTATCAAGAAATGAAGAGACTACAGGAAGAAACAGGAAAGACAAGTCTAAATGTAGGAAATTATTCTGCTGATGCACAAAAGTTGACAACGCAAATTGAGAATCAAACTAAGCAGTTGGCATTATTACGTCTTGAGGGTAAACAAAATACAGAAGAATACCAACGGTTATCGAGAGAAACAGCCATTTTAAGGGATGCTCTTAAAGATGCTACGGCAGAGGTAAACAATATGGCTTCCGATACTTCTAACTTGGATGCTGTGTTAGGTGCTGCCAGTGCTGCATCTGGTGGATTTTCTGCCTATACTGGTATAATGGAATTAGCCGGTGTTGAAAGTGAAAATGTAGAAAAGGCACAAAAAAAGTTGCAAGCTGCAATAGCGGTAACGACAGGTGTTCAAGCTATTCAAAATTCAATTCAGAAGCAATCCGCATTAATGCTTGGAATATCCCGATTACAACAAACGGCTTTAACGAAGGCTAAAGTATATGATCGTCTTGTAACTATGCAGGGAACCAAAGCTACTATATCTGCAACTGTAGCTCAGAAGGCATTTAATCTTATTGCAAATGCTAATCCTTATGTTCTGTTGGCCACTGCGTTAGTAACTGTGGTGGGTGCGTTAACTCTTTTTTCTATGGGGACAAAGGATGCTGCGGAGAAACAAAAAAGACTCAATGAATTTCAATTACAATATATCGAACTTCTAAAAAAGGAGGGTGAAGAGATAAACCGAGAGGGTAATGAACGTATTGCTCAATTGGAAAGAGAATTGAAGGTTGCTAAAGCCCGTAATGCTGGATTCAATGAAACACGGAAGATTGAAGAGAAGATACATGAAGAACGTGTAAAGAATAACAACAATGACTTAAATACATATTCCAAGATATTAGATGCATTAGATGAGAATAGGGAAAAGCTTAAATTAACTCGGAAAGAACTTGAAGGATTGTATGAAAAACAAAGTAAAGGAATATCGAATGCTTTTATTGAAATAGATGGAAAACGGGTTCAGAAGAGTATTAAAGATGCAATAGAAATTATAAAAGGAAGAGTTGACGGTCTGGAGGCATCAATAAATCTGGCTGTTAATATAAAAACAGAGAGTGAGGACTTGGTAGCAGAAGCCAAAGAAATGGCGGAACAGAAAAAACAAGAAACTCAGAATATCGTCAAACAAGAAACCGATATTCTTCGTAAGGCAGAAGACGTTAGAATATCTCTTATTAAAAACAGCTTTGACCAACAGAGATCACAACGAAAAGCGGCAAATGCCCGTTCGATAGCAGATATAAAATATCAGTTGGAGACAGATAATAATCTTACGGAAAAGGCAAGAAAATCATTGAATGATTCGATAATATCTTTACGTAAGCAATTGGATAACGAACTAAAGGAAATTGACAAACAACAAAATGCATCAGAACTGGCAGCTATTAGATTGACCGAAGATGCCAAGATTGCATTGTTGGAAGAGGGTGCAGATAAGCAAAGAGAACTGTTGAGAGTATCTTATGAAAGACAGATACAGGATCTTACCAACAGTTTGAATACTGAAAGGGATTCATTGACTGAAATACAAAAAAATGAAATGGAATCCCGTTTAGGTTATCTTCGTGACCAATACGCAAAGGATCTTAATCAATTGGAAGATCAGATAACATCAGATATGTTACAAAAAGAATCTGACCGGATACAATTAGAATTGGAAGCTGTAGAGGAAGGTTCTGAAAAGGAAATTGACCTACGTATTAAGCTTTTGCAGAACCAACGTAAAATAGAGTTGGCACAAAATAGGTTATTGTCGAAAGAAATGAGACAAAGCGAAGCAGATATAAATGCCAAATACGATGCTCAGATTGTAAAAGAATTGAAGGATTTCGGTATGGATAAGATTGCTTTGAATAATGAGCTTGCTGTGTCTGAAATCAATGCATTAAAAATATCTGAAAAGGAAAAAACAAAATTAATTCTTGAAGAAACAAAGAAAAGGTTAAAGGCTGAATTAGCGTTAGAGACAAAACCTGATGGTACCCTTACAGAAAGAGGTAAGATTATAGCAAATCAGATAAAGGAAATAGACAATGAGATAGATAAAACTTCTAAACCTTCAAATATTTATGAGCTTTTCGGGTTGAATTTAACTTCAGAACAAGAACAGGCTATCAGTACAGCCGCACAATATGCCATAGATGCTATAAATTCAATTGCAGATGCAAAGGTTCAGGCGGCAGAAAGGGCAGTCGAAGCGGCAGACCGTGAGGTTGAAGCTGCTCAAAATGCTTTGGATGCGGAACGTGAAGCTCGTGCAAATGGGTATGCGTCAAATGTTGAGCAAGCTCAGAAAGAGTTGGATTTAGCGAAGAAGAATCAAGAAAAAGCATTGAAAGAGCAAGCCAAAGCACAGAAGCAACAGGAAGCGATCAATAGTTTAGAGCAGGCAAGCAATCTTGTTACTGCAAGTGCTGAGATATTCAAATCCTTTGCCGGTACTGGTCCGTGGGGTATCCCTGCTGCAATTGCTATGATCGCTACCATGTGGAGCGCTTTTGCTGCTGCAAAGATAAAGGCTTCCCAGCTTACTAAGGGCAATGAAGAAAAGTATGGTGAAGGTACTGTAGAATTGTTACAGGGAGGTTCCCATCAGTCGGGCAATGATATTGATCTCGGAACAAAACCGGACGGTACCCGTAGACGTGCCGAAGGCGGTGAATTCTTTGCCGTTATCAATAAGAGAAATTCACGTAGATTTCGTAAGGTCATTCCTGACGTTATAAAATCATTGAACAACGGAACATTTACTGATAAGTATTTAGCTTCATACGATGGTGTAAATAACATCTCTGTCAACTTTAAAGAGAAAAATAACGATTTGAATGATATCAGAAACGATATACGGGAAATAAAGAATAGAGAGCGTACATACCGTGATGCAAATGGTGATACTATTATTACTTATAAGAATTTGAAAAGGAGAATAAGATCATGAATCCATTATATTTATTCTATTTGATCAACAAAGACGTATTCAGTCCGGATATGGAGGGTACGCAATACGGGTATAGGCTATATGCAAGTTCGGGGTTTGTATCCAAGAACGCTAATTATAATACAAGTCCTGTTATCCCTATATCAGAATACACAAAGGTCGTGTTCAATGAGAAAGAGGTTTCTGTATGTTTTTTCGACTCAAACCGCAAATATATATCCGGCTATTCGGGTAGTAATCTTAATCTTGTACGTCCTAAAAATGCAGAATCAATGGCTTTCTGCTATACTGTAGAAGATTGGAATAGTGGAGATATTTCCATTGATTTGATGTACAAGGCCAAGCCGATATTTAAAGATGACTTGGCAAAGACATATTCAAAGGAATCGGAACAGGAATTCTTTCGGGAGGGGCTGAACGGTGAAATAAGATTCATGTGCAGGGATTACTATTATATCCTCAGACAGCCATTTGATACCACGTACTATTTTGATGTATACCGTAGCAATGACGGTGGGCGCACATTTGAGGTTTACGTCACGACCAAGTTCATGAGGACGGATTGCATCATTAACATAGCCGACCTTTCAGTCCGTGTTAAGCCGGAATACAACGATTCTTATACGAAGATACTTAACGGCTGGGAGAGGGAATATGATTTGGTGAGATTAAACCCTGCTCTTGAGAAGATATCTTTGTATAGACGTGGGATCTTACAGATATATACAGCAGGAGATGACAAGGTTTCATGTGCTCTTTCCGGTGTATTCTGGGAACAGGATGCGGATGTGATCACAGATACAAACGAACTCAAAGAGAAGTATTTCTTTGGTGAATCTGGAACAATTATCGCAATAAATGTACAAGGGGATGGCATTCCGTCTTATATGAAAGGATATTATATCGCAGATTTTTCACCAACCGCAACTTCGGATAAATACCGTACTGCTACATACCGGTTAAAGGATAATGCCGGATTTATTCAAGTGCTTATTTCTGGTATTGGCCTTTATGGAAGATTTGCACTGTACGATGGAAAAACTAATGAGAGGATAGGTAATACAAGAGATAATCTGGATATAGATCCGTCAAGAAATGGAACACTTGAATTTTTTGCCACTTCTGATACGTCTGTAAAAATAGCCACAGGAAACACAAATAAAAAAGTATTTTACACGAGGTATGTTGTGGCTACGAATAAAGTATCTGGTACATGGCATAATAAGCCATCAGATGATATGACATCAACACCGGGTTCATATCCGTATATAATAACATATGCTGTTCAAGAGTTCAAATCATCCGTTATAGTAAAACCGGAACCGTCCGAATGGGGGCAAAACGGAAGAGGTGAATATTATTATCCTCCTACCGATATTGCACCTTACAAGGCTTATCCTGTCAATCGTGACATGTGGACGGATGATTATTCGTATTGGTTTATATATGACTTCTCAAAGGATGAAATAGAACCCAAATCAAGACTTGAATACACGATGTCCCATGCAATGCCTTTACACTCTGTGTTATCCGTGCTTCTTGGCAAGGTGGCACCTGGTATTACCTTCAAAAATACAACGGAATACAGCCAGTTCTTTTATGCTGCATCCCGTCCTATAGGTGGTGGGCAACGAAAGGTTTACATGACTCCGAAAACCAATATCTTGGTAAGTAACTATACCCAACCGGCACAAAAGGCTACCATTACCTTGAAAAGCGTGTTGGACATGCTGAAGAATGTATATCAATGCTATTGGTATATTGAAGATAACAAGTTAAAGATTGAGCATATCCAGTACTTCCGGAACGGGATGTCGTATACCGACCAACCGGGAATTGAGCTTGATTTGACAAGATGGATATGTCCGAGCAATGGAAAATCATGGGAGACTGGTCGTAAAGAGTATAAATACGAAAAGCTGGATATGCCGGAGCGTTATCAATTCTCATGGATGGATGATGTGACAGAACCGTTTACAGGCTATCCGATCATAATGAGAAGCAATTATGTAAAGCAGGATAAGATTGAGGAGATATCGGTAAGTGATTTCTCTACTGATATCGATTACATGATACTGCGTTCTGATGAATTTTCCAAGGACGGGTTTGCATTGATGGAAACGATTACGCAGGAAGGGCGGGATATTGTACCAATCTCAGAGCAAACGATAGACGGTGATATTTATCAGAATCAGAACGGGTATTTATCTTACTTCTTCTTGCATCCGAATTATTGGGGATATAATCTTCCATCTAAAAAAGTGAATATCAATAATTCCGATATCACATTGAAATACATTTCCCGGTTAAAGAGCAGCGAAGCAAAATTCCCTTACGATCGTGAAATATCCCCTTTGAAATTGATACACACTTCAATAGGGGACGGTAAGATAGAGAGTATTTCAGTGAATTTGAGTAGTAGAATGCATACGATAGATTTACGCTATGATACAGAATAACAATAACAATCTTAGTGTACTTCCATGGTACACTTCAATTAACGAGCAGAATCACCGGAAAAGTTATTCATATGGGGATATATACCCTTTGTTTACTCCTTCAAGTTTACTGTTGCCCTTTCAGTTAATGAGGGAGCATAGTGATAATCCCATACAGGAAGTCTTGTTGTACACGAAAAATGGGGTAAAATATGCGGATATAACATCTGATATGAACGCTACAGGATTAATAATCGTACCTTTTCAAGATTCAGGTTATGATGTTATCGTATATCCCGGTATGTTACCGTTGTCTTTAACAATGTATGACGGGATATATTATGCACGCATGTATGACGGTAAGCAGTATTTCTATTCAGAAATGTTTACCGTTGTTCCGGATATTTCCGCGTATTTGAAAATACAATGGTATGATGTTGAAAATCTTGTATTTGATGCCGGCCAGATAGTATATAACAATCCGGTATTTAAGAATGTACTTTATTTATGTACCGAACTTGGAAAACCGGAATATCCTTTTGAGGAGGATGGAGAAACATTAGACGGTTATTTCTTTCCGGAAAAGCAGATTTCAGAAAAGACATATCGATGTACATTTTTAGCACCTGAGTATTTATGTGACGTTATGAGACTCATACGGCTGGCGGATTATGTGATTGTTACAGACAAATACGGTAGAGTATACAATTGTGATACCTTCTTATCTACCCCTACTTGGCAGACGCAAGGAAATCTTGCAAGTGTTGAAGTAGAATTTCAAACTGATACAGTTGTGAAGAAAATATGCCGGGGAACGATATACGAAAATAGGGGAGATTATAATTCCGATTTCAATAACGATTTCAATAACGACTAATTTATTAACTATTAAATCTTAGAATAATGGCAGATTACATTAAACTAAAAGATGCGATTACTGATGTCATAAAGACTAACGGTAATCAGGAGATAACCGGGCAGATCCTCCAAAATACATTGTTGTCTATCGTCAATGTGATTGGTGAGAATAGGACTTTTGCAGGTGTGGCAGAACCGGATACTAATCCGGGGAATCCGGATCAAAACGTTGTTTGGGCGGCAACTCAAAAGGGCACATATACCGGATTCGGAAACTATGTACATGATGGTGTAGGTATTGTCTTTTTAGGGAATACGACTTCTGGATGGCAGGCTGTAAAGATGAATGTAGTGGGAGTCGATTCGGATGGGAATCCTGTAAATCCGGATAGTTATGTCACTAAAGAAGCATTTGAAAAGTTCAAAAAAGATTTGGTCGCAGAACTTACAGATACTTCTGACGCAAATAATATCCATGCCAGATTTGATAGTCATGGTAATGTTATATTTGATTATTACGCTACCAAGCAGTCTGTAAATGCTTTGAGCAAGGAGATCGGTTCCGAATATACTTCCGAATCAGAGGACGGTAGTGTATGGGGTAAATTGATTTCCTTAGTACAAGATACGACTGTACTTTCTAAAGAGATTTCTGATTTGAATGACGAATCGGATAAGCTACAGACAGATATGACGGGGGTAAAAAATGATATATCAAAGTTGGACGAAGACATGAACAATGCTTACACACAGAATGGCTGCCTGTTCTGTCATCACGGTATGGTTAACATTAATTTCTATGATGACAGTATCAGTATTAATTTCCCGTCACAGGTTACCGTTTCATATTCGAATACTTTGAATGTGGTACATAATCAAGGAGACTTGTCAATGCCTTACGATTTTGAAGAATGGTTTTTAGTACTTGATTTAGAAGACAACAAGTTAAAGCTCGTTTCTTCTATAAACCAAATGACTAAAAAAGTATTGGTAGGATGGATCAATGCGCTGTTAAAATCCGCATTATTAAGATGTAGTGATTATTCGATCAACGGTAAGCCAATGAATCCGACCAAATACCTTTCTGCATCCGAAATACTCAATGTGATAACATCTACTGCTACAGACATACCTTTATCCGCGAATATGGGTAGAATACTATCTACTCAGAATGCCATGATGCAGTACACCGCAGCAGGGAAATATGTAGATGTCAATTTCAGCAATACGGATACATCAGTTACCGTTACTTTGCCGTCTGGCTTATCCCTGTCGTATGGTAATACCCGTATCACTGAATCTTCATCCACGGAAGGTACTGTGCTTACTGATGATATGAGTAACGGACGTATTAAATACCTTGTGTATGATCTTGGAACCGGCGCATATAAGCTTGTGGCTTTTAACGGGCAAATGGATAATTCGATACTCGTGGGTTGGATTAACCAATACCTTAAGGAGGCTATATTGAAGTGTAATCGATATCGTGTAAATGGCGTTTCCCATTCTATTGATGAGTATATCCCAAAATCCGATATTATAAATTCATTGTCTACGACTGTCTCGGACAAACCACTGTCTGCTAATATGGGTAATACCCTTACAAATATGCGTGGACACTTGGTAAACAAGAGTGCGGATTATCCTAAGGCTACTTTTTCGACAAACAATTTATCAATAAATTGGGGAGGAGGGAAAAAAACTATCGTAAAGGGTAATTCAACTTACGAAATAGAGAATCCTCCAGTATTAAATATAGTTCTTTCGGGCGATATATACGGATTTATTATATTCGATTCAGCAACTAAAACATTTAAGTATAATACGCTATCAAATAGTTTGGTAGCTGGGACGATTGTAGGCGAGATAAACGGACTTAATAAAACATGCATCCTATACACCGATATATGGGAGGTAGACGGGAAACGGATGAATCCGACCGATTATATCAGTACGTCAGATATCGTTCACAATTTAACAACGGAGGATAAAAGTAAGGTTCTCGGTGCGGATCAGGCAGGGGTGCTTTCTACTCAGAACGGATGGTTATTTCCTCGTGAAAACACAAGTATATATTTTGAGAATATCAGTTCTAATAGTATATCACTGATAATAGATGGTAAATATTCCGTATCTTGGGGAAATTCTGTTGCGAGAAATGACGATACTTCTAAAAAAGTTATTTCTCTTTCAAATATTGATAGTAATAGGTATCTCATTTATCATATAAATGATGACACCTTTACATGGGAAAGAGCTACTGAACAGATGGGTGGTGTATTGTTGGGATGGTTTAACTATTCAAACAAAAAAGTTTTTCTAAGATGTGAATCATATGCTATAAACGGTATGCCGGCATCGAATAATGATCTTGCAGAAATCGCTTATGATAATATCCCTACTACAGTGATTCAGTTGAAAAAAAACTCGGATAATGGCTATATCAGTATGGTTATGACATCCTTGTTAATTGATTCCGAGATAAATATCACTGGAGGGTATGTATCCTTAAGTACAAATATCGGGACGGAGACTTCTGTAAAAATAAAGAAAGGAGTACTAACTAATGTGTATTTTAAATGCATTGATCCCTTTGCAGTAATAGAAGCAAAAGGAATATATAATATAACTAACAATACTCAGAATAATAACTGTTATGTAGCAGGAAATGTACGAGACTTTGGGGATTGGGTAACCCGTATATCGTTATCATCAAATAATAATATTACCGGTGAAATAAAGGATTTTAATAGAAGAATGACATATATTCTTGTCAATAGTGGTGTTTTTTCAAATCCTAAATTATCCGGTAAAATTGAAGACTTACCGAGACTTTTAACGTATTTACGACTTACGAGTGTTGGAATAAGCATTGCCGGTAACGTTGCTGATTTACCAAGAAAATTAACCTATCTGTATTTAAATACTGGCTCCCCTCTTGATATGTCCGGAGATGTGGCTGACCTGCCTCGCAGTTTGGAGCAAATACTGTTATATGGATTAACGGATAAATTTATAGGAGATGTGGCGGATTTTCCTCGTGCAATAACCTATATAATGTTAGTTGGTTCAAATTATATCATATCCGGAAATGTTTCAGATCTGCCGCCTAACTTGGATTCCATTCAAATTTCTGGGACGTCGACCATGTCAGGCAGCATATCAGACTTACCGAGAAATCTTACAAATATGTATTTAGTTGGTAATTGTAATCTGAAAGGCTCCTTGGCTGATTTACCTACAAATGTGACTTACTTGGGTTTACAATCCACAGATCCTGCTAACCCGATAATAGGGGATATTAATGATATACCTAATAAGAAAGTCTCATATTTGAGGTTATTTCAAAACTTTAATGTTACGTTCAACGGGGGATTACCTTTGTCGGATCAAGTGTATTATTTTCAGTTACAGCCTTCCGAAACGTTCCCTATCGACTCTGCAACGGTTGATAATATACTTATAAAATTAGCGGCTGTTGCAGGGGAGAGAACGGGTACGAGAACGATAAATCTAATCGGCGCATGTGCAGCACCTACGGAAGCGTCACAAGCTGCGATCACATCATTGCAACAAAAAGGATTTACAGTACAAACTAATTAAAAAGAATAAAAAGCTATGATAGTATCAACAAAACCCTATGTCCTTATCTACAAAGATGGGACAGTACAGAATATCATTAAAGAGAATAGCGGCAAGATATATCCTGCCGCAAATTCAGAGTATGCGGAATTCGACACCGAGTCGGAAATGAATGACTATATCGAAAAGAATTCTCTTGAAGTTCCGGAATGTGTGTTACATCCGGAAATAGCGGTACCGGAATTCGAAGAGGTAATTCCAGAAGAGGATGAATTTCCAAAAGTGGAAGAAATAATCGATGCTTAGATGAATAAAAAAAGCTGCCCTGTTTATGAAAGTAGGGCAGCTAAAAAATAAATAAAGACAAATCATGCGTTAATCTGTCTTGTGCAAATATACTAATTAATTTTTCTAAATAAAAATTGTATGAGATATAAAAGATATGGAGCATTTTAGTCAAATTATAACAATGATAGGTGGAATCGTGGCAACTATTTTGATTCCACTGATTGGAGCGTTTCAGTTCTATGATTCAAAGAAACGAAAAGAAGCTGCTGTTGCCAAAAAAGCGGAAGCCGATAATATCACACAGTATGCAGCAGAATGGAAAAGGTGTTATGAAGAGGAAAGGGCAGTTGAAGATACACTCAATAAGAAAATAGACCAGCTTTATAAGGAGAAAGAAGAAGATCGTAAGCGTATTCGTGAATTGTTAGATAAGAATACTCAGTTGGAACTCAAGAATCAAGCCTTAGAATTTATTAAATGCAATAATGCACTGAAGTGTATAGATCGTGATCCTCCAAATGAATTTATAAGAAAAGCAACAAGTGATCAAAAGGAGAGAAAGCAATGAATGAAATAGATTCTATTATCATCCATTGCTCGGCTACAAAAGCCGGGCAGGATTTGAGAGCGAAAGACATTGACCGGATGCACCGGCAAAGGGGATTCACTCAGATAGGTTATAACTTTGTAATTGATCTTGATGGTACTGTAGAGAACGGACGCCCACTGTCTATTGACGGAGCTCACTGTAATACCAAAGGATTCTCCGGGATATCATACAACAAACACTCAATCGGTATCTGCTACATTGGCGGACTGGATACAAATGGTAGGCCGGCTGATACAAGGACGGATGAACAGAAGAATTCTCTTCGTGACCTTGTAGCGAAGTTATGTAAGGAGTATGATATCATTGAAGTGCTCGGCCATCGAGACACATCACCCGATCTTGATGGCAGTGGTGAAGTTGAACCGGCAGAGTATATCAAGTCGTGTCCGTGTTTTGATGTAAGATCAGAGTTTTCTAATTTCTTTCGTAATATAGTTGTAAGGCCATTATGAACGAAAATCAATATAAGGATAGCGCAAAGTTATGTGCATGGGCACTTGTTGGGATAGCCGTGATATTGCTTGCCGCTTTGCTATCATCATGTAAAAGTATACAGTATGTTCCGGTTGAGACCGTGAAGCATGACAGTATCTATATCAGCAAGATACAACATGATAGCATCTATCGGAGAGACAGTGTTTATGTAGACCGCGCAGGAGATACGCTTTATATTTATAAGTACAGATATATATATAAGTACAAGAATCTGATTGATACGATCTATGTGAACCGTGTAGATAGCGTACAGGTTCCTTATCCTGTTGAAAAGCGACTAAGCAGATGGCAGAAGTTTGAAATGTATGCTGGTGGTGCAAGTATAGGGGCAATGATAACGGTTACACTGATTATTGTAGTGTGGCTGGTGTATAGATTGAGGAGAAAGTAATATAATATTTGTGTAGAAGCTTACTTGTAGCGACAAGTGACATTCCCCGGTTCTTAATGGATCGGGGATTTTTATTATATTTGCCGGAAAATAAAAGAATCATGGCACACAGTTACGACTACAACTCCGTACAGGAGTTACTTTCTTGGGCAAAGAATATGCTTGAAAACAAAACGTATCCGGCATCCCCGTATCAATTAAGCAAATGTATAAACATACTCGATTGCGAGTATTTTATTGAAAGCTCGATAGCAACGATATCGAAGCATTGGGAGAATCCCACCTTTCACCCATATATTGAACATCTATGGGAGTTTAGGGAAAAGATAGAAGGAGAAAAGGCATAAAAAGCCCCGCAACGGCTCAATTGCGGGGCGGTGTCAAACAAGAATCTTAACTGAGCTTAAGCGATGTCTGATGAATCATTTCGCTAACATCATTCAAGGCATTTAAAAATGTCTTGAGTTCATTGTCAGTAAAGCGAGCCTTTTTTCCATTGACTATATTTCCGTTAATACGTTGATATAGCCAGTTTCGGCTTTTCCCGAAATATTTTCTTGCGATATAGCTGAATGATATCGCTTCGGGTAATTCTCCTAATTTATCGCGGAGTATGGCTTCTTCCGCTCTTTCTATGAAATCATTGCAGGAATTTATTGTTGCTTTTAGCCCGGATTCAGATGCTTTTTTATAGGCTTCCTTTTGATCTTCCGGCAGTTTGCTATATTTATCCTGCATTTCTTTCTTGAAAGCTTTTCTTTCTTCTTCTGTCAGGTTTTTGAATCTTTCGAAATCAGCCTGCATTTCTTCCGTTGGCAGGCAAGCATTCCAATCTATCATATTTTTAAGTTTAATCCCTCCCCGAAGGGAGGGAGGTTAATTACTCTTTTAATTTTTTTTGAATCTCATTCATTCTGTCGAGTATGTCGTTTATTAACGCTTCCCGTTCTTTTTCATTTTCCGGAATCCCGTAGGCTTCATGAAACGAAGCGAGGAGTTTTAAATTTTCATACTCTTTCTCTAACTCTTTCTTTTCTTCATCTTTCATTTTGGTTAAACATTAAAATTAAGAACTCTTGTTTGACACTACAAATGTAATAATCATTTGCTTATTATGCAACTTTTTTGTGGTTTATTTTACGTGTGTTTGCTCGTTTTTTCAGATTATCAAGTATTTTTCTAATAGCTTGATCAGCGTGTTTTCGCATGATCTTTACATAATTAAATATAGGACGATTCATTTTCATGCTTTGACCGATACAATATTCTAATGTTTCAAGATTTACTCCAAGCTCGAAACCGTGTTGTACAAAGCTCTTTCGTGCTGAATAGTATACTACGTGTGATTCGATACCTATTTTTTCGGCAAGGCGTCCTATTTCTTTTGTGACATACTTTCTGAAATTATCATATGTGTATTTATATCCAAAGTTAAGTTTCCCACTTTTACTGATCCATTCTTTGATAATTGGCTTTGCTTCGTCCGGTATAGTAAGACTTACTTTTTTATCACCTTTTTTAGTGTTCTTGGATTTTTCTCGTACGTATTCAATAGTATCCTTGTTTTTAAAATTAAATTGCATGAGGTCTATTAGATTAATACCTCCAAGATAATAGGATAACATAAAGAGATCACGAGCCATTCTTAGAGATTTTTCTTTTGGGGTTGAATCTCTAATCATTTTTACTTCTTCAACTGTGATATCAAGCTCCCGTACACTTCCTGCCGGCTTTTCGTAATATTCAAAAGGATGTGTTTCATAAGTCGCTTTTTTATCTCGTATTGCTTGATTGATTATTGCCTTTAAATGAGCCATATGTGTCCCTCTTGTGACAGGATTTAGATTTCTTTCCTTATTCATGTAGATGTCGAAATCTTTTATGGTACGTGGAGTAATACCATCTAACATAATATCATACTTTATAAACTCATTAAAATAATTGCAGGTTCTACGATATAGTGCGGCTGTGCTTTTTCTGCCTTCATTTTCCATATTGATTATGAATTCGTTGGATGCAGTATTAAAACTTGTAGTACCTTGTTTAACGGTTGACAAGTATTCAATGAGTTGTTTACAGGTATATGATTGAGTATTTATTCGGTCGAGTGCTTCTTGATATGAATTAAGGATATTCCTTAATTTCATATTTATACTCGAAGCATTTGCTATTCCTACAACTTGCCCATCTTTGAAATAAGATAAATTGTCAATAGTGAATCGGGTAACAAGGTATCTTGTTTCCTGTTTGTGCCCAATTGCGATTCTGATTTTGTGTTTTCCGCTTTTCAGCATCTTAGCTGGAACAACGGCAGTTTTAAGAGTTGTCATAATTGTTTTGGATAAGTTTTCGACAAGTTATTAATGCCAAAAGTGACAGAATTTGCCTTTTTTTTATCCAAAACGAAATTTGGAAGAATTTAGAAAGTACGTTATAACATACTGTAAGAGCGATTTTTAATTTGTGGAGAGTATCGGACTCGAACCGATCACCTCGACACTGCCAGTGTCGCGCTCTAGCCAGATGAGCTAACCCCCCAAATGTATTATGCCAACGTTTGCAGGCTTTGTTCCATTTTCGTGGTGCAAATATAATGCATTATTCTGAAATAATTGCTATGTTTGCGGTAAATAATAACAAAAAAAGAAATATGCTTATCTATAATACGACATTTCAAGTAGATGACGAGATTCATGATAACTTCCTGATATGGATTAAAGAGTGTTATATTCCTGAAATAAAAAAACATGGAGCGTTAAAATCACCGCGTATATGCCGGGTGTTAAGCCATAGGGAAGATGGTACCTCTTATTCTTTACAGTGGGAGGTGGAGAGTAGCGGGGTATTACATCGGTGGCATTTGGAACAAGGTGCGAAGTTGAATGGAGAATTATCGAAAATATTTAAAGATAAGGTAGTCGGGTTTCCGACATTGATGGAGGTTATGGAGTGATACAGCCGGTAAAAGAGAAGATAATTCTGGGGATCGATCCGGGGACTACCATTATGGGATATGGGGTGCTGCGGGTGACGGGAACAAAGCCTGAAATGATTGCCATGGGAATTATCGATTTGCGTAAATTCGGTGATCATTATTTGAAATTGAGACATATTCATGAACGGGTATTGGGTATAATCGAAAGTTATCTACCGGATGAACTGGCAATTGAGGCACCTTTTTTTGGCAAGAACGTTCAGTCCATGCTGAAATTGGGACGTGCACAGGGGGTAGCAATGGCGGTGGCGTTGAGCAGGGATATTCCGATAACCGAATATGCTCCTTTGAAAATTAAGATGGCGATTACGGGAAATGGGCAAGCATCGAAAGAGCAAGTGGCCGATATGTTGCAACGTATGTTACACTTGGCGAAAGAGGAAATGCCTGTTTTCATGGATGCTACAGATGGATTGGCGGCAGCCTATTGTCATTTTCTTCAAATGGGGCGTCCTACGATGGAGAAAGGATATCATGGTTGGAAAGATTTTATAGCCAAGAATCCGGATAAAGTGAGGTGAATAATAAAGTGAATTTGAAATAAAAAGAAATGCTATGAAGTTAAACTATCTGGCTATAATAGGAGTGACGACAGCAACAGTGATGAGTTGTACACCAGCAAGAAAAGAATATGCATCTTATGAATTATATCCCGTCCGTTCGGGAAGCCTGACAGAGATGGAGTATACGCCTGCGACTACAAAGTTTTCGCTTTGGGCACCTACGGCAGACGAAGTCCGATTAATGTTGTTCGAAACCGGAGAGGGCGGACATGCCTATGAAACGATACCGATGGTGTTGGGAGAGGAAGGTACGTGGGCAACAACGGTTGATAAGGATTTGGTAGGAAAATTCTATACTTTTAATGTAAAAGTAAACGATAAATGGCTTGGTGATACTCCGGGCATCAATGCAAAAGCAGTAGGTGTGAATGGCAAACGGGCAGCCGTTATTGACCTGAAGACTACTGATCCGGAAGGTTGGGAGACAGATGTACGTCCGGAGCTTAAATCTCCTGCTGACATTATTCTTTATGAAATGCATCATCGCGACTTTTCGATAGATTCTGCTTCGGGCATTAAAAACAAAGGAAAATTCTTGGCATTAACGGAGCACGGAACTTTAAATCCGGATAGATTATCGACAGGTATCGATCATTTGGTCGAACTGGGAGTGACACATGTACATTTGCTGCCCTCTTATGACTATGCTTCTGTGGATGAAACTAAGTTGAATGAAAATAAATATAACTGGGGATATGATCCTCAGAATTACAATGTGCCGGACGGATCTTACTCTACCGATCCCTATAATCCTGTGGCGCGTATCAAGGAGTTTAAACAGATGGTGCAAGCGTTACATAAGGCGGGTATACGGGTGGTGCTTGATGTAGTGTATAATCATACATTCAATACCACTGATAGTAATTTTGAGCGTACGGCGCCGGGATATTTCTATCGCCATAAGGAAGACGGAACATTGGCAAACGGCTCTGCTTGTGGTAATGAAACGGCGAGCGATCGTCCGATGATGCGTAAGTATATGATTGAGTCGGTGCTTTATTGGATGAATGAATATCATATTGACGGATTTCGTTTCGACTTGATGGGTATTCATGATATCGAGACAATGAATGAAATCCGTAAGGCGGTGGATAAGGTGGATCCTACTATTTATATCTACGGAGAAGGATGGGCTGCGGAAGCTCCGCAATATCCGGCTGATTCGTTGGCTATGAAAACCAATACTCATGAGATGCCGGGGATTGCCGCATTTTCTGATGAACTGCGTGATGGTTTAAGAGGGCCTTTCAGCGACAATCATAAAGGAGCGTTTCTGGCAGGATTGCCCGGTAGTGAGGAGAGCCTAAAGTTTGGTATTGTGGGAGCGATTCAGCATCCGCAGGTTAATTACGATTCGGTGAATTATAGTAAAGCTCCTTGGGCATCACAGCCTACACAGATGATAAGTTATGTGTCTTGTCACGATGATATGTGTCTGGTGGATCGTTTGAAGACAAGTATCCCTACACTTACACCGGAGCAATTGGTGAGATTGGATAAATTGGCTCAAACAGTGGTTTTTACTTCTCAGGGAGTGCCGTTTATTCAGGCAGGTGAAGAGGTGATGCGTGATAAAAAAGGAGTGCACAACAGTTACGAAAGCCCGGATTCTATCAATGCCATCGATTGGAAACGCAAAACCACGAACAATGATGTATTTATTTACTATAAGCGATTAATAGATTTGCGTAAATCGCATCCGGCTTTCCGTATGGGGGACGCGGAGAAAGTGCGTGAACACTTGGAATTCCTACCTGTGGAAGGTAACAACCTAATAGCATTCCGCTTGAAAGATAATGCGAACGGGGACACATGGAAAGATATAATCGTTGTATATAATTCGCGTGATGCTTTAGCTAAACTGGCAGTTCCAGAAGGTAAATACACGGTTGTTTGCAAAGATGGTGTGATCGACAGCCGTGGCTTGGGAACGGTTTATGGGCCAGAAGTTTCTATTCCTGCACAATCGGCATTGATAATGTATAAAAAATAAAATGAGACAAAATATCGTAAGTATAGCGGGGGGCGTAGCACGCAACCCGCTTGTGCGTTTGGCACAGCCTGTAACGGCAACTTTGGAGGCAGGTGAGCATATTGCTATCGTAGGGCCAAACGGTGGTGGAAAGAGTTTGTTTGTGGATACGCTTCTTGGAAAATACCCACTGAAAGAGGGGACGTTGACGTATGACTTTTCACCGTCTTCTACCAATACCGTATATGATAATGTGAAATATATCGCTTTTCGTGATACTTATGGGACGGCAGATGCGAACTATTATTATCAGCAACGTTGGAATGCACATGATCAGGATGATGCGCCCGAAGTCCGTGAAATGTTGGGTGAGATAAAAGACCCGGCATTAAAAGAGGAACTCTTTGAATTGTTTCGAATAGAACCGATGCTGGATAAAAAGATCATTTTGCTTTCCAGCGGAGAGTTGCGGAAATTTCAATTGACGAAAACATTGCTTACTTCTCCGCGTGTGCTTATAATGGATAATCCTTTTATCGGTTTGGATGCTCCTACGCGTGAATTACTTTTCACATTACTCGAACGTCTTACGAAAATGTCTTCTGTACAAATCGTTTTGATACTTTCGATGATGGACGATGTACCCTCGTTTATAACTCATGTCATTCCAGTCGATCATCTGACGGTTTATGATAAAATACCTCGTGAAGAGTATTTGATAAAATATCGTGAAAATGTTGTAGAAGAATCATTTGCAGAACTGCAGCAGCGTATTGCCGATTTGCCGTATAGTGATACGAATTATAGTTCGGAGGAGGTCGTAAAACTCAATAAAGTCAGTATCCGTTATGGCGATCGTACTATTCTTAAAGAACTTGATTGGACAGTCCGTCGGGGCGAAAAATGGGCATTGAGCGGAGAGAATGGTGCCGGAAAATCCACCTTGCTTAGCTTGGTTTGTGCCGATAATCCTCAATCTTATGCTTGTGATATCAGTTTGTTCGGGCGTAAACGAGGAACGGGTGAAAGTATTTGGGAAATAAAGAAACATATCGGCTATGTCAGTCCGGAAATGCATCGCGCTTATTTGAAGAATCTGCCTGCTATCGAGATTGTTGCCAGTGGTCTGCACGACAGCATTGGACTGTACAAACGTCCGCATCAGGAACAGATGGCGGTATGTGAATGGTGGATGGACGTTTTTGGAATTGCTTCTTTGAAGGATAAACCGTTTCTTCAGTTATCCAGTGGGGAGCAGCGTTTGGCTCTGTTGGCCCGTGCATTTGTGAAAGATCCGGAACTGCTGATTCTTGATGAACCTCTTCATGGATTGGATACATTCAATCGCCGGAGAGTAAAGAAAGTGATTGAAGCCTTTTGCCGGCGGCAAGATAAAACGATGATTATGGTGACACACTACGAGTCGGAATTGCCGGATGTCATTTCAGACCGTCTTTTTTTGCGGAGGAATAGATAAGGAGCAGGCAGTGGATCGGGAATTCAAAAAATCGCAGTATGCTTTGTGGCAGGTTTTTAGGTCCTCTTCTCCATATACGAAATGAGTGGATTCCGGCAACCGGATCAATTGAAGATATTTTGTGGATATCGTACGTTGGAATACTCTTACGCTGGAACTGCTGACCAGTTCGTCTTTATCTGCATGAATCACTAAAGTAGGTACGGCTACGCAGTGTAGCAGCTTTCTTGTCTGCTTCATCAATCGGAATAAATCTATTATTCTCGGTGCCCATGTGAGATAGGTGAAAAGCGAACAGGGAGCTACACTACTTGCGTGAAGCAATGCCTGAGCCGGATCATTTTCCGATATCTTTTTAGAAAATCCTATTTTAAGGTTGTTTTTAATGGCCAGCCACTTTACACTGACATGCAGTGGCGAATCTATGGCTACAATTCCTGTTATTTGCCCGGGATTTTCTGCATAGGCGATAAAAGAAAGTAATGTTCCCATAGAGTGGCCGACGAGGATAATCTTGTCATATTGTTGTTTATATAAATTTATTTGGGTACGTGTATAATCGATCCACTGGTCTCCGCTACTACGGGCAAAATCTTTACCGGTCCCGCCGTGTCCCGGTAATAACAAGGAAACAGCCGAATAGCCGTGCTGTATTGTCAGTTTCATTAGATCCTTGAACTGTGCCGGTCCTTCCACAATACCATGTATAAAGATAACAATCGTGTCGGTGTTCTTGACCGGACAAAATTCCGGCTTTTGGGATTCTGAGTATGGATTCATTCTATTTTACTAACTTAAAGGATGAGTAAACCAGAAATAAGACCCTTTACCGGGTTCTGATTCAAGACCGATCTGTCCGTTCAATTGTGTGACGATATTCTCACAGATGGAAAGTCCCAGTCCTGTGCCCGGGATGAAGCTATTGAGTTTGACAAAACGTTTAAAGACATCTTTTTGCATTTCCGGCTCTATCCCGGTTCCTGTGTCTTTTACATAAAATTTCACTTCTTTTTCCCTTACTTCATATCCGATGGTGATATTTCCTTGAAAAGTGAATTTTATGGCATTGGTTATGAAATTTATCAATACTTGGTTCAGTCTGTTTTTATCACTGACGAGATATAATTCCGGAAGGTCGGGTGCAAGAAGTATCTCCACACCCGTTTTTGCTTTTCCTTGAAATGAATTTACCAGATCGGTGCAAAGTTGTCGTGCTTCCATCTCTTTCGGGTTTATGTCGAAAGTTCCGGCTTCTATTTTAGACAGATCCAGAATATCCGAAATCAATTGTAGCAATAATCGGTTGTTTTCTTCTACAATATCGGCATATTGCTTTCTTTCTTCCGGATCGTTTGTCTCCTGCATCATACTTGAAAAACCGACAATGGCATTAAGAGGAGTCCGTATTTCATGACTCATATTAGCAAGAAAAGCTGATTTTAACCGATCGGATTCTTCTGCCTTTTCTTTGGCGTCGATCAGTTTCAATTCGGTCTCTTTTAGTTCGGTAATGTCGAAATTAATACAAAGCATTTCTATGATATTGTCTTGCGGACGATAACTTCTGACAAGAACATTGATCCGTGTCCAGGTATAATGCCCGTCTTCCCTGCGGATACGGACGTCCCGGCATAGTTTGGAAGCAGTACCTTTTACCACTTTGTCGAGAAAATCAATCATTACCGCACGGTCTTCCGGATGAAAATGAGAATGAATACCGATGATATCTGTAAGGGGAGTACCTTCTTTTTCTCCTACATTGCGGAACCAGCTTTTTAATGCATAGCCATCCCGGCTGAGACCGTCAAAATGGGCATAACCTACTTTGGCGTAGTCACCAACCAAGTCGAAGAAACTTTTAAATTCCTGTATTTTATTGTATGCAACTGTACTTTCTGTTTTGTCTACATTGATCAATAAATAATTAATCGGTTGTTCATTATTGTCGTATAGAGTGGTTACTTTTATCATTAAATCCATTATGCCTTGAAGCTGTTGCGACTTATAATATCCGTTTAGTTTGGAGAAGTCGTATCGAAGGGCTATGTCAGCATCTTCATGGTTTCTCAACTTTTCTTTTAGTTCATCAGAGAATACCGGGTTATCGAAGATATTGACTCCTAATATCTGATCTTTATTGGTAATATGAAACATATCCATATCTTTCTTGTTAAGGTCGATCAGATATCCGTCCTTATTATATAGTTCGATTCCTACCGGAAGATTCTTATAGATGTTGTGTAAAATACGTTCACTATGTTGAAGTGCCTGATAGGCTGTGGTCGTATTAGGACCATCCTGTGCTTCGGCGATACCGTATACTTTTATATTTCCTTCATTGTCTGTTTCCTGAAAACATATCTTGCTACGTATCCACACTCCGCCTTTGGGGGTGTCGAGTAAATATACTTCTTCAGTTGTTTGTTGTAATTCATTAAAAGAAGAGACAGTGGTATGATGTTGATCTTCTTTCAATATGCGTGCATTGAAATCTTTGAAGCTGATGGTTCCGTCCTCATCGAGCCCCAGTAAATCAGAGATGAATTCGGAACAGATATAGCGCTCGGTTTTTATATCTGCTTCCCACCATCCCATATTCGCTTTGTTCATTAACTTGAAAATAAACTTATCGTCTGATTGTCTGTTAGTATTCAAAGTCGTATTTTTTTGATTAAAGATTGTTTATGGTGTAAAAATAATGATTTAGATTGAAAAAAGAGCAATAAATCAGTATTTTTAGGTATTGATAACTCCCATCTTTCGTATGAACTTTGTTCTCGTCAAAAATGTTCTATATTAAAACGGAAAGGAGATTATAAGAAATGAAAAAGATTGTTTTGCTCCGCCACGGCGAGAGTGCATGGAATAAAGAAAATCGTTTTACGGGATGGACAGATGTTGATTTGACTGAAAAAGGGATTGCTGAAGCTAATAAGGCGGGTGAATTGTTGAAAGAAAATGGCTTTAATTTTGATAAAGCGTACACTTCTTATTTGAAACGAGCGGTGAAGACTTTGAATTGTGCTTTGGATAAATTGGATCAGGATTGGATTCCGGTTGAGAAAACTTGGCGTTTGAATGAAAAACATTATGGTGCGTTGCAGGGATTGAACAAAACTGAAACTGCTGCCCAATATGGAGATGAACGGGTGTTAGTGTGGCGTCGTAGTTATGATGTAGCGCCTCATGCATTGTCAGAAGATGATTCGCGCAATCCACGCTTTGAAGTTCGTTATAAAGAGGTGCCTGATGCAGAATTACCTCGTACAGAATCCCTGAAGGAGACAATCGACCGGATTATGCCTTATTGGAAATGTATTATTTTTCCGAATTTAAAGACTGCAGACCAATTACTTGTCGTAGCCCATGGAAATAGTTTACGGGGAATTATTAAACATTTAAAACATATTTCTGACGAGGATATCGTCAACCTTAATTTGCCTACGGCCGTTCCTTATGTCTTTGAATTCGATGACGATCTCAATCTGGTGAACGATTACTTTTTGGGAGACCCGGAAGAAATAAAGAAACTGATGGAAGCTGTGGCTAATCAGGGGAAGAGAGAAGTTGGGAGTTAGAAGTTAGGAGTTAGAAGCTATGCAGCATGTTGGCGTTATTGATCAACAAACTTTTGACTACTTATTGTCAGCTCTTAACTTCCAGCTTCCAACTCCTAACTTCCAACTCCTGACTCCTAACTTCCAACTCCTAACTTCCAACTATTATTAATTATTAAAAACAATAACATTATGAGTAAAATAACAGATTTATTAGGTGATAAGGCAGCTTATTATCTTGACCATACTTGCAAAACCATTGATAAGTCACTTATTCACGTGCCTTCTTCGGATACGATAGACCGTATTTGGATTGATTCCGACCGTAACATACAGACTTTACGTAGTTTGCAGACGATTCTGGGACACGGTCGTTTGGCAAATACCGGTTATGTTTCCATTCTTCCTGTCGATCAGGATATCGAGCATACTGCCGGTGCTTCTTTTGCTCCGAATCCAATTTATTTCGATCCGGAAAACATTGTAAAATTGGCTATTGAAGGAGGGTGTAATGCTGTTGCATCTACTTTTGGTATTCTCGGTTCTGTGGCACGTAAATATGCTCACAAGATTCCTTTTGTGGTGAAACTGAATCACAATGAATTATTAAGCTATCCCAATTCGTATGATCAGGTGATGTTTGGTACGGTGAAAGAAGCATGGGAGATGGGAGCGGTTGCCGTAGGTGCTACCATTTATTTCGGTTCCGAGCAGAGCCGTAGGCAGTTGGTAGAGATAGCCGAGGCTTTTGATTATGCTCATGAGCTCGGTATGGCGACTATTTTATGGTGTTATCTACGTAATAACGATTTCAAGAAAGACGGTGTGGATTATCATGCAGCTGCCGACCTTACCGGGCAGGCAGACCGACTTGGGGTAACTATCAAGGCAGATATCGTAAAACAGAAACTTCCTACGAATAATGGTGGCTTCAAGGCTATCGGTTTCGGTAAAACAGATGAGCGTATGTACACACAACTGACTTCGGAACATCCGATTGACCTTTGCCGTTATCAAGTGGCTAATGGCTATATGGGTCGTGTCGGATTGATAAATTCCGGCGGTGAGTCTCACGGTGCTTCCGATTTGAGGGATGCTGTGGTTACGGCTGTTGTCAATAAGCGTGCCGGTGGCATGGGATTGATCAGTGGGCGTAAAGCTTTCCAGAAGCCTATGAATAAAGGTGTGGAATTGTTGAATGCTATTCAGGATGTTTATTTGGATCCGGCCGTTACGATTGCCTGATTCCATTTGACATCGTGTGATGCAAAGGTCACAGAGCGTATTATTTAATAGGGCTCTGTGACCTTCCTGTTTTTTTTGCAATGGATATGATGAAATAGATAGTAATAAAAATAGATTCCTTTACATTCTTTGTACTAATATAAAATAATATTCTTATTTGAAAACCTTATCTTTGTACCGTAATCTTATATAAAATGTTATGAAGAAGAGAATCTTGTATAGTGGTGCTTTGTTTATCGGTCTTGTCAGTGTTCAATCCGGTTTTGCCCAAAAGAAGAAATCAAAAACTCCTCAACGGCCTAATATTGTTTTTATTCTGGCCGATGACTTGGGCTACGGTGATTTGAGCTGTTACGGGCAAGAGAAGTTCGATACTCCCAACATCGATCAGTTGGCACAAAACGGAATGCGTTTTACGCAATGCTATTCGGGGACTACGGTTAGTGCCCCTTCACGTTCTTGCCTTCTGACCGGTACCCATAGTGGGCACACAGCTATTCGTGGAAATAAGGAGCTTGATCCCGAAGGACAATTTCCTCTGCCGGCCGATGCACGTACCATTTTCCACCTGTTTAAAGATGCCGGATATAAAACTGCTGCTTTGGGTAAATGGGGATTAGGTTTTATCGGCTCTACGGGTGATCCTAATAAGCAGGGAATCGATTATTTCTATGGTTATAATTGTCAATTGTTAGCGCATAGTTATTATCCCGATCATTTATGGGAAAATGATCAACGTATCGAGCTGAAAGATAATGTATTGGAGGTGGAGTATGGCAAGGGAACCTATTCTCAGGATTTGATTCATTCTAAAGCACTTTCTTTCTTGGATGCCAGGAAGCAGGAAGAACCGTTTTTCTTATTTTATCCGACCATTATTCCGCATGCTGAACTGATTGTTCCCGAAGATAGCATTATTAAAAAATTTCGCGGTAAATTTCCGGAGGTTCCATACAAAGGGTTTGAACCTGGAAGTCCTGCTTTCCGTAAAGGAGGATATTGCACTCAGTTGAATCCACGTGCTACATTCGCTGCGATGATTTATCGACTCGATGTATATGTAGGACAATTGGTCCAGAAATTGAAAGAAAAAGGAATGTACGAGAATACTCTTATTATTTTTGCAAGTGACAATGGCCCTCATCAGGAAGGAGGAGCCGATCCCGATTTTTTCAACAGCAACGGTATCTGGCGTGGCTATAAGCGCGATCTGTATGAGGGAGGAATCCGGGTTCCCATGATTGTGTCCTGGCCGGGACATGTACAATCCGGTACGGAAACCGATTTTATGTGTTCTTTCTGGGATCTGATGCCTACTTTTGAAGAAATGTTACGTCCTAAAGCCGACCTTCGAGAGATGGATGGTGTAAGTATGCTTCCTTTGCTTGAGAACCGGAAAGGTCAAAAAGAACATGAATACCTGTATTTCGAATTTCAGGAATTAAATGGTCGCCAAGCTGTTCGCAAGGGTTCATGGAAACTTGTTCATATGAATATACGCGGTGATAAACCTTATTATGAACTTTACAATCTGGCTGCTGATCCTTCGGAAAAGCACAATGTTTTAAGTCAGTATCCCGAAAAGGTGGAAGAGTTAAAAAATATCATGAAAGAAGCACATGTAGACGATCCGAACTGGCCTCTCTTTTAAGATTCTTTTTTTGGTAATAGAAAAAGAAAAAACTATTTTTGCTCCCGGTCACATACGAATCTTATTATGAAAATAGTCAATTGCCTCCGTCTTTTTTGTTGGATAGTAGGTCTGCTTTTATGTTGTAATCACTTAAAAGCCAGCCATTATTATTTTAAACAAATCTCCTTGAAAGAAGGGTTGCCTTCTACGGTCAGGTGTATTTATGCCGAAAAGAAAGGATTTGTGTGGATCGGGACGAGAAGCGGGTTAGGACGTTTCGACGGACATGAGCTGAAACGATATACGTATCAGTCTGATAATCCGAATTCACTGCCTCACAATCATATTCATCAGATTGTGGAAGACAGTTTGCATAATATCTGGATTATGACCGATAAAGGTATTGCCCGCTATCGGCGCAGAAGTGATGATTTTGATGTCATTAAAAACAATAACAATCAAAATATAATTGTAAATGCTTCCTGTCGCACCAGTCAGGGAATCTTGTTCGGTGCACGTAATAAAATTTATTTTTACAGTTATAAGGACGATTCTTTTGTCCTTGTCCGGGATTTTGCCTCTGACGCGCAATTCTCCATATCTTTTATTGGCATGTGGAATGCAGAAACAGTACTTTGTGCCAGCCGTTGGCAAGGGGTATTGTTACTTAATCTTCGTACCGGAGAAGTGTCGCCTCCTCCTTTTGATTGTGGAAAAGAAATCATGGAGATCATGATAGATTCCCGGCAACGTGTGTGGGTTGCTCCATACAATAACGGCATCCGGTGTTTTGCAAAAGACGGTGCCTTGCTGGCTTCTTATACCACTCGGAATTCTCAGTTGAATAATGATGTCGTTTTATGTATGGCCGAAAGGGACGGGCATATATGGATCGGTACTGACGGTGGCGGGATTAATGTATTGGATCCTGAGACTCAAGAAATATCCGTTTTGGAGCATATCCCCGGAAACAATTATTCTTTGCCTGTAAATTCTATTTTATGCTTGCACAATGACGTTAATAATAATATGTGGGCAGGCAGCATCCGTGGCGGACTCATTAATATCCGTGAAATATCGATGAAGACTTATACGGATGCAGTACCGGGAAACGATGCCGGATTGAGTGATAATACAGTCCTGAGTTTATATCAGGATTCTGTATCCGGAGATATCTGGATTGGTACCGATGGAGGCGGATTGAACAGATTAAATCCAGGGACGGAAAAATTCCGGCATTATCAGGCTACATGGAAAACCAAAGTAGCATCGATTACCGGTTTTACTTCTAATGAATTGTTATTATCGCTTTTTTCCAAAGGTCTGTTTATCTTTAATAAATCAACGGGAAATCTTACTCCGTTGGTTGTTGATAATGAAGAGATAAACAATCTCATCCGATATAGCGGGCGAACTGTGAATGTTTATCAGATGGTGCCTGGTTCTGTCTTATTGCTTGGTTCTCATATTTATAGGTATGATATTGCTTCCGGTAAGGTCGACGTGATAAAGGAAGAAGAGGGAGAGGATTTTGTCGGTACGATTCTTCCGGTTTCTTTGGGCTCGCGGACGAGTTATTTTTGCGATCTTCATCGGATTTATGCATTGGATCACTCTACGAATAAGTTGCATGCTGTATTTACTTGTGGCAGGGATACGCTTATCAATTCGGTTTCGCGTGATGAGCGTGGTGTTTTTTGGATTGGCAGCAATCGGGGGCTGAGTAGTTACAATCCTGTGAATCATGAATATCAGCATTTGCCTACGACGCTTTTTGATGAAATAATCTCTATTGTATGCGACCGGAAAGGAAAAGTATGGATCGGAACGGATCAGATGCTGTTTGCATGGCTCATCAATGAAAAAAGATTTGTTCTTTTCGGAGAGTCGGACGGGGTTTTGATAAATGAATATCTATCTAAGCCTAAGTTGGTTTCTACTAAGGGTGATATCTATATGGGAGGTATTAAGGGGTTATTGCGCATTGATAGAAATTTGCCGATAGAAAGTTCGGAATACCCGCAGATGCAATTGACGGATGTACTTATCAATGGTGAATCGGTGAATGACGCTTTAAGTGCGGAACCTATCGGTATCTCTGTGCCTTGGAGTAGTAAGTCGATTGCTATTCGTGTCATGTCTTGTGAGAAAGACATTTTCCGCCAAAAAATTTATCGTTACCAGATTGCCGGTTTGAATGAGCAATATATTGATTCTTATAGCCCGGAACTGATTGTCCGTTCGTTACCTCCCGGAAATTACCGGATCATGGCTTCATGTAGTACGAAAGATGGTAACTGGACTCCCTTACAGCAGGTTTTGAGTCTTACTATTTTGCCGCCGTGGTATAAAACGTGGTGGTTTATAATGTGTTGTGTCTTGATTGTATCCGGAGCCATCATACAGACTTTTCTGGTCACTTTGCGTCGTAAAGAAAATAAACTGAAGTGGGCAATGAAAGAGCATGAGAAACAGATGTATGAAGAGAAAGTGCGTTTTTTGATTAACATCAGTCATGAACTTCGTACTCCGTTGACTTTGATACATGCGCCCCTCAATCGTATCTTGAAAACTTTATCTCCTACGGACTCCAATTTCGTACCTCTTAAAAGTATTTACAGACAATCACAGCGTATGAGAGATTTGCTCAATATGGTACTCGATCTACGTAAGATGGAAGTCGGAGTGAGTAAATTGCAGATTTATCCGCAGCGATTAAATGATTGGGTACTGGAGGTTTCGGCAGACTTTGTCGGTGAGGCTGAAGCGAAGAATGTGGAGATTAATTATCAGTTGGACGAACAGATCGAAGAGGTTAGTTTTGACAGGGATAAGTGTGAAATTATTCTGACTAACTTGTTGATTAATGCACTGAAGCACAGTCCGGAAGGAACAGGAATAACCATTATTACCAAACTATTGTCAGAAGAGCAACGCGTTCGCATATCGGTTTCCGATCAGGGTTGTGGATTGCAACAGGTAGATGTAAATAAACTCTTTACCCGTTTTTATCAGGGAAACGGTGAGCAGCGTAACGGCTCGGGTATCGGATTGTCTTATTCCAAGATTTTGGCCGAATTACATGGGGGAAATATTGGTGCCAGAGATAACGAAACGGTGGGTGCCACTTTCTTTTTTGAGCTTCCTTTACAAGCCATATCGGAAGAGGTACTTTGTGAGCCCAAAGCTTATCTGAATGAACTGATCACTGATAGTGGTGGAGAAAACATTCCGGATACAAATGCTTTTGTCATGAGTAACTATTCTCTATTGGTTGTTGATGATAATCAGGATTTGGTTGATTTTCTGCGGGATATGTTGAAAGATAAATTTAAGCAAATATATGCTGCCGCAGATGGGGTAGAGGCTTTGGAGCTTCTTCGGAAATATCAACCGGATATTATTGTCAGTGATGTAATGATGCCGCGTATGAACGGTTATGAACTTTGTAAGCAGATAAAAGAGGATATTGCCGTCAGTCATATTCCGGTTATCCTGCTTACTGCGCGTGACGATGAGCAAAGCCAGTTGCAGGGATATAAAATCGGTGCGGACGGGTATTTGACCAAACCGTTCGAAGAGGAAATGCTACTCGAACTTATTCGTAGCCGTTTGCGTAATCGCGAACAGACAAAGGCACGCTATCTGAATGCCGGATTGTTGCCGGCACCCGAAGACAGTACATTCAGTCAGGCAGACGAGACTTTTCTTCTGAAGCTGAACAAAATCATTACCGATCATCTGTCCGATTCCGAGTTGGATGTTGCTTTCCTTTGTAGAGAGATCGGTATGAGTCGTGCTACGCTTTATAATAAGTTAAAAGCACTGACGGATGTGGGAGTCAATGATTATATCAATAAACTTAGAATAGAAAAGGCAATACTGCTTATTACCACTACCAATTTGAATTTTACCGAAATAGCAGAACGCTGTGGATTCACTACATCGCGTTACTTCAGCACTTTATTTAAGCAGTATACGGGAGAAACGCCGACGAAGTATAGGGAGAAGAGTAGTCAAGTGGCTAAGTAGTAAGTAATTGAGTAGTTAAGTAGTAAGTAGTTCAGTAGTCAAGTAGGATAGACTTATTTCTGATTTTTTCATGTTACTTGCTATTTAGTCATTTATTATTAATGGACTACTTGTTATTTGATAGCTTGTTATTAGGCTATTTACTATCTGCTACTTACTACTTGACTACTTACTACTTGACTACTTACTACTTGACTACTTACTACTTGACTACTTGATTACCTGCTACTTACTACTTGACTACTTAACTACTAATTTCATTTCAGTCTGAATACTGATATACTTTCAAATCAAATTTGGGTACCATGGCAAATAGATGGTCGAAGATATCGGACTGAATACGTTCGTATTCCTTCCATATTTTGTTTCGGGAGAAGAAATAAACTTGGATAGGTACGCCATATTCGGTAGCTTCTTTTTGGCTGATTATCAAGTCAAGATCTTGGTTTACTACAGGCAGACTGCATAAGTAACGTTCTATGTAGACACGATACACTTGCGAGTTGGTCGGTATCACTCCTTCTTCCGGTTGGTAATCGGCCAGTAAAGGGATTTCTTTCCGAAAAGTATCCAGCATTTCGGGGGTACAGAATTTTAGTGTGGTAAGGTCGAGAGTGATATTCTTCATGACTCTCCGTCCACCCGATTCCACCATTCCGCGCCAATTCTGGAAAGAGTTGTTTACGAGACTGTAAGGAGGAATAGTAGAAATCGTGTTATCGAAGTTTTGAATTTTGACCGTATTCAATGTAATTTCCTGTACTATACCATTAGCATTGCTCGAAGGGATTGTAACCCAGTCTCCTAACCGTACCATGTCATTGGCTGATAATTGTATACCTGCCACAAATCCTAAAATGGAATCTTTGAATACTAACATCAGAACGGCTGCCGAAGCCCCCAAACCGGCAAACAGACTTGCCGGCGATTTGTTCACGAGAATGGCAATCATGATGATGCCTCCTATAAAGAAAAGAAGAACTTGCAGAACCTGTATAAATCCTTTCATCGGATGGTTCTTTGCCTTGGCTTTTTCCGAATATACGTCCAATATCATCAGCAGTACTCCGTTGATGGCAAGCAGCAAGGACAGGATGATGTAAACGGCACATATCTTCTGAGAAATAAGCAACAGTTCTTTTCCGCGTACAAAAGCGATTGGTAATAGTATATATACCAATATGCCGGGAATCGTATGTATCAGATTATGGAATACGCGTCGTTTCATTAATAATGTATTCCATACGTGTGGGGAGTGTTTGGTATATTTTCTCATTCCACCTACCAGAATGGCCTGGCAAAGGTAATCGAGCCCTACCGCGATGCAGATCATTAAGATAGCAATAATGGCCTCATCAAACGTGTTGGCTATTTTCGGGTCTATTCCCCATCCGATGAGGATCTTGTTCATCCAATTTCCTAAGTCCATAATTATATCTTGTTTTTTATAAGTATAACGGCAGACTTAGGAAATTGTTTCATCCGGATTTTCATCCGTTTACTTTTTTGTAGTCTTCCAGGAATTTTTTCAATCCGGATTCTGTAAGCGGGTGGTTTAGTAGTCCCTTAATGGCGCTTAACGGACAAGTAGCTACATCGGCTCCGGCTTCTACGCATTCCATGATGTGCTTGGTGTTGCGGATAGAGGCTGCCAATACTTGTGTCTTGTAATTATAATAACGGTACATGCGTACGATATCGGCAACGAGCCCTACACCGTCTTCACAAATATCATCCAGACGACCTACGAAAGGAGACACATAGGTAGCTCCCGCTTTAGCAGCCAGTAAAGCCTGCCCGGCAGAAAATACCAGGGTACAGTTGGTACGGATACCTTTTTCCGTGAAATATTTAATAGCTTTGATGCCATCGGCAATGCATGGTACCTTTACTACGATATGCGGATTTAATGCGGCAAGTTCTTCACCTTCCCGAATCATGCCTTCATAATCGGTAGCTATCACCTCGGCACTTACGTCACCTCCCACGATATTACATATTTCTACATAATGTTTACGTTGGTTTTCGGTTCCTTTGATGCCTTCTTTGGCCATAAGTGAAGGATTGGTAGTAACTCCGTCGAGCACACCGAGTGCATATGCCTCGCGTATCTGCTCCAAATTAGCTGTGTCGATAAAAAATTTCATAACTTCTAAATTTTAGTGGTTAACTATCTAACGTCCAAAGGTAAGTATTTGTTTATCCATTTGCAAGATTATCAGATATTCTCCATTTTTTGTTTCCAATATTGTCTACCGGATGTTCGTAAATGTCTATTTTTTGCTTGTGCGGTAAAAATATTGACTGATGCAGGGTGTGTATGTTCTCATAAATGACGATATTTGTTCCGGAATCTAATATTAACTTATCATGAAAAAAAATTATTTTGTACTTCCCTTAGTTATTACTCCCTGTCTCGTTCAAAATGCCGTTGCGCAAGAGAAAGGAGAACAGCGTCCGAACGTGGTTTTTATCTATGCCGATGACATCGGTTTCGGTGATTTCAGTTGCAATGGTGCGAATACGATTCATACTCCCAATGTAGACCGTGCGGCGGCACAAGGCGTGCGATTTACTAATGCACACAGTGCGGCTGCAACAAGTACTCCTTCCCGTTATGCCATGCTTACGGGAGAATACGCTTGGCGTAAAGCCGGTACGGGTATTGCCGACGGTGATGCCGGTTCTATTATTCGTCCGGATCGCTATACTATGCCGGATATGTTCAAGCAAGCCGGTTATACTACTGCTGTAGTAGGTAAATGGCACTTAGGGTTGGGAGATAAAGGTGGTGAACAAGATTGGAATAAACCGTTGAAACCGGGTACCAACGATATTGGTTTTGACTATTCTTTTATTATGGCTGCCACCGGCGACCGTGTTCCTTGTGTATTTGTAGAAAATGACCAAGTGATCAACCTTGATCCGGCCGATCCTATTCAGGTCAGCTATAAAAAGAATTTTCCCGGGGAGCCTACCGGAAAGGACAATCCCGAATTGTTGGTTATGCATCCTTCTCACGGACATGATATGAGTATTGTCAATGGAATTTCCCGTATCGGTTTTATGAAAGGCGGTAAGTCGGCACTTTGGAAAGATGATAAGATAGCCGAAACCTTGACTGATAAGGCTGTATCTTTTATCGAAACACATAAAGATCGCCCGTTCTTCCTTTATTTTGCTACGCAAGATGCGCATGTTCCCCGTGTTCCCGGAGCACAGTTTGTTGGTAAGAGTGGTATGGGGCCTCGTGGTGATTGTTTGTTGGAGTTTGACTGGAGCGTAGGAGAGGTGTTGAATGCGCTTGAACGACTGGGATTGGACAAAAATACGTTGGTCATTATCTCCAGCGACAATGGTCCGGTTGTAGATGATGGTTATAAAGATCAGGCAGTCGAACTGTTGGGTGATCATAAACCCGGTGGTAAGTATCGCGGTGGTAAATATAGTATCTATGAAGCCGGCACTCGTGTTCCTTGCATTTGGAGATGGCCGGGACAAATTAAGCCCGGAGTGTCCGATGCATTACTTTGTCAGATTGACTGGTTTGCTACTTTTGCACAAATGTTGAATCAGTCTCTTCCCGAGGGTGCGGCACCGGATAGCCGCCCGATGAAAATGGCTTGGATGGGGAAAGAGAAGAAAGGGCGTGATTATCTGGTTCTGCAAAATGCACAAAATAATCTTTCCATTACAGATGGTCGTTGGAAGTATGTTCGTCCCGGTCGGGGGCCGGCTTATAATAAGCAGGTGAATATTGAGTTGGGAAACAGTATGGAACCACAATTGTATGATTTGAAAAAAGATGCCGGTGAAAAGAATAATTTGGCGAAAGAACAGCCCAAACGTGTGCAACAGTTGAGTGCCGAATTGGAAAAGGTAGTTGACGGACGGTACGGATTGCCGTTGTATTGATATTACCTTTGTTGCTGATAATACGTGTTTATAAAACGGATTTTTGTTAACCTTGTTTCTAAAATGTAAGAGTGTATATTCTTATTATATAAGAGTATATACTCTTACATATCAAATGTTTATACTTTTTATACACAAATGTCTATACTCTTATAAGTGTTGATTATCAGTTTGTTATATTCTATTAGACTTTCTGATATGGAATATAAATATTGGATGAGAATATTACTAAAGTTGATTAATAGACAATTATGGGTAGAATGTTGTTTCTATCAATAAAATTCTGTTTCACAAAAAAAGAACCTATTTTTTATATTAAACTATTGCAATCCAGTTGACTGACTATACTATTTATCCGATTCAAAATTTTGAAAAGCGTAGATTATTATTATATCATACTTCTTGTTGTTATTTCTCTAATGATGCTGTGGCAGGTGTATGGGGTGGATTTTATATTTCCTAAAACTAAATAGTTGTTAATTTCACTTTCAAACTCTGAACTAAAATTTGATATATTATGTTGTTTAAAATGAAAGCGAGTTCTACTTCGATTTTAAAAATCGAATAAAACGGAGAGTAAGATTTATAAAATGAAATAAATTATTCGTTTTCTAAAGTTTTGAATGCTAAATTTATTAATTCATGTAGCTTTATGAAAATATAGAATTAAAATCTATTAATAGATTCAGTCATTGAATATATGCTGTGTAAGCATTTGACCTTTACTCTCAAAATAAAAATCCCATTTAGGGAATGTATGATATATTTATTGTATAACCAACTTAACACATTTTAATTATGAAAAAATTTATTATTGTATCTGCTTTTGTATTGGGAGCATTTACTGCAAGTGCCCAAAACGACCAGACTGCTCTTCAAGGAACTAAATTTGGTGATAACTGGTCTATAGGAATCAATGCCGGTGCAACGACTCCTTTGACTCATAGCGCATTCTTTAAGAACGCCCGTCCGGCTTTTGGATTTGGAGTAGCGAAACAATTAACTCCTGTTTTCGGTTTCGGCCTTCAGGGTATGGGATATGTGAATACTACTCAGAGTAAAACGGCTTTTGACGCTTCTGATGTCAGTCTGTTAGGTAAAGTCAACTTGATGAACTTGTTTGCAGGCTATCAGGGAACTCCCCGGCTGTTTGAGATTGAAGCGGTTGCCGGTATCGGTTGGCTTCATTACTATATGAATGGTCCTGGAGATGAAAATTCGTGGTCTACTCGTCTCGGATTGAATTTGAATTTCAACCTTGGCGAATCTAAAGCATGGACTTTGGGAGTGAAACCTGCTATAGTATATGATATGCAAGGCGATTTTAATACGGCAAAAAGCCGCTTTAATGCCAATAATGCCGCTTTTGAACTGACAGCCGGATTGGCATACCATTTTAAAACCAGTAACGGAACCCATCATTTTACTACAGTCAAACCTTATAATGCTGCGGAAATAGCCGAATTGAACTCTTCTATCAATAATCTTCGCTCACAGGTAGGTAGTAAGGATAGTCAATTGGCAACTACCACGCGTCAGGTGAACGAACTGCAAAGCGAGCTGGATGCTTGCCGCAATAAGGTTGTTCCTGTTGAAACAGTAATTAAGACGGATCGGATTCCGGAGTCTGTGATCACATTCAGGCAGGGAAAATCGGTTGTTGATGCTTCTCAATTGCCCAATGTGGAACGAATTGCTTCTTATCTGAAGAAACATCCGGATGCTAATGTGATCATTAAAGGATATGCTTCACCGGAAGGAAATCTTGAATTCAATAAGAAACTGGCAAAAGCACGTGCTGAAGCTGTCGAATCTATTTTGGTGAAAAAGTACAAGATTGATTCTACACGGGTTAGTGCCGAAGGACAAGGTATCGGAGACATGTTTACAGATCCGGATTGGAACCGTGTGAGCATCTGTACGATTGACGAATCCAAGTAAGCGTTTTACTCCTTTTCATATATGATTTCCCCCTCTTGCTCTACTTCTATTGAAGCAGAATAAGAGGGGGAAATTTATTGTATTATCTTCTTGAAATTTTTATTTGCGTTGTTCTACCATGCGGATGGTACCGTCTTCGTTATAATACAGTTTATCGACACATATTGAGCGCAACCAATCGTGATGCGACAAAGCACTGTTGTGATAAAAAGCATACCATTGCCCTTTATATTCTACGATAGAACCGTGATTGGTAGCACTGTCTGTAGGATCCATATAAACACCCATATGCTTCCAAGGACCTAAAGGGCTGTCACTAATGGCGTAATGCATGCGGTTGTCTCCTTCTACGCCATCGTTCCAGTCGTCGTTATGGTTGTCAGAATAGGAAAGGTAGTATTTTCCTTTATATTTATGTATCCATGTGGCTTCATGAAAGTCTACCAGACCTTCCATGACTTTCATTTCTCCATCCAGTTCCATCATATTATCTTTCAGTTTGCCTCCCTTACAAATACCGCCATCGCCATTGTAGATATATGCCTGGCCGTCATCATCCATAAAGACACAAGGATCTATCAGCGAATCCATTCCTTTGATATATCCTTGTACGGTGAAGTTTGCGGCAGGTTCTTTGCTGGTGGCTACTCCGATTTTCCAACTTCCGTTCCAGTCCGTATCGCTGGGGTGGGGGAAATAAAAGTAATACATGCCGTCTTTGTAGGCACAATCCGGTGCCCACATGAATCCGCCTTCTTTACGTCCCCAAGGTACCTGAGAAGAATTCAGAATTTCACCATGATCCGTCCAGTGCACCATGTCGTCGGTAGAAAACACATGATATCTGTCCATTAGGTCACAACCCCGTGGCGGAGCTATATCATGCGAAGCGTAGACATACAGACGACCGTCGTTCCAAACGTGGGCAGAAGGGTCGGCTGTGTACATGTGTGTGATAAAGGGATTTTGAGGAGTAGAACCCATGCATCCCGCTAATAATAGAGCACATGCGGCATAAAGATACTTTTTCATAAATATAGATGTAATAGTTTTGTTTTGGCAGATATAAAAATATGTATTTGCCGGATTATCATTAATTTCATTTACGTTGTTTTACCATCCGGATAGTACCGTCTTCGTTGTGATACAATCTGTCTACACAAATAGAACGCAATGCCGGATTTTTAGATAAGGAGATTGTATGATAAAAAGCGAACCATTCTCCCTTATATTCCACGATAGAGCCTTGATTGGTAAAACAGTCGGAAGGTTCCATGTAAATGCCCATGTATTTCCACGGTCCTAAAGGGTGGTCGCTGATAGCATAACGCATACAGTTGTAGCCATCCATGCCGTCATTTCTGTTCGGATCATGATTATCGGCATAAGAAAGATAATATTTTCCTTTATACTTATGTATCCATGTACCCTCGTGGAAATCGTCCAGACCTTCCATTGTTTTCATTTCGCCGTCCAGTTCCATCATATTGTCTTTCAGCTTTCCCCCTTTGCAGATACCTCCTCCGCCATTGTAGATATAAGGTTGTCCGTCGTCGTCGATGAAGACAAAAGGGTCTATCATCGGATCCATTCCTTTGATATATCCTTGAACCGTAAAGTTGGCAGCAGGTTCTTTACTGGTAGCTACCCCGATTTTCCAGCTGTTATTGGTATACGTATCACTGGGATGCGGAAAGTAGAAGTAATACGTTCCGTCTTTATATGTACAGTCCGGTGCCCACATAAATCCGCCCTCTTTGCGTCCCCAAGGCACTTGTGAAGAGTTTAATATTTCACCATGATCTTTCCAGTGTACCATGTCATCGGTAGAAAATACGTGATACCTGTCCATCAGGTCACATCCTTGCGGCGGGTCTATGTCATGCGATGCATAGACATACAGACGGCCGTCATCCCATACACGGGCAGAAGGGTCGGCCGTGTACATGTGTCTGATAAAAGGATTGGGGGCCAAGCTGTCGATAGTAGTCTTTTCTTTTTTTCTGTTTTTATTTTCAGATGACTGGTGAGAGACTTTGCACCCAACTGATAATAAAGTGCATAGAGCATAAAAGCATATCTTTTTCATAATATAAATTGTTGTTGTACTCTTTTGAATGTACAAATTCGTCTTCTTTGGATTGAAATAAAAAGGAACATACAGATTACTTTATCGGCCAAAAATAGCCAATTTGTATGCTCCAATATTGCAAAAAACAAGCAAAAAGTAGAAAATCCGTCCTATGATAGGGACGTTAGTCGAAGTATAGAACGTCTACGTTATTTTGTGAGACAGGTATGTTGATTATTGTAGACAATGTGAGTTGCTTGTGGAAAGATTTGGAATAATCAGTTCGGGAATACTCGTATAAGAAAAGCTATATTCTTTTTATTGAAGATTCATGTTGAAATTTATGAGTGTATTTCTATCTTGTTTCTCTATTAGGATAAAATTCTGTGTTATGGAAAAATAAATACAAAATAAAGGGTTACTAATTGTCTGATAATCTGCTGATTATACATATTTGCTTTTTCTCTATGAGAAACAGGTTGAAAGTCGTAGAGAAACGTCTCGTTCCTCTACGACCAACGGGACGTTCCTCTACGACCAATGAAATGAAAATTTATAATACTTTACGCGGTACGTGGCTTTTTAGAAAGACTATTTATGTATCTCTGTTCGTAATTTTGACTGTATGATTTTAGAGCGTGATTCTGTGTATAAGTTTCTCTGCCCAAATTTGTTCTGTTACCAACCATCGGGTTTCTTCAGTTTCATGAGATTGTTGAATGACGTTTTCTAATAAATCTTGATATTCTTGCAAAAGTTTTATAGTTACGGTCTGTTTGTTTTCTCTGAGCGACAGTAGAATTTTCAGCTTATGGATATTCAGATTGGGGGTATTGGATAATTCTTCGGCTTTGTTTAAATAAGCTATACATTTTTTGTTGTTTTCCGGAGTATTCGAAAGTTTCATAATACTGTTCGTTATCACGATATAGTCATTCGGACAAGCCATTTTATTATCTATGTTTTTCATGGCAAGACGGGCGGACGCGATATATTTACGATTATAATCCATCATTCCGGACTCAAAACTGACTACGGTGGAGGTCATTTTCAGATAATTTCTGTCTTCTGATAGTGGAGTGAATGCGCCCATTTTTTCGAGTCTTTTTTCTAAAGTACCATAAATATCTCCTTTAGATAGCGCTTTCGCATTATGCTCGTCTTTATAATATGAATAGATTTTAGTGAGAGCGGAAATTAGAGCTTCTTTGTTTTTTCCGGTGAATTCCATGAACTTCATGGCATATTCATCGGCTTCAACTTCCTGTTTTTCTGAATAGTCCAACCCCATGCGATTGATTATTTTTTCATTGACTAATGTTTGTATGAGATCATTAGTCGCAAAAACTAATCCCGGTTCATAGTTGTAGTAACGTTGATAGAGATATTCTTCTGTAGCAGCCACTACTCCGTTAGCCACATCGCCCCAAAATTCGGCACGTTTGGCATGGGCTATATTTTTATTGGTAGTGATAATGGCATGATCCAGAACGTTGTGAGCGACTTCGCGAGCCAGAATAGCGCACAATTCCTCTTCCGTATCCAAGGTCGTAAGTAATCCTGTCGATATAAGCAGACATTGGTTACTTAACATAAGTGCGTCCGGCGAAGGAGATTTTAAAATTCGTATTTGAGGAACGGGGTTTTTATGTGTATTGATGAATTGATTAGGTGCAATGGATAACAACAAACATTGTAGATAATCTTCAGTTGCAGCATCTTCATAAAGCAGTTGCGATTGAGCCAATTCCTTTAAATATTCATCGGCTTCTTCTGCCTGTTCTTGCCGGAGTATTTCCTGATATCCTTTTTTATCATAATAGGATATTAATCCGTTGGATAATTGTGCAATCTGCCAGAAAGCATTGTTACTATCCGGATGCAGATCGATAATGTCGAGCCGGCTTATGGGAATACCTAACTGCACTCCGTTGGCTACTATCACTGCTTGTGTTTCGTAATTACCATTGTAAGGAGTAGCTTTTAATTTAGCGATTCTTTGCAATACTACAGGGGTTCCTTTTGTTGCATTTTGGTAGTCTTTTTTGAGAACGCCTTCGATGTTTAGCGTAGGATTAAAAAAAATATCCTGAGCAAATATTGTTCCATGGCTTAACAGAACGATTATTAGTGTAAGAAGTATACGTTTCATAAGTGCGATGATTTTGTTATTGTTATAAATGTAGAGAGAAAAAAACATATCTGAAAAAGAAAAGTACTATTTGCCGATAGGGATTTCCCTCTATGTTTATTGGCCTTTCCATAATTTCTTGTCCTCCTTCCAGAAACATCTAAAACTCATTGCTAATGGTAGATTTAGACGTTTTTGGAAGCTTAAAAGTGATTTTTGAACATCGATTTATACATGATGTGCTATGTTTGCAATGGAAAAAGTCGTTTAACTAATTTGAAAAAGAGTTGATTAAACGTTAGGTAATTTAATTATTAACTTTATTAATTTATTATTATGAAAAGAAATGTACTTCTCTCAGCAGTTACATTGATGATGACTGCTAATGTTTTTGCACAAGCAGAAGATGTAACTCCCGCCGCGTTTAAATTTCAAGAACGCTCGGTAGGTCCGGTTGAAATGTTTTGGGGTACTGGTGCCAATCCTAGTATAGCAGAGTTAAATGTCAGTGGTTCTATTGTGACTGCAGTGGCACCGGCAAATCAAACAGAGGAAGAAGCTTTATCTTCCGGACTTTCCATTGTGAATAGTGAATTTGGAAATCTTTTGTTGCTGAAAGGTAAAAATGCGCCTGCATCAGCAGAAGGACCTGCATCGACGGGTGATTTAGGCAAAGGTTGGTTCTCTTTAAATTTTATAGGACCGGCAAGTGCTGAAGGTGGGAATGATTATCGGGTTACATATCAAATGAAAATGGTTTCGGATCTTGAAATCGGTGCTAAGAAATTAGGTTTGTCTTGTGTCTCTGGAGGTGGAAATAATACTTCATTAGGTTCTAAGAGTGAAGTACTTTTTACCGGAGACTCTGGTTGGTGGCAATTTCAAATAAATGCGAAAACCGGAACAAAAGATCCTTTCCGTGCCCGTATTGAATTTGATGGCCAAATGATGGATAAAACTGCTTTATATGTTTATGAAGTAAGTTTTGTGAGGAATCCGGAAGGAGAGTTGGTAAATACGGAAGGTACAGAAAATGCAGACGGTTCTTATACAGGTATGAGTAAACCGAATGGAGCTGTTAGTGTTGGTGTTGCATCTACTATGTCGGATTTGAATGCTCCGTTTGTGACTTGGGATCATCAGTATATTTATGTGAACAATGCCAATAATCGCGAGATGGTTTATATTTATAATATGATCGGACAATTGGTTCATAGTGCAGAAGCCACAGCAGGATTTATGGAAATTCCGATGAATCCGGGAGCTTATATTGTAAAAGTGGGTGCAAAATCAACGAAAGTGATATTATAATTGGATATATTCAATCAGATAAAAGGAGTACCGGTTCTGTACCGGTCTCTTTTTAATTTTTTACTCTTTAAATTTGATAACTATGAAGCAAATAGGAAAGATTTTTTCTTTGTTTGTAGTCTGCTGTTTCTGTTTCTCTTCTTTGCAGGCACAAGTCGTTAATTATGCTTTAAAACTTTCGGGGGATAATTCTGTTATTTGCGGACAAGTACCTGAAATTAATGGGAAAAGTGAATATGCTGTTCAATTTTTAATGGCTCCACAAGAATGGACTGCCGGTGCTTATATTTTTAAACGTGGCTCTGATATAGAGGAGTTTTCAGCGAGACTATCTTCCGTAGCAGGGAATGTCGTTTTTAAGATTGGAACCGAGGAAATCGTTTTGACAGGGGTTTCGGTAACAGGTTGGACACAGATATCATTAGGGGTATTTAAAAATGGAGCCGATACATGGATTAATGGTGTGAAAACCTGGAATGCCAACAGTAATTTGCAGATGCCGTCTTCTAATGAGGATTTGGTTTTAGGTAAAGGGTTTAAAGGACGTTTGGATGAATTCCGTGTATGGAATACCAGCCTACCGAGCGCTGCTGAAGAAGAACTGATGTTCCAGAATACGGTAAATAAATTTCATCCGAAATGGGAATCTCTCGTTTTATACTATAAATTTGACCAAGAGCAATGTGCAGATCATATTGTTGACTATAAATTCGCTCATCACGGTACGTCAAATACTGTAATCCAGAGGGAAGAAGTGACTGATAATAATTTTTTCCGATACCGTGTCGTAACAGGATATTCTTCTTTTAATCGCCATTGTGATCGTCTGCAAATAGATAAAGATATGCATTTACTGACGAACGATTTGATTTTTCTGAATGCTTCAGTAAACGGACGTACAGGTGAGGTTACCATGACGGCTTTGGATGACGCTTCGGCAACGGGAGGGGTTACTTACATGGCTACAGATGGAGAGCGCTCCGGTATTGCGGTTCTGGATGGTACAGGTACATTAAACTTAGGTAAAGCTATTCAGGAGGGAGAACCGTCAAGTTTGTCGGCGACTGTTGAAGGTTGGTTTTATGTAGAAAAATGGGTTGAGGGTGCTGTTCTTTTTGAACAGAAAGAGAATGATTCCAACTTATTTGGTATCTATTTAGGAAATTTGGAAAAGAAACAACTGATTGTTAAAGCAGATGGTTGGCAGATGGAGTGTGATAATGTTCTCAGTCCGGAGCAATGGCAGCATTTAGCTGTAACAATGGATCCCACTTCTTCACGTAATCCCATGCGTATTTATGTTAATAATCAGAATCTGAAAGGAACAATAGACAAACCTGCTGACGGAGTGATGTATACCCTTAAAGATATTGATGCCGATGCGGTGGTGGGTACTGGTTTCATAGGTAAGATGGATGAATTGATGGTTTGGAGAAATGCCCGTACTACTTTTACTTCAGATATGGACGGTACATTGACTTCTGCAGTGTTTCCAGGTGGAGGATATGATGCTATCTTCTTCGATGGTTATTGGAAGTTTGACAGGGAAGATAATATCGGATATAATTCAAAAGGCTGGAAAGCAATGATTGAACAAACCAGAGAGTTGTATAAAGGATATAGAGGATATAAAATAAGAATAGGCCTGATCAGTTCGGATAGTGATGACAGCGGAAATAAGTTGTGGCCTAATTATATTGGAAATGAATCTTGGCGTGCGAATATTGCTAAAGGAGTTGAGGCGTTGATTCCTTATTGTGACGGTGTAGATATCGATTTGGAATGGCTGGATAATAATCCTAATAATCCTAAATGGGCTTCTTATGGAGAAATGGTAAAAGCAATACGTGCAGTAGTGCCGAACGATAAAATATTTAGTGTAAGTTTACATCCGGTTTCTTATACGATGCCTTTGGATGCGATTGATGCTGTTGATTATGTAACTTTTCAAAATTACGGGCCACGGAAAAGTAGCTTAGTATGGAGTGCTTACTCTTCTTTTTATACTACGGCTGTAAATTATGGCTATCCTGCGGAGAAGATTCGTCTTTCTATGGCGACAACCGCAGTTATGAGTGATAATTCCGGGAAGAATGTGAAAGGATATAAGGATCTGGATTTTTCAACTGTGACTGCCGAATCGAATACAGGTACTATTGGAGGTGTTGACTATACCTTTAATGGAGTAAAAGAGGTACAAAAGAAAATGCAATTGCTTGTTGATAACAACACCGGTGGATGTATGTATTTTGATATGGGGAATGACGTAAGTGTACAAGATGAGTTAAGTTTGATCAGAGCTTTGAGTATGACCATTCATTCTAATGTGGATACATTGGTGACAAAAGTAAGTACAGACCCTGTAGGAATAGAGGAGAAAAAACTTTATCCGGAATTAAATTCGGCTAAGGTTAGTGTTTATCCTAATCCTTCCGATGGTAATTTTCAGGTAGACTTACCTTTTAGCGGAGAAGCTGTATGCGATTTGTTTTCCATGACCGGTAATAAAGTATACAGCACAATAGGAGAAAAACAAATTCGTTTTTCATTAAGTGGTATTCTTTCGACAGGATTATATATATTGAAAATAGATTCTTCTGAGGGACAGGCTACCACAAAAGTGCAGATAAAATAAATGTGAAACTTAATATAATATGGTATGAGAAACAAATGGCAATTTAGTTTATTAGCTTTCGCCTTGCTGATGATTTGTCCTTTCTTGTCATTGCATGCTGAGATTGAATCCGTGCAGCAGTCTAAGGTGATTAAAGGACGGATTACAGATGAGACGAATGAGGGAGTTGTAGGAGCGAATGTTCTTGTGAAGGGGACGACTAATGGAGTTATAACAGATATAGATGGTAACTATTCTATTTCTGTGTCTGGGAATAATGCGATTTTAGTAATTTCATTTATCGGATATAAAACACAGGAAATAAAGGTTGGTAATCAAACGACGGTCAATGTCAAGCTGTCGGAAGATTCCGAGATGTTGGATGAGGTTGTGGTTGTTGGATATGGGACAGTACGTAAAGGAGATGTGACAGGAGCTATTTCTTCGTTAAAACCCGATCAGAATGAAGCGGCAAAGGTTGTATCTATAGATAATCTGTTGCAAGGTAAAATCGCAGGTGTGAATGTTGGAGCAACGGTGGCTACTCCAGGAGCTGCTTCTTCTGTAACTATTCGTGGTGCCAACTCATTGCGTGGTGATAATCAACCTTTATATGTCATTGATAATATCCCGCAAGCTTCTACCGGTGAGTTTGCAGCCAGTGCTTTTGGCGACAGTGATTTTCAAACCGCTCAAAATCCGTTGACGAGTTTGAATCCGCAAGATATTGAGGATATTCAGATCTTGAAGGATGCATCAGCCACAGCTATTTATGGTTCACGCGGTGCTAATGGAGTTATTCTTATTACAACTAAAAAGGGTAAAAGCGGAAAACCTAAAGTCAGCTTAAGTGCGAATTTTACAATTGCAAATGCAACGAAGTTAAAAGATATGTTGAATTTGGAGGAGTATGCGCGCTTTCGTAATGAACAGTTGGGTGAAAAGTCTGCACAGTTCTTTTTTGCCGGTGATGAAGTGCGTTATATTTATTCCGGTGGTGAATACGATCCGGAAAACCCTGAGTCTTATCATGTATTGACCTATCATAACTGGCAAAAAGAGATTTATCAAAGTGCTTTTTCTCAAAATTATTCGGCTACTATCAATGGCGGTAACGACAAAACAACTTATTTTGTTTCAGCTTCCTTTAAAGATATCAATGGTATTGTTTACAATACGGGATTGAAACAGGGGGATTTACGTGCAAATTTATCAATGGATTTATCTAAAAAAGTAAAACTGGATATGACATTGAATGGTTCTATCAAGCAGAATGATATGATGTCTGGAGGTGATACGAAGGGAGGTGCGACTGGCTCTGTAACCCGTACTGCTCTTGATTCGGCACCTTACGTGACACCATCCGGTGAACAAAATTTGTCGGCAGAGGAAAAAACAACCGTATGGAGTTGGATCAATGATTATGATGATATTACTAATGAGAAAACGTTCAGAGCTTCTGCTGATCTGACTTGGAATATTGGTGCGGGATTTTCTTATAATGCCCGTGTGGGTGGAGATATTTTTATGCAATCTCGTGGGCGTTGGTTCGGACTCCAATTGTTTAAGGGGGAGAATGATAATGGTTCTCTTGGATTGACGAATTTGGAGAAAAACCATTATACAGTTGAAAACATTGTAAATTACAATACTAAAATTAAGGATATTGTTGATATTGCAGCTACTGTGGGTATTACTTATGATGATTATGGGTATTTAAATAAGGTTACTTCTGCCCGTAATTTTGAAAACCACTCTTTCCGTACTAAAGGATTGCATATGGCAGGAACTATCAATGAAGAACAACCGATTCAGAAAGATTATCAATTACTTTCATATTTGGGACGTCTGAATTTGGCTTTTATTGAAGGACGTTATTTATTGACTGCAACATTTCGTGCTGATGGTACAAGTAAATTTGTAAAGTCTAACCGTTGGGCATATTTCCCATCCGTAGCTTTGGCATGGCGCATGGAACAAGAGAATTTTATTAAGGAAAATGCTTCATGGATTGATCAGTTAAAGCTTCGTTTAGGATATGGTCAGACAGGAAATCAGTCTATAGATCCCTATAATAGTTTTTATAATTATAAAAAGACAATTGACTATGCGGATGCCAGTGGAAATAAAGAACTGGGTTTGGCTGTTAGTAATTTGCAAAATCCGGAACTTAAGTGGGAGACAACTACTTCTTATAATATAGGTCTTGATTTTGGCATATTCAATAGCCGTTTATCCGGTACATTGGATTGGTATTACAAACGTACGAATGATTTGTTGATTGATCGTGCTGTTTCCTATACAACAGGGTTTGCAAATGTTCTGATGAACCAAGGAGCATTGTCAAACAAGGGGGTTGAAATCTCTTTGGATGCAGACATTATTCGTACCAAAGACTTTACTTGGAATGTGTCCGGTAATATAGGCTTTAACAGTTCGAAAATTGAAAAATTGGGCTTGCCGCTTTCTTATTATGGAAATAACCAGTATTCAGCTTATTTAGGTAATTCAATCGGTGATCATTTTGGTGTAGCCAATATTTTCATAGAAGGAAAGGCTCCCGGATTGTTTTGGGGATATAAAACAGATGGTATTATTCAGGAGGGGGATGATGTGCCTCAGAAAAGTGACAATAAGAATACCGTTGCAGGAAGTACGGATCCGGGTAATATCAAATTTGTGGATAGCAACGGTGATGGCATGATCACTGAAGATGATAAAGTCATTTTAGGAGATCCTAACCCGGATTTTACTTACGGTTTCCAGACCCGATTGGCTTACAAGGACATTTCTTTGTCTGTATCTTTTAATGGAGTTTATGGAAATGATTTGTTGAATAGCAATTTGCGCTATGAAGCGATGCCGTCTAAGAATTCGTCTAATATTCGTAAAGATGCTTTTGCGAATGCATGGCGGGCGGATAATCCGACAAACCGTTATCCGAGTGTAAATAGTACCAACCCCTCTACCGCCGTACTCGACCGCTATATTGAGGATGGTAGCTTTTTAAGATGTTCGGATATTACTTTGGGATATACTATACCGAAGAGTCTCGTGGGTAAAATTGGTTTTCAAGCAATAAATGTGTTTGCTTCTGTAAAAAATGCATTCGTCATTACCGACTATTCAGGATATGATCCGGAAGTGAATACATTTGCATTTGATGGGTTAAGAAGAGGTATTGATATGAACTCGTTTCCTCAATCACGTTCTTATATCTTTGGTTTAAGTGTAACATTTTAATTGGGTATCATGAAAAAACTAAAATTAATATATTTCTTATTAGCTATTTGTGCATTTTCTTCTTGTTTGGACGAAGATCCTCAATATGCTTTAAATAGTGAATCTGTTTTTTTGGATAAAAATACAGCACAGTTGGCATTACTTTCCTGTTATGGACAATTGACAACATATGATGGTTTTGGCCAGGCTGCTCAGGAGTTGTTGGTAGGTGCTTCCGGATTGGGATGGGCACAAACGAACGCCGGTGATCAGGATCGCTATGTTTCTTTAAATGCGTCTTCCGGTTGCACGATAACGAAGATGTATTGGAGAAGTTTATATAAAACAGTGTCGGAAACAACCTTTTTTGTAGAGAATATGAAAGCGAGCCCGTTGGATGAGGATTTTAAAACGGGCTTGGTAGCACAAGCTAAATTCTTGAGAGGATTTGCATATTATCATTTGTTGACAACTTTTGGAGGAGTTCCTTTGCGCAATACAATTCCATCTTTAGAAACACTTTCTATTCCAAGGGCGTCAGAAGAAGAAATAGTGGCGCAGATCGAGGAAGACTGGAAAGCGGTTATTAGTGGATTGCCGGAAACTTCCGATGCCGGTAAAGCTTCTGGTTTGGCAGCACGTGCTTATTTGGCTAAATTATACTGGTATTTGGGCTGTCAGGGGAAAGAGTCTGCTTCTGATAAGACATATTGGGATTTAGCCTTGGAGCAATGTGAACTGGTATATGGAAAATTTGAATTAGAATATAATTTTTCGGATTTATTTGTGCAACATTCGAATTCTAAAGAGGCTATTTTTCAGTTAAATTTCTCAACCGAATCTTCTACAACAGGAAATCGTGGAAGTTGGATATTTGCTCCTCAGAATTCTACGACTGGAATATCGTGGGGACGTATTCGTATGTCGAAAGCTTTTCATGACTATTTGAAAGGAACCTATCCGGATGATCCGAGATATAATGAAACAGTTTTCTTGGAATGGACCAATACGAGTACAGGTGATAAACAGGTTGCCTATCCTAAATTGATCTATAAAGAGGGTCGCGTTACTCATAATGTGGAGATTGATTATAGTATATGTGCTGAATCCACTAATCCTACAGTGGAAGAGTTGGAATCTATGGACCAAATGTTGGTGAAACGTTTCGTGGAGCCTACCGGAGAGCACAATGGATGGGCTTATTATAAGAAAGCGATTGATCTGAACTCTACTGCACAAAACTCTCGTAAGAATCTTATTTTATATCGCTACGCTGACTTTTTACTTATGATGGCAGATGTTCTGAACGAATCTGGTGATACGGAAAGAGCTATTAAGATAGCAAATGAGGTATTGAAGAGAGCGCGCCAGTCAGGAGGGGCTAATGCGGTTTATCCGAAAGATTGGGAGAGAAATTTAACTCAGGATGAGGTGAGGAATAAAATTTTCTGGGAACGTTTGGTCGAATTGGCCGGTGAACAGACAATGTATTGTGATGTACGTAGACGAGGAACAGAATATCTGAAGAAAGTATTAGAAATTCAGAACAATCATCATATAACAAGAGCCATTGTAGAGAATGCTGAATTGGGTGGACATAAATTTAAAGAACGTCTTTTTAATAATGGTAATTTGACTGAAGACTTTTTAAAGAAAAATCTTAGATTACCTATTCCACAAGAAGAATTGAATACGAATGAGGCAATATCTGCCAGTGATCAGAACTATGGATATTAATTTGTTTTTTCGTTACTAACTTCTCATAGGAGAACGATAGGTATATAAGGAAAAGTTTTACGTTTTACTATAAGTAGTGGTGAGTCATGAGCTCACTGCTACTTGCTGGAAAAAGTATAATAGAAATTGTGACGAATAATAATCATTTGGTCATATTTATTGTTGCAAATTATATTATATGAAATTTCTAATCTGAATAAATACTATTAAAGAGTAATTGTATGTTCTGTTAGTAATAACTATAAGATAACCAGACTTTATAAGATTGAGATGAGATCGTTTTCCCATTTTCAATTTTAGTGTCATTATTAGTTATTATTTTGTCTTTCTTTTCAAATAATATTCAGAAACAGATGTATTTTGAACATTTTTGGAATATATAAAATTATTTCCGAACATTGGTTAGTAACTATTGTCGTACATTTGTATTCTAATTAAGTATAGAATTACTGAAAGATAAAAGATAGAAATTATTGTATTTAAATTAATCTTGTTTTACAATGAACCGACCAGACTTAAAATTAGTTTATCCCTTTGCCGGATTAGCAACATTGGCAGCAGCTTCTTCTTGTCAGCATCAAAAGAAAGAAGAAGTAAAACCATATAATATTGTTTATATCATGACAGACGACCATACAGCTCAGATGATGAGTTGCTATGATACACGTTATATGGAAACTCCCAATTTGGATCGTATCGCTAATGACGGAGTACGCTTTACCAATAGTTTTGTGGCTAATTCACTGAGTGGACCGAGCCGTGCCTGCATGATAACCGGTAAGCATAGTTGTGCCAATAAATTTTATGATAACACTACCTGTGTTTTTGATAGTGCACAGCAGACTTTTCCTAAGCTGCTTCAAAAGGTGGGTTACCAAACAGCTTTGGTAGGTAAATGGCACTTGGAAAGTTTGCCTTCCGGTTTTAATTATTGGGAAATCGTGCCTGGTCAGGGAGATTATTATAATCCGGATTTTATTACTCAGGATAATGATACCATTCAGAAACAGGGATATTTGACGAATATCATTACGGATGACGCTATCGACTGGATGGAGAATAAACGGGACAAAGAGAAGCCGTTCTGCCTTTTGATTCATCATAAGGCTATTCATCGTAATTGGATGGCAGATACATGCAATCTGGCACTCTATGAGGATAAGACTTTTTCTCTTCCGGAAAATTTCTTTGATGATTATGAAGGACGTCCGGCTGCTGCTGCGCAGGAGATGAGTATTGTGAAAGATATGGATATGATTTACGACTTGAAGATGCTTCGTCCGGATAAGAATTCACGTTTGAAATCTTTGTATGAGAGTTTTCTCGGACGTATGAATACTGATCAAAGGGCTGCATGGGATAGGTTTTACGGTCCGGTTATCGATGATTTTTACAAGCAGAACCTGAAAGGGAAAGAATTGGCCAATTGGAAATTCCAGCGTTATATGCGTGATTATATGAAGACGGTGAAATCATTGGATGACAATGTGGGTCGCGTACTCGATTATCTGGAAGAAAAAGGGATGCTGGACAATACTTTGGTGGTTTATACTTCAGATCAGGGATTTTATATGGGTGAACATGGCTGGTTCGATAAACGCTTTATGTATGAAGAATCGATGCGTACCCCTTTGATTATGCGTCTGCCGAAAGGTTTCGATCGTAAAGGCGACATCACCGAGATGGTTCAGAATATCGATTATGCGCCGACTTTCCTTGAACTGGCAGGTGCGCCGGTACCTGATGATATTCAGGGAGTATCGTTGTTGCCTCTGTTGAAAGGAGAACATCCGAAAGATTGGAGGAAAGCGTTGTATTATCACTTCTATGAATATCCTGCCGAGCATATGGTAAAACGTCATTATGGAATTCGTACGGAACGATATAAATTGATACATTTCTATAATGATATCGACTGGTGGGAATTGTATGATATCCAGAGCGATCCTACTGAAATGCATAATTTATATGGAAATATACAATATGATTCTGTAATAAACGAACTTAAAACGGAGATGCTTAAGCTACAGGAGCAATATGATGATCCGGTACGCTTTTCTCCGGAAAGAGATAAAGAATAAAAATGTAAATTGTTGATTTATCATGAAACACACCTTATCAATTATAATAGCATTACTGTTTGCCCCTATTATAGCAGTACAGGCTGACGACTTGACACGAAGTATTTCGATTGTTCCCACCCCGGTGCAGATGGTACCGGGAGAGGGGAGCTACCGATTTTCGGATCAGACGGTGTTTGCTGTAGAAAATTCGGGACAGGCGGAAGTTGTCAGGAATTTTATTAAACTGTTTACCCGTGCTGCCGGATTTACACCCCAACTGAAAGAGGGAAGCGCAGCCGGTGGTGACGTTTGTTGTGTAACAGATCGTAATTTAAAAAGTGAAGCTTACCGGTTGGAAGTTACTCCGAACCGTATCGTGATGAAAGCTTCGGATACGAAAGGCTTTTTTTATGCGTTGCAGACTATTCGTCTATTATTGCCGTCCTCTATCGAGAATGCTCGGAATGTAGGGGGGAATCCGGACTGGACAGTACCTTCGGTGAAAATCAGTGATGAACCTCGGTTTGGTTATCGTGGGCTGTTGTTGGATGCCGCCCGTTTTTTTATTCCTAAAGAGAACGTGTTGCGGATTATGGATTGCATGGCTATGCTGAAGCTGAATAAATTGCATTTTCATTTATGCGATGATAATGGCTGGCGCTTGGAAATAAAAAAACATCCTCGTCTTACGGAAGTGGGGGCCTGGCGCGTGGATCGTAGGGATGTACCTTTTCATTCGCGAAGGAATCCGAAGTTGGGAGAAGCGACTCCTGTCGGTGGATTTTATACGCAGGAAGACATGAAAGAGATGATTGCTTATGCAGCCGAACGGCAGATCGAGGTGATTCCGGAAATAGAAATGCCTGCACACAGCAATGCTGCGTTGGCATCTTACCCGGAGTTGGCTTGTCCGGTAGTGAAGAATTTTATAGGAGTGTTGCCCGGTTTGGGTGGAACGCACGCCAATATTATTTATTGTGCAGGCAATGACAGTGTATTTGCCTTCTTGCAGGATGTAATTGATGAAGTGGTGGAGTTGTTTCCTTCCCGGTATATTCATCTGGGAGGTGATGAGGCTAATAAAACGAATTGGGAAAAATGCCCTCTTTGTCAGGCACGGATGAAAAAAGAACATCTGACTCACGAAGAGGATTTGCAGGGATATTTTATGAAGCGGATGTGTGAATATGTGCAAAGTAAAGGACGTGAGGTAATCGGATGGGATGAATTGACCAATAGTACGATTCCTGATGGGACTATTATTTTGGGCTGGCAAGGAATGGGGACGGCCGCTTTGAAAGCTGCTGAATTGGGGCATCCGTTTATCATGACCCCGGCACGCATCATGTATCTGATTCGTTATCAGGGGCCACAATGGTTTGAACCTGTTACTTATTTCGGAAATAATACTTTGCGGAATGTGTTTGACTATGAACCGGTGCAGGAAGACTGGAAACCGGAGTATACATCTCTTCTGATGGGAGTACAAGGGTCTATGTGGACGGAGTTCTGCAATAAACCCGAAGATGTGGATTATTTGCTTTTCCCTCGTTTGGCGGCAGTGGCCGAGAGGGCTTGGACAAAACCGGAGTTGAAAGATTGGAACGGTTTTTTGAAAGGACTGGATGTTTATAACAGCCATATTGCGGTTAAAGGGGTGGGCTATTCCCGTTCGATGTATAACATTCAGCACACCGTGACACCGGTAGATGGAGCGTTGCAGGTTAATCTGGAATGTATTCGTCCGGATGTAGAAATACACTATACATTGGATAATAGGGAACCTTCGGTAAAATCACCTCGTTACACTCAATGTCTGACTGTCAAAAATGCACAAGTATTGAGATGTGCTACTTTTAAAAATGGGAAACAGATGGGAAAGACGCTGATTTTACCTGTTATTTGGAATAAGGCTACCGGTAAGCCTGTACTTGGAGATAACAAGAATGAGATAGTGATGACGAACGGGATACGTGGAAGTCTGAAACAGACCGATTATGAATGGTCTTCTTGGGAAAAGAGCGATCACATTTCTTTTACAATTGATTTACAGAAAAAAGAGATATTGAATACATTAACTTTAGGCTGTATTACCAATTATGGAATGGCTATTCATAAGCCTGCTGTTGTCAAAGTGGAAGTCTCTGATGATAACCGTAAGTTCCGTGAAATAGGAATATTGAACTTTACTTCCGAAGAAATTTTCCGGGAGGGTAATTTTATCGAAGACTTATCATTGGATATGGGCGGTATACAGGCTCGCTATATCCGTATTACGGCTGAGGGTCCCGGAGCATGTCCGGAGGATCATGTACGACCGGGGCAGGAATCCCGGGTGATGTTCGACGAGGTGATGGTGGAGTGAGAATTAGATTTTAGAATTTAGTAGCTGGTAGTTAGAATCCTTGCGGCGTGACAGTCACAAACGGCATATCTTCTACCTTCTACCTTCCAACTCCTAACTTCTAACTCCTAACTACCAGTTTCTAATTTTAAAAACATAAAAACGATGAATAACTCATTGAAATCATTTTTATTGATGATACTGGCAATGCCGGTTATCATTCCTGTTACGGCACAGCAACAGCCTGAATGGCAGAGCCAGTATGCCGTGGGGTTGAATAAATTGGCTCCTCACACTTATGTGTGGCCTTATGGCAGTGCTTCGGAAGTACAAAAAGGTGCTTATGAGCAATCTCCTTATTATATGAGCCTGAATGGTAAATGGAAGTTTAATTGGGTAAAGAATCCAGATAATCGTCCGAAAGATTTTTATAAACCTGTTTTCTATACCGGCGGATGGGCAGATATTGATGTTCCCGGTAACTGGGAACGCCAAGGGTATGGTACGGCTATTTATGTTAATGAGGCCTATGAATTTGATGATAAGATGTTCAATTTCAAAAAGAATCCTCCTCTGGTTCCTTATAAAGAGAATGAGGTAGGCTCTTACAGGCGAACCTTTACCGTTCCCGCCGGATGGGAAGGGCGTCGTGTCGTTCTTTGTTGTGAAGGAGTTATTTCCTTCTATTATATATGGGTAAACGGTGAGTTTTTGGGATATAATCAAGGATCTAAGACAGCTGCGGAATGGGACATCACAGATAAACTGGTAAATGGGGAAAATACGATCGCACTTGAAGTATATCGTTGGAGCTCAGGATCTTATCTGGAATGCCAGGATATGTGGCGTTTGAGTGGAATTGAGCGGGATGTGTATCTTTACAGTACTCCGAAACAGTACATTGCCGATTATAAGGTGACTTCTGTTCTTGAAAAGGAATATTATAAAGAGGGGATATTTAATTTGGATGTGACGGTTGCCGGTCCTGCATCGGGGATAGCTTCCATTGGTTATACACTGAAAGATGCTTCGAATAAAACGGTCCTGCAAGGAAGTCAGGATATAAAGTCGCGCGGATTGAGTAACTATATTACATTCGATGAACAGCGTATTCCCGATGTGAAAAAATGGAGTGCCGAATATCCGAATTTGTACACGTTAATATTGGAATTGAAAGACGCGAGTGGAAAGACTACCGAAATAACAGGTTGTGAGGTTGGTTTCCGTACTTCCGAAATAAAAGACGGACGTTTCTGCATCAACGGTGTACCTGTATTGGTAAAGGGGGTCAACCGTCATGAGCATTCCCAGTTGGGCCGTACAGTCAGCAGAGAATTGATGGAAGAAGACATTAAATTGATGAAGCAACACAATATCAATACCGTCCGCAACTCTCATTACCCGACTCATCCTTATTGGTATCAGCTTTGCGACCGTTATGGCCTTTATATGATCGACGAAGCCAATATCGAATCGCATGGTATGGGTTACGGTTCTGCTTCTCTTGCCAAGGACAGCACATGGCTTACGGCACATATGGATCGTACGCACCGCATGTACGAGCGTTCAAAGAATCATCCGGCTATTGTTATCTGGTCTTTAGGCAACGAATCCGGAAATGGAATTAATTTCGAACGTACGTATGACTGGTTGAAATCGGTAGAAAAGAATCGTCCTGTACAGTACGAACGTGCGGAGGAAAATTATAATACGGATATCTATTGCCGCATGTATCGGAGCGTGGATGTGATTAAAGATTACGTGTCCCGTAAGGACATCTACCGTCCTTTCATCCTTTGCGAATATCTGCATGCCATGGGCAACAGTTGTGGCGGCATGAAGGAATACTGGGATGTGTTCGAAAGTGAACCGATGGCCCAAGGTGGTTGTATTTGGGATTGGGTCGATCAGTCGTTCCGTGAAATCGACAAGGATGGTAAGTGGTATTGGACTTATGGTGGTGATTACGGTCCGAAAGATATTCCCAGTTTTGGTAATTTCTGCTGTAACGGACTTGTAAATGCCATTCGCGAACCTCATCCCCATCTGTTGGAAGTGAAGAAAATCTATCAGAATATCAAGAGCACATTGATTGGCAAGAAGGATTTGACGGTTCGTGTGAAAAACTGGTTCGATTTCTCCGATTTGAATGAATATGTATTGAATTGGAATGTAACCGGTGATGACGGAACGATAATTGCCGAAGGTACGAAAGAGGTTGCTTGTGCTCCTCATGCGACGGTAGATGTTACTTTGGGAGATGTCAAACTTCCGAAAACGCTCCGCGAGGCTTATCTTAATTTGAGTTGGAAACGACAGGAAGCCACCCCGTTGGTAAATACCGATTGGGAGGTAGCTTATGACCAGTTTGTACTTCCGGTATCTAAAAATGCTCGTGGATACAGACCGGATAAAGTCGGAAATACGACTTTTACGGTTGATAAGGCAACAGGTGCTTTGAATTCTCTTTGTCTGGATGGAGAAGAGTTATTAGGGAGTCCGATGACACTGAGCTTGTTCCGTCCGGCCACAGATAATGACAATCGCGATCAGATGGGAGCTAAATTATGGAGGGCTGCCGGATTGGATGCGTTGACTCAAAAAGTGGTTTCCTTGAAAGAAAGCAAAACATCGACTACTGCACAGGTCGATATCCTGAATGCAAAAGGGGAGAAGGTGGGCGATGCTACTTTTGCCTATACGTTGAATCGTGACGGCTCTGTGAAAGTACGGACCACGTTCCAGCCCGACACGACATTGGTAAAATCAATGGCCCGCCTGGGGCTGACATTCGAAGTGGAGGATGCATACGACCATATAACTTATTTGGGAAGAGGTGAACACGAAACCTATATCGACCGGAATCAGTCGGGTAAAATCGGCATTTATGAAACGACTCCGGAGCGTATGTTCCATTATTATGTGGTACCTCAATCTACGGGAAACCGTACGGATGTCCGTTGGATGAAACTGACGGATGATGCCGGTAAGGGTTGTTGGGTAGAGTCGGATTCTCCGTTTCAGTTTAGCACCATTGCTTTCCCGGATGTAATGGTGGAGAAAGCGCGCCATATCAATGAACTGGAACGTAATGGAAAGATAACCGTACATCTGGATGCCAAACAGGCAGGTGTAGGTACCGCAACTTGCGGGCCGGGAGTGCAGTCACAGTATCTGGTTCCATTGACAAAACAAACTTTTGATTTCATTATTTATCCGGTGAAGAATAGAGAATAATAGAAGGTAATTATATATTGCCTTACAGTGTGAATCCTTGTTAAGCAGTAGGATATATGAAAATATAAACCCTCTATAAATTGTATAATCGTTTATAGAGGGTTTTGCTGTAAGACAGTATAAGTCGCCTTGCTTAAATAAACTGGTAAATACTTTTAAGAAGAAAGTTTAAATATGCTCTAAGATGAGGGTATATCCAAATGGATGGGTATACCCTATGCGTTATAATTAAAAAATACCATTTGTTATTATTTTCACTTTTTAATGTTTTCGATCTTTTACATGATTTTGATATTTTAATTTATGTAAAATTTGGTTTCATACCATAAAAGCAATATATTTGTTGACTAAACTATTCTAAATCTATAAAATACAATGAAAAAGATACTTGTATTTTTCATGTTGGCGGTCACTTTGATTACTTATGTACAAGGGGTGACCATATCTTCTTCGTACATCAGTGATATCACGTTAGATGGAGTTCCGGCTGTTATTGAGAACACTCATGGGGAGGAACGTTTATTCTTCGCCATAGACCCTGACAAAGGATCTGCATTTACAGCAATCCTTAGTTGTCCGGGAGCGACACAAATCCTGTTCGATGGACAGAATATCTCCACCGACAATCCTGTAATAACCGTTGCTGACTATGCGACGGGTAACCATACCCTTTCTGTGACTCGTGAAGGAATACAGCGTACATGGCGATTGATGTTCACCACGCTGCCGATTATCTGTTTCGATTCAGACTTGGAAGCAATGCTTGCCGTGCGTAACAGTGAAGATTTGTATTATCAAAATCCCCGTAAAAAAACAGATGGGTATATCGTGATTGTCGATCCTCTGAAACGTACGGATGGTGAATATGTGTTTAGCCAAAACACAAAATCCCGCATTCGTGGTGCGACATCGGGTGGATATAGTAAAAAATCATTCACTGTTAGCCTGTATGATGATGCTTACGAAGATAAGGTAGATGCCACCGTTCTCGGTATGCGCGATGATGACGGATGGATTCTCGATGCAATGTATGCCGACCATGCACGGATGCGTAACCGCTTGTTGTTTGATATTTGGAACGATATGGACGATCTGCCTTACGACAAAGACTCTGATAAACCTTTTCAGGCCAATGGCACCCACGGCATGCATGTCGAGATACTGTTCAACGGTTCATACTTCGGGCTTTACTGCCTTACCGATAAAATCGACCGTAAACAGCTTAATTTGAAGAAATCGCGTACCGATTTCGACGGTAATTACGCGGGTTCCCGTGGCATATTGTGGAAGGGGAGATTCATGCAAGATATCTGTACTTTTAACTCATACCCCAAAGAATATCCTGCTGACACATTGTATTGGGGATATGTTTCTCAGGAATATCCCGACGACAATAATTCTCAGGCTAATTGGGAACTGCTCAAGCAATTCATCGACCTGATTTCTCCGGCCAATAATGGGAAATACGATGAAGGAGCCAAAGGACGTCTCACGGCAGCATTGCCCCAATGGATTTATATTGACAATGTGGTCAATTATCAGATATTCGGCGAAGTATTTTGCCTTCAGGATAACTGGGGCAAAAATCTGCTTTACAGTATCCGTAATTTGGAGAAAGGGCATAATATTCTTTTTACTCCTTGGGATCTGGATGCAAGTCTGGGGCGCACTGCCGGTGGAGACATTCACGGAACCGATGATCCCAAATGGCACCCTTTCGGGGAACATTGCTCCCCGAAAAACGGCATGTATTTCACTCTTTTGCAGCATAATCCCCTTGAGTATAAAACTCGATTGCGGCATCGTTGGAATATGCTGAAAGATAACCTCCTCTCTCCTGAAGCGGTATACACGCGTATGAAAACCTATGCCGATAAACTCACAAATAGCGGTGCATGGGCACGGGAAAAAGCCCGTTGGCCCGAACATGCCGGAGACGTGTACGAAGAAATAGATTATATGAAATCGTATTTTGAAATTTATCACGACCTTTTCGAAAAAGCGGTGGTAAATTTCCCGACGGGTATAACGTCTCCTGCTATGGAGGAATCTGATGCTATCCTGCAGGTTTATACCGGTGCAGGAAGTATAAATGCCAGTGTTTCCGGCAATAACGATAAAGGTGTAATTGCTGTGTTCGATGGTGCAGGACGTTTCATTACCTCTTCGGAAACATCACAGTTGCAAATTGGCGGATTGGTGTCCGGAATATATTGTGTACAACTTAGGCTTGACAATCGGGTTCAGATTCAAAAAGTGATTGTGAGAGAATAGGGGGGGAGATATCGACACATTATCAGAAACAATTTTGAACGATTGCTGAATGAACATGAGGGATATTTTGAATGTCTATAGCCCGATAACGCTCGACGAGATGAGTGGAATAAGTTTGATGAACCGGACGGATACCAAATTTGTTGCCGGTATCGAAAGGGTTCGTGAACTATTGTTTATGGCAAAGAACGATTATTTTGTACAGCAAACCGGTGGAATGCGGATATTGTCATACTATTCGGTGTATTTTGACACAAAGACATTCGATATGTACGTAGCCCATCAAAATGGTAAATTGAATCGCCAGAAGATACGTATTCGTTCGTATGTCGACTCGGGGGATAATTTTCTTGAAGTGAAAACAAAGAACAATCGTGGACGGACTGATAAAAAACGCATACCTGTTGATACATTTGATCCGTCTAAACCGCAATACAACATTATATTTTCCGATGACATTCATGATGATAAACCAAACTGTGTCGATTTTCTCAAAGAATATCTCCATTGTTCCCCTGCCACACTTAAGGAGTCGCTTGAGATTCGTTTTGATCGTATCACTCTCGTGAACAAGAAAAAGACCGAACGATTGACAATTGATATGAATCTGAATTTCTTTAACACATCCACCGGTATTATAAAGTCCCTCGAAAAACTAGCCGTAATTGAGCTCAAGCGTGATGAATTAGTACATTCGCCTGTTCTTGAGATGCTTCGTACTTTGCGTATTTTACCGATGGGATTCAGTAAATATTGCATAGGGTCGGCTATTACCAATCTGGCTTTAAAACGTAATCGGATTCTTCCGAAATTGCGGCAGATTGAAAAGATATCCGTGGTTTGATGTACAAAATGACTATGTAGTAAAGCGTCGATAAAAATACAGAATAACACATTTATCAAATATAATTTTTACATAATGGAAGATATTGAAACTTTAGACTTATTGGGAACACCGTTGATGGAAGGATATAACCTGATTACCATGTTATTGAGATTTTCGTTCAATATGCTCGTGGTGTGGCTTATGATTCATTGCCTCTATTACCCTAAGAGCGGACGGAGAGACTATTACTTTACATTTATGCTTATCAGCATCAGTATCTTTTTTCTGATTTTCCTGCTCGGTGGTGTGAAACTGAAAATCGGATTTGCACTCGGCTTGTTTGCTATTTTCGGAATAATACGTTATCGTACGGAGTCTATGCCGGTGAGGGAGATGACGTATCTGTTTTGTATCATAGCAATATCGGTTATAAATGCTCTTGCCATCACGATAAGCTATATCGAACTTCTTGTAACGAATGTCATATTCTTATTGGCCGCATGGCTCTTTGAAAGTTACATACTACTGAAGCATGTATCGACGAAACTGATCCAGTATGACCGTATTGCGCTTATAACGCCCGATAAGCGTCTTGAACTGATAACTGACTTGGAGCATCGCACAGGATTGAAAATTAACTCGGTTGAAATCGGTGCGATTGATTTTCTACGTGATATGGCAATAGTGAAAATATATTATGAGACAGATCATGTGGGCGATAACAGTATTAACAACGAACTTAAATTATCCCGTGAAGAATGGACAGATGTAGGAAGACAATAACCCGTTATGCCCGCATTCCGACTCTTGCGGCAATATTAGTCGTTGGGTTGCTTGGGCCGACAAGTGTAAAGGCGCAATCTTCCGATTTTGGTATATGGTCGGCGGTTGGGGTTGAAAAGAAAATTAACAAGAAATGGAATGTCGGTGCGGAGACCGAATTTCGCACCCGTAACGATTCGAAGACACCCGAAAGATGGAGTTTCGGAGTGGATGGCAGCTATAAGTTAATGCGTTACGTCAAAGTTGCTGCTGCTTACAGCCTGTTTTACGATAATAACAAAGAGAAAATAACGTGGAATCCCGACGGTAACTACAACAATTGGCGTCCGTCTTATTGGGGAGTACGCCATCGCTTTTCCTTTTCCGTGACCGGGAATGTCGATATAGGAAGGTTGAAACTTTCATTGCGCGAACGCTGGCAGTATACTTATCGTCCGTCGAAGATTACCGAACGCTATGATTTTGATAATGCGCAATGGGAGACTACTGAAGTTCGTGGCAAGGGGCGGAACGTTTTACGTTCGCGATTTCGTGTAAGATACGATATTCCTCATTGCAAGCTCGATCCATATACTGATATTGAGTTGTTTAATTCGTGGTCACTGACTAAAATGCGCTACACTATCGGTGCTGATTATAAAATAAGGAAAAGACACGTCGTCGGTCTTTATTATCGGTGGCAGAACATTACCGGTGACGATGATGATAATCAGCCGGATTGTCATATTCTCGGTATGGGTTATACGTTTAAATTTTAAGATATGTATAAATTCTATTCAATAATAATATTTGTAGTCATGGTGGTATTTGCGTCATGTGAGAATGATGACACCGATTTCAGTCATATCATTGATGGGGCTGAAGTTGAAGTGAAAGATATCGAATTTGATTCTACGCCACTTGACGAGGGAGTCGAAAACATTCCCTCTGACGATAACGACTACGTTGAAAACAGTGATTTTTATTCTGTTGTCAAAGTCGATTATCGTGGGATGACTGCTGTAGTGAGCGGTGATGTCGATATGGTAACCGTATTTGTCGAAGGTGCACATGTCACTATCCATTCTTATCGGCACAACATCGAGTATGTACTTAAGGGTTCGAGTGATAACGGTTCGTTCAAAATTTACAGCGACTACAAAATGAAAATCACGTTGGATGGCGTTGCATTGCATCATCCTTCGGGTGCCGCTCTCAATAATCAGTGCGGTAAGTCACTCTATCTCGTACTTGCGCCCGGCAGCGAAAATACTCTCAGCGACGGTGATCATTGCATAATGTCCGGCAATGAAGATATGAAAGGGGCTTTTTTTAGTGAAGGGCAAATTATATTCAGTGGCTCGGGAATTCTTAATGTAAAAGGGGGGTATAAAAATGCCATTGTCAGCGATGATTATATCGTGTTTCGTCCCGGTAATGTGATTAATGCCGGCAGCACAGCTGGTCACGGCATTAAAGCTAATGATGGGGTGAAGATAATGGGGGGAGTACTCAATGTGGAAGTGACTGTAGCGGCAGCCAAAGGCATTAATTCCGAGTATGATGTGATTGTGCGCGGAGGACGTACCACGGTTATCACATCGGGCAATCCGCGTGTTAAGAGTGATGATAGCAGCAGTTGTGCAGCAGTAAAATGTGACGGCTCATTCATCATGACTGCGGGAATGCTTAACCTCAAAAGTACCGGTGAGGGAGGTAAGGGTATCAATTCCGATAAAGACATTTCGATAATATCCGGAGAACTCAACGTTGTGACACTCGGCGACAAAGGTGTGGCATCGCCCAAAGGCGTTAAAGCGGACGGCGACATCACTTTCGGAAAGGCGGACATATATGTTTATAGTAAAGTGGGCCGTGCCATCGATGCTTTCGGCTCATTTACATTTGGTTCTGACTACGCTTCACTTATCGACAGTAAACATTTCTTTGAGATAAAATATTAATAAACCCTTAATGCCTAATATTGCTTTTGTTTAATATTTTTTGAAAGCAAAATTGAAACAAGTCAATCTTTTCTATTTTTTAAAAATATTTTGTTCGGAATAGTATAATTTCATTTGAAATCTTATAGTTATAGACATTTTTGGAAAATAAAAAAATAGTTTTAGACATCATTTTGTATTTATCATCGTAAGTTTGCAATAATATTCAAATATTTGATGATATCGATTCGATATAAAAGTGTTGTATAGCTTTCTGGAGAGATAATAAACTATAAAAATAGAAATTATATTGAAATATGTTGAGTATATGTGAAATGTTCGGGCTTTCAACTAATGGGAAATCGTATGAGGCCTGTTGAGTGAAGTTGATAGATGAAGGAGGGAAAATATATTGAGTAGGATTGAATTCTTGGTTGCGGCTTAGTACTTTTCCTTTTTCAAATGTAATATTATTAAAGAAAGTGTGTTATGTCAATGAATTGGAATGTAGTGGAAAGATAACTTTGTATTAAGGAAATAGTGTTGACGGTTTATCATTGAATAGTAGAGAAAATCCATTCATGACAAAGAATATTTCTGTAATTTTGGAACTGGATAGTATAACGTAATGGATTTTTAAAATTGTAAAGTGACTGGCATTGTAACTATTTTGTAAATTTCCCAATGGAATATATGTGGTAAAGTTATATTAAACTTAGGTTGACTACCTTTTGTAAGGTTAAATAGATGAATACTATGAATAGAGATAAAATATTGGAGAATAATTCTTCTCGACTTGCTTCATTAGATATATTACGGGGCTTTGACTTGTTTCTTCTTGTTTTTTTTCAACCTGTGTTTGTAGCATTAGGGCAACAATTAGATTTGCCTTTTCTGAATAGATTAGTCTATCAATTTGACCACGAAGCGTGGGTTGGATTTCATCTTTGGGATCTTGTAATGCCGCTTTTTTTGTTTATGACAGGGGCTTCGATGCCTTTTTCTTTGTCTAAATACAAAATTTCTTCTGCCGGCTGCCAGTTTGTCTATCGTCGGATTTTTAGGCGGGTTGTTTTGCTATTTTTATTTGGTATGATTGTTCAGGGCAATCTGCTGGGATTTGACAGTCAGCATATTTATTTATATTCTAATACATTGCAGGCCATTGCTGTAGGGTATCTCATAGCTGCTATTATCCAATTGCATTTTTCATTTAAGTGGCAGATTATAATAACCTTGTTACTACTTCTGGTATATTGGATTCCTATGACATTTTGTGGCGATTTTACACCCCAAGGAAACTTTGCAGAGCAAGTAGATAGATGGGTTTTAGGCCGTTTTCGAGATGGAGTTTATTGGAATGGAGATGGTACATGGAGTTTCTCACTTCAATATAATTATACGTGGATTTGGAGCAGTCTGACATTTGGAGTAACTGTAATGCTTGGAACTTTTGCCGGAAAACTAATGAAAGAGGGGGAGGCGAACCGGAAAAGGGTAGTGAGGATATTGTTGATAACCGGATTGATTTTGATAGGTGTAGCAGTGTTGTGGAGTTTGCAAATGCCTGTTATAAAGCGTCTGTGGACAGGCAGTATGACATTGTTGTCCGGTGGATATTGCTTTTTGTTAATGGCGTTTTTTTATTATTGGATTGATTATAAAGGCCGTATCTGGGGGCTGAACTGGTTGAAAATATATGGAATGAATTCCATTGCGGCTTATCTGTTGGGTGAAGTGATAAATTTTCGGTGTGTTGCAGCTTCGGTGAGTTATGGGTTGGAACAATACTTGGGTGATTATTATCAAGTATGGTTGACTTTTGCCAATTACCTTATTCTCTTTTTCATTTTGAGGGCCATGTATAAATGTGGATTATTCCTTAAGGTTTAATAAGTGGATGTAGTGGAGAAATGATATATTGGCGGAATGTAGAAAGTAAAATGAACCTGATAATCTGGAAAAAGGATATTTTTCATATTTAGAATATTAATAATTATGGCATAGAGAATGAGAAAATTGTATTTATGTTTTGTGAGTGTGTTTTTATCTTTTTCTGCGCTTTGGGCGGAGGGAACGGATTATACCCGGGGACTTTCCATTTGGTTCGATACCCCGAACAGTCTGGATGGAAGGGCGATCTGGTTGCGTGCTGACGGATCGGGGATGAATCCCGATAGAGAGTGGGAAAATGCTTCTTTACCGATTGGAAACGGTAGCTTAGGGGCTAATATATTAGGCTCGGTAGCTGCAGAACGGATTACCTTGAATGAAAAGACCCTTTGGAAAGGAGGTCCGAATACAGCCGGAGGGGCCGACTATTATTGGAAAGTGAATAAACAGTCGGCTTCGGTAATGGAAGAGATACGGCAGGCATTTACCGATGGCGATTATGAAAAGGCAGAATTGCTGACTCGGAAGAACTTTAATGGTTTGGCACATTACGAGGAGGGAGATGAGACTCCTTTCCGTTTCGGATCATTCACTACGATGGGAGAAATTTATGTGGAAACCGGATTGAGCGAGATAGGGATGAGTGACTATTACCGGGCACTCTCGCTGGATTCGGCTATGGCGGTGGTGAGTTTTAAGAAAGATAATACCCGGTATATGCGTAAATACTTTATTTCGTATCCGGATAGCGTAATGGCGATGAAGTTCACTGCTAATAAAACCGGGAAACAGAACCTGGTACTCCGTTATTGTCCGAATTCGGAGGCAAAGAGCAGTCTGTGTGCGGACGATACCGACGGATTATTATATACTGGAGTATTGGAGAATAATGGGATGAAGTTTGCAATCCGTATCAAAGCGATAACGAAGGGAGGAACGACGACCGTAGAACAAGATCGTCTGATAGTGAAAGATGCCGATGAAGTAGTTTTCTTGTTGACTGCCGATACGGATTATAAGATGAATTTTCAACCGGATTTTAAAGATCCGAAGACATACGTGGGGAGCGATCCGGAGCAGACGACCCGAAAAACAATGGAAGGAGCTATCCGGAAAGGATATGATGAACTATATCGTGCCCATGAAGCGGATTATACCTCTCTTTTCAATCGTGTGAAGTTACAATTGAATCCGGAGGTAACTGCCCGGAATCTGCCTACCAATCTGCGTTTGGCAAACTATCGGAAAGGGCAGGCCGATTATCGTCTGGAGGAGTTGTATTATCAATACGGCCGTTATCTGTTGATCGCTTGTTCCCGTTCGGGTAATATGCCTGCAAACCTGCAGGGCATGTGGCACAACAACTTGAATGGTCCCTGGCGTGTGGATTATCATAACAACATCAATATACAGATGAATTATTGGCCGGCCTGCTCCACCAATTTAGGAGAATGTACCCAGCCGTTGGTTGATTTTATCCGGAGCTTGGTGAAGCCCGGTGCAGAAACGGCAAAAGCTTATTTCAATGCCCGTGGGTGGACAGCTTCTATTTCCGCCAATATTTTCGGTTTTACGTCGCCTTTGTCGAGCGAAGATATGTCATGGAATTTTAATCCGATGGCAGGTCCCTGGCTGGCTACCCATATTTGGGAATATTACGACTATACGCGTGACAAGGAATTCCTGAAAAGCACGGGATACGATCTACTTAAAAGCAGTGCACAGTTCACAGTGGATTATTTGTGGCATAAACCAGACGGAACTTATACGGCTGCTCCTTCCACTTCACCGGAACACGGTCCGGTGGATGAGGGGACTACCTTTGTACATGCAGTGGTGCGTGAAATCCTGCTGAATGCCATTGAAGCAAGTAAGGTGCTGGGAGTGGACAAGAAAGAACGAAAAGAGTGGGAGTATGTGCTTGCGCATCTGGCTCCTTATAAGATAGGACGTTACGGGCAGTTGATGGAGTGGTCCAGAGACATCGACGATCCGGAAGACGAGCATCGTCATGTGAATCATCTGTTCGGATTGCATCCGGGGCATACCCTGTCTCCGGTGACGACTCCGGAATTGGCTCAGGCTGCCCGGGTGGTGCTCGAACATCGTGGAGATGGAGCTACCGGATGGAGTATGGGTTGGAAACTGAACCAATGGGCAAGATTGCAGGATGGAAATCATGCTTATAAACTGTATGGCAATCTGTTGAAGAATGGGACATTGGATAATTTGTGGGATACGCATGCGCCTTTCCAGATCGACGGGAATTTTGGAGGTACGGCAGGTATCACCGAAATGCTGCTGCAAAGTCATATGGGATTCATTCAGTTGCTGCCTGCACTGCCGGATGCGTGGCAAGACGGTTCGGTAAGCGGAATTTGTGCAAGAGGCGGTTTTGAAGTGAATCTTTCGTGGAAGGATGGCAAGTTGGCAGAGGCGGTAGTGACCTCTGAAAAGGGTGTTCCGTGTACGGTGAGATACGAAGATAAGACGTTGTCTTTTAAGACAAAGAAAGGTAGCAGCTACCGGATTGTAATGGACAATAATGAACTGAAAAAGAAAATAATTGAATGATGAAGAAAGGACTTTTTTTATTGCTGTTGCTTTGGTTATGGATGATACCGGCCGAAGCGGCTTATCAGCCTCAGTATTCAGTGGCCGGCTTCTATCCTTTGGATGATACCGGACGTACGGTGTATTCCATGAATCCTGCCTGGCGTTTTCATAAGGGAAGTGCTTCCGAAGCGTATCGGGTGGATTTTGAAGACAGTGCCTGGGAAGTGGTTTCATTGCCGGACGGAATAGAGTATCAGCCGACGGAAGCCAGTGGGTGTACGAATTATCAAGAGGAGGTATGGTATCGTAAGCATTTTACTCCGGTAGATGAATGGAAGAATAAGAAGCTGTTCCTGCATTTTGAGGCGATCATGGGTAAATCTAAAATCTGGATTAACGGACATTTGGTGAATGAACACTTCGGGGGATATCTGCCGATTATTGCGGATGTTACCGCCTATGTGGATTTTGGAAAAGACAATGTGATAGCCGTATGCGCTGATAATAGCGACGATCCTTCGTATCCTCCCGGTAAGGCGCAGGATGTACTGGATTTTACTTATAGCGGAGGAATCTACCGCGACTGCTGGCTGATTGCCCATAACGATGTGTACATTACAGATCCGAATTATGAAAATAAGGTAGCGGGTGGCGGATTATTTGTTGCTTATAATAATGTGTCGGAAGAAAGCGCGGATGTATTGCTGGATATTCAGGTAAGAAACGACCGTAAACTGTCTTTTAATGGAAAGGTGGTTTATGAATTGCTCGATGCCAATGGCGGGAAAGTGGGTGAAGCTGGCCGTAGACTTTCCATAGGCAAAGGAAAGGCGGTTTCCGGTGCCAGTAAGATAAAATTGTCTGCTCCGCATCTCTGGTCGCCGGAGTCGCCCTATTTGTATCAGTTGCATGTGTATATAAAAGATAATCAAGGAAATGTGATTGATGGTTATCGTCGTCGTATCGGTGTGCGCAGCATAGAGTTTAAGGGGAAGGACGGTTTTTGGCTGAACGGGAAACCTTATGAAGCTCCCCTGATAGGTGCTAACCGGCACCAGGATTTTGCGATTGTGGGCAATGCACTGTCTAATGGCATGCATTGGCGGGATGCAAAGAAATTGAGGGATGCCGGATTGAAAGTGATCAGAAATGCCCATTATCCGCAAGATCCCGCCTTTATGGATGCTTGTGATGAATTGGGGCTTTTCGTAATAGTCAATACTCCGGGATGGCAGTTCTGGAATGAGGCTCCGGAATTTGCGCAACGGGTTTATTCTGATATTCGCAATATGGTGCGTCGGGATCGGAATCACCCTTCCGTATGGATGTGGGAGCCGATTTTGAATGAGACGTGGTATCCGGCGGATTTTGCACAAAACGTGAAAAACATCGTGATGGAAGAGTATCCGTATCCTTATTGCTATACAGGATGTGATTCGGAGGCGAAAGGACACGAATATTTTCCGGTACTTTTTAAGCACCCGCAACTGGGAGGAGTAGATAAAGAGGAAGCGGAACATCCGGAAATTACTTACTTTACCCGTGAATGGGGAGATAATGTGGACGATTGGTCATCGCACAATTCTCCCAGTCGTGCCAGCCGTGCCTGGGGAGAAACTCCCATGCTGATTCAGGCACAGGGGTATGCGAATCCTTCTTATCCGTATACCTGTTATGAGACGTTGTATCAGACAACCCGGCAGCATATCGGCGGATGTCTGTGGCATTCGTTCGATCATCAGAGGGGCTATCATCCCGATCCTTTTTACGGGGGGATTATGGATGCTTTCCGGCAGCCGAAGTATTCGTATTATATGTTTCAGGCGCAACGTAGCCCGCAGAAAAGCGATTTGATAGCCGAAACGGGGCCGATGGTATACATCGCACACGCGATGACTCCTTTCTCACCCAAAGATGTGACGGTTTATTCCAATTGTGACGAGGTTCGTCTTACGGTATTTAAAGAGGGAAAACAGTATCATTTTAAAAAGGAGAAAAGGGAGAAGGGAATGCCGTCTCCGGTGATTACGTTTAAGGATGCGTATGATTTTATGCAGGATAAGGCTTTGTCGCGTAAAAGAAAGCAGGCGGATGTATATATGTTTGCAGAGGGGCTTATCGATGGAAAAGTGGTGGCTACTCATCGGGTATCTCCGGCACGTCGTCCGTCCCGGCTTTTGCTGTGGGTTGATAATGAGGGGATGCAGATGGAAGCCAATGGCTCGGATATAGTTACGGTAGTAGCTGCTGTGGCAGATGAAAACGGGAATATCAAACGTTTGAATAACTATTTCGTTCGTTTCGAGATTGAAGGTGAAGGTACGATTTTGGGTGATGAGGACATTATGGCGAATCCACGTCCCGTACAATGGGGGACGGCACCTGTATTGGTGAAGTCGACTACCCGTCCCGGCAAGATTAAGGTTCGGGCTTCCGTATTGGTGGAAGGTACACAGATGCCCGCCAGTGAAACGATTGAAATAGAGACTTATCCGGCAACTGTTCCTTTGATTTTTGATGAGGCCGAAGAGAATGCTATGGGTAAGATAGTCAGAAAGAAAACTACCGGGAAAACGGAAGACGAAGATTGTGCACGCGAAGTGAAGAGATTACAAATGGAATTGAATCAATATAAACTGAAAGAGGTGGAACAACAACAAACGGATTTCGGTGAAAAAAGATGAATAGAGAAGTACAATGAAGAAAATTTTATTATCAATGGCTCTGCTTGCTGCGGTTTGTAGCGGGCAGGCACAAAACGGAGAAGAGTATTATGTGAAGCATCTGGATTTTCCACAGGGTGCTACACTTCAAGAGAAAGTGGATATGGCGGCAAGATTGGTACCGACGCCACAACAGTTGGCTTGGCAACAGATGGAACTGACTGCTTTCCTGCATTTCGGTATCAATACCTTTACAGGTCGTGAATGGGGAGACGGGACAGAAGATCCGGCCCTGTTCAATCCGACACAGTTGGATGCAGAGCAGTGGGTGCGTACATTGAAAGAAGCCGGTTTTAAGATGGTGCTTCTCACGGCGAAGCATCATGACGGTTTTTGTTTGTGGCCTACCAAGACTACGGCTCATTCGGTAGCTTCTTCATCTTGGAAGAATGGTAAAGGGGATGTGGTGAAGGAACTTCGGGACGCTTGTGATAAGTATGACATGAAATTCGGAGTGTATCTGTCTCCCTGGGATAGAAATGCGGCATGCTATGGGGATTCTCCGAAATATAACGAGTTTTTCATTCAGCAATTGACAGAGTTGCTTTCCAACTATGGGGAAGTGCACGAGGTGTGGTTCGATGGTGCCAATGGTGAAGGGCCTAATGGCAAGAAACAGGTTTATGACTGGGATGCATTCTATAAAACGATCCAGAAGTTACAACCGAAAGCTGTAATGGCTATTATGGGTGACGATGTGCGCTGGGTAGGCAACGAGAAAGGAATCGGCCGCGAGACGGAATGGAGTGCTACCGTGCTTACTCCGGGAATCTATTCCCGTTCGGAGAAAAACAACAAACAGTTGGGGGTATTTGGCAAGGCGCAGGATTTGGGAAGTCGGGATATACTCGGAAATGCAACGGAACTTTTCTGGTATCCTTCGGAGGTAGATGTTTCTATTCGTCCGGGTTGGTTCTATCATCAGGAAGAGGATAGTAAGGTGAAAAGCCTGAAACATTTGACGGATATTTATTTTCAGTCTGTCGGTTATAATTCGGTTTTACTGTTGAATATACCGCCGGATCGCCGGGGATTGATAAACGAAGCGGATGTGACCCGTTTGAAAGAGTTTGCCGAATATCGTAAACAGACTTTTGCCGATGACAGGGTGAAAGGCGGACAGAAGTTATGGGAAGCGAAACCGGGTGAAGAACGCATTTATAAACTGAAATCGGGTTCGGAGATCAATGTAGTGATGTTGCAGGAGGATATTTCGAAAGGACAGCGTGTGGAAGAATTTTCGGTAGAGGCACATACTGCTGATGGCTGGAAAGAGGTAGGGCAGGGGACTACCGTAGGTTATAAACGTATGTTACGTTTCCCTGCAGTAAAAACCGATCGGTTGAAAATTAAAATAAAGAATTGCCGTCTGACCGCCAATATCAGTAAGATAGCTGCTTTTTATGCGGTTCCTTTACAGGAAGAGGGTGAAACAGTCGATTGGAACAATCTGCCGCGTTCTGCTTGGAAACAGGTTTCTGCTTCTCCGCTCGTTATTGATTTAGGCAGTCCGGTATCGTTGGGGGCTTTTACTTATGCTCCTGCCAAAGCCGAAGCCAAGCCGACAATGGCGTTCCGGTATAAATTCTTTGTGAGCTTGGATGGTAATAATTGGAAAGAAGTTCCTTCAAGTGGAGAGTTTAGTAACATTATGCATAATCCGCTTCCGCAAACGGTATCATTTAAGGAGAAGGTGAAAGCCCGGTTTATCAAATTAGAAGCTACTACACCGACAGATACTCCTGCTGTGGTGGAAATAAATGAAATCGGGGTAACGGTGAATAAATAACGTCCACTTGCAACAAGGATGCTGCAGCATAGCTTCTCCTCCTTTTGGAAGCCATACGGAATATAAAGTTATATCGAACTTAGATTAAATAAATAATTGATGAGTACAATGAACATAAATAAGCGTAATTTATATACTACCGCCTCTGCTTTGGTTTTGTCTGGGCCATTAGTGGCTCAGCAACCGAATATTATTCTTTTTCTGGTGGATGATATGGGGTGGCAGGATACCTCAGTTCCTTTCGGGGCAGAGCCCACCAAGTTGAACGAAATTTATCATACCCCCAATATGGAGAGGTTGGCACAAAAAGGGGTGAAATTTACTCATGCTTATGCAAATTCCATCAGCTCTCCGTCGCGGGTAAGTCTTTTTACCGGGGCAAATGCTGCAAGACATCGGGTAACTAACTGGACCTTGAAGAAAAATGTTTCTACTGATCGCAAAAACGATCTGTTGGAATTTGGAGATTGGAATTACAATGGTTTGTGTCCGGAAGAGGGTGTGCCTTATACATTTTATGCCAAATGTCTACCCGAACTGCTTCGGGAAAACGGATATACAACCATGATGGTGGGTAAAGCGCATTTTGGATCATTGGATACTCCGGCAGCTGATCCGTTAACAATTGGCTTCGACTATAACATTGCCGGACATGCTGCCGGAGCGATGGGGAGTTATTTGGGAGAAGAAGGATACGGGGCTACCGGAAACCCCGAGTGGGCGAAGATATGGGCCGTTCCCAATCTGGAAAAGTATCATGGTACGGATACGTTTTTGACTGAAGCTTTGACGTTAGAAGCTAAAGGATTGATGGATAAGGCACTGCTTAAGCAAAAACCTTTCTTTTTGTATATGAGTCATTATGCAGTTCATGCTCCATTTGCTATCGATAAGAGGTTTTATGATAAGTATATTGCTAAAGGACTTTCTCATAAAGAAGCGCAGTATGCCGGACTGGTGGAAGGTATGGATAAGAGTTTGGGCGATCTGATGGATTATCTGGAAGAAAAAGGTATCGCACAAAATACGGTTGTCATTTTTATGTCGGATAACGGTGGTTATACAATAGGCCGTCCGGATAAGAACTTTCCATTAAGTGAGGGAAAAGGGTCACTGAAGGAGGGAGGTATTCGTGAGCCGATGATCGTCTACTGGCCGGGGGTGACGCAACCTTCTGCCGAAAATGCGACACCGGTGATTATTGAGGATTTCTTTCCCAGTATTTTGGAACTTGCCGGGGTAAAGAAAGGAATACATACTCCGCAAGTTGTGGATGGAAAAAGTTTTGTGCCATTCCTGAAGGGAAAACGGGGGGATATGAAACGTCCTTTATATTTTCATTATCCCAATAATTGGGGGGAACGTCATGGTACTACCGGTGCCCCGCAAAGCGCTATTATTGAGGGAGACTGGAAACTGATTTATTATTATGAATCACAGACTTCTGCTTTGTTTAATTTGAAAGATGACCTGTCGGAATTGCACAATCTTATCAATGAGGAGGCATGCGGGAAAATCGCTGCCAAGTTGGCGAAAGATTTGACTCGTCATTTGAAGAAAACAAATGCTATCATACCTGTATTGAAATCAACCGGTAGGCCGGTGAGATATCCGGATGGAACAGAGATAAAAACGGTTTCTTAATTGAATAATTTTATTAGTAGTTAAGTAGTAAGTAGTCAAGTAGTTAAGTAGAAATGATTTGCCTGATGTGTTTTTCTTGACTACTTACTACTTGACTACTTACTACTTAACTACTGATCATGAATTGTTGAGGCCTAATTGTTTCTTATTATTTCAAAGTCGGTATATATAGGTAGATGATCGCTGTACCCTCCCAGATATTTTATGCCGGAATAAGTGCGGAAAGGTTGTTTTCCTCCATATTTTTCATCATTGGATAACAGAAAAGGCAGACGGGCTACGTTTGCCTTTTTTTCGTCGGTATGGAAAGGTGATGAGTTGTCCAATAAGGTACCGGATATAATAAGGTGGTCAAGTAATCCCCATTTTCCCTGATATTTGTAAGAGCCAAAACTGTATTTTTCGGCTTCTGCTCTTGATGCAAGTAGGTGATAGAGCTGTAAGGGGGCGGGATGGGGTGGCGGGGCCAATGCACCCAGTGTTTGGGTTATTGATTTATTGTTTGGGTAATCATTAAAGTCTCCCATAATAATAAGTTGAGGATGTAGGCGGGTAGTCAGCAGACTGTCTGCTATCGAACGGATTTTTCCGGCAACTAACATACGGTAGGGTTCGGATACCTTGGCTCCGCTGGAACGTGAAGGAAGATGAACGACTAATACATCCAGACTGTCTCCTGTGGCGAGTAGTCCGCAAACATGGAGGATGTCTCGTGTTGGGCGGTTCTGCGGTCTAAAAGTACCGGTCGGGATGGAACGGTGGGATAGTAATTTAAAACGGTCACGTTGGTAGAGCAATGCTACATCGATGCCGCGTTCATCCGGAGAGTGAGTGATGACATAGCGGTATCCTTGTTCTTTTAAAGGAGAATAGCGTGTCAGATCGCGCATAACATTGTCATTTTCTACTTCACAAAGCCCCACCAGAACCGGTGGAACCCATTCACCGACAGCAGTAATGACGCGGGCTATATTGACTAATTTCTTTTTGTAACGCTGGTAGTTCCAGTGGCGGAGAGCATCGGGCAGAAACTCATAATCGTTTTTTAGGGAATCATGGTGGGTGTCGAATAGATTTTCTACATTCCAGCACATTACGCGGAAAGGGGGGGAATCGGCTTGAGCGGTGAGTCGGGGCATGTACAAGAAAAGGAATAATAAGACAATTATTCCTCTATTCATTTTCTTCTTCTTCTTTTTCTTGCCATTCATAACATCCGGCATCGGGTGCTTCGTCTATGGTTCGTGGCATTCCTTTCAGATCCAGAGGAAAGTCTTGGGCATCTTCGCTCAGTCCGATATTAATGGCAGCCGATTTTGGAGTTAACTGGAAATCGAACAATTGTTCTCCCCGTTTATCTGTTAGCAAAAAGTTATCGTCCTTTTTCCATGTCACATTGATTATCTTGTCATTTTTTTCTTCTACGGAATTGATGAGACAGTGAGAAAAAAGATAGTCGAAAGCTATGGAAGAGTCATCTGAGCGTGAACCGTTGATTTCGTCATTAGAAGAGCCGGCTATGATACAATTGTGAAAAGCCGCATTGATAATAGGATAGGCTATTTCTCCTGATTCGTTTTTTAAGGCAAGGGCTACTCCTTGTTTTATATCCCAACTATAATAATTGGCCAGCGTACAGTGCACGAATTTATAATTTCCCCCAAGCAGGCTTACACAATTTTTTCCGGCATTACTGATTTCACAGTTACCAATGCTGGCTTGGCAAGAGGTCATTTCCAGTCCGTTTCCCGAGACTTGCCGGATAACGGAATTGGTAAGGGTCAGCTTCTTTTGGTCGATAGCCGATGAGTCGCAACGGATACCATATATTCCTCCGTGTATATCGACAAAGTTCAGAGAATTATCATAGCTTGAAGTATGGAAACGGATACCGTCCCATTGTCCGGGCAAGCGGTCATAGGGGAGGTTGGAGAACATCTTGTCAGTACGGTCGCCTCGGAAAACAACGGGAGCTTCCAGTGTGCCTTCTGCTACGAGTTGTCCATGTACTTGGATGCTCGATTTGCCGTGAAAATAGAACCGGGTTCCGGCGCCAATGGTTAAGCGGGCACCTTCCTTTACACTCAGACTGTCATAGATGACGATAGGACGTGCGGAACTGATAAGGGTATCTTGTGTGATTTCCTTTTGGCGCAAAGAGACAAAATCTTGTCCATATGCCAGCAACTTAACGTTCTGTCGGTTGGTATTGGTGATGAATACGATGGAATCTTTCCGGAAGACAGGTTCGTCACTGTCTTGTGGAGCTAAAGTTGCTTCAATAAAGACATATAAGCTGTCTTTGCTCCGTATCTCCACATCATAAAAGGAATTGCCCTTCATGCCGTCCACATTGATGCGGAATCCGGAATTGGCGGCATCTGCCAATACGATCGATGAAATGATTAATGATTCTTTGTTGCGGTTATATACTTTCAGGATATGGGTGGAAGTGCCGATACCGGCTAATATGGTATCCATTCTTAACGTGTCTTGGGAAAAAGAGAGTGCAAGAGAGGGATCGGCGGAGAAGTTCTCGTCATCACAGGCCGGGAACAATACCAAACTTGCCAATAAAAATAAGAGAATGTATACCGGGTTTCTTTTCATATCTTGCTGTTATATAAATCAGGCACAGATTAGAGAATCCGTGCCTAATATAAACGAGGAATGACCTTGTTTATTATTTCTTTTCCGGGATATTTGCCAATACATCCAACAGGTGACGCCAGAATTTGTCTACCGAAGGAATGTGCATACGTTCGTCCGGTGAGTGAACTCCCGTCAGTGTAGGACCGAAAGAAATCATATCTAAGGAAGGATATTTATCGAGGAAAAGTCCGCATTCCAGACCGGCGTGAATTGCTTTTACCTGAGCGTCTACACCGAACAAACGTTTGTAGGAAGCGGCTGCCACTTCCAGAATGGCTGAGTGCGGATTCGGTTTCCAACCTGGATAACCGTCACCGAAAGTTACAGTTGCACCTGCCAACTGGAAAGCCGCACGAACGGTATTCGCCATATCATCGCGGGCGGAGAGGATAGAACTGCGCTGGCTGGTTTCGATACGGATTATATTTTCCGGTTTCATCTTAACGGATGCTAAGTTGGTGGAGGTTTCTACCAGTCCGGGGATATCCTGACTCATAGCATATACTCCGTGGGGTACAGCATAGAGTGCTTTCAACAGACGGGCGGTGGTATCTTGGTCAATAGCTTTGGTACGGGGTGTTTCCGATTCTAATACAAGTTTTAAATCCGGTTCTGTTACTGCGAGCTCATTTTCTATTTCGGCAGTAAAGATGTTCAGGTCAGCACGTACATCATGTTTGGCATCTTCGGGGACGGCACAGACAGCGTATGCTTCACGAGGGATAGCGTTGCGAAGGTTACCGCCATTAATTTCACATAAGTACAGGTCGTATTTGGCTATCATTTTACTGAGAAAACGGTTCAGTATCTTGTTGGCATTACCGCGACCCAGATGGATATCACCACCGGAATGTCCGCCTTTCAGACCTTTTACCTCTACTTTAAAGAAAAAGTAACCGGCTGGAACATCTGCCTCCTTATAAGTAAATTGGGCTACGGAGTCTATTCCTCCTGCGCAACCGATGAAAAGTTCCCCTTCATCTTCCGAATCAAGATTCAACAGGATATCACCGTTCATGAAACCTTCTTTCAAGGCAAATGCACCGGTCAACCCCGTCTCTTCGTCTACTGTGAACAGGCATTCCAACGGACCGTGCTCGATGGTATCATCTGCCAGAATAGCGAGTTCTGTGGCTACTCCGATTCCGTTATCGGCTCCGAGTGTCGTACCTTTGGCTTTCATCCATTCACCATCAATTTCTGTTTCGATAGGATCGACAAGAAAATCGTGCTCCACGTCATTATTCTTTTCGCAGACCATATCCACGTGTGATTGCAAAATGACGGTTTGCAGATTCTCCTTTCCCGGCGTGGCCGGTTTCTTGATCAAAACGTTTCCGGCTTCATCAACTTTGGTCTCCAGATTATGTTTTTCTCCGAACGCTTTTAAGTATGCGATAATTTTTTCTTCCTTCTTTGAAGGGCGCGGTACTTGGCATATTTCTGCAAAATACTTGAATACACCTGCCGGCTTAAGTTCTTGTTTTTCCATTCTTTTTTCTTTTTATTTGAGTGAATGTTTGAAATATAACCCCTTATTGCTAAAGATGGTTAAAATAAATCTACTTTCTGAACCCGTTTCTCTTTTTTTATAATAAAAAAGGCGGTTGAGTCCATACAAAAGTCTATATTTGCACCCACAAAATTAATAGAAATGCTCAATACAATACTGTTTACTTTGTTAATAGTTACTATTTGTATCTTATTATTAGGTATCAAGGTCTTTTTTGTGAAAGGTGGAAAATTTCCTAACGGACATGTGAGCGGCAATAAAGCTTTAAGAGATAGGGGGATTAGTTGTGCACAGTCTCAGGACCGTGAAGCACAGAAGAAATCCCGCTTTTCTATTGATGCCCTTGAAAAGGCTTTGAATGATAGTATGAACTAATTAATTAAAAACTATATTTTTACAAGTTATGAAGAGAATAAATTGCCTCATTAACGGTTTGGCTGCTCTTGCGCTTATCGTTTTGTTTTCACAATGCGCTGGTAAAGCTGATACAAAAACTACGACATCTGCCGGAGAAGCAACAGCTAATACTGTATCCGGTGATTTAAAGATCGCTTATGTGGAAGTGGATACGCTGCTTTCCAAATACAACTTCTGCATTGATCTGAATGAGGCTATGATGAAGAAAGAAGAGAATATCCGTTTGACACTGAATCAGAAGGCTGCTACTCTTGACAAGGATCAGAAAGAATTCCAGAAGAAATACGAAAACAATGCGTTTATTTCTCCGGAGAGAGCTCAGCAGGAATATAACCGTTTGATGAAGATGCAACAGGATTTGCAGGCATTACAGAATAAATTGACTAATGAGTTGGCTGCCGAAACACAGAAGAACAGTTTGCAGTTGCGTGACTCTATCAATGTTTTTCTGAAAGAGTATAACAAGACGAAAGGTTACAATTTGATTCTTAGTAATACCGGTTTTGATAACTTGCTTTATGCCGATAGTTCATTCAATATCACACAAGAGATTATCGATGGCTTGAATGCAAGATATACTTCTGCTGCTAAAAAATAATTTTAAGATATTTATAGAAAAAGGGGCATAAATGCATCAACTGCATTTATGCCCCTTTTTTTATATTCGCGGATTCGGAATTAATGTCCGGGCCTGCCGCCGCCACCGCCACTGCTACCAATTGTCGTTACCATTGAGCTGGTGGTGAAAGTGGTTGTTTTCGTTCCGGGAGTGTACACGGCTCCTGTGTAGTAGCCATGGAAATCTTCTCCACCGGAGATGCTGCCTCCTGTATAGATCGTGTAATTGGTATTGGCTTTCAGGTCGGTACTGCTGAATAATAGAGTCATTGTCTGATAAGAACGCGGCAATTTATACGTGAATACATTCGTACCGTTTGCATCTTGTATGTTGATCAGATTGCCGGATGTTGCTGATGATGTACTATATAACACGGAACGTTGACTACAAGCCGATGAAGTAGGAGTGCTACTCGAGCCACCCGTACCTATTAGCACTCCTCCTGTGATAGAGAATGTATTCCTGTCACAATCGAATCCCTCTTCCGGACTGTTTGTGCCGGATGCGATCACAATACCACCGGTTACGGTCAGAGTGCCATTAGAGTCGATACCGTCATTGCCGGATGAATAACAATAGATATATCCGCCGTTTATCACTACTTGATTGGCTGCATTAATAGCGTCGTCATAAGTTTCTATGTCGTAAATTCCACCATTAATGGTTAGGACATCTTTACTTTCCATGCCTTCTCCTCCGTCTTGTGTACAGCGGATTGTAAATGTGCCCGAATGGGATGTAAGGTCTCCGATACATTTTATTGCTTTCGGGTTGGCATAATCTGCGTTTTCTCCATGTCCGGAAACCAGGAATTTAGCTCCGGTTGTAGTGGCGTCAACAACGGGGCCTTCGGCATTTACTGCACCGAAAACAATTTCACCGTCGGCCGAAATTCCCTTACCTGCACTACCTGTACTCTTCATTGTAACTGTGCCGTTTGTGATATGTATGTTACCGTTGCTTTTCATACAAGTGGCCGAATAAGAATCGAGTATACTGTTGGTATTCGTATACGTTCCTCCGTTACCGGAGGTTGTGATTTGGACATCGCCGCCTGAAATAACCAGGTCACCGTCTGTCGATATTCCTTTTCCTGCTGTTCCGGTACTTGTGATAATGATGTTGCCTCCTGCTATATAAACCGTTTGGTCACATTTGATACCTGTACAATAGGAAGGATCGTTATCAACAACTGCTACCGAACCGGTAGTCTGGATATGTATTGTTCCGTCATTAATCCGGAGATCGTTTTTGGTTTTGATCCCTTTGGATTGGTTACCGGATACCGACATATGAATTTCACCTCCGTTCATGGTGAAAGTGCCGTCGCATTTAATGCCTTTTACATCGTCGGAAGTAGAAGTTATTTGAACTTTTCCTCCGTTGATTTCAATGTATCCTTCGTCTCCGTCGAGTCCGTCACTATCGGATGTTACTGTTACCGAACCTCCGTCGATACGGATGTAATCGTTGGCATGAATCCCATCGGAAGCGGCTCCGGTAATTGTTATGTTTCCGGAATTTACTAATAAATAATCATCACTGCAAATGCCATGCTTTTTATTACCCTGTACATATAGAGCACCTTCTCCATTGAAAATCAGTTGACCCTCACTGAAGAAGCATCCTTTCATGTCTTCTGAACCGGAGTCGGCATACTTCTTTCCGTCTGTTAATGTGTTTATCGTACCTTCCGTCAAATTGACTGTGACCTTTTTACCCGATTGGATATTGATGGCCGGGCCGTCTGCATTCGTTATATTTACTCCGTTCAGTGTCAATATAAATTTTTTATCGCTATAAATCTTAAACATTCCATTGGAAATAGTTCCGGTAAGTATGTATTCTACTTCCTCGGAGATGGTGGATGTTATGATAACATTTCCGTCATCTACGGAAATTGAAACACCTTCGAAAGCCAATGGATTAACAATCTCTATTCCGGTATCGGAATAGAGGATTTTTATTTGCAGAGAATTGTCTCCGAAACTCAGACTATCTATTTCGGTCATGGAATACGTAGGGGCATCTTGATCGTGCAAGTGTAAAAGTACGGCTTCATTTACAAATGTCATACTGTCGAGAACTGACAGGAGAACTCCTTGGGTTATTTTGTCTGAGCGATGTACAAACATCTTTTCTTGCGCCAGTATACTTTGTATACACAACGCACAAATTCCTGATAATAAAATAATCCGTTTCATGGTCGTCTGAATTTGAATACATGGTGGTCTATTTTCAGCAGATAAATTCCGGGAACCAAACGGTCTGTATCCAAATAGCCGGTTTCGCTGACTTGATCTTGAAAAATTTTCATTCCATCCAGCCCGTAAACAACTGCGGTAGTACCTTTTGCTATGTTTCTGATCTGTACATTTTTTGTGGATGGATCTACAAAGATGTAAACATTCTGTTCTCCGGTAAGAGAATTACTGATGCCTGTGGTTTCGTTACTGAAAGTAATTGTCCGTACTTCTGAATAGTGAAAGGAGCTTTCCTCTCCGTTCAGCCGGTTCAGCCATAGTGAGCCATTCTGAAAAGCCAGTTTCCTGATCTCGGATAGACGGAAAGTCTGTTCCGTGCCATCATTCAGATTGATGATTAAATTCTCTTGTGCTTGTATATGATATACATTTATCATAAATAGCCATCCGAGAATGATTGATGGTAATACTCTGATTCGATTCATATTTTTTAGCGTATTAAGAACTTGTCTAAATTTTCCTCTAAAAGTTTTATCAGTTTTTGAGTTTATTTTCGGCCTGTTTCCTTGTTTTCACTCGTCAGATAGCCCGTTATCCTCCTCTGAAAACAGAAAAATATCCTTAAATAATGATTCTTAAAAGAATGCTGAGCAAAATTTAAACCGGCTCTAAGTTTTAATCGAAATTGAGTATTTTTATATTAAATAACAATTAAAATCAATCAACAGGTCTTTTTTATCTGCCAATACTGAGATTTTGAGGTGTTTACAGAAATACCTGATATTTATGATTAGAGGATTTCCTTGTGGTAGTAATGAGATCTTGGAAAGAGGGGAAACCGGGGTAAATTTTTATATCGAACATAGAAGGGTCTGTTTGAATTTTCCTCTCAAAATAATACTGAGTAAAATTTAAGCAGGCTCCCAGGTAAATAAAAAAATGATGAGAAAACTTTTATTATAGCTTGGCTTCTTCTTGTGGAATGCGAAAAGCCGTGTAAAGTTCCAGAATGGCAGCGATGGTAAGACAGGCGATCCATTCATTTCCCCGGGTAGAGAACATGAAAGCTCCGGTCAGCACTAATGCGACGGCGCCGAATATTTGCTGGATGCGCAAGCGTTTCAATGTTTTGCTTTTCCCCTTTACCGGAGTATTGATTTGGGCAAGAGCTACAAAGCCAGCTCCGATGGTATATATATAAGGTGCATAAATCCATCTGGTGATGAATACTGCTGCTCCTACAAGAGCCATAAGAGCGCCTACGGCAAAAAGTGCGGGTACGAGTTGTTTCATTTATTTATTTTCAAATACGTAAATATCTTCATTGGGTTTCTTCATCAGATACTTTTCACGTGCTATTTGCTCGATGGCGTCAGGATTACTGCTTAGCTCGTTGAGTTTCTTTGTGTTTTCTTCGTAGTCGGCACGGTATTTTTCGATTTCGCTTTGCAACCGACTGATTTCACGTGTATATCCGATACGCCGGATGGCACTGTTTTCGTCCAGAAAACCGATGATGGCTGCAAAAGCCAACACAGTGATGAGGTATTTGTGTTTACCGATAAACTCCCAGATTGTTAGTAAATTGCTCATAATTTCTCCTTTAATTCCGTATGCAAAGATAAAACTTATAACTTAAAACTTGCCACTTCCCGGCTAAAACTTCTCACTCATCACTTATTACTTATTACTTTTTTTGCGTACATTTGCAGAAACTCAAAAAACAGAGAGATCCCGACGTATGGAAAACTATATTGTATCTGCCCGTAAATATCGTCCGTCTACCTTTGAGTCGGTGGTGGGCCAACGGGCATTGACTACGACACTGAAGAATGCCATTGCCACGCAAAAACTGGCGCATGCCTATCTGTTTTGCGGGCCTCGTGGAGTAGGAAAAACCACGTGTGCACGTATCTTTGCCAAGACTATCAACTGTATGACTCCTACTGAGGATGGAGAGGCTTGTAATGCATGTGAGTCTTGTGTGGCTTTCAATGAACAGCGTTCCTATAACATTCATGAATTGGATGCCGCGTCCAATAATTCGGTAGATGATATCCGCCAATTGGTAGAGCAAGTGCGGATTCCGCCACAGATCGGTAAGTATAAGGTGTATATTATCGATGAGGTACATATGTTGTCGGCCTCTGCTTTCAATGCTTTTTTGAAAACATTGGAGGAACCTCCCCGTCATGCTATCTTTATTTTGGCGACGACGGAGAAGCATAAGATTCTTCCTACTATTTTGTCGCGTTGCCAGATTTATGATTTTAACCGTATCAGTGTGGAAGACACGGTGCAGCATCTGGCTTATGTGGCTTCTAAAGAGAATATCACAGCAGAACCCGAAGCGCTGAATGTCATTGCGTTGAAGGCGGATGGCGGTATGCGTGATGCACTTTCCATCTTCGATCAAGTGGTAAGCTTTACCGGTGGACACATTACGTATAAGAGCGTGATTGAGAATCTCAATGTGCTGGATTATGAATATTATTTCCGGTTGACGGACTGCTTTCTTGAGAATAAGGTGAGTGACGCCCTGTTGTTGTTCAATGATGTGCTGAACAAAGGTTTTGACGGCAGTCATTTCATTACGGGACTTTCTTCTCATTTCCGTGATTTGCTTGTCAGTAAAGATGCTGCTACTTTGGCATTGCTTGAAGTAGGAGCCAGCATCCGGCAGCGTTATCAGGAACAGGCACAGAAGTGCCCGTTGCCTTTTCTGTATCGGGCTATGAAGCTCTGTAATGATTGTGATATGAATTACCGTGCCAGCAAAAATAAGCGTTTGCTGGTGGAACTGGCCTTGATACAGGTTGCCCAGCTTACCACCGAGGGGGATGACGTGGGTGATGGGCGTCGCCCTAAGCAAGCTATAAAACCCATATTTACGCAATCTGTTGCTGCTCAGCAGTCACAGACTGTTCCTGCTACGTCGCAAACTCAACCGGTTTCTGCTGTCGTTACTCCGGTTCAGCAACAACAGCAGCAACTGCAACAACCGGCGTCTGTCCAATCTGTTCCTGTGGCTGGGACTTCTCCGGTTATTCCATCATCAGCAGATATACCTGCTTCCGGATTGAAGGTGCCGGTGAAGGAAGAGAAGAAAATTCCGGTAATGAATAAGGCCGGTTTGGGGGTTTCTATTAAGCATCCTCAGAAAGAAGCTGTTTCGCAGAGGACGACTACGCCTCAAGCATCGTCTCAGGTTCAGTCTCAGCCCGAAGAAGATTATATCTTCAATGAAAAAGATTTGAATTACTATTGGCAGGAGTATGCCGGCCAGCTTCCTATCGAGCATAAAGCGCTTGCGATGCGTATGCAGAATATTCGTCTGACGCTACTTAATGATGATATAACTTTTGAGGTAGTAGTGGATAATGAGATTGTGGCAAAGGACTTTACTTCTATGATTCCTAATGTACAAAACTATCTTCGCAGTCGTTTGAAGAACAGGAAGGTGAAGATGACGGTCCGTGTCAGTGCACCTGCCGAGAACGTACGTGCCTTCAGCAGGGTAGAGAAATTCCAGATGATGGCAAAGAAAAACGAGGCATTGTTACAGTTGAAAGACGAGTTCGGGTTAGAGTTATATTAAATCTTGCACTTCTTCTTTCTGTAATATCTCCCAGAATCTTTGTGGCAACCAGATATTGGGTATGTTTATTGCGTTTTTGAACAATGGTGCAATATCGGCAGGACGGAATCCTGCTATTCCACATCCTATCTCAGTGACGAGGAATGTTCTTTCCGGATCGTTTTGAGCAAATTTTATGAATTGGTCTATGTAGGGGCGAATCGTTCCGATGCCACCTTGCATGGTAGGGATGGCATACGTCTGTCCTTGAAGACCCGTGCCTTGCCCCCAGACGGCTCCCCATTGGTTCATAGCCAGACGGGCGGCACCTCCACCATGATAGCCTTGCAGGTTGCTGCCGAATACGAATATCTCATTAGGCTTTAATTCTGTGATGTGATTGGGGGTGATGCGTGTATTCATGATTCAATAATTCTTAGTTGCCCGTAAAGATAGTGATTCTTTTATTAATTTTGTGAATGCATTCCGGTCGTTCGTTCAATTTATTTCTGTTATAGAGAGAATTGGCGGACTTTTGTGATATGTTTCACTAAAATAAAAGATTTATGGAAAAGCAGAAAATGCAATTTAAAACTCGGAATGTAGGATTTATTGTTCCTATTGGTCTTTATCTTCTTTTTGCCGGAATGCTTTCCTGGAGATCTGTCGTGAGTGCCAGATCTTTTCCTATAGGCGTCATGGCTACTTGAGGGATGGCTATTCCTGTCCTCATTATTCTTTCGTTGTTTTGTTCTTATCTCTTTTCTCATTTGTATACTAAAAATAAGAAATGGGGATGCTGGGGATTCATTCTTTATATTGGAGCCATTATTCTTTATACCTATCTGCTAAGTAAGAATTGGGGATTGGTATTCTGGATGTTATGTTCTAATTTGCGTTCGCTTGCTTTAGGGGTTTTATTGTATATGTCTTATGATTGGTTTCGTAAAGTACGGAGACAAAAAGAATTAGAAAAACAGAATCTTCAAAGTGAACTTAAACTTCTAAAGAATCAGTTAAATCCGCACTTTTTATTTAATGCCTTAAATAATATCGATAGCTTGATACGTTCAGATCCTGAGAAAGCTTCCAAATCTTTGGTACAGATGTCTGATATGATGCGTTATATGATTTATGAGACGAATGTTCCCGAAGTATATTTCAGGCAAGAACTGGATTATATTAAAAACTACCTTGCTTTGCAACGATTGCAATATGATAATCCGGAATTAGTATCTTATGTATTGGAGGGTGAAGCCGGTGATATATGTATCGCTCCTATGTTGTTTATTCCTTTTATAGAAAATGCATTCAAGCATTGTACGGACAAGAAGGCAAAAGAGGCTATTTGTTTTCACTTTCAAATTCAAAGTTCGGAGATACTGTTTACGGCATCGAATCTTTATGATCCGTTGAAACGTATGAATAAAGATTCTTCTACCGGCATCGGACTCAGTACAGTAAAACGGCGGTTGGATTTTTTATATGCCGGCAGATATAATTTGAGGATTAATGAAGAAAATGGTTATTTTGGTGTATCATTAATATGCTGTGCAGGGATTTGAATATGATGTGTCCGACTATTTGGGGTCTCCTTGATCCCCAATGTGGCACTTGAAAACGAACCACTTTAAACGAAGAAATCCTCAATAATCTATGATTATCAAGGATTCTCTTTGGGTGGAAGACCGGACTCGAACCGGCGACATTCAGAACCACAATCTAAGAGGATTTGTTTTGTAAATATCTGTTTTATAGATAAATAATATCGTTTTGTACTTATCTTGCTAAAACATTGCTAAAACAATTCTTAAAACTATTATATGGTCGGTTTAGAACCGCTACTGATTTTAGGAGTGGAGTCGTACTCGGTTTCCCTTCTTTTTTTCTCATCCTCATCTTTGAGGTACTTATTTCTTATATCCTTGATGTCATTCGTCATTCCCCACACTTTGAAGAAGAGTATAATTTGCAACACTCCGAATATTAGGAGTATAATGGTTAGAAAGTCAATCATTGTATTATTATTTTAGTTTGTTACTTGTCTATATCGAATAGAAGCTTCGCCTCCGCTTGAAGCAGAGGGCTTTATTCCTAATAAAGAGCTTCCTATACGTAGATATTCTCCATCCATCCAAATAGCATGTTCGTTAACAACACCATTGGCATGAGTAATAATAAGAAATAGTTCACATTGGGATGATGGATATTTGATATAGTCTTCGTTTTTTATAATGGAATACGTACCTTCATAAATCAAGTTTGATGAAACGATGTCTTTACAGGTACCATCAGAGTTGAAAATATATTCTTGTGTCCAACTAATATGTGAAATATCTTCCCATCCAGTGGGGCGATACACGGAGGTGTTATAGTGTTGGCTTCCTTTCCAATGCCCTACAATATTTGATAAAACATTATTATATACTTCAACTTGAGTTTGTATCGCCTTTTCCTCTTGGCTTAATTCCTCTTCATCATCTGACGAACACGCAGTTAATAACAGTACCGGCATCATAGCCATTAAAAATAGAATCTTCTTCATAATCTTAATAGTTAGTTTGTTCTTTAATTTTCATTTATTACTTCTAATATTTTAATAGACTCTCTATATTGTTCTGCTTGTGGGGTTCGTTCAAATTCAACCGTTTTATCATAGTTGTTTTTTACAACCTCTTCTATTTCGTCTAATGAAACTTTAAAGAACTCTCTTCGGCTATTAATCATATTGATTTTTTTATTTTCAAACGCTCGATGTAAGGCAGATTCCAGTTTAGGAGCATCATCAGAGAAAATCATGGCGTGTACATCAAATTTAAAAGGAACAGAAGCATCGCCTAATTCATCCACTCTTTCCATTGGGTCAAGTCTTCTTGTCATTCCAATTTTATATATATCTTCTCCAAATGAACCTATATTAGATATGATATATACGTATCCAGCTTTTTTGTTTGCTTCCCGATAATCAATATCTTTAATTGCTACATCAAGTTCTGTAAGATGGGATTCTATTTCTTGTATTTTTTTCAAAAGAACTTCTTTTTCAATCTCATCACAAGATTCAAGCTGCTTATTTAATTTCAAAAGGGCATTAGTATAGTGTCTCTGTTCTTTTTCAATATCTTTTCTTGCTTCTTCTATTTCTTTTTGAAGTTTAGCTTCTTCACGCATTTGTTCTCGGATTCGTTTTTGCTCTTCTTTTTCTTCTTGCCTCTTTTGGGCATATTCATAAGCTAATTGTAGCTCATCTATTTTTAAAGACAAATATTCGTATGAAATAGAAATAGCATTCTTTGAATTCATTTTATTTAATGCCTCATAGGATTTTCGCATCTTTTCAATGAATGCTGCAATATTATTGAATTTGACTTTGCTTATTAGCATATCACATTCATCATTAAAACATCTAAGTATTTGCTTTATATTTTGATTTGTCATAACTCTGCCTTGAGCTTCACTTCCGTTTACAGTCCAGGTCTCTGAACATGTTGCTGCTGTTTTATACAAAATCATATTCTTTTGTTCTGTCCTAACAGCATCTAACCTGTCCTTGTACATTTCAGAGTTGGCGAAATCATAAATCGGAGAATACATACCAAATTCTTGGAGAAGTATTGTTTCGTCAAGTTCTACAATTTCTCCTTTTTTACTTTGTATTTCTTCGGATAGCTTATCAATTTCTGATTTTAGTTGAGCTATTTCTAATTGATGATTCTCTCTTGTTTTTTCAGCATGTTCTTCTTCAAGTCTAATTTTAGATAATATTTCATCTTTCTTGTTATCTAAATTTGCTATCTCTTTGAATTTGGAAAGAGATTCGCATTCTTTTTTAAGTTCCTCAATCTTTTGGTTGAGTTCTTGCTCTTTATTTGCCGAGATTTCCAAATCTTTTTTCAAGCAAGTTATTTCTGCAAATTCTTTCTGTTTTAGAAAATCAAAAAATGCCATAATATTAGATATATTTAGAATTATATTTGTGTTCTTTCTAACCTTCCTACAACTTTATACAAAAATTTAATTTGCTCCCCCTCTATCAACATATCAGGATACTTTCTTCTACCATCAGGATTGATAGCATTGTTATATGAAACCAATTTCAATTTTCCATCTTCAATATAGATCATTTTTAAATACCGATCTTCATTTGTTATTACTACATAAGATTGTCCTCCTTCAATTTCTCTCTTATCTTTTATCTCTCTGACAAATACAACATCTCCAGAACTGTATTTATCATACATAGAATCTCCGTATACTGTTACTCCATAGCACCCAGAGAAATTTGGTATATTAACGTAGCCTAATATTTTATTTTCGTCTCCATCAAAACCAATTCCATGACCAGCAGATACGCGTATATCGAGTATTTTAATATCTTTATCTGTGATTGGAATAGATGTGATAGTTGAAGTTGTAGGCGTATTAAGGCTAACCCCATCTATATGTTCATCTTCAATAATAGCATTCCCTCTTCCTGTAAGGATGTAATTGGCATTTACATTCTTGTATGTATTAAGAAATGGCATAAGTATTTTTGTGGATACCTCACTTGTTTCCCCATTTCTTAATTTCACCATCATATTTTTGGTAACTCCTTCTATGTCCGTATAAACTCTATAATCGGTCAAATTTAGAATTTCCATAACCTCATAAAATCTCTCTTTTACAGAATTTCCCATAAACTATACTGCTTTTATTTGATAATATCTAAAAAGATACTATCTTCGCATTAAAATCAAGTTGCGGATGATTTCGACTAATTAATTAAGTTTAACTGTTCCCGTAAGGGACTATATAAGCGACTTAACTTCAAACCGCAACTTTGGAGTTGGTCACTTTACTTTATTATTATGATACAAGAAACAGAAGATGGTGGTCTTGAATTGACAGACCCCGAGAATGACAGAAAAATAATTGATGAAATGTTCAATGAAAATAAAACAAAACTCAATTATTTAATAAGCAAACAAGCTCTAAGAGTATCTTATATAGCCATTTTAATAAGTATTGCGGCAATCCTGTTGCAGCTAATACTGATATTACTATAGCCCATTTTGCTATCTTGTTAGCTTTAATGGCAGCATATTTGCTTTTGTTATCTAATTCTCTATCATATTCCTCTCTTTTTATCACATCCAGCCTATCCTTGCACTCTGCGAGTAGAGGTTCTATCTGGTTAGGAAACAGTATTTGAATGCACCCGTCATACTTTTCACCATTTTTTCCAACTCCACCTCTTGATAAATTGGACGCACATCGTTCCTTTATTTCTCTCTTAATCGGTTCCCAATATGCACCGGCGATTTTTATTCCTTCTGTATCGTATATCGTTTTATCCTCTCTCAACCTCTCTAAAACAGCTATTGAGGATTCTAACTTTCTTCTGTTCCATTCCATGTTCTATATAACTAAGGTATAAACCACCCTAATAGTTAAATAATGTTTTGTGATATCTAAAAAGATACCTATCTACTTGTTGGTATCTAAAAAGATAGTATATTTGCATCATCAAACAGTGATAACCTAATCACTTTTGCAAAGAAAGACATTTTTAAGGTCATATACAATAGTATAAAAGTATTATTTTGACGTTCTTATACATGTTTGCAACTCCTATCTAAATGTGAGGTTAAGCCATTTAGTCAAAATAGGAGATACCAGTTAAACAATACTGGAGTACATCATCTTAAGCCATGTCGGAATAAGATGTCTATATAGCATATAGCTAATGCGTGATGCAAGCAATCGGATTGCTCTATATGCACTACGTTTTAGTACGGATATAAATTAACTTATGGTAATTGCCTTCCTGTCCTAAAGATGGTTTGAATTTGTCTTCCATCTTTTTTCGGTAATATCCTGCTGTCTCTATTTCTTTATCAAGTGACGCTTGTTTCTTATCTTTTCTAAGTCTAATATTATAAGCGTTTTGTAGAAAATCAAGGCATGGGGTAAGAATTAATTCTGTCAGTATGTCATCTTCTGTAAGTTCGGCAACAGACTTGTTTTTCTGTTTGATAATTGAAAAAAGTACAGTCATAGGTATATCTATAAAATCAGAAAGTTGCTTGAGAGTCATCCCGCAAAATAAATGAATACCTACAGTTTTGTCTTTAACGACTATGACTTCCTTGTTTGTTTTACTTGTGCCTTTTTTAGTACAATCTCTACTTTTTGTGTTGCGCGTTGATGGAACGTTATTGTTTGGTATTTGAATTAGGGGTAATCTTCCTTTTATATTATCAAACCTTTCTTTGAAGTATAATTGTATTTTTACCTTTTGGATATGTATTATTATATCAGTATATATACTCTTTGATTCCTGATTAGAAATAATCAAGTTAATTATTTCATCAATCTTTTCTTTTGTATTAATAGGTAAAAATGATTCTATATCCATGGCTTATTTCTTTGAAAGGTTCTCAATGGTTCTCTGCTGGCTCTCAATAATAGAGAATAACCGTTCGTTAGTGATGGGAACTGATTCTTCTTTAGATGAAGATGATTTAAGCATTTCACCCTTACCAGTAAGAAGCCATTGAGCGGATATTAAATCAAATGAATTAACTATTTTCAATATAGTATCTAAGCTTACTTTTCTATCTCCATTCATTTGCTGATTGATAGTAACTTGATTAGCACCTATTTTAGCTGAAAAAGCATTTACGCTAAGATTGTAATGGTTCATTATAGCTTTAATACGTTCAATCATAACATTAATTCACTTTGTTGTTAATTAAATCAAATGAATTAAATAATTATAGCAATTGCTTTGTTTATTAATTCAATTGAACTACATTTGCATCATCAATCAAGTGATAAGATAATCACAGCACAAAGATAGCAAAAAGGTTGATATAAGTAAATAGTATAAATGCATTAAAATACACGATTATGAGCACGAACTTAAAAAATCAGATGAAAGAGGTCATGCAAATGGCATGGTCTTTTGTTCGCAAGAACGGTTATTCAATGAGCGAAGCACTAAAATGCGAGTGGACTAATTTAAAGCTGAAAACGGCTTTAAAAGTGAAGATAGTAGAGTTCTACTTCAAAAAGACCGATGGCACGCTACGCCAAGCCTTTGGTACTCTCAAAGAGAATCTTATCGGTGAGGTAAAAGGTACAGGCAGAAAGCCGAATGACAATCTGCAAGTGTACTGGGACACAGAGAAAGAAGAATACAGATGTTTTAAGAAGTGTAACCTTTTAAAAATTGCATGATTATGACACGTTACGAGATTGAACAGGGCTTAAATGCTCTATATAAAGATCTGAACAATGTTCGGAATATGGATGAAGCAACAGTCTGTAGGGTTTACAATGTAGATTGCAAGGCTGATATCATAGAAGTTATCGAAGAAGAGATTGATACCTATGAAGCGATCCTTTCAGAACCGGATACAAGTGAAGATAAGGATATGGATTACGATGCCCTTTGTCTGATTCAAGGTTTAAGCAGATACGCATAATTACACGATTATACGGCGCACGACAGCTCTACTGACGGACTTGAACGGCAACCAATAGCGAGAATTGGGTAGGGCACTATTGATTAAGCTCTTTGAAATGATGTAAAAGCCTTTACGGTGTAATTCATAAGCCGTTTAGGCCAACCAAAGATAATAAAATATAGAAGCTGGCATAGCAGAGATGCGGAGATTGTCAGTAGGCTATATTAATTATAAATGAATTTACTTTCAGTACGCCAATTTGTCTTTAGCGTGGTGAGTATGCTTGGTTAGGCACAAGTATCGCTGAAAGGTATAAATATAGCCTGTACTGAACTGAGACAAGGTTCTACTATTCGATTAGGGTACAGGCACTAACTAATACATATTATTATGAGAGTATTACCATTAGCATTTATTTGGTGTGTGTCATTTATAACAATGACGATCACATGTTTGAGTTTTGGATTTATTTTCTGGATCGCATTTGTGGTATTTGCATTTGACAGTGTTTATATAAGTAAGAACCACAAGAGACTTGAAACAGAAATAGATGAAATATTTGGAAAATAGATTTTACTACCCGCTAAAAGGTAGTCTTATAATCCGGTATAAAGCTCCTGCGATGTTCAGCGCTGATAGCAAGGGATACCAGCCGGGCGGGTTTAAGTAGTTTTATTGTGTTGTGTTTTGTGTTTATACTGGGTGTGCAGTTCGCGAGAATAGCACACTTTTCCTTTTTCGGATGGTTAGCTTATCGGTTGGAGCTTCGTGTTACGCAACCAATTACCACGATTGAGAGAGGTTCGATTCCTCTACTATCCACAAATTATTAATTTAATTTTTAATCTTATGGCGACAATTAGAGAAACGATTTTGAAAGTAAAGCCGGGCAAACAGAAGATCATCCCGCTTTCAGAAGTTGATGTTACAGGCTACAGACAGCAAGCCCATGTAATTAGCAAAGAATTGAGAGATAAAGGTATTGTTGTTCCGGACGGTAAACCGGCATATACCATCTCCAAGAACAAGTACACCGGTTCAATGTATATTATCAATAATATGAAGAAGTGATACTTGAAACTTACACGATTATGAGAAGAGTTTTTACGGAACTTACCCCTGAATGCGAGATTACGGTACGGATGTATGCACAAGGGTATGAGAAAAAAGAGATAGCAAACCTTAAATGCCGCGCGGTCAGCACGATTAACAACCAACTGCAAAAGGCTTTTGAGGTTCTTAACGTGAAGAATGGAAGAGAGTTGGCAACAATGCTTTATGAAAGGGTTACGGGTATGAAATTAACGATGAACTTCTCACCAATAACTCGTTCTGTTGTTGCTTGCTGTTTACTATGTGTTTTCTCTCTTTCGCTTTACCACGAACAAGGCGAAATGAGAAGAGAAAGAAAATCAAGAATTGAACGTATTGAACGAATAAGGAGGGTAGAATGAATATAGAAGAAATCCAATCTATTATGATAGACAGCTACCAAGTAGGCTATATGGAGGCAGTCAAAGCATACGAGCCAGCACAAGACCTTATCCGGCAAAGAGAGGTAAAAAAATGGCTAAAGATGATGAAGATGGACTTAAAACGGTTTAATGTTCTTGTAAGAAAAGAACTTATAAAGCCTGTCAGAAAAGGAGAAGGGAAAAATTCACCTCTTTACTATTCTAAAGCAGAAATTAAGCAAGTCTTTTCGTTGGCAAATGTAAGCGGTATAGTGGCAAGAGAAGCAATAAGATTACCCCTTTAAATTTTACGATTATGTTACGTATGTAGAATCAATCGATTTTAGTTGATTTCAAGAAAACAACTGAAAAAGGTTGATTTTTCTTTAAAAATTAATCAAATATGAAGAAGATTAAATGTCCTCCTTTAGGTATAATACCTAAAGATATTTACTATCTGAATGCCGACAAGAAAAGGCTTTCTGATTTACAAGATGTTATTGCGCGTTATTACAACGCTGATCTGCCTATTAATCTTGAATGGATAAAGGAGTACAACGAGTTAATAACTAAGATAAACTCATAATGAAACGATTGAAGGAGAAATCAAAGGCTATTTGGCACATTCTAAAAGGAGGTCAATATGCAGTATATGTTATAGATAACGGATATGTAAATAAGGAGACAACACCCCAAAAGGCAGTTTGTCTCATATCTGATAATGCTTCCGATATTTTTTTGGAAACAATTGTAGAGTTTACGGATAGATATAGAACTGATAGATTATAACAATAAGTAATGAATATAATTCTATTATATAACCCTTTAAATATTTACGATTATGAGCCTTATTAAAAAAAGAAACGAATTAGTAATTTCGTCAACCATTAAAATGATGGTGTACGGTCAAGCAGGTATGAGAAAGACAACTACCGCTTTGAGTGCTCCTAAACCTTTATTATTAGACTTCGATAACGGTGTAAAGCGTGTAAATATGTCCCATTTAGATGGAGTTGATATTGTACAGATAACATCTTGGAGCGATGTTCAACAGGTTCTGCAAGAAGATTTGTCCATTTATCAGACCATCGTGGTAGACACCATTGGCAAGATGATGGATTTCATTATTTCTTATAAATGTGGCACACGTCAGCCGCAGATAAGAGATTGGGGAGGTATTAACCAGGAGTTTAGTGGATTTGTGCGAAATTTATCACTTTTAAATAAGAATATCATCTTCGTTGCTCACCGTGACACACGAAAAGAGGGGGACGATACGGTGTTCATCCCGGCCTTACGTGAGAAATCATACAATTCTATTGTAACCGAACTTGATTTGCTTGGTTATATGGAAGCCAAAAACGAAAATGGTCGGGTCAAGTGTACGATTACATTCGACCCGACTAATCGAAATGATGGCAAGAACACTTGTAATCTGCCAAGTGTAATGGAAATTCCTACAAACTTGGATGCCAACGGAAATCCGATTGCGAAGAATGATTTTATCACTAAGCAAGTGATTAATCCCTATCTTTCCATGTTGGCTCAAAAGAAAGCTGAGAGTGACAAGTATAACAAGGTGGTTGAGGAAATCAAAGAAAGTATTGAATTTATCACCGATGCCAATTCTGCTAATGAATTTGCATCCCGAATAAATGAGTTTGAGCACGTAGGTAGCTCTTTGATGATGGCAAGAAGTCTGTTTGCTGCAAAGGTTAAATCATTGGGACTTACTTATAATAGCGAAACTAAAACGTACAGTGATGCAGCAGCCTAAGTATCGCTTCTATGCAACTATCCTCGATGCTTTCTGGAATTATCTCAATAGCGACATTGTATATGCTCGCTATTGGGGCTTTTCAGAGAACCCGCCTCACACAGAGGATGAATTTCACGAGTTGCAGTTTCAAGAACTGATAGACCGGATCAACCGCAAACCGTTTGATAGCGAGGCGGCAGACCGTGGGACAGCGTTCAATGAAATCATTGATTGTATGATTGAGAACCGTAAATCTTCTATAATGGAAATCAGCATGGTGTATCATGATGATGGAACACTTTACGGGATAAAAGCCGTTTACAACAATCGCACTTTCACTTTTCACATTGATCTTTGCCGTGAGTTATCCGACTATTTCAAAGGTGCATTAACACAGCAGAGGGTAGAAGCAATCCTACCGACTGCATACGGTGATGTATTAGTTTACGGTCTGATTGATGAACTGATGCCTACCAGTGTTCATGACATCAAGACAACTGGTAACTATAGTGTTGGAAAATTCAAAAATCACTTTCAGCACCTTGTTTATCCTTTCGCACTAATGCAGAACGGTTCGGATGTACGGACATTTGAGTATAACATTGTAGAGTTCAATAAAGGCAGTTATGTGGTGGATACCTATACGGAAACATACGTTTTCAATCCGGAGCGTGATATACCCATTCTCACTAACCATTGTGAGGAATTTATCCGGTTCTTGGAGGAAAACAGAGAGTTGATAACCGATACCAAAATTATATCAAATAATGAGTAGTGAAATTTGGAAACCTATTAAAGATTATGAAGGTCTTTATGAGGTATCATCTTTAGGCAGAATAAAATCTATGCCTAAAGAATTTATAAGAAACGGAGCTGTAACACATTTTGAAGAAAAGATATTAACGCCTTCTGATAGTCATGGGTATCGTTCTGTTGTTCTAACAAAGAATGGCATTCATAAAACGCATAGCGTTCACAGATTGGTGGCTTTAGCTTTCATTCAAAATCCAAATAACTATACTCAAATTAATGAGAAATTAGTGTTATTGAATATCTAATGTATGATTTTCGACTTGAAGAATGAATACCAAGCGCCCAAGTTTAAAGAGTATGTAAACAAGTTGTTTAAAGAGCGTGCGGTTGTGGAAGTGAAGAAGAAACTGCCCAACCGCACACTTGCCCAAAATTCTTATTTACATTTGCTTTTAGGGTACTTTGGTAGTGAATACGGTTGCAGCCTTGACGAAGCTAAAATTGACTTCTATAAGAGGACTTGCAACCGTGATTTGTTTGAACGTAAGACGGTCAACAAGAAAGGTATAGAAGTAACCTACTTGCGTAGTTCGGCAGAGCTGACAACGGGCGAAATGACCCTTTCAATTGACCGTTTTCGCAATTGGAGTGCGTCACAAGCGGGTATCTATTTGCCGGCCGCCAATGAACATCAAATGCTGGTATATGCCCAGCAGGAAATACAAAGAAATCAAGAATTTATTTAGTTATGATAGAAACAAGAAAAACAGAAATCCGGTATGTGACATCTGACCCGAAGAAGATGCTTAACATGTACCTTGCAAAACGTGTCCTCAAAACATGGGAGGAATCTTTCATAGATGAGGATACAGGCGAAACAGTAAACATTGAACGACATGAAATCCTCTTTGAACGTGGCATGTTGATAGACCAAGACTTATTGGCAAAAATCCGTTTCAGTATGGAAGCTGACGGTATCAAGGAAGTGGAAGTCAGTAGCCAAAAACGCTTGGCATTTGAGAATGAGAACAAGTTCTTATACCCCTATATCGCACAAGCGCAGATATGTGATAAGAAGTACAAGTTCCTGCTTTATGCTACTGGGTTGGAGAATGTCTGCCTTATCTTGAAAGACTACATCGAGCTTAATTATCAGTCTGGCTTCACCCTTACGATGGCTAAGGAGTTTGATTCATGTGTGATCCTTACCGACAATCTGAAAGAACGTAAGGTTGATGATGCTACTCTTGAAGAGTTGAAAGACAAATACCTTTTAGGGGATTCAGTAACGCAAGAAGATGACAATGAAGAATCTAAGCCAGACGAAAAGAAGTTCTACCAAATAGAAACGAAAATCACATTTGGCGAGGAAGGAGAAGAAGAGGAAAGGATACAGACCTTTGTCGTGAACACGCTTAATGTTGACAGAGCCATGATGCTTATCACTCACTACCTAAAAAACAAAGAGGAAGAATGCGAGAAGCAAGCCAAAGAAAAAGGACACGAGTTTAATAAGAGGGAAATTCATGCGGCTATTGAGTCTGCCAAACCTATTCCGGTGGGGCGGTTCATTCCGAAAGAGTTCTCAATGGCTTATGTAGAATAAAAAAGCCCTCCATCTGTTCACGAACAAACGGAGGGTGCCATCATTAGCAATCATCTTATTTATTTAATAGAATCTAAAATATAGTCTATATAGCGGACTACATAGACTGCTATAATAGAGGCTAAAATAGCCAATAAAAATTCAGTCATAGTTTTTCTTTTTTAGTGAATAGAAAAAATGAATCTGGTTTCTATTTAGGGTGCTCCCTTAATCTATTAAACTTTAAATAATCTTTGATACCAGCGGCTACCTACTCTCCCACTGTTACGCAGTACCATCGGCGTGACAAGGCTTAACTTCTCTGTTCGGAATGGGAAGAGGTGGACCCCTCGTGCTATAATCACTTGCCCCTTTCGTAAAGAGGCGTGCAAAAATAATACATTTATGCCATACTACATAAAACAAAAGAAAAAAAAGAAAGACAAGCCTTTACCCTTGTTTGATAAAGCAGGGGTAACAGTAAAGAAGAAGCCGGATTTAAAAGCTAAACTCGACAAAGAGTTTTCCATTTTTATCCGGCTTCGTGATTGTATGCCGAACGGGTATTTCCGCTGTATCTCATGTGGACAGATAAAGCCATTTGTGCAAGCTGATTGCGGCCATTATTTCAGCCGCACGCATCTGGCCACACGGTTTGATGAAGATAATTGCCATGCCGAATGTAGGCACTGCAACCGTTTCAAAGCCGACCATTTGGAGGGCTATCGGGTAAATCTGATAGCTAAGATAGGTCAGCAGAAATTTGACTTGCTGAAAGTGAAAGCTGCATCAAATACCAAGATGTCAGATTTTGAGTACGAGCAGCTAATCAAGTATTACAAGGCACTGAATAAGAAACTTAGAAAGGAGAAAGGGTTATGAGAACAATTAAATTTAGAGGTAAACGCATAAAGGACGGTAAATGGATATATGGAAATATTGCCAATTATTCTTCTAACTTTTGCTCGTTAAACATTAACAAACTTGTAATCTTTGAGAATATAGCAAGTTTTACAACAGATAACTTCGGATTTGTTGTGAATGATTGTGAAGTTGCCGACAACACAGTTGGTCAATTCACAGGTCTTTTTGACAGTAATGGAAAAGAGATTTATGAGGGTGATATTGTGCAGCTTGACTATATTACAACGAGTGGAAAACATCGCATAGGACTTTTATTTGAGGTTAAATGGTGTACCCAAGAAGGATGCTGGGTCGGATGGGATGGCTTTGTAGAAAACACTCTTCAACAGACACGCAAAATGTTTGTAGTTAAAGGTAATATCCATGATAATCCCGAACTATTGAAAGGAGAAGCAGAATGACTTACCAACTACGCGATTACCAACAGAAAGCCTCTAATGCAGCCGTTTCTTTCTTCAACAACAAAGCCAAGAAAACGAATGCTATCATGGTCTTGCCTACGGGTTCGGGAAAGAGCCTTATCATAGCGGATATATCTGCAAGGCTTGACGGACATACCTTAGTGTTCCAGCCGAGTAAAGAAATTTTGGAGCAAAATTTCAAGAAACTGTGCTCATATGGTATTCTTGATTGCAGCGTCTATTCGGCTTCCTTTAATTCAAAGGAGATAAGCCGGATAACGTTTGCTACCATCGGTAGTGTGAAGAATCATCCCGAACTCTTTACCCACTTCAAAAACATCATCGTTGATGAGTGCCATTTGGTAAACCCCAAAGAGGGAATGTACAAGGACTTCTTCGATGCGGTGAAGTGCAAAGTGCTTGGACTCACAGCAACTCCTTATAGATTGTCCTCTTCACGTGACTTCGGTTCTATGTTGAAGTTTATCACACGGACGAAACCTCATGTCTTTTCAGAGGTCATTTACCATGTACAGGTATCAACTCTTTTAGATATGGGTTATTTGGCGAAGCTGAATTATTACCCGATGAATCCTTCGGGATGGAACGAACTTAATTTACGGGTAAACACCACCGGTGCCGACTATACGGATAAGTCAGTCCAAAAGGAATATGAACGGATAGACTTCTACGGCTATTTAGTCCATATTGTCCAAAGACTGATGAATCCAAAGGCAGGAGGAAAACGGAAAGGGATATTGGTATTTACCCGGTTCCTGAAAGAAGCCGAGCGGCTGACCTATTCAATCCCAGGTTGCGCCATCGTTTCGGGCGATACTCCCAAAGGCGAGCGTGAAAGAATACTCGAAGCCTTCAAGGCAGGGGAAATCCCGGTCGTTGCCAATGTAGGTGTACTCACAACCGGCTTTGACTATCCAGAGCTTGATACGGTCGTTATGGCACGTCCTACGATGTCTTTAGCGATGTGGTATCAGATAGTCGGTCGGGTTATTCGTCCGCATCCTTCCAAAGAATACGGATGGGTTATTGACCTTTGTGGAAATATCAAACGCTTCGGTGAAGTATCTGATTTAAGGCTTGTTGATGGAGGTAATGGTAAATGGGCCGTTTACTCCAAAGGCAGACAACTAACTAATGTGAGATTCTAATATGAAAAGTATAAAAGAAGTAATTAAGGACATTGAGCATATTCCAAAGTGTCCCCAAAGTGGAGAATATAATCTGTATTACCTAATAAAATGTTTGTATGGCACGAATAAGAACAATCAAACCTGAATTTTGGGAAGATGAAAAGATAGGTAAACTACCAATCCCGTGCCGCCTTTTCTTTATTGGTTGTTGGAACTTCGCTGATGATTTCGGAGTTATCAAAGGTAATGCCGCGTTACTCAAGTCTCAAATATTTCCTTACGATGAAAACTTACGTGTATCTGAAATAAAAAAGTGGATAGATTCCTTAGTGGATGCCCGGATGTTAGTACCTATTATTCACGCAGAAGAAAGCTACTACTTTATCCGCACATTCCGTAGTCATCAAATCCTTGATAAGAGATACGATAAGTCATATATCGGTAAAGAAATAGCAAAAGATTTGATTAATAGAGCTTTAAATGATAACGACGTAAACACTACGTCAACACTACGTGATAACGACGTAAACACTACGGAGGAAAAGGAAGAGGAAAAGGAAGATAAGAAAGAATCTCCTAACGGAGATAAGAAAGAAGCCGAGGCTTCTTCATCCGCTTCTTCAAATCCTGATTTTCTAAAATTCAATGACTGGCTAAAACGGAACGCTCCTTATTGCAGCAATGCTAAAAACTTCTCTTCCCAAATCACGGAAGCGGAGTTTCTAAAACTCAAAGAGAAATATACGGGTAAACAGATTGCTGACATCATCGAGCAGATAGAGAATCGAAAGGATCTACGTAAACGATATACTAACCTTTACAGGACTGTATTAAACTGGGCAAAGAAAGAATATGGAAGTTAATGTACAATTACGTGATGAAGATTCAGAAAAATTGGTTTTAGGAACTATCATCACTGAGCGTGATGCACTTGAAGAAGTTAGAGAACTCTTATCGGAGGAATCTTTTTACAACTCGTTTCATAAACAAGTATACAAGGCTATTCTTCAAGTATCTTCTTCTGGAGAAAGACCGGATATAATCACTGTAAAAAACAAATTAGTAGCCAATGGAGTGAATTTTTCCATAGTTGAGTATATGAAAATTGCTTCTAATTGCACCTTTGACTTACATCAATATGCAGCAAGATTACATGATTTGGCTATTAGGCGGAAGTTCTATACAATTGGGCAATATCTCATTTCAAACTCTTATTCTGAGGCGGAAGATATTCTCGATGTTACCAATTCTGTCAGTGATGAACTTGCTTCTCTTTTCAAGTCTACCAGTACAACTGTTACTACTATAAATGAAGGTCTTGAAAATGTATACGGAATGATAAACGATAATCTTTCCGGAAACAAGCCTTTGACAGGAACACCTACCGGATTTGAAAAGATAGATTCCAAATCTGGAGGATTACAAAAGTCGGATTTGATAATTATTGCTGGTGAAACGTCTCAAGGAAAAACGTCATTAGCGGTATCTATGATGCGTAATGCAAGTTTCTCAGGTGCAAAGATAGCGATGTATTCAATGGAGATGAAGAAAGAGCAAATAACGGCTCGTATCTTGTCTATGGAAAGCGGAGTTCCTGCCAATCAAATTATGTACTCACGACTGACAGATTCGCAAATACAAGCGATTGACAAGAGAATTGGTAAATTGTCCGGGAAAGGCATCTACTTTGACGATAGAAGTACATCCAATATTGACACTATTATTTCTTCCATTCGGTATATGAAACTGAAATTTGGAATTGATGGTGCAATTGTGGACTATTTACAGATTCTTAATGTCAACATGAAAGGGGTTAATAAGGAACAGCAGATGGGAGACGTGGCACGAAAGTTAAAGAATTTGGCAAAAGAACTTGATATATGGATTATAGCTCTTTCTCAGTTGAATAGGGACACTGTGAATCCAATACCTAATATTGCGAGACTACGTGATAGTGGTCAAATAGCGGAAGCTGCCGATGTGGTTATTTTGGTTTATCGTCCGGAATATTATGATAAGAACAGACGTTATCCAGAGCCGTTTTCTAATGCATCTACTGAAGGTACAGCCATGATAGATATTGCCAAAGGACGAAATATTGGAATATTACGGTTCATATGTGGTTTTAATTCTGCAACAACTTGCTTTTTTAGCCTTGATTCAGTACCTCTTTCCGGTTACAAAACTTCGGATATGGAGGATGATAATCCCTTTTAGAGTATGAAACTAACCATCTGCTGGATCACCAGAAACCAAGAATACATAGATAAGATTCGTCTCAAGTTCGGCATATCCGACTACATGAGTATCAATCACGAGACTCCCTGTGAAATCGATGAAGAAGACTTGCCTCTTCTTCGTGAATGTGAAAAACTTGGATTTATTCAAATAAGAAACAAATAAAATGTTAGTAGGAACAACAAATCTTAATACGACTCTCAACCTTGCCTATGTGTTGACTGATGTCGTAGAGACGCTTCTCTATGATTTGAGAAGTGAAATGAGCAAGCAAGGCAGTGATTTACGTCACGATGCTAAACGTAACTTTAACACTGCCATAGCGGCAATTCGTAAACTTAAGTACGATGTGAACAAGACACAGGCATCAACACAGGAGAATTTCGGTAATGATTCCGACTGTCTCCTTGCTTTCATAAAGCTGCTGATAGATCGCTGTGGTGACGATGACAAGAAGATGTTTGAGTTTTACAATTACATCAAGTGTTATCCATCTCAAATCGGTCTTGAACTTTCTGATGAGAAGAGCGTTTTTGCACACATTTTTAATTCGTAGGACATGAATCGATATCAATATGCATTTCTATACGCCATTGTCTCCATCTTGTTGATGGCGTTGGGATTACTGGCTGTAGCCTTGTGCAGTTAATTAATAGAACGATCCAAATAAAATCAAAGAAGTCATGAACGAAGATAACGTAAATGTATGTGACATGTGCGGTGGAAGGCTTGCACTTGTCGTGGGCACTTTCATCTACAGACCTGACGATGAACCTTACGAGTCAGGTGTGATTGAAAAATCTATCGCTACCGATGGCGAAATCCAAATAAGTGCTCATAAGTGTGATAAGTGCGGCCACTTACAAGGATTTTTTATAGAGTAATAATAAAAATAGTACCGGAATGAAGAAGAAATTAGTAATAGAAAAGTGCTGCAATTGCCCTTTTTATAAAAGGATTGCTGTTAAGAATGAAGCTTTAAAAGCTGTTTGCTTTGGTAGAAATAAAGTGTATTACTTATTGAATGATACCGAGTCTTCTATACCAGAAGATTGCCCTTTGGAAACAATAAAAGAAAGTAATTAATGTATAACCGAAATAGATATGAGTAAAACATACGAAGAGTTGCTGCATGATGCATTCCGCAAATGTATGCAGGAAAATCATGGCAAGGATTGGGTAGATAGATACGATCCAGAAGAGCAGGAAAATATGCGCCGTGAGTTTTGTTCAGGCGCAGAATGGTTCAAAAGTCTATTCCCTATGATGTATTTTCCTCCTTGTACTATGCCAGAAGATAAAATGGAAACAACGAAATCGGAAAGAGAAGAAGTTATAGTAGCTACTACTCATGACTATATAATCTTCTACAAGCATCGGGGCTATGACATCGCTTATCGTGAATACTGGAAGGGGCATCACAATGATAAGTGGAAATGGAAAGTAAAGTATGGTCGTTATGTAAATGATGATGAAATACTTTGCTGGATGAGAAAAGAGTTTTAATTCAAATCAATACAGAAAGGAGCTAAATGAAAATATATAATGGATATTGTGGAATTGGTGGTAATCGTAAAGAATGGGGAAGTAATCACCAGATCACAGCGGTAGAACTTGATCCGAGAATAGCAACAATATACAAAGATTTATATCCGGATGATGAAGTTATAATCGGGGATGCTCATCAATATCTTTTAGAACATTATAATGAATTTGATTTTATTTGGTGTTCCCCTCCATGTCCATCGCATTCGATAACTAATTATTTTCTTAATGCGAAAGGAATTATCCGATATCCGGATATGACATTGTATCAAGAAATAATATTGCTGAAGCACTTTTTCAGAGGCGAATATGTGATTGAGAATGTGAAAAGTTATTATGAGCCTTTAATAAAACCACAGGTTTCTGGCCGGCATTATTTTTGGTCCAACTTCCGGATTCCTAATTTGGAAAGCAGGATTAAAATAAGGCGAATGTGTGGAAATAAGAACACATTAGGAGTTACACAAGGTGAAATTAGGAAAAAGGAAATGAGGAAGCTTGGTTTTGACTTGGATAAATACCAATACCCTGAGAAAGAAAGGCTATTGCGAAATTGTGTTGACCCCTTAATTGGTCGTGCAATATTAGATATGGCAGTAGAGAGTCACAATTTAAAATCTGCCAAACAGCAAGTTCTGTTTGGTGTATAACAAGAAAAATATGAGCAAAGAAAGATTACAAGAGATAGCAAAGGAATTGGCGAATAATGCCAATATGCCGTACTGCTGGGAAGATGTCTACAATCGTTTGATTGGTGGTTATCCTCTTCCGTTTAAAGTCGAAGTCAAATAGTGTAAAATCGAACATAATTGAATAATATGGAATTACCTGATTATTTGGAGAAAGCATTGGAAACCGTAATTGCTGAGCATCCTGAATATGCAACTAAAGAAGGTGCAACAGGAATGTGTGTTGCTGCTTCTGATGAACTGCTATTTATGTGTGACGAAATCAAAGGTAGTACGATTGATGGTTATGTTGATGGTGATAATCGTCCACACCATTGGGCTGTAATAGAAGGAATATGCGTTGATCTAACAGCGCGACAATTTAATGAGAATGAACCTTTTCCAAAGATTTGGAAAAATACAATTAACGAATAACAAATTAGAAATGAGTGAAACGAAAATCATATTAGACGCTTGTTGCGGTAGCCGAATGTTTTGGTTTGACAAAGAAAACCCTTTAGTCTTGTTTGCTGACATTCGGGATGAAGAACATGTTCTTTGCGATGGTCGCAATCTAAAAGTTCATCCAGATATTGTATCTGACTTTACCGATATGCCATTCTTGGATGAATCCTTTAAACTGGTAGTATTTGACCCTCCCCATCTTCTAAAGGCTGGTAAAGATAGTTGGTTGGTCAAGAAGTACGGTAAACTTCCCGAAGATTGGCCAAGGATAATAAAAAAAGGAATTGATGAATGCTTTCGAGTACTTGAAGATTACGGTGTTCTCATTTTCAAATGGAATGAAGACCAGATAACGGTTAGAGAAGTATTGAAAGCCATCGGACGGCAGCCGTTGTTCGGTCACACCACCGGAAGACATGGCAAGACTATGTGGATGTGCTTTATGAAACTACCAATTAACGAATAATAATGAAGAAAGTAACATTATGAGAACAATCAAATTCAGAGGAAAAAGTACAAATAATGGTAAATGGGTTTATGCAGAACTACATGAATTTGGCATGTACTTGTTTAATGAGTGTGTACAGGAGAATACCGTCGGGCAATTTACTGGATTGTTTGATAGGAACGGCAAAGAGATTTATGAGGGAGATATTGTACAACTTGACTATATTACAACGGCTGGAAAACCTCGCACAGGACTTTCATTTGAAGTTAAATGGTGCGCCAAGGAAGGATGTTGGGTTGGATGGGATGGCTTTGCAGAAAATACTATTCAACAGACGCACAAAATGTTTGTAGTTAAAGGTAATATCTATGACAACCCAGAATTAATTAACGAATAACAACTTAGAATTAATTAACGAATAACCGATATGACATTGAATGATTTTTTATGGTGGCTGTCTGTTGGTGGCATTCTAAATCGTTATTGGTCTGCCATTGAATATGCTTGTTGGGATAAGAAAATGTTACAATCCGATTTCATTAAACAGATGGATGCTAACAAGCCGGAAACTCTATTTGATTTACCAATAGGGTGTGGCTTTATCTTCTTCAAAGAAGCTAAGGGAAAGTATATTCATTATTTAAAAGATAAGTAAAAGAAAATAATGAACAGAATCAATCATGAACCACCAATTTTATTACAGATAATGAAAGGTGAATATTATGAGCACACATTGGAAATACTTTCAATGTGCTGTTAATTATTAACTCAAAACAATAAAGTAATGAGTGAAACGAAAATCATATTAGATGCCTGTTGTTCTGCGAAATCTATGTGGTTTAATAAAAATCATCCAAATACTTTATACATGGATATTCGAAAAGAAAACTTAATTGTTGCAGGTAAAAAATGGATTGTAGATCCTGATATTATAGCTGATTTTAGAAATATGCCATTTGAGGATAATAGATTCAAATTAGTTGTATTCGATCCTCCTCATATAAAAAGTATAACAGCAGGAGCAATAATGGCGCAAAAGTATGGAAGGTTATTTCCATCATGGGAAACTGACCTAAAAGCAGGTTTTGATGAATGTATGAGAGTCTTAGAACCATACGGAATATTAATATTCAAATGGAATGAAGCCAATATAAAAGTATCAAAGATATTAGACGTGTTAAAATGTACACCACTGTTTGGACATCCCACGAATAAAAATGGTACTACACATTGGTTTTGTTTTATGAAACTACCAATTAACGAATAACAATTTGGATATGAGCAATATTGATTTAAACGCCCTCCGTGATAGGGCATATAAAACCGCCTGCGAGCATGGTTTTCACGATGAAGAATTGAGTGACGCACATATGCTTTGCCTTGTAATATCCGAACTCATGGAAGCTGTGGAAGCGGATAGAAAAGGTAAACGAGCCAATGTTGATCGGTATAATAAGAAGATTGCTAACAGCCGCATTTGTCAATGGTTAGACCCAGACATTCCCAAAGAGCGTGGTTATGAAGTCGCATACAATGAAACTATAAAAGGCTCAATTGAGGAAGAGTTAGCCGATGCTGTTATCCGCTTGCTTGACTTAGCCGGATTACGTGGCATTGATCTAAACCTTGCAATGAAAGATCTGAATAATAACATTGATGATATGTCAGAAGCTTGCAAAGATGAAACATTTACAGAGTCTATTTATGCAATATCTACTTTACCGGTAAGATATGACGGCCTTTACGATTTCCCTACAACCGTGAATGATATGATAATGTCTGTTTTCGGACTGGCTTGCCATCTTGATATAGATTTGTTCTGGCATATTGAGCAAAAGATGCAATATAATGAACTCCGTGAGAAGATGCACGGAAAGAAATATTAATCCTCAAAACAGAATAGAAAGGAGCTAAATGAATATACAATCTAAAATAGATTACTCCATTGCCTTACTTCGTAAATGTGAACAGATGGCACTTGATTATGACCCTAAGGATGGGTTTTATCTTGCATTCTCCGGTGGAAAGGATAGCCAAGTTCTCTATCACATTGCGAAGAGGGCAGGAGTAAGATTTAAGGCTCACATGAACCTTACAAGTGTTGACCCACCGGATGTGATTCGTTTCGTGAAACGGAACTACCCGGATGTGGAATTGATTAAACCAAAGATTTCAATTTACGACATGGCTTTAAAGAAACACCTTCTTCCTACGAGAACAATACGTTGGTGTTGTGCTGAATTTAAAGAGATGTCCGGTGCTGGTAAGGTTACATTGATTGGCGTTAGAAAAGCAGAAAGCGCCCGGCGATCTAAACGTGAAGAGATTGAAATAAGCGGTCACAAATTTAGTGGCAACTTCGACCAATTCTCTGAACACAAAGAAAAGATGGTTACTTGCGTGGGAGGTAAAGACAAGATACTTGTTTCTCCAATTATCCATTGGACCGACAGAGATGTGTGGGAGTTTCTGAACGGGAATAAGATAGAACATTGCTCGCTGTATGATGAAGGGTATAAAAGAATTGGTTGTATCCTTTGCCCGATGTCAAACTACAAGGATAAACGAAAAGATTGCCAACGTTTTCCTCATGCAAAACGTAAATGGATTCAGACCATACAAAAACTCATTGATGCCGGATATATTAATCACAATTTTACAGATGCCGAATTTGGTTTTAATTGGTGGATAAGCGATAAAAGCTTTGACAAATATTACGCGGATGAAGTGTTGCAACAAAAAATAGAGTTTAATGTATATTTGGAAAGGAACTAAAATGTTTGAGGAATACCGGCTTTGGGATTTAACTTCCGGCGTTCCTCAATTGATAGACGAACAGAGATTTGATAGAACAATTTTAATTCAATAATATAAATAAATGAATAATGATGGTAATAAAATTCTGGATGCTATTAAGAGAATGGCGGCAGATG
>ENA-ORMO01000094-ORMO01000094.1-human-gut-metagenome-genome-assembly--contig:-NODE-94-length-120454-cov-8.305351_pt1 | contig 120454 bp, 111 predicted proteins | sample MGYA00242106_ERZ509001 | MGnify/ENA primary metagenome ERZ509001 (study PRJEB26280, sample SAMEA2338736) | human gut metagenome | biome: human gut; feature: human-associated habitat; material: faeces...
ATATCTGACATACCTCTTATCACAGCGGCCAGACGCTAAAATGTCAGATGAACAGTTGGAACAGCTTGCCCCATGGAGCGAGACTGCGAAAGCGAACTGTCAAAACTAAACATAGAGTAAAACGCTTGCATCTATCATTTTGGTGCAAGCGTGATTCATGGGCAGCGTAGCAATATTTTGCGCTTACGATTGTTTAGAAGAAATGCTATAGAAAATATTAGATTTTATTATTATCTCAGAAGTAGACGGAACATAACTTGCTTCTGAGAGTTTTTATAAAAAAATTCCCCTAGTTATAATGAACACACAGAGGGGATTCTCTTCCTGAGATTTATCTGACAAATGTATCTGATACAGGCAGAACAGTGATATGTGTGGGAACTGGAAACAATGGAAATGACCGGATCCATACAGCAGGGACTCTGGAAACCGGACAGAAAACAGAAATCCAGTTCAGCGTCAGCGCCAGGGAAAAAACATTGAATGTACAGCTTTGGAAGTCCTATGCAGACCAGGTGGAGATTTCTCTTCTGCTGCCTTCCGGAGAACGTATTGGTCCGCTGCCGGAACAGATAGGAACACAGAGATATGGGACGGGGAATACAGATCTTCTTATTTATTATGGAAAACCGGGTCCATTTCAGGTGACCCAGGAAATTTATTTTGATTTTATTCCACGGGAAGAATACATTATGTCCGGTGTCTGGCGGCTGGAGCTTCGAGGGCGCAGGATCAAAGACGGCGAATACCATCTGTGGCTTCCGGGCGGGCAGGTGCTGAACCCGGGAACTGGATTTTATTATCCAAAAGCGGAGGAAACACTTACGATTCCCTCTACTGCAGCCAAAGTAATTACTGTGGGCGCCTATGATTCCAGACTGAATGCTCCGGCAGATTTTTCAGGACGGGGAGGAGGCAGCCTTACTTATCCTAAGCCGGATCTTGCAGCACCGGGAGTGGGAATCACAGCTCCTGTTCCAGGTGGAGGCTATGGAACCGTAACCGGAACTTCTTTTGCAACACCCTTTGTGACCGGGGCAGCAGCGCTTTTGATGGAGTGGGGGATTGTAAATGGAAATGATCCGTATTTATATGGAGAGAAGGTGAAGGCTTATTTAAGACGGGGCGCGCAGCCCTTGCCGGGATTTGATAAATATCCTAATAGTCAGGTAGGGTATGGAGCGTTGTGTGTGAAGGAGAGTTTCCCCTTGATAGGGCTTTTGGGGAAGTATATTTGAATCTGGACGTGGAAGATGAAGAATTGCTCAGACGGATTGATGAACTGTTTTTACCAGCAGCATGAAGTATTCTGGCATTGCAAATATACATCTTCCTGTGAAACGGAAAGAGAAGAGACTTTATAATAGTGAGCTATAATGTTAAACAGTTAGACAAAAAAGAACCATATAAGATACAGTAAGGGAGATTTCAATATGAAAAATATCTGACATGGGCAGAGAATATTGTATATCAAAGAGCTGATGCAATTGTATCCGGACAGCATAGAAGTCATTACGGTGAAGTGGCAGGACTTCTGGCAATTGTGGGAGAAATAAAAGAAGACATGGGAATGCAGGGGGCAAAAAGACAAATTTATGAACAGTACAGGAAGAAGTTCCCAAGACATTCTTCGTTTCAGGGTGAAATGAGAGATTATTTCAATATATCAAGATAAAGAAATTATTTTGTGACAATGACATAACATCTTCTCCACCTGCTTTGTGATAATTTTGCAGCTATATCTTGACATCCTTGGGGGCATTGGGTGTGAGGGAGAACTTTATAATGCAATAAATAAGGAAGTTCACATCAGGAAAATTTTGTCTGTTATATAAAATTTATATGGAGAAAATTACAGTATAATGATAAAATAAGCATATAATTCACGTTTTAGATGGGGAATTGCTTATGAAAAAAAAGGAAAAATATGTATATATTGTTTTGATAGCCATAGCAGTACTGGTTTTTATCAGTCTGACTCTGACAAAATTTAATGATGATATTCAGAAAAGAGTATATAAACTTCATATTTCATCTATGCAGAATGTATCCAAGCAGGGGGGCGCTGTTGTTGAAAAGAATCTGGAAGGTATGGTCAATACGCTTTATGCCCTGACAGAATTTCTGGAAGAGGATGATGATTTTGTCAGTGAAGAAAATATAGATCTTCTGAGGAAATTTGCAGAAGAAAGGGATATGATATTCCAAAGGTTCGGAATTTCAGATGCTCAGGGAAATGCACGGGTGACTAATGGAAAAACAATTAATATCAGTTCCAGAGCGTATTTTCAGAATTGCATGAGAGAAAGGAGGGCATCATCGGAAATCAGGAAGTCAGATCTGATAGATGAAATGATTTGTGTAGTTGCAGTTCCGATCATCAAGGAAAAAGAACCGGTGGGGATTCTTTACGGATGTACAGATCTGGAAGTGTTCAACATCTATGAGAACACTATTTTGGAGGGTGAGGAGCAGTATATACAGATAATCGATCCGGACGGAACCTACATAGTGAAAGAACCCTCCCGCCTGTTAGGCAAACGGGATAATATTTTTGATGGACTAAGCCGTGTGGAAACGCCGATGAGTCTTCATGAGATTCAGGAAAAAGTAAAAAATGAAGAGCCTATGTATATGGAGATTACGGATGGGGAATCCAGGGAAATAGTGTGCTTCACACCGCTGAAGCTGAATCACTGGTGCGTAGTTACGGTTATGGACAAGGCTAAGATTGCAGATTCTGTGGATTATATTTTAGGACATGATGTATATAAAATGATTTTCAGAGTGGCAGTGGGAGCGCTCCTTCTCTGCGGCATGCTTTTGTATTTTTCCTGGCAGGAAAAGCATCGTATCCAGGAATTTAACGAACAGCTGATGTTTGATGAGAATCTGTTCCGGATAGCCTCGGAGAAATCAGGTGTTATCATCATGAGCTATATCATAAAAACAAAACAGCTGCACTTTGTTAATAATAACATGTTTGGACTGACTTTCCCGGATCGGATCGATAATGCACCGGAGAATTTTATGAAATATATTCCGGAGAAGAATAAAAGCTTACAGGAAGAGGCTCAAAAGATTATTTCCAGTATGGAAAATGGTACAGGAAAGAGAGTTTTCTTTATAAATGTAAAACGTCCGGACAGCACAGAAATAATCCTGAAGATACAGCTTGTCAGTCTTACCGGAGCAACTGGTGAGACACGTCAGTGTGTCGGAGTGATCGAGGACGCAACGGAAACTCAGCAGCTGCGTGAAAAGGCGGACAGAGATTCCCTTACCGGACTGTTTAACAGAAGCCGGGCAATCGAGAAAATCAATGAACAGCTGAAAGATTTCACTGTGAAAGAAAACGCTGTTCATGCCTGTATGATTCTGGATCTTGATAATTTCAAACAGCTGAATGATACATTGGGACACCAGAAAGGAGACGAGGCTCTTCAGGACGTAGCAAAAATTCTGCGTCAGCATTTCCGGGAGTATGACATCCTGTGCCGGCTTGGCGGCGACGAATTCATGATTTTTATTAAAGACATCCCCAGAAATGCAGTGGAACGGAACGTCAGCAGTCTTTTGAAAAAACTGTCCCTTTCCTATGGAGAAGAGGGAAAGCAGGTGTATATTACTGCATCGGCAGGTATTTTCCTGATATCGGAGCCGGGCTGTGATTTTAAAGAACTTTACCAAAAAGCAGATGAAGCGCTTTATCAGGTAAAGCATGGCACAAAGAACGGATACAGGATCTATGAACAGAAAAATATGTAAAAAGCAAAAGGAAGCTTTAGAGCTTCCTTTTCAGCATTTCAGGATTAGATGCATGGACAAGTGCTTCTTCTTTAGAAATTTTTCCTGCCTTGCATAAAGAAAGAAGGCTGGTATCCATGGAGAACATGGAATCGGTGGAGGAAGAATAAATCAGTCCATCGATCTGATGAATCTTATTTTCACGGATCATGTTTTTGATCGCAGGAGTCGTGGTCATAAGTTCAAAAGCAGAAACCATGGAAGAACTGTTATCTGCTGACGGGATCAGCTGCTGTGAAACGACTGCCTGAAGAACGGAGGCAAGCTGTACAGAAATCTGTCTCTGCTGGTTTGGCGGAAAGACGTCAATGATACGGTCAATAGTATTGGCAGCGCCCAGAGTATGCAGGGTGGAAAGAACAAGATGACCGGTTTCCGCTGCTGTCATAGCAATGGATATTGTTTCAAAATCACGCATTTCTCCCAGAAGGATTACATCAGGACTTTGTCTTAGCGAGGAGCGGAGGGCAACTACATAACTTTCTGTGTCAGAGCTGATCTCACGCTGGCTGACAATACTTTTTTTGTGACGGTGAAGAAATTCCAGAGGGTCTTCCAGTGTAACGATATGTTTTTCATATTTTTCATTGATGGCATTAATAATGCAGGCAAGAGTTGTGGATTTTCCGCTTCCTGCAGGACCGGTAACCAGCACAAGTCCTTTTTTCAGACTGCCAAGTTCAATGATCTGAGATGGAATTCCAAGAACCGACGGATCCGGAAGTTCAAAAGAGATTACGCGGATTACTGCAGCCAGAGACCCGCGCTGCATGTAAGCACTGACGCGATACCGGGAAAGCCCCTGGACTGCGAAGGAAAAGTCATCATCTCCGGAAGACAGGAAATGCTGTATGTCTCTCTGACCGGCAAGCTCATAAATCTCACGGATTATAGTTTCACACTGAGCAGGCATCATTCGTTCCTCATCGATCAGGGTCAGTTTTCCCCCTTTTTTGTAGGAAAGGGGACGGCCTGCTACAATAAAAAGATCCGATGCCCCTTCTTTTGTTGTCTGTGTTAAAAATTCCAAAGCATTCATATATTTATTCCTCCGTAAACATATCCTGAAGAGCATTGTTATCCAGCAGAGGGAGACTCTGGTCAGCGCCCCAGTCGTAATCTGTATAAGTGTTCCAGCATGTGATCCTGTAGTGTTTTCCATCTGAGAATGGCTGGAAAGAAAGGACAATTTCTGCCTTCAGGTATTGATCCTGTGCAAGCGGTACGGTCCAGGTAAGCGTGTGGTTATCTGTAAAAGTGATTTCTTTTTTTTTGCTCAGGTCGGTACGTACACTTTCCAGAAAAGCTTCCTGATCGGAGGCGGACAGATGTTTCTGAATAGAATTCGATACCTGGATCAGAATATCGGACGCCGTATTTTCTGCTTCATAGTAGGCTGTGGTCCGGTCGGCGCTTTTCTGGCTGAGACGCATATTTGCTCTGGCGCTTACCAGGGACAGGACAGAAAAAGTCAAAAGACACAGCAGTACAAAGATCAGTACGATGGTAGTGGTACCGATACTTATGACAGAACGTTCCGGGGAACGGTCAGAAGAAAAGTTGTCTTTCATGATAGGTTACCTGTCCTTTCTCTGGAAATTCCGGTATCAGAAGACGGATAGCGTAGTTCCAGACGGTATATCGGTTCTTTTCGGTCCGGTGCGGTTATTTGGATCCGGGCAAAAACACTGTTTCCTTCCTGCTGGCGGGTAATACGCAGCATAAAAAAACAGTCTTTCTGTTTACATTCCCTGAAATTTTTGTCGTAGCAGACGGCAAAATCCGTATTCTCTTCATGGATCAGTGGAAAATATTCTTTCATAGCTTCAATGCTCCCGTCGGTGTATTTCAGGGCAGAAGCTGCGCCTGAGGCCTGAAGGGAGGCAAAACTCAGCCGTCTGGCATCTTCATTTATGGTATATGCTTTGACAAAAACCTGGATGCAGATCGCGCTTCCCAGAGCAAAAAACAGAACGGAGATCATAAGCTCAATAAGAAACAGACTGGATCGTGTGTTTTTTTGTGAATTCATACAGAGGTCCTTCCTTTATTCCCGGACGATATCGGATCCGCTCCTCAGATGAATAAGGAGACTGACAGGGATATCGTCAGTGTCAGAAGCGGAAATCTCCAGAAATCCGTTTCCTTTGTCAGTGATGCAAAAATTTTTTACTTCAAGGATTTTTTCTCCAAGCTCTGCAGATACAGAAGCTCCTTCCCTGACGGAAAGCTCGTAAAGACTGTCTGCATCTGGATAGATATAAGTAATATAGATCTCTTCTCCCACCTGGTCTTTCATGGCCAGAGCTGTTTCCCCGTTTATTTCCGTAAGGAAAACGCCGCCCTCCCTGTCATGCTGCCGGATTTTCTCGGCAGTATAGGAAATCGCTGTGCGGGTAGAATAGGTGGAGGTAAGCTGGTCGGCAGAAGAACGGTATACCTGCACTCCTATGAGAATGAGGATAAAGGAACAGACAGCAAAAACCCCAAACAGGGAGAGGGTAAAAAAGAGATCTGTCATATGGCGTTTTTTCAGATTCATCTGTTTTCTCCTTTCTGCCTGTCAATGGAAAAAACAGTGATATCAGGCATGATATTGGAACCGACAGCTTCATAGGAAACCAGATATTTTTCCTTATCATAGGTGATACCATAGTTTTTTTCCAGGTAATCGATGCTGTCCGGATAAAAACCCTGTGTGGCATAGCAGTGGACAGCGCTTTGGAGGATAGATCTTTTCAGGCTTTCTTCTTCATTTCCGGCGGTAATCCGGGAAACAGAAGCAAGTCCTGACAGAAAAAGACCGATAATCATGCAGAAAAAAAATACGGCAAGAAGTTTCCGGATCACAGGGCTGAAGGATGTTTTTTTGAAACGGTTCATACATCAGTCCTCCTGTCTATCCAATATTGGACATAATGCCGATAAGCGGAAGCATTACAGAAAGAAGAACCATACCTACTGCAACTGAAAGAATTGCCACCAGAGTTGGCTCTACTTTGGATACCAGGCTGTCAAGCTGGTTCTGCACTTCCTCATCATACTGAACAGAAATCTGCTTCATTACCTGATCCATAGCTCCTGTTTTGAATCCAATATGGATCATTCGGAGATAAAGACCGGAAAAAATCTCCGCTTCCTGAGCGGCTTCGGTAAACCCGACGCCTTCAGAAAGTTTTTGACGAATCAGATTGATCCTGGGCGTTACGACAGGGTGATCCACCAGACGGGACACCATATCAAGACTCTGATCAATATCCAGCCCGCTTGACAGGGCAAGATACATGCCGCTGGCAAATCGGGAACATGCTGTTTTTTCAGAAAGCTGTCTGGCAGCAGAAAAATGTCTGGAGAGTCCGGAGATTCTGGCCTGTCCTTTCTGTGTGCAGGCAAAATAAAAGAACAGCCCTGCGAAAATCAGAAGAAGCAGAATGAACAGAATACTGTAGTCACCCAGCGCTCTTCCGAGCTTCAGAACAGCTCCGGAGAAACCGGTGAGACCGGCTCCAAGCTGGCGGTATACCTGATCAAAAACAGGAAGGACTTTTATGATAAGTACCAGTATGATGGCTGCCATGATCCCAAGCATGACCAGGGGATAGGTAACAGCGCTGCGGATGCTTCTGGCCAGAATTTCTTCTCTGCGGTAATGTTGGGCAAGACTGTCCATAACATCATCCAGGCGGCCGGACTGCTCGCCGATTTCAGCCATACTGCACATATAAGAAGGGAAGCACTCCGCGGTTTCCAGAGCCATATAGAGACTTCCTGTTAGTTCTGTTTCATGAAGCAGATTTTCAAGTATTTTTTTTCCTTCGCCTTCCGGTGTGTCTTCGATCATGATGGAAAGTCCCTCAATGGAAGAAATTCCGGAACGGAGGATCAGGGCAAGCTGCCCGCAAAATGTAGTTAATTCTGAATTTGATAACTTTTTCATACTTCTCCTTTCTGATCATCGGGTATATTGAAGGATATAATTGGAACCGTCGCCAATATATTTCAGTATTTTTTTTGAGTTTCCGTTTCCGGAAGCAAAAGTAGGATCCATACGTGTCCACGCGTCTCCGGAAAATTCAATGATTTTGTCAATCCATCCGGTTTCTTCTGTATAGACGCTGATCCAGGCGTGATAGACTTCTCCGGAATAGCCGATCTCCAGTCGGGCAGGAATCCCCTGGGAACGCAGCATGGCAGCTGTAAGTGAAGCATAGTCAAAACAGATCCCTGTGCCGGTTTCCAGAGTAGAATCAATGTCCGGCAGATAGCCTTTCTGGATGGACGCTGCTTTTACTTCGTCATAGGCAACATTATCTATTACATAATGATAGATATCTGCCACAGCATCCAGGTCGTTCTTCGATTTGCCGGCTACCTGAGCCGCAGTTTTTACCGCATTCATATCTTCTGTAAAATATACATACTGGTTGGGGTACAGAAAAGGCAGCAGCTGATCCGACAGAGCAACCTGGACTGTTTCCTTAAAAAGAGGGATATATTTGGTATCTACAATATTTTCGTAGCCTTCTATCTGATAATCGCCGTCTCCGCTGGTAAGCGGCAGAGTGGTATAGGATTCCGAGGGCTGGATAAAATATTTATAATTGATCTGGTCCGGTCCGGTGATCTGGATATTCGCTTTGGCTGCAGTGCCGGTATACCTTGCCATGATATATCCCTGATCCATATGAGAGACATCTATGGTAAGCGGTTCTGCGCCCAGGGTGGAACTTCCGGATGCCTGTGGAACAAGAACCTGCGGCGTGCCGAACTGCGTTTCTTTGTCCTTTTTTTGGGCACTGGCAGTCTGGAAAGAAAAGACGGCGGAACACAGAAACAGAAAAATCCCCCACAGACAGAAAAATAAATATCTGCGCTTCATGGTAACGCTCCTTGTGATTAATAAAAATATATAATAAGTATAACACTGTCAAAAAAACGGTACAAGAAATTTTGTGAGAAAAGACGGAAGAATCATAAAAAGGATTGTAAAATTTATATTTATAGTATAAAATCAAGATAATATAAGCATTTGAGACATAAAACTTTTTCGGATATGGGAAAAGGAGAAGAGAAATGGGAGAAAGAGCAGACCATACATCATCTACCCTTAGAATATGCATAGATGAGGTTCACAATGATAGAGGAGAGATCAGCGGACGGATCAGCGGCATAGCGGTAAAAGATGAAAAAATGTTTTCAGACAGTTCACAGCTGATGCTTCTGATTGACCGGATACTGGATGAGATCGGCAGACCGCAGCCAACCCGGAAATCCAGAAGTTTCAGAGAAAACCCGGAGAAAGAAATTACTTCCTATTGCGGAACGCCGGAGATTTATCACAGCGTTGAAGAAATCAGGCAAAAGGAAGGCAGGATCCTGACCAGAGACGTTTTTTTTGTATCGCGTTTACGAAGCTCCTGGCAGGGGGTTATGAAAGATATGCAGGGACAGATTACCGGAAAATTTGACAGTGATCTTGAGTTTATAGATCTTTTGTATGACCGCGGTGTGACCAGATAAGTTTATAATACGATAAGAGCCGGAAAGGAGGATGGGAATGCCGCATACAAAGAGTACGTCCAGAGGAGATACCTTTATTGTTAATATCAAGAATAATCAGAACCATACATGGCAGGGAACCGTCAGATGGGTGGAAACTCAAAAGGAGATTCCTTTCCGCAGTGCTCTGGAACTGATTAAACTGATAGATTCCGCAATGGATACATCGGAAGAAACTGAGAGAGATTTTTTTTAATGATAAAAAAGGGCATTGAGGCAGTAAGCAGGAAGAACGCCATCAATGCTTTTTTTATCAAAACTGTAAGTTTTCTGGCAGAAAGTATGAGATGAAACAGATTTATGGAAATAAAAACAGTAAAGTAAAAAAAACTCTTGAGAAATTTTTGAAAAAGAGATAGAATATATGTGGTTGTATAAAAAGACTTTCAAAGTCATACCACCGCCTGAGATTTTAGGGGGGGGGGTAAATGGAAAAGAAGAATAGAGGACAAGGCAAAGAAAATCGTACTGAATTAACTGTCAGGATGTTTGGCAAATTTCAGATTGAAAACGAGCAAGGGATACTGAACAAAGACAATATGCGGTCAGATATGCTGACCCGTCTTCTGGCTTACATGGTAAGCCACAGAGAAAAGGATATGACTGCCCAGGAGATGATTGATGTACTCTGGCCGGATGACCAAAGCGATAATCCGGCAGGAGCGCTGAAGAATCTTATGTATCGTCTCAGGAAACTTATGGGTCATGCCTGGGGAGAGGGCGGGAAGTATATTATTACAGGCCGAGGTGCATATCAGTTAAATCCGGAGTTTGTTTTTCATGTTGATATAGAGGAATTTGAGGAGTGCTGTCGGCAGGTTTTTAATTCCGAAGATCCGGCGGTACAGCAGGAAAACGGCAAAAGAGCTGTTGATCTGTATCAGGGTATGTTTCTGTCAGAGCTGTCATCAGAATATTGGGTTGTTTCCATAGCTACTTATTATCACTCCATCTATCTAACTATGGTTAAAAGACTGGCAGCTCTGTTAGAAAAAGAAAAACTGTTTACAGATGTAGAAGAAATTTGTGGAAAGGCAATTCAGATTGAACCATTGGATGAAGAGATCCATTGTTTTCTGCTGAGAGCCATGATCGCCGATAATAAACAGAAACTGGCGGTCGATCACTATAAAGAAACAGTGAAACTGCTTTATGATTCTCTTGGAGTGAAGCCTTCCGATGAGATGGAGGCTATATATGAAGAACTTCAAAAAATACAGCACGATCATGAAAGCAACATTGACATTATTCAGGAAGAATTAAGGGAAGAAAAAGCTTCCGGTGCTTTTTTCTGTGAATATGGTGTATTTCGTAAGATATATATACTGGAATCCAGAAGCAGCCGCCGTCTGGGGATTTCTGTCCATTTGGCATTGGTAAGTTTGTATCTTGACCTTCAGGTTCAAAAGGAAAAGCAAGATTATGCCAGTTTGATAGGCGAGGGAATGAGTGTTCTGGAGGATACTTTATTGAAGGGACTGAGATCCAGCGATATTGTCTGCAGATACAGTGTCAATCAGTTTCTTGTTATGCTTCCGGCATGTCAGTATGAGGATGCCAAAATGGTAGTGAATCGTTTGAAAGATTCTTTCTACAGATCGGGGAAAACCAGTAAGCTGCTTTTGCAGTACAGTATTGATGAGCTTGATGTGGACTGAATTTTTGGAAAGCAGAACTAAATATATACAGGCAAATACATGGCCGGATGGTTTCCGTCAGGAAGATCATCCGGTTTTTTCTTATCAGGAAAGAGGTACATTCTGTACCGATTTTACCGGGAAATAAAAAACGCTCCGCAAGGATGCGGTAAATATACAAAAATCAGGAGGTTTGATTATGAAAAACGGAATTGATCTTCATCTGCATCTGGATGGTTCTCTGACACCTGCCTATGTGATCAGACAGGCAAAAAAACAGGGGATTGAGCTGCCGGTCTGGGAAGAAAGTGAACTGGTGAAATACATGACGGCCCCGATTGACTGTCAGGACCTGAATGAGTATCTGGAAAAATTTGATCTGCCCTGCTCAGTAATGCAGACAGAGGACGGACTGACAGATGCTGCACAGGATGTATGCAGACAGATGAAAGAACAGGGACTTAAATATGTGGAAATCCGTTTTGCTCCCCAGCTTCATACAAAAAAAGGCCTGACTCAGGAACAGATAGTGAAAGCAGTCCTGAAGGGACTGATCTGTGATGATGACTTTGAGGCAAAAGTTATTTTGTGCTGTATGAGAAGAGAAAATAATGAGCAGGAAAACCTGGAAACCATCCATATGGCGGCGAAGTATCTTGGAAAAGGTGTTGTGGCAGCAGATCTGGCAGGGGCGGAAGCACTTTTTCCTACATCTTCTTTTGAAAAGGTATTTCAGGAGGCAAAAAAGGAAGGCGTTCCCTTTACGATCCACGCAGGAGAGGCAGACGGACCGGAAAGTATATGGACAGCCTTAAAATTCGGAGCACGACGTATCGGTCATGGTGTGCGCTGCCTGGAAGATGAAGAATTAGTGACATATCTCAGAGAAAAGCAGATTCCTCTTGAAATCTGCCCTACCAGTAATTTTCAGACAAAGGCTGTAAAAGGAGAATATCCATTAAAGAAAATGCTGGAAAAAGGTCTGTGTGTTACTTTGAATACGGATAATACAACAGTTTCCGGTACTACTTTGGAAAAAGAATACGATATTGCCAGAAATCAGCTGGGGCTTACAGGGGAAGAAATCAGGACCTTAAAAGAAAACGCGGAAAAATCCAGGTTCTGATTTCTGGTTCAGAGTGTATTTTTATATCTTTTAAGAAAACAAAAATATGCATAAAAAATAAAGAATAAAATAGTTGATTATTAACAAAAACATATTTAATAATAAAAAAAGGACACAAGTCCTTTTTTTATTGCACAAAAAAGAGGTATAATAATTTCAACGCGAAGACATTTTGCACAAACGGGAATAGGCAAAGGAGGTACATGAGTGGAATATGTAATCGAAATGAACCATATTACAAAACAATTTGGGGATTTTAAAGCAAACGATGACATTACTCTCCAGGTAAAAAAAGGAGAAGTCCACGCTCTTCTTGGGGAAAACGGAGCTGGGAAGTCTACCCTGATGAGTGTTCTTTTTGGTCTTTATCAGCCGGAGGAAGGCGAAATAAAGATCAATGGAAAAACTGTAAAGATCAACAATCCAAACGACGCCAATGATCTGGGCATTGGAATGGTTCATCAGCACTTTAAGCTGGTGCATAATTTTACAGTTCTGGAAAGTATTGTACTTGGCAGGGAAACCGTAAACATGGGCGTTCTGAAGATGGAAGACGCCAGAAAAAAAGTAATGGAACTCAGTGAGAAGTACAAATTTAAAATCGATCCGGACGCCTACATTTCCGATATTACCGTGGGAATGCAGCAAAGAGTCGAAATTCTGAAAATGCTGTATTGTGACAATGATATCCTGATTTTTGACGAGCCTACGGCAGTGCTGACTCCTCAGGAGATACATGAGCTCATGAAAGTGATGAAACAGCTTGTGGCAGAAGGGAAATCCATTATTTTTATTACACACAAGCTGAATGAGATCAAGGAAGTAGCAGACCGCTGCAGCGTTTTGCGTAAAGGCAGATACATCGGTACCATCAATGTAGCAGATACTACCAAAGAACAGATGTCTGAAATGATGGTAGGAAGAAAAGTAAATCTGAATGTTGAAAAAACAGAAAGGCAGCCTGGCGATGCAGTTCTGGAAGTGAAAAATCTCACTATCAAAAGCAAAGCTTCAGGAAAAGAAGCTGTGAAAAATGTTTCTTTTAAGGTACGTAAAGGCGAAATCCTCTGTGTGGCAGGAATTGACGGAAATGGACAATCAGAACTGGTATATGGAATTACAGGTCTGATGCCATTGGACAGCGGACAGGTTATCCTGAACGGCAAAGATATTACTAAGGAAAGCATCCGGCAGAAGTGTATTGATGGTATGGCCCATATCCCGGAAGACCGTCATAAAGACGGACTGGTTCTTGACTATACGCTTCAGGAGAATCTTGTACTCCAGACTTACTATACAGATCGTTTTCAGAAGCACGGTTTCCTGAAGTTTGATGCCATCCGTGAATATGCAAAAGAACTGATCAAAAAATTTGACATCCGTTCCAGCCACGGGGAAACCAGCAGTGCCAGAGGCATGTCCGGAGGAAATCAGCAGAAGGCCATCATTGCCCGAGAGCTTGACAGAAATCCGGAAATCGTAATTGCGGTTCAGCCGGTACGAGGACTTGACGTAGGGGCGATTGAATATATTCATAAGCAGCTGGTGGCACAGAGAGATGCCGGAAAAGCAGTCCTTCTGGTATCATTGGAACTGGACGAGGTAATGAATTTAAGTGACCGGATCGTGGTCATGTACGAAGGTGAGATCGTTGCGGATCTGAATCCAAAGGAGATCACTACAGAGGAACTTGGTCTTTACATGGCAGGAGCAAAAAGGAGTGTGAAGAATGAACAGTAAACGTAAATCTATATTTAAAGGGGAAGGATTTGTAAATTTCAGTTCTTCTATCCTGGCGATCATCTGTGGTCTGCTGTTTGGATTCATCATTCTTCTTGTGAGTAATCCTGGCCAGGCTGTAAATGGATTTCTGATGATCTTAAAAGGCGGTTTCACAGACGGTATGAAAGGTGTTGGAGATGTTCTCTATTATGCAACTCCGATCATCATGACCGGTCTTTCCGTTGGCTTTGCTTTCAAAACAGGACTTTTCAACATTGGAGCTTCCGGACAGTTTACAGCAGGAGCTTTTGCAGCGGTATATGTGGGAATCAAATGGACTTTCCTTCCGGCTTCCATTCACTGGCTGGTAGCACTTCTGGCAGCGATTCTGGTAGGAGCTCTGGTAGGAAGTATTCCGGGAATTCTGAAAGCTTTCTTTAATGTAAATGAAGTTATTTCAGCCATCATGATGAACTATATCGGTATGTATATCGTAAATCTTCTGGTTCGTAATTACATTTACGATCCTCTGAAAAACCAGTCGGTGGCAGTGGCGCAAAGTGCAATCCTTCCAAAAGCAGGACTGGATAAGATTTTTGCAGGCGCAAGTTTGAATATTGGAATTTTTATCGCAGTACTCTGTGTGATCCTGATCTATGTGATCCTGAATAAGACGACCTTCGGATATGAGTTAAAGGCCTGCGGTCTGAACCCTCACGCGAGTAAATATGCCGGAATCAATGAAAAGAGAAATATCGTTCTTTCCATGGTGATCTCCGGTGCACTTGCAGGCCTTGGCGGTGCGCTCTTATATCTGGCAGGATCCGGAAAATATCTCCAGGTACTTGATATCATTGCTCCGGAAGGATTTTCAGGAATTTCAGTAGCCCTCCTCGGACTTTCAAATCCGATCGGTATCCTGTTCTCAGGACTTTTTATCGGACATATTACCGTAGGCGGCTACAATATGCAGCTTTTTGATTTTGTATCAGAAGCGATCGATATTATTATTGCAGCGATCGTTTACTGCGGCGCTCTGTCTCTCCTGTTTAAGACAATGATCCACAAGATTCAGATGAAACGGGCAAAAAAGGCGGAAACACGGTCAGCAGGAACAGATAAAGGAAAGGAGGCATAGGCATGAGCATATTATATTTTATCATTCAGCAGACAATGTACTTTGCAATCCCTCTTCTGATCGTGGCTATCGGCGCCATGTATTCTGAACGAAGCGGTGTGATCAACATTGCTCTGGAAGGTATCATGGTCATGGGAGCCTTTGTAGGAATTTTCTTTATCAATATCTTTCAGGAAAGCATCAGCGGACAGCTTCTGTTGATTCTGGCAGTTCTGATTGCAGGTGCAGTAGGCGGGATATTTTCCCTGCTTCATGCATTTGCTTCTGTAAATATGAAAGCAGATCAGACCATCAGTGGTACAGCACTGAACATGTTTGCTCCGGCATTTGCCATTTATGTGGCACGTATGATCCAGGGATCTCAGCAGATTCCGTTTACAGACACCTTTTATATTGCAAAGGTACCGGTTCTTGGAAGCATTCCGGTGATCGGACCAATGTTCTTCCAGAATTGTTATATCACTACGTTTATTGGTATTGGTATTTTCCTTGTGGCAGCTTTTGCCATTAAAAAGACAAGGTTCGGCCTTCGTCTCCGTGCCTGCGGTGAACATCCGGGCGCAGCAGACTCTGTTGGTGTCAATGTTGCAGGAATCCGCTACGCAGGCGTTATTATTTCCGGTGTACTTGCCGGGATCGGCGGTCTGGTGTTTGTAGTACCGACCTCTACAAACTTTAATGCAACTGTAGCCGGATATGGATTCCTTGCGATTGCCGTATTGATCTTTGGACAGTGGAGAAGCGGAAAGATCCTTATGGCAGCATTTTTCTTCGGAATCATGAAGACGCTGGCAAGTGCATACTCTGCCATTCCGGTTCTGAAATCTCTGCCGATCCCAAATGAGATCTACAAGACGATTCCTTATATTGCAACCCTGATCGTCCTGATTTTTTCTTCCAAGAATTCTCAGGCTCCGAGAGCAGAGGGAATTCCTTATGACAAGGGAAGCAGATAAATATTTGTTTTTACTGGAAACTTATTAATTTACATATAAAAATCCAAAGGAGGACAAAAACATGATGAAAAAATTATTAAGTTTATTACTGGCAGGCGTGATGGTTCTGGGCGGAGCAGCAACAGTTCATGCAGACGAAGGATATGAGCTTGCACTGATCACAGACGTAGGAACCATCGACGACAAATCCTTTAACCAGGGATCCTGGGAAGGTCTGGAGGCCTATGCAAAGGATAACAATCTTACCTGCAAATACTACAAACCGGCAGAAAAATCAGACGCTGCATGTCTGACTTCTATCGATCTGGCTGTAAAAGGCGGAGCAAAGGTTATCGTAACTCCTGGATTCCTGTTTGAGTATCCGGTTCTGGAAGCACAGGACAAATATCCGGACGTAAAATTCATCATCATTGACGCAGCGCCTACAGATCCGAATGAAGGACAGAGAATTGAGAAAAATGTAGAATCCATCTTCTATGCAGAGGAACAGGCAGGTTATCTTGCCGGTTACGCAGCAGTAGCAGAAGGCTATACAAAGCTTGGATTTATGGGCGGTATTGCAGTTCCGGCAGTAATCCGTTACGGATATGGATTTATCCAGGGTGCTGATGCAGCTGCAAAAGAGCTTGGCGTAGAAGAAGTATCCATGAAATATACTTATGTAGGTAACTTTGATGCAACTCCGGAAAACAATGCAAAAGCAGCAGCATGGTACAACGAAGGCACAGAAGTAATCTTTGCATGCGGCGGTGCAGTTGGAAACTCTGTTATGAAAGCGGCAGAAACCTCCGGCGGCAAAGTAATCGGTGTAGATGTTGACCAGTCTTCAGAGTCTGAGACAGTTATCACATCTGCCATGAAGAACCTTGGCGATTCCGTATATAATACTGTAAAATCCTATTATGATGGAACATTTGAAGGCGGAAAAACTGTAACTCTTACAGCGGCAGACAACGGTATTTTACTGCCGATGGAAACATCCAAATTCGAAAAATTTGACCAGGCTACCTATGACAAACTTTTCCAGGGTCTGGTTGACGGAAGTATTAAGGTGGAAAACGACACAGTTGCAGCAAGCGCAACTGAAGTTCCAGCAGATAATGTAAAAGTAGAACTGATCCAGTAATGGAATCCGGAAGAACGGAGAAATTATCCGTTTGAAAATCAAAAAGGCTGTCGCACAAACAGGTGGGGCAGCCTGTTTTCCTAAATGAGGTGGAAGATCATGAGAGACTATTTATATAATGCCATATCTGTTCTTGGAGAGATAGAAAAAGAAAAATATGAAGAATTAAAGGCGTATTTTGCCGGCGCGCCTATGTGGCTCATAGATTCATTCCAGATCATTAAAATGGAAAAGGACTATACTTTTATCAGAGAAAACGAACCAGTCAAATATATTTATCTGATCATTGAGGGGATCGTACGGGCAGCGGATTACAGAATCTATGGGATTGTGTATGACTTTATGAGAGTAAATACACTGGAAGCAATGGGCGGCATGGAACTTGTGTTGGATCTTCCTGCATACACAGCTACTATAGAAACAGTGACTCCATGTATTGCCATCAAGATCCCGAAGCACAGCTACGAAAAATGGTTAAATACAGACATCAATGCATTGAAACGGGAAGCAAAAACCGTAGGCCGTTATTTATTGGAAACAGACAGAAAAAGCAGAGCATATTTATTTTTGCAGGGTGCAGACAGGCTGGCTCTTTACCTGGTGGACACCTATAAGAAAAATGAAAAAAACGGAGTGTTTTTTGTGAATTCCTCCAGAGCGGAGCTTTCAGAGATGACAGGACTTTGTGTCCGTACAGTCAACCGCGCGGTAAAAAAGTTTCACGAGAACGGGTGGATTACAAAAGAGGGAAATAAATTCAGTATCAATAAAGAGCAGTATATAAAGATGAATGAAATGGTATCAGCATTAATAGAGAGGTGATGATATGGGAAATAGAATTTACGAAAAACTGATCACATGCACCAATGCAGTCAGGAACAAGATTGCATTTAAACCGGAGGTGGCGCTGATCCTTGGTTCCGGACTGGGGGATTATGCCAGAGAAATGGATATTGTGGAAACCCTGGAATATTCTGATATTGAAGGGTTTCCGGTATCAACTGTGACAGGACATCAGGGAAGGTTCCTGTTCGGGTATGTACAGGGAGTCCCGATAGTAGCCATGCAGGGACGTGTCCATTATTATGAAGGTTATGAGATGTCGGATGTGGTACTTCCTGTCAGACTGATGGGACTGCTGGGAGCAAAGACCATTATCCTGACAAACGCAGCCGGCGGCATTAATTATAATTTTCGCCCGGGAGATCTGATGATGATTACAGATCATATTACAACAGCTGTACCAAGTCCTCTGATCGGACCAAATCTCGAGGAACTGGGACCGAGATTTCCGGATATGAGTGAAGTGTATAAAAAAGAACTTCGGGAAATCATCAAAGAGGCTGCCAGAAATGTAAAGGTAAGTATTCAGCAGGGTGTATATATGCAGTTTACGGGTCCAAATTATGAAACACCGGCAGAAATCCGGATGTGCAGGACCATGGGCGGAGATGCTGCAGGTATGAGCACTGCCTGTGAGGCGATGGCTGCAAATCATATGGGAATGAATGTATGTGGAATATCCTGTATCACCAATATGGCAGCAGGGATGTCTGCCCGGCCTCTGGATCATAAAGAGGTACAGGAGACGGCAGACCGTGTGGCGGCAGATTTTAAGAAACTGGTGACAGAGACCATACGTCTGATCGGAGAAAAAAAGAATGGATGAAAAAGTTCTGGACAATGGAAAATTAAATGAAAAGAAACTGCTTGAACTGGCACATGAGGCCAGAAAACGGGCTTACACCCCCTATTCTCATTTTCAGGTAGGAGCGGCTCTTGTGACGAAGCAGGGAAAAGTATATCCGGGATGCAACATAGAAAATGCTTCCTATACTCCCAGCAACTGTGCAGAGAGAACGGCATTTTTTAAGGCTGTATCGGAAGGTGAAAGAGAGTTTGCAGCCATAGCGGTTGTAGGCGGACCGGAAGGAACAGAGGGAAAAGAAACCTGTTCTCCCTGTGGAGTATGCCGTCAGGTGATGCGTGAATTTTGTATTCCAGAGGAATTCCGGATCCTTCTGGAGGATGGAAACGGCGGAATTTTGAACTACAGTCTGGCAGAACTGCTGCCGCTGGGATTTGGGCCGGAAAATCTGGCCCGCTAAAAGGAGGAAGATAAAATGCAGAATTATTCAGGCGAAGTGGGATTACAGTATCATTTACAGATTCGGAAAGGTGATGTGGGACGTTATGTGATCCTTCCGGGAGACCCGAAGCGCTGTGAAAAGATCGCCGGATTTTTTGATGATGCAGAGCTGGTGGCAGACAGCCGGGAGTATGTGACCTACACAGGCTATCTGGATGGAGAAAAAGTCAGTGTAACTTCAACTGGAATCGGAGGCCCTTCTGCTTCGATCGCCATGGAAGAGCTGGTACTTTGCGGAGCAGATACGTTTATCCGTGTGGGAACCTGCGGCGGTATTGAGATGGATGTAAAAGGTGGAGATATTGTTGTTGCAACAGGAGCCATCCGTATGGAGGGAACCAGCAGAGAATATGCGCCTATCGAATTTCCTGCAGTTGCAGACCTGGATGTGACAAACGCTCTGGTGTCAGCAGCAAAGGAGCTGGGTTATACTTATCATGCAGGTATTGTTCAGTGTAAAGATGCCTTTTACGGGCAGCACGAACCGGAAAGAATGCCAGTCAGCTACGAATTACTGAATAAGTGGGAAGCATGGAAGCGTCTTGGCTGCAAAGCATCCGAAATGGAGTCCGCTGCATTGTTTGTTGCAGCAAGTCATCTGAGAGTACGCTGCGGATCCGATTTTCTGGTGGTGGGAAATCAGGAGAGAAATGCAGCAGGTCTGGACAATCCTATTGTTCATGATACAGAGTCTGCCATTAAGGTTGCAGTGGAAGCTATCCGCAAACTGATTCGGGCAGACAGAGAAAAATAAGTCATCAGGTATTCAGTTATATACATTATAATAGGAAGGAATGCATTTCATTGAGGAAATTTAAACGTATTTTTACCATCGTTGTAGATTCCATGGGAATCGGCGCCATGCCGGATGCTGCAGAATATGGAGATGCAGGAACCGATACACTGGGACATATTGCGGAAAGAACAGAAAACTTCCAGATTCCCAATTTTCAAAAACTGGGGATTGCTAATCTTCACCCGCTGAAAGGTGTTCCGGCGAAAGAAAAGCCTCTTGGCTATTATATGGAAATGTCTGAGGCAAGTGTGGGAAAAGATACCATGACCGGACACTGGGAGATGATGGGACTTCATATCACTACACCTTTCAAAACCTTTACGGATACGGGATTTCCCAAAGAACTTCTGGATGAACTGTCTGCAAGGACCGGTCGAGTTATCATTGGAAACAAAAGTGCCAGCGGGACGGAAATCCTGGATGAGATGGCAGAAGAAGAAATTGCCACAGGTCACATGATCGTGTATACTTCTGCGGATTCTGTTCTGCAGATATGCGGAAATGAGGAAACTTTTGGTCTCCAGGAGCTTTACCGCTGCTGTGAAATTGCCAGAGAGCTGACCATGAAGGATGAGTGGAAGGTTGGAAGAGTCATTGCCAGACCTTATGTGGGTAAAAAGAAAGGTGAATTCAAGCGTACCGCCAACCGTCATGATTATGCGCTGAAGCCTTATGGAAAGACGGCACTGGATGCCTTAAAGGAGTCAGGATATGATGTGATCTCTGTTGGAAAGATTTTTGATATTTTTGATGGAGAAGGTCTGACAGAATCCAACAAATCCAAAAGCTCTGTTCATGGAATGGAACAGACCATTGAAATCGCAGGAAGAGATTTTGAAGGTTTGTGCTTCACGAATCTGGTGGATTTTGATGCGCTGTGGGGACATCGCCGCAACGTAGAAGGATATGCACAGGAACTGGAAAAATTTGACAGCAAACTGGGCGAACTTCTGCAGGTGCTCCGTGAGGATGATCTTCTGATTATTACTGCAGATCATGGAAATGATCCGACACATACAGGGACAGATCACACCAGAGAACGTGTGCCATTTGTGGCTTATTCTCCTTCCATGAAAGGAAATGGAAAACTGGAGGACACGGATACCTTTGCAGTGATCGGGGCAACTATTGCAGATAATTTCGGTGTGAAAATGCCGGAAGGAACCATTGGACATTCGATTTTGGATAAGCTGAAATAGATTATCAGAAAGGACAATTATGGATAAAAAAGAAATTTTAAACAAAGTAGACCATACCTTATTGACACAGACCGCAACATGGGAGGAAATACGCCAGATTCTGGATGACGCCATGAAATATGGAACTGCATCTGCCTGCATCCCGGCTTCCTATGTAAAGCAAAGCGCTGATTATGTAGAGGGAAAACTTCCCATCTGTACAGTAATCGGTTTTCCAAACGGATACAGCACTACAGCCACAAAGGTTTTTGAGACAAAGGATGCTATTTCCAACGGCGCCTCTGAAATTGATATGGTGATCAATATTGGTCTTTTGAAGGATAAAAAATACCAGGAGCTGGAAAATGAAATCCGCAGCATCCACGAAGCTTGTGACGGAAAGATCCTTAAAGTAATCATTGAAACCTGTTTGCTTACAGATGAAGAAAAGATAAAAATGTGCGAGATCGTTACAAATGCCGGAGCAGAGTTCATCAAAACCTCTACAGGATTCTCAAAATCCGGAGCAACCTTTGCAGATGTGGAGCTGATGCGGAAACATGTGGGACCGGAAGTAAAGGTAAAAGCTGCCGGCGGTATTTCCTCTCTGGAGGATGCGGAAGAGTTCATCCGTCTGGGAGCTGACCGTCTGGGAACCAGCCGGATTGTTAAAATTATAAAAAATACCGATGATGGTACAGGGTATTAAATGATAGATGAAGACCGGATTTCATTTTTGAAATCCGGTCTTCATTGTTTAAGGATGGATTTTTGACATATTCATGACAAAATGCTGTGCAGAAGCCGGTTTTGTGAACTGCCGGGAAGATGGATCACATATTTTTTTACATTATTCAGAAAAAATTTATAAAACATACATGTTTGTGACCAGCGTGTGACTAATGTCCTTTATACTAAGTCTATAAATTCAAGAACAGATTGTCCGGTGAGACAATATCAACGATAAAAAATGTGAATGGAGGAGAGAAGGCCATGAAAAGTAATAGAAAGAAGAGAATAATAGCAGCTGTACTTTGCATGGTAATGGTGTTGAGCAGCAGTATCTCGGCTTTGGCAGGAGAAGAGATTTTTGTAGATATACCGGAAGCTTCTGAGGAGTTCAGCTCAGAGCCTGTGGTGGTCACAGAAACAGAACCTGGAGGAGAGCCTTCCGTTGGGACAGAAGCTTTGCCGGAAATTTCGTTTTCGGATGGAGATATAACAGCTGATCCGGGAACAGAGATTCCTGAGGAGCCGGCACCGGAAACCCCGGCAGAACCTGTTCCGGAAGAAACTGTTACAGAGGAACCTGTACCGGATGCTCCTTCAGAGGATACTCCTGAGGAAGAAACAGTTTTTGCAGATTTCGGGGACGGAACGTCAGACATTGATATTGATGCTGGCACACAGGTGCTTTCAGAAGAAACAGAACTGAAACAGGAATTTGTGGATGAGGCTGGCAATGTGGTACAGAGAGTTGCCGCAAAGCTTCCGGCAGGAGCTTTTGCAGCAGAAACCTCCTCCATTACCATGGAAGTTTCTTATCTGGATGCAGATTCTGAAAGCTATCTGAAATCCATGATGTCAGAAAAGATTCCGGAAGGCATGCAGACCGGCTCTTATGTTTTCTTTGATATACAGTTCAAAGTGAACGGAGAAAAAGCAGAAGCCCTGAAGCCTGTTGAGATCACGATCGAGGGCAGCGGCCTGACGGTTACAGATACTAAGAAAGCAAACGTATTTTACTTTGACCCGGCAGATCCTTCTGTGGAAGGGGACAAAGATGAACTGAAAGAAATTCCTCAGAGGGCAGAAGTTCTGGAAAGCCTTCAGGCATCAGGACAGAGCACAGAGAATATTGAAGACTATGACCTTTCTGAAATTACATTCAGAGAGGACGGCACTACAGATAAGATTATCTTTGAAGGAAGAAAATCTACCATCTACGGATGCTATACAGAAGAAGTGAAACCGGAAGAGGAGATTCCGGCAGAACCGGCACCGGAAGAGAACACTCCGGCACCGGAAGAACCGGGAACAGAGGAACCTGCTCCGGAAACAGTATCAGAGATTGAGATTATTTCTGATGAGGTAAATCTTCGTACAGAACCGAATGCAGAAGCAGACAATGTGGCAGCTGTTGCCTATACAGGAGAGCGCTTCCCGCTTCTGGAAAACATACAGATGGAAGAAACGCTGTGGTACAAGATCCAGTACACATATCCTGAGACCGGCGAAACGGCAGAGCTTTATGTGAGAAGTGATTTTGCAAGGATCGTAGATGAAGCTCCTGAGGTTTCAGACGATGTAGATCTGACAGAAGAACCGGGAATGGTTAATGAGCTTACTTATGAAGATGACAAGATCACCGTATCTGTAAGCGCCGCAGAAGAAGGAATCATTCCTGACGGGGCATCCTTAAGCGTGAAACCGATCACTGCTGAGAATGCAGAAACTCAGGAACAGTATGAAGAGGTTGCACAGCATGTAGAACAGAAGGTTGCAGAAGAGGAAAAAGAAGTTGCCGGATTCCTGGCGTATGATATTTCTTTCCTTGATGCTGAAGGAAACAAGGTGGAGCCAAACGGCGAAGTTAAGGTTTCCATGAACTACAAAGAGGCGATGATTCCGGAGACAGTTACAGAAGAAAAAGCAGAAACCGCAGAGGTGTCTGTACTTCATCTGGAAGAGGATGAGACCGGTGCAGTACAGAATGTAGTGGACATGACGGCAGAGGAAAGCGCGGCTGCAGCTGTACAGACAACAGAAAACGCAGAGATCCAGAGCGCAGAGTTTAATACTACCAGTTTTTCTGTTTACACAGTTGTGTGGAAGGATAATCGTGGTAGCAGTAAAACTTTAACCATGCATTTTGTAAAAGAAGACGGTAGTTGGTGGGACAAGGACGATATATCCCAGGAACTGGGGGTTGAGGAAACTAAAATAAATATTACTGGAACTGGTAACTTTAATAATATATCAACCTCTCTTGAAGAAATTGGTGCGAAATATAACACTTCCTTTGACTCAGATGAGTCAACAGGATATAAATTCAAAGCCGCACATATAAACTCTAAAAAAGGAACTGTTGTAACTAATATAAGCTATAATAATGATTCTGGCGGATGGATGTATTATGCTGGCTCGAAATGGAATAAGTGGACGGGTGGAAGTGGTCAAACTAGTTCTGAAAAAGCAGTATATCTCGTATACGAAGAAGTTTCCAGGGGAAACGTTCAAGAAATTTCGACAATTGATGCTCCGGGAGAAAAAATTGATATTGATCTTTTTAACTATAATGCAGAGATCAATAATACAAATGCAGCGAATCAAGGATTTAAGTTTCATAGCAATGTAAGAGGTGTAGATGGTTCATTTAGCGCAGGAAAAGATTTAACGTATACACATGCTTATAATCAGAGAATTCATCAGGATTATTTAAAGAGGAACCTGGAAGATGGATTTCCAAGACTGACGAATGGAACTTCATTAAAATATTTATTTGAACAATCGAGGCAAAACGGTGTAACTGCATATCCAAATCTGACAGGACTGTTGTCCAAGGACGCGGAGGGTTATTACAATTATGATAGCAGTGAGAATCATGCACAGCTTACTGACAATGATTCAAAACTTACCGTTTACAATGCGAAACTTTCACCATTGTGGGATAGTTTTCCATATGGAAACTTTTTACCATTTAATAAACTCCCCTTTGATGCAAACAATGGAAGTGAGAATTCTGTCACAGGTGGAAGATCTATGACAGATGTGTGGTTTGGCATGAATATTTCGTTCTCATTTATGCAGCCTAAAGATGGATACTTGAAGGGACTGCCCATGCGTTTTGACTTCAGAGGAGATGATGATGTCTGGGTATTTATTGATGGAGTAAAGGTTCTGGATATTGGTGGTATCCATGATAAAAAAGAAGGAAGTATTAATTTCCGGACAGGAAAGGTTTCCGTTGAGGGGATTCAAGAAGAAAGCCTGGCAAGTTTATATGAGAAGGCCTATAAGGAGCAGAATCCAAATGCTGGAGAAAATGAGATCTCAAAGTATCTGAACTCTATTTTTAAGGAGGTAAACGGAGAATACACAACATTCAAAAACTTTAGCGCTCATGATTTCAGATTTTTCTATCTGGAACGTGGAGGTGGAGCAGCTAACTGTAAACTCAGATTCAATATTCCTGCAATGGATAAAGACAGTATTAACGTCAGCAAGGAAATTGAAAATTATGATGATGGTGCTTACAGTGATGTTGAATTTTCCTATGAATTATATGTAGAGGGAAAAGAAACTCCAGAAAAAGATGCCCCGTATACATTGATTCATGCAGATGGAAGTACAGAGACTCTGCGGACAGATAAAGAGTCAGGGAAATTTGTATTAAAACACGGGGAACATGCAAGATTTGAACAGTATGCTCAGGGAACAAGCTACTATGTAAAGGAAGTGGGAATCAGCAGTCAGACATATGATCATGTAACAATCCAGGCTTCCGGAGTAGTTGATGAAAACAGACAACCAATTAAGGATGGCATGAATTCGGCACAAAGTCAGGTACTCGAAGTTGGAACGAATCCGACAGTTACTTTCCTTAACAGGTGTGCAGTTACCAATATGAAGCATTTAGTGATCAAAAAGATCCTGGCAAATGGAAGCAGCAATGATAAGTATCAGATGAAGGTTACTGTTGGTGGAAAGCCTTATACTGGAAAGTACAAAGTTGGTACAGATTACGATTCAGCAATGGTTTCAGAAGAACAGAGTGCTGATGAAAATGGAATTGTTACATTAGGCGCAGGTCAGGTAGCAGTCATTTTAGGAAATGCATACAGCACTTCTTCACAAGACGAAACGAAACGTGGCATTCCTTCAGGCACAAGCTTCAGGGTGGAAGAATTAAAACCAAATGGAGACTATATTGCACCTGAATATAAGGTGGATAAGGCAGAAAAACCTGAAGAAAATAATGGATTCAGCGAGGAAGGGGGATTTGCATCAGGAGTAATTGAATTAGAACATAATGCAGAGGTTACGGTAACAAATCAGCAGCCAGGTACTGTCCCAGATCCGGATCCGTTAGATGATGTTCCACATAACAAATATATTGATTATCTGGGAAGTGGAACAAATGAACAGACAAACTTAACAGGAGCTGAATATTATCGATTGTATCTGGATGTAAAAGGAATTCCTAATACTATTCCTGAACCCGCAGATATTGTACTGGTGCTGGATTATTCCAGCAGCATGGGACGAAAGTTTTCGGATGCTACAAGATGGGACTATGTTCAGAAATCTGCTAAAATAGCGGTAAATACATTACTTCCAGATAATCGAGAACAGAATAATAGAATTGGAATCGTATGGTTTGATAAAAACGCAAATGAGAAGAACGTCAATTTTACTAGCGACAAATCTCAACTGCTGGACAATATTAATAATATGGAGTATAACAGCGGTACAAACTATCAGGCTGCTTTCTGGAATGCGCAGGATATGTTGAAAGATTATGGAAGATCAGATAGTAAAAAATTTGTGATTTTTGTTACAGATGGAGAACCGTACCAATATTGTAATAACAGGTTGGAACAGAAACCTTTGAGTGAGGGGGTAGAAAAGGCTAAAAAGGCAGCGATAGAAGCAGCGAAGCTCTTTACGGATCTGAATGGATTCTATGCGGTATCGGTTGGAAACGATACGGGAGAAGCCTTTCTTAGAGATAAGATTGTGGCGAATGTAAAAGCGGCAGATAAAAATACTCTGATAGCATCGGACAGTGCAGCTCTTACAGAAGCTTTTAGCACTATTCTTGGTTCCATTACGAAACAGATCGGAAATGTAACTATAAGGGATTCTCTCAGTGAGTATGTGAATTTCGCAAGCGAAGCTGGAGAAGATTTAAGACAATATGATACTGACAAGGACGGTGTCATAAGTGGCAGTAACAACGATGATACTGCTTCTAAGATAGGTCTGAAGGTAAACATTTCAGAGTATGAAAATGCAGATGTTTATAATGCTCATACGAACATACGAAATGCAAAAGAATATCAGGGAAATTATACGTACAAGATTGATCTGAAGAACAAAACTATTGAGGTGAATTTTGGTAAGGACTATTTCCTTGAGAGAGACAAAGTGTATACCATTTCCTTTAATGTTATGCTGACAGATCAGGCTACTCAAGAGGAAGTAGACAAAAATAATACAAAGGGTGATCTTCATACAGATTATCCGGAAAATAATACAAGTTCTGATAAATTTGGGTTATATTCTAATACGAATGCAAGTCTTACTTTTGAAAGAGTAGTAAATGGCAAAGTCCTACCTGATACAAAAGATGACTACGAAAAACCGGTTGTCCAGCCTTATGAAAAAGCGGACTGGCAGATTGTAAAAGTTAATGTAAGTGATACATTAAATCTGCCGGGAGCACAGTTTACCTTATCAAAGGATAATAAGGTAGTTTATACAGGTATTTCTGATGCCCAGGGTATCGTAAGGTGGCAGGATAATTCCGGTAATCCGGTTGTAAGTGGAAAAATAGCAAAAGGCACCTATATTTTACAGGAGACAGTTGCTCCAAAAGGATATGCATTGTCACCAGATACCTGGAGTGTGGAAATCGGTGCAGAAGGTATGAAACCTGTTATCACAGAGTTAAAGACAAATAAGCCTGTGGATCTGATATTTAAGCAGGATTCTTCAATCTATGAATTAAAGATTAAGAATACCCCACTTTACGATCTTCCGTCTACCGGCGGAAATGGAATCTACGTATATATGATGGGCGGAGTTGCTCTTATGATGGCAGCGATGTTTATCTTATATAAAATGAAATGCAAGGGGGTGCGAAACAGTTAAGCTGCAAAAATGCCGTTTTTGTGGCCCCTACCACAAAAACGGTGAAGCAGTAAAATCATAATTATGCAGAAGATGCAGAAAAACTGGGTGAGCACCCTAAAAAAAGAAAAGGAGAAAAATCTATGAAGGCGAAAAAAATTTTAGCGGTTTTAATGACAGCAGCAGTTTTAACAGGAACAACAGCAGCAACAGCAGTAAGCACATACGCAGCAGTTGATCAGCTGAATCTGACAAGTACAATTACTGTTCAGGGTCTTGGAGAAGGCGTGAATACAGAATTGTGGTTGTATCAGGCAGTCAGCATTGATGAAAATAAAAACAGCTGGGTAGTAGCTGATTGGGCAAAAGATTTTTTTAATGATAAATATGAAATAACTGATGCAGAAGGATTAACAAAAGCAGCAGAAGCTCAGAACACAACTTATACAGCACAGTCTAATGGTCAAACATCTGTAAACTTTAATAATATGCCAATCGGTGTTTACGTAATTCGTGCTGCAGCAGAGAATACAACCTACAATCCTATGGTTGCTAATACATATGACAATACACAGACTTATATTGCTGTAAAAGACGCAACAGTTACAGCAAAATCAGCTACAGTAGATCTTACCAAAAAAGAAATAGAGGGAGATAACTTTGTAGGAAAAGGTGAGACTGTAACATTTGAGATTGAGACAACATTCCCATACTTTGATGAGAATGCTGAAGATAAATCATTTGAGATTTATGATGAACCTACAGGAATGGAGATTACCTCTGTAGAATCCGTAACAATTGGTGGAATTCCTGTTGAAGGTAAGAGTTTTACCGAAAATGAGGGGATATATACAATCGATTTGACAGATCAGATTACAGATAATAATGGAAATGCAGGTAAAAAGGTTGTAGTAAAATATAAGGCAATTGTTACTACTGAAGAGGGATATTCCAATACAGCGAATTCTTCAGGAAGTGCTGGCAGCAGTACTGTGAAGGGTTACACCGGTGATATTATCCTTACAAAATATGCTTCAGATGATAATAATAATAACTTAGAGGACAATGCTAAATTAGCAGGTGCTAAATTCGAAGTATATCCGGTTATAGTTAATGAGGATGGAAGCGAAAGTGTAGGAGAGACTCCGCTTGAATTTGTAAAGAAGACCGAAGGTGTTTATACACTGGCGCTTGCAGAGGATGAAGAAAAAGTAACAGAAATTGAAACTGTAGAGGGCGGAACCGTGACAATTGAAGGTTTGGGAGATGGCAAATATCATTTTAACGAGACCATGGCTCCGAGTGGTTACACTGTAAATGAAGAAGGTGTGACTGTAGAAGTTGTTGAAAATAAGGAAGAAAATGTAGTTGCATATGGTTATGTGATCGATACCAAACTTTCCTCCTTGCCATCCACAGGTGGTATCGGTACAACAATCTTCACAATCGGCGGTTGTGTGATCATGGTTGCAGCAGCTGGTCTGTACTTCTCCACACGCAAAAAAGAAGAAAACTGATCCATACGTACAAGAACATAGGAATTAAAGTTAAGCAAACATAGAAATGCCGGGGCGGCCCGCCCGCCCTGGCATTTCATAAAAATAAAAATACAGCAATAAGGAGAGCCCGGATGAAAAAAATCGTATCAAAAATAGTGATCTGCATAATGTTTTTAGCCGGATTGTCCTTGCTGCTGTATCCATTGGTTTCAAATGAATGGAACACTTACCGACAGGAAAAGCTGATAAGCAGCTATGATTCCCAGGTGGCGCAGAAGGCAGAAGCCGGAGAGATTGACTATACAGCTCAGTGGGATGCGGCGAAGGAATATAACGAAGCCCTTCTTCCAAGTATCCTTCCGGATTCTTTTGCGATTGCGGCAGCTTCTGACGAACCGGATGAGACATACATGTCCTGCCTGAATCTGAACGGCGACGGAATGATGGGATATGTGGAGATTCCGAAAATTGATATTAAGATTCCTGTTTACCATACGGTAAAGGATGATGTCCTGGAAAAAGCAGCCGGACATCTGGAAGGAAGTTCCCTTCCTGCAGGCGGCGAGAGTACACATTCCGTTATCTCTGCCCACAGAGGACTTCCCAGCGCAGCGCTTTTTACCGATCTTGATAAAATGGAAAAAGGAGATCACTTCCTTCTGTACATATTGGATGATGTTCTTTGTTATGAGGTGGACAAAATCTCTGTTGTAGAGCCTGATGATACCAAAGATCTGGAGGTGGAGGAAGGACAGGATCTGGTGACTCTTCTTACCTGTACTCCATATGGAGTAAACAGTCAGAGACTTCTGGTAAGAGGGCACAGAGTACCTTATGAGGAGACCATAATGGAGGATGCGCCGAAATCTCTGATTACCGGAACAAGCCTTCATACCAGTTATCTTCTCTGGGTAGTTGTAGGACTGTCAGTAACTGCTTTGTTTATTCTTCTTCTTTTCCTTCATGAAAAAAAGACGCGGAAAAGAGCGGATCGTAAGAAACACAGAAGAAAACAGTGAAAAAAGGAGCAGACATGAAGCGAAAGATTGCAAATATCCTGTTTGGCCTTCTGTTTCTCATAGGATTTGGAATCCTGATATATCCTACCGTTTCCGATCAGTGGAATACGTACAGGCAGAATCGGCTGATTTCAAGCTATGAAAATCAGGTTTCGGATCTGACGGAAGAAGATTTTACCGACGAATGGAAAAAAGCAGAGGCTTTTAATTCCACTTTTACACAGAACAATCTGTATGGAGATGTTTTCGGAGAGAACGGTACAGATATCAGAACAACGGAATACTGGAAGGTGCTGAATGTAGCCGGAGACGGAGTGATGGGGTATCTTTCTATTCCAAAGATCAATATTAAGCTGGCTGTTTATCACGGAACTGCAGACGATGTACTTCAGACGGGAGTCGGCCATCTTAACGGGAGCAAGCTTCCCATAGGAGGAGAAAGTACACACAGTGTTCTTGCAGCCCACAGAGGACTTCCCAGTGCAAGGCTTTTTACAGATATTGACCAGATGAAAAAAGGAGATATGTTTTATATCCATGTGCTGGACGAGGTTCTGGCATATCAGGTGGATCACATTCTGGATATGGTGGATAAGGACGACAGGGAGACTCTGGACAATGCTCTTCAGATAGAGCAGGGAAAAGACCAGGTGACACTTTTTACCTGCACTCCTTATGGAGTAAACAGCCACAGACTTCTGGTCAGAGGAACCAGGGTTCCGTACAACGGGGAAGAGGAAGCAGAGACCACCGTTGTAGATTCGATGTTGAAATCAGTGCAGAATTATTATATGCTGTATCTGATACTTGGATTATCAGTTACGCTGCTTATTATTCTGCTGATGAGATATTTCTTTAGAAGAAAAGGCAGAAACAGAAAATAACGGAAAAGGATGAAATAAAGTTTCGGAGGAGGGTAAGACGTGAAGATTGCAGGAAAAATAAAAAAAGGAAGCGCGTGGCTTCTGGCTCTGACTTTTATGCTGTCCGGGCTGATCTGTTCAACAGTGCAGGCGGCTGCGGGAATTGAAACGGACAGAGTATGTTCTGTTTCATTTGTACTGGACGGTGATATAGAGGAAGAGTTTATTGAACTGAAAAGTCTGCCGGTTTCTGTGAAACTGTACAGAGTAGCAGAAGTAGATGCTTCAGGCAGATATACAGCCCTGAAGGGCTACGAAGAGCTGGGCCTGGATAAAATAAGCAGCGAGACGACGGCTGCCGACTGGGAGGTCATGGGAAAGAAAGCTTCAGAGACGGCGAAGGAACTTCAGGCAGAACCGGACGCAGAGAATACTCTGGAAAATGGAGCCGGAAGAATTGAAGGGCTTGCTGTTGGAATGTATCTGGTGGAAGCAGATGCCATCCGTTCTCAGGAATATGAATATAAGTTTACTCCTTATCTTCTTTCTCTTCCGAATAATTACTATTCAGCAGGGGGAAGTGACGAGTGGGTATATGATGTGACAGCCGGACTGAAACCGGGAAAGGAAGCTCTTCTGGGAAGTCTGGTGATCGATAAGACACTAAGCTCTTATAATTCTACTTTAGGACCGGCGACTTTTGTATTTAAGGTGGAGGCCGAGAAGGATCATGAGATTCTTTACAGCAATGTGGTTTCTCTTGTGTTTGACGGTACAGGCACCAAAAGCCTGACCATTGACAAGCTTCCGGCAGGGGCACAGGTGACTGTGACTGAGGTTTACAGCGGAGCAAGCTATAAGCTGACCACAGAGCCGTCACATACGGTAACGATCCTGACCGAAGGCGCGGAAGGAAGTCCGGTTCACGTATCTTTTGGAAACACATATAATGGACAGTTAAACGGCGGAGCAAGTGTTGTCAACCGTTTTACAAATGAAGAAGGAGTCTGGGACTGGCAGCCTCAGACTGACAGCTCAGCAGATCAGAACTAAGGGAGGGTAAACGCAATGAAAAAGAGTTTTAATAAAAAGCTTTGTCTGGCAGCGGCAGCCCTTACCCTGACAGCGGGCGTGTCTGTGGGAAGTGCAATGGCATATTTTACCACCTATGCAACTACCACCGGAGGAGCAGCCATCAGCCTTGGTTCAACTACCGTAATTCCTGAGGAGGAAGTGGTAGGAATGGAAAAAAGAATTTCTGTAAAAAATACAGGAGATTACGAATGCTTTGTCAGAGTTAAGGTTTTTGCAGGGGATAAATATCAGCCGGGGCTGGTGTTTACACCGGACGAGGCCGGAACCTGGAGTCAGGGTGACGACGGGTATTATTACTGCAGTGAGATCATTCCGCCGGGAGGTTCTTCTGAAACCTTCCGTGTGAAGATCGACACCATGGACAGCGAGGATGACTTTAATATCATTGTAGTCCAGGAGTGTACGGCAGTTCTGTATGATGAAAAGGGCAATCCATATGCAGACTGGACCAGAATCGCAGATTCAAGCGAAGAAAGCTATCAGGGAGAAGGGGGCGGTGAATGATGAAAAAGAATAACTTTTTTTCCAGAAAACCATTCATCCTTCTTGCAGCATCTGCAGTCCTTCTTGCCGGAAGCACAATTGGAAGTACCAGGGCAGCGCTGACCTATTACAGTGAAAATTATTCCGCTGAGGTTGAAGTGCCAAGTATCGGCGTCAGTCTTCTGGAAAACGGCAGCGTTGTGGCAAAAAGGGATTACAATCATAAGAACGATCAGTGGAATACTGTACAGGAGCCGCTTTTTGAGAATACTCTGAACGGTGAAAAGCTGAAACCGGGAAAGAAATATAAAGAGGTTCTTACAGTCAGCAACAGCGGAACCATTGACAATTATGTAAGAGTGATCCTTTATAAAAGCTGGACGGATCCGGCAGGAAATAAAGACACTACTCTTTCTCCGAAGCTGATCGATCTGAACATACTGGAAGGAAACGGCTGGGTGATTGATAAAAAAGCTTCCACAACAGAAAGGACGGTTCTTTATTATACGGGAATCGTTCCGGTAGGAGGAAGCACGCCGGCCATTACCGATACACTGAGAATTGACAGCTCTGTTGCAGATAAGGTAACAGAAAAGACAACAGTAGATGAGGCGGGAAATAAAATTATTACTACAATATATGAATATGACGGGTACAAATTTAATCTGGAAGCGGAAGTAGATGCAGTTCAGACCCACAATGCACAGGATGCCATCAAGAGTGCATGGGGTGTGGATGTGAACGTGTCAGACAACGGAACGCTGAGTTTACGATAGGAGGTACAGAATAATGAAAAAGAAGATTTTGTGCCTTGTTATGGCAGCAGTTATGACCGTGGGCACGGGAGTAAATACATTTGCAGAGCATATCCAGGGAAATAAAAGCTGGGTTGTAGAGTTCGACGGGGACAGCATGAACAGTAACTTTGATGCATCCGAAATGAATTCCGAGGTCTACAGTCTTCTTCCGGGAGACAGCATTGAGCTTCAGGTAGGGGTGAAGAATTCAGGATCCGGCGATACGGACTGGTATATGACAAATGAGATCATTCAGAGTCTTGAGGAAAGCCAGAGTGTTGCAGAAGGCGGTGCATATGTCTATAATCTGACTTATGTGGATCATGACAATAAAACCACAGTTCTTTACAGCAGTGATACGGTAGGCGGCGAGGGATCCGCTGCAGCAGGCGAAGGTCTTCACCAGGCTACAGATTCCCTGGAGGATTATTTTTATCTGGACAGACTGTCAAAGGGACAGTCGGGTTCCGTCCATCTGACAGTTGAACTGGACGGTGAGACCCAGGGCAATGAATATCAGGATACACTGGCTAAACTGCAGATGAACTTTGCCGTAGAGAAAGTAACCACTCCGGTACGTTATACAACCGGTGAGAATACCACGATTACAAGAAGACAGAGGAATGTGGTAAGAACCAGTCCGAGAACAGGCGATACAACAAATATTCTTGCGTTCTGCGGAATTGCTCTTGTCAGCGGACTTGTGCTTCTGTTTCTGGGTATCCGGATGTACAAAAAGAACCGCAGGAAAGGAGAACGGTAGTCATGAGGAAGATGAATAAATTTTTGGCAGCCATATGTACAGCAGGAATGCTCCTCGGCCTTTCTCCGGCAGATGTTTCTGCAGAGGAATATACGTATACGGTTACTTTTGACGCAGGAAACCAGGCATCAATGTCCGGTACTGCAGGACTGGCGGTAAATAATTCAGCCACAGGTTCTTCCTATCATGTTGGGATAGATTCCGGAAAAATCGTGGTCAGCGGACTGAGGATTCGGGATATTGTAACTTTTAATCCTCAGGCAGGAGCAGTAGATCTGGCAGCTGACAGCAAATATTATGTCAAAGGCGTTCGCCAGAGCGGACGTGACAATAATTCTGTTGCTTCTTCGTCCTTTCGTGTGACTGGTGATGCGGATTACGTGGTTGCCTATGGAGTAAAAGGAAATATGGTAGGCTACACAGTAAACTACCAGGACGAAAATGGAAGAACTCTTGCAGAAAGCCGCAAGTATTATGGAAATGTAGGGGATAAACCTGTAGTTGCCCATATTTATATTGAAAATTATGAGCCGCAGGCTCTGGCGCTGACCCGTACGCTTTCTTCTAATGAAGCAGAGAACGTATTTACCTTTGTTTATTCTGAACAGGAAACGCAGGTGATTACAAGACCGGGACAGACGGTTACTGAAACTGTTACAGAAAACGTGACAGAGCCCGGAACCGGAACAACCGGTACCACTGGAACAACCGGTACCACTGGAACAACCGGTACCACTGGAACAACCGGTACCACCGGTACAACCGGAACAACCGATACAGAGGGTACAGCGGGAACAGAAGGTGAAACCGGAACGGCAGAAACACCGGCTGCTCCGGATACAGCAGCCGATACAACCGGAGGGGACACTGCGGAACCGGCTGGAGGCGATACAGCAGAACCTGCCAGAATCGGTGGTGAGACAATGGACATTCAGGAAGATGATGTTCCTCAGGCCAATCCGGATGTAGTGGATCTGGATGAAGAGGAACCTCCTCTTGCAAATATGGAAATTGACAAAGAAGAAGTGAAAAAAGGCATGCCCGTAGCAGTTGGCGTCGGAATTGCTGTTGCTGCAGCGGCGGGGCTTGGAGTACTTGTCTGGTTCCTGAAAAAACATAAAAAGGCATAAAAAAGTCTGAAACTGATCTGGAGAAACAGAATAGTTTCGGACTGCCGGCCGGGGCTGGTATCGCAGAAGTGCGGTCAGCTCCGGTTTTTCTGTGTTTCAACAGACATTGACAGAATCCGCCGGATATGCGATGATATACGTTGGGAAAATAAAAGGCGTGGGAAAGGAAATAACAAGGTGAGCAGAAAAAAATATAAAAAGAGTCTGGCGGCTTCTGTTTGTGCGTGGCTGGGAACAATCATGCTGACTGGACTTGTGATCTTCTGTATTCCGCTGACTCTTCCAAGACTGTTTGGGTATCATATCTATTCTGTGGTCAGTGGAAGTATGGAACCGTCTATTCCGGTAGGCAGCATGGTGTATATTAAAAATGAAGCTCCGGAAGATATGAAAAAAGAAGATGTGATTGCTTTTTACGGAGCGCGGGATTCCAATGCAATCATTACCCACCGTGTGGTGGAAAACCGTATTGTCATGGGTGAATTTATCACAAAGGGCGATGCAAACCAGACGGAGGATATGAACCCGATACCATATGAGAACTTCATCGGCAAGGTAACACTGTCTATACCGAAGGCAGGCGGTGCAGCGCAGGTCTTTACAAGCACAGCCGGAAAGATTGCCGCAGTGGTAATTATTATAGTGGCTCTGATTTTGGAAACGGCTGCTTCTGCAATAGAAAAACGCAGGTATCGGCAGTGGAAGCGGCACAATGCTTCCGAAACAGAAAAGATATCGTAAGAGCGAGACGGCAGAGAAGCGAAAACAGATAAAAAACACAAAAAGGGCGGAAACCCAATGTCAAACATGAATGACATTGGGCTTCCGCCCCTGGCGTTTAGATGCTTATTTTTCTACTGTTTGAAGCCCTTCGATGATGGACAGCACCGTATCCTCATCCGTTTCCAGTTCGCGAGCGATGGTGGGGATGGGAGTGTTTTTCTGCAGTTTCTTCAGAATCAGGCTTTTGAGCATACCTGTCTGACCCTGCTCAATCCCGGCTTTTTGCCCATCATCGAAAATCATTTGTCCAAGTCTGGTCATGGTTACAACCTCCTTAATCTGGTTAAGGTCATCATTGTCAAGAAATTTATCAGCCATCGTATAAAGAACGGCGGCAGCTTTCTGTGCAGTGATGGTTCTGTCGGGTTTTCCTTATCCTTGTTGTAGCTGTCTTTTGTAATGATATAAGTGGTCCTCCCTTGTATTTTTATCATAACAGATTTCACCAGAGATGAGTAGGGGTTTTGCAATGAATTTCTGAACACGAAACAATGAAGAATCAACGGCTTGGTTCTGAAAAAGTAATTGAACATTATGTTCACATACAATTCGAGACAACGGCGTGTATTTGACGATTCTGTCGATTTTTAAAAGAGAATTACATTAATGATTGTATTTAAAAGAGTGGTGTGATACATTTTAAACATGAGATATATGGCAGTTATATACAATAAAACCGCGGAAAACAATGATATCAATGAATGGATTGCCTAAAAATGATTATGCACAAAAGGAATTGGACACTATAAGATGAAATAAATGAATTTCATTGAACAATCCGTCTAAACAAAATTCTTTTGGCGCGGAAAGGAAGGGAAAATGGGATTTAAATTTAATGAAGATGAATTAAAAACAACAGGAACACATACGCAGTTTGGTATTTATGGTGCACCGGATATTGAAGCACCGAATTATAATTACCCAATTACTCCAAAGGAAAATATGCTCCGTATGCTGAGAGGGGAAAAACCTTTGTGGGTACCTAATCAGACATTGGAGAATAATGCGCTTCAGCCTCTTGTAATGGATGATGCCCGGGCAAGGAACTTTGGCGGAAAAGACTGGTTTGGCATTGAGTGGGAATATGAACCACTGACAAAAGCAGCCATGGTAAAACCGGGAACCAGGAGACTGGAAGATATCACAGACTGGAGAAGCCTGGAATTTCCGGATCTCAGTGCCATTGACTGGGAGAAGGATTACAAGGAAAGATACGAAGGAAAGATTTCTGAAGACAGACTCACCTATTTTATTATTGTAAATGGATTTTTTGAGAGAACAGCAGATCTGACAAGCTTCGAAGATACTTTCTGCTATCTTCTGGAGGAGCCGGAGGAACTGACAGAGTTTTATAACAAACTGGCAGAGTGGCATATTGAGCTGATCAAAATCGCGAAGGAAGTTTATCATGCTGATATGATCCTGTTCCATGACGATATGGGAACACAGATCAATACATTTTTCTCCCCTCAGATTTATAAAGAGCTTTTCCTTCTGCAGTATCAGAAGATCACAAAAGCAGCCCACGATATGGGAATGTATGTATGTCTCCATTCCTGCGGATGTATTGGATCTCTGATGCCTCTGATCATCGAGGCAGGTTTTGATGCATGGGAAGGTCAGGATTCTTCTAATGACAAAAAAGCCATCATTGATCAGTATGGCAAGGATCTGGCACAGTGCACACTATATATCATCCCGGCGGATATGAGTGATGAGGATGCTGTTGCAGATATCCATAAACGAGTAGATGAGCTGGGCGTGACAGGACGGTTTGCCTGCCGTCTGAGAGATGAAAAACCGGATCGTAAAGTAAATCTGGCACATGAGCTTTACCGCTACAGCCGCATGAAGCTGGCGGAAGAATAAACAAAAGAGGAGGGAGTTTTTATGGCAGAAAAGAAGCAGGAAAAAAAGGGTTTAAGCGGCGCGCTTAAGAAGTTTTATGGAGTAGGAGACTGTGGTTTTACTCTGATGTCCAACATTGAAAGCTATTATTTCAGCTTTTTCCTTACCAATCTGGCGAAGTTCAGTCTTCCCATGGTAACTTTTATTACTACGACGGCAAGTACGGTGGATGCTTTGATTTCCTGGATTTATGGAGCGATTTTGAACAGTATCAAGCCTATGAAATGGGGACGCTACCGTTCCTGGCTTATTGCAATTCCATGGCTGGTTCCATTTTTATATGCGTTCCAGTTTGTAAAGATCGGTGACGGAATGCTTTCTGCTGTGATTATCATCATAGCGGCAATAGCCAGCCATGTGGCCTGGAACTTTGCTTATGTGGCAAATGTTTCCATGATCTCTGTGGCAGGTAAGACGCCGGAAGAAAGATCTCAGCTTTCTGCGACAAGAGCAGCATGGGCAAACTTATCCAAAGTTATTTTCTCCTACATAGGACCGGGACTTGCAGCAGTAGCAGCAGGGATCATCGGAGAAGTAAATCAGTACGGCGCTGCTGCGTTTGTACTGGGATGTATCATGGCAGTTCTGTATTACGCACATTTTAAGATGTTTGACGGATACGAAACAGTACAGCCGGAAGCTGCATCTGGAAAAAAGGCTGCAAAAGACAAAACCGGCGGAATGGATCTGATCCGTGCACTTCTGCAGAACCCTCCGCTGATCGCGCTTCTGATCGCGGACCTTGCCAAATTTATGTTTAACTTTGTGCTTATGGGTGTGGCTACTTATTACTTTACTTATATTGCAGGAAATGGCGGCATGCTGGCAACTTATATTCTGGTAACGAATATTTTCTGTGTAGTAGGAGCTTATTTAAGTAAAACTCTCAGCAACAAATTTACTACAAGAACAACTACTATCGGCGTTATGGCAATTCAGGCAGTGCTTCTGATCGTGTCATATTTTATGTATAACAATGTCATGGTTGTTATTATACTGATGAGTATCGCAATGTTTGGATACGGCATTACTTATGCTTGCACACCGGCCCTTTATGGTGATACCATTGTTTATAGTGAATGGAAAACGGGAAAAAATGCAGCAGGATGGATCAGCGGACTTCAGAACGTACCTCTGAAGGTTTCCATTATGACCAGAGGAATCATCATTTCCGCATGTCTGGCAATGGGAAATTTCAGCCCGGATATTGATCCGGCAGCAGCATCTGAAGAATTAAAAAATGCCATCAGTATTGGATTTATGGTAATTCCTGCAATTGCCCTTATTGTTGCAGTTGCAGCGCTTATCTTTGGCTTTAAGCTGACCAAGGATAAAGTGGATCAGTATGCGGCAGAGATCGCTTCCCGTTCATAGATCAAAAAGAAGGGCGGACAGGCTGTATGAGTGAGGATTTCAGGTTTCTTTTAAATCTGCAGATGGCAGCAGACGGGATGGAAGGCATATTTTCCGAAATGGAATTTTATTACGGAGAAGACAGAGCTATACTGGAAAGCGTATGTTTTTTCAGGAAAGGATGCCGGATGGTTCCCTGCCATGCTTATATTGCAAAAGCAGAAGAGCTTGCAGATGAACCGATTCCTGATATCCCCTGCGCCCTGATACTTACCGGCGACATTCCCGAGGGCTGGGATAACGGAAAAAATTCCATTATCCGGCTTCCGGAAGAAACGGATCTTATAGATCTTATGAATGTATGTCAGGATATTTTTCAGTTTCATATCTCCTGGGCGGACAGACTTAAAAATATTATGATCCGGGAAGGCAGTGTGGATGAATTATGCCGGGCAAGCTGCGATTATTTTCAGAATCCCGTGTTTGTCCATGATTCCAGACTGAATGTAATCTCCTGCCCTATATGGAGAGAAGGGATGATCAACTGGGAGAAGGATGAAAGTACAGGGCTTCTGATTACTCCCCTGGAAGTTCTCAATGAGTTTAAAACCGATAAAGAATACCTCCAGACTCTTACTACCAGAGGGGCGGATCTTTTTTCTGCGGAGCTTCGGGGACATCGCGATATCTATGTGAATATCTGGGATGAGTACGGCAGCTACGAGGCGAGGCTGGTGATCTGTGAACTGGACAGCGCGCTGAAACCAGGGCAGTTTATAGCAGCAGAATATCTGGCAGACCTGATCCGCCGCACTCTTTCCAGAAGAGGCCGTATGGAAAACACCTATAAACATGCGCTGGAAGTCATGCTGGTAGGAATGATTCAGGGAAAAATTTTTTCAGATTCAGAAATCGCAAGCCGAATTGTACAGTGCGGATGGAAACGAAATGACCGTTATGTATGCATCCGTCTGGATGTGGAAGAAGAGGAAGGAAATCCCGGAGCTTCTCCGGCAAGTCTCTGCAACTATGTGGAGGCAAGAGCAGTCGGAAGCAAGGCAATCTCTGTGGATAACAGGGTTTGTATTATTATCAATCTGAATATGAACGATCATTATACCTCGGATATTTCCAGTATTCTGAGGGATGGGCTTTATAAGGCAGGTTTCAGTAATCTGTTTCATGATCTGACAGAACTGGACTGCTATTACAGACAGGCTTCGGTGGCTCTGGAATACTGCAGAAAGAAAAATGATATGATGTGGTCCTATACCTTTGATGATATTGCCATGGACTATATAGGTGATCTGTGCTGCAGGGAATTCAGCCCCCGGGAGCTTTGTGCTTATGAACTTACAAAATTAAAAGAATATGATGCGGCCAATGGGACAGAACTTTATAAAACCCTTGTCCTCTATATTATGAACGAAAGAAATACCGTAGCAACTTCTTCCGGTCTTTATGTGGGACGGAGTACTTTGTTCTACCGGCTGCGAAAAATAAAAGAGATCACAGGTCTTGATGCGGCGCATCTGGCAGAGCCTGTACAGAATTTATATCTCAGACTTTCTGTTTTTCTTACAGAAAGAATGGATGGAAGATAGAAGGGAGGAAATTTTTATGCTGACACCAAAACAGAATTTATTGGAAACCCTAAAAAAAGACGGAAAACCGGAATGCCTGTGTAATTCCTTTACCATGTTCCGTGCAATACCGGGAGATCCCTGCTTTAAACTGATCAGAGGAAATCGTATCCGTGGGACCAATTCCTACGATCAATGGGGAACCCTGATTCTTTTTCCGGAGGATGCCCCCGCGGCGATCCCTTATGTAACTGAAGAAAACCAGGTGGTCAAGGACGTGGCTGAATGGGAGAAATATGTAAAGGTTCCGGATCTGATGGGCAAATGCTCAGAAGGATGGGAGGATGCCCTGGAGGCAAAAAGTAAGATCGATCAGGATAAGTATTTAACTATGGTGGTCATGGGAACCGGTATTTTTGAGCAGCTTCATATGCTGATGACCTTTGAGGACACGCTGATGAATTTCCTTCTGGAACCGGAGGCCATGCATGAACTGATCGATGTGATCTGTGAGTATCGCCTTACTTACATGAAGCTGGTAGTAGAACACCTTCATCCGGACTGCATTGTTTCTCATGATGACTGGGGCGCAAAAGACAGCCTCTTTATGTCGCCGGAGGTATGGAGAGAATTCTTTAAGGAGCCTTACAGAAAACTTTATGACTATCTGCATTCCCAGGGCGTGATCGTTATGCATCACGCAGACTCCTATCTGGAGCCTATCGTGGAGGATATGGCAGAAATCGGCGTGGATATCTGGCAGGGTGTTCTGAATACCAATAACATCAAAGCGATTTCAGAAAAAGTAGGAGACAGGATGCTTCTTATGGGAGGCATTGATTCTGTTATTGACCGTGAAGACGCTACAGAAGAAGAAATCCGTAAAGAAACAAGACGTGCCTGTGAAGAATATGGAAATCTGAAAGGCTACTGGCCGGGAATCACCTATGGCGGTCCGGGAACCATTTATCCTCATGTTGAAGGCATTGTGATCGACGAGATCAACAAATATAACGAAGAGCGTTTTGGAGTATCTGTTTCATAAAGAAAGGAGCAAGATTATGACAGCAAAAGAAATTTTTCTGGAAACTATAAAGAAAGACGGGAAGCCGGAGCGGCTTCTGAAACAGTACGAAGGACTTGGTTTTTATCCTCCGAATCCTGCTTCCTCCTATATAAGAGGAAACCGTCACAGAGGCATGGATCCTCTCAAAGACCGGTTTGGTACAGAGATTCTCTGGCCGGCAGACCAGCTTGCCGCTATGCCCCATGTAACAGAATCAAATAAAGTAATCAGTGATATTTGTGAATGGAAAGAACAGCTGAAAATGCCGGAACTTCTGGAAAACTGTTCTGATCCGGCTCTCTGGGCTCCATTTAAAGAAAAAGCACAGGAGATCAAAGAAAGCGGAAAACTTTTTATGGCTTTTATGCCTACCGGTGTATTTGAAAGACTTCATTTCCTTATGGGATTTGAGGATATGCTGATGAATTTCCTTCTGGAGCCGGAAGATATGATGGATCTTTGTAATGCCATTGGCGAATACCGTTATCAGTATATGAAACTGATCGTGGACAATCTGGAACCGGACGTCATGCTTTCCCATGATGACTGGGGATCCAAAAACCAGCTTTTTGTAAGCCCGGATACCTGGAGAGAGTTTATTAAACCGCAGTATGCCAAAACTTATGGCTATATGAAAGAAAAAGGCGTGATTGTCATGCATCACGGAGATTCCTTTATGGAGCCTATTGTAGAAGATATGGTGGAACTTGGAATCGATGTATGGCAGGGTGTTCTGCCTCAGAATGACATTCCGAAGCTTCAGAAACAGCTTGCAGGAAGAATGACTCTTATGGGCGGCATTGATGCTTCTATTGTGGACAGAGCAGATTCTACAGAGGAGGAAATCCGCAAAGAAGTAAGAAGAGCATGTGAAGAGTATGCGCCGGGCGGACATTTTATTCCATGTATTACTTATGGCGGACCAGGATGCCTGTTTTCCCATGTAGACCCGATCATTGATGACGAAATTGATAAATACAACAGAGAAGTGATAAAATAAATGACAAAATATCAGATTACATTTGCAGATGAACAGTTAAGCTTCCTTGCAGAGGCAGGAAAGACAGTCCTTCAGGCGCAGATCGATGCAGGGCTTACTCCGGATGCTTTCTGTGGAGGAACAGGAAAATGCGGAAAATGCAAAGTGGTTATTGACGGAAAAGAAGTACTGGCATGTCAGACTGTGATAGACAGGGATATGACAGTGTATACAGGACATCAGAAGACAGAGCAGGCACAGATTCTTGCAGGCGGCACCGGAGAAAAGTTATTATTTAATCCAGGAGAGCTTCCTGGAAATCTGGAGGCTCCTCTTTTGGGAGCTGTAGATGTGGGCTCCACATCTGTAGTGGTTTACCTGATGGATGGAAAAACAGGAGAACTTCTGGGAACCAGAAGTACATTGAATCCACAGCGGCAGTTTGGGGCAGATGTAGTCAATCGATGCAGCTATGCACTGGATAATGGTCCGGAGAACCTGAGCGGCTGCATCAGAAACACAGTAAATACGCTTTTTCGGGAAACTGCAAGGGAATGCGGCAGGGTACCGGAAGAGATTGTCCGTATTGTAATGGTAGGAAATACCTGTATGCATCATTTGTTTTTGGGGATTTCTACAAAAACACTTGCACTTGCACCCTACACTCCGGCAGTGACAGAGGCACTGGAACTGAAAGCATCTGATTATGATCTCCATGTTCATCCAGGAGCGCAGCTTTGGTGGCTTCCTAATATTGGAGGTTTTGTAGGCGCAGATACAGTGGGATGCCTTGTGGCATCAGATATGGATACCTGTGAGGAAATGACTCTTCTTGTGGATATCGGTACGAATGGAGAAATTGTTCTTGGAAATAAAGACGGGCTTATCGCCTGCTCTACAGCGGCGGGACCTGCCTTTGAGGGAGCAAAAATAACCTGCGGTATGCGAGGAAGCACAGGGGCTGTCGATCATGTATCTCTGGAAAACGGAGAAATCAAATGTCATGTGATCGCAGACGGAGAGGCATCGGGAATATGTGGTTCCGGACTTCTGGACGGTGTGGCAGCTCTGCTGAAACTTGGTAAGATAGATGAGACAGGAAGAATGGAAGAAACCTGCTATCTTACAGATCGTGTCTTTCTGAACCAGAGAGATATCCGGGAACTCCAGCTTGCCAAAGCTGCCATTGCAGCAGGAATACAGATCCTCTGTCAGAGACGGGGTATCCAGATAAAGGATATCAGGAGAGTGCTTATCGCCGGAGCTTTTGGAAATTATCTGGATCCTGCAAGTGCCTGTGCCATTGGAATGCTGCCGCCGGAACTGGAAGGCAGGATTACTTCTGTTGGAAACGCTGCCGGTGAGGGAGCCAGGATGGCGTCTATGAACAGTGACCAGTTTGAAAGAAGCAGGCTTTTGGCGAAAAAGGCAGAATTTGTAGAACTGGCTCTTGATATGGGATTTCAGGAAGTTTATGTAGATGAAATGGGATTTCCGGAGGAAGATGAGTGATGGGTGACTTGGAAAAAATAGCAGAGATTATAAATTCGGCAGGTTTTTCTCATACAGGAAGGATCCATATAGAAACGGTAGAGCTTATGGATGAAGTGCGGGGAATGTGTCAGAACGGAAATTGCGGAATGTATGGTAAAAACTGGGCATGTCCTCCGGGCTGCGGAACCCTTGAGGAATGCAGAGAAAGTCTTTCCAGATATAAAACAGGGATTCTTGTACAGACAGTAGGAGAGCTGGAAGACAGTATGGATTGGGAGGGAATCAAGGAAACAGAAGAATGCCACAAAAAGCGTTTCCTTGAAACTGCTGAAAAACTCCGAAAGATCTGTCCGGAAGTGCTGCCGCTGGGGGCAGGAACCTGTACTCTCTGCAGAGAATGTACTTATCCGGATGCTCCCTGCAGACAGCCGGAAAAAAGAGTTTCTTCCATGGAGGCATATGGAATCCTGGTCAGTGATATCTGTACAAAAAACCAGATGAAATACTATTACGGACCGGATACCATAGCTTATACCTCCTGTTATTTCTTTGATCTTTCTTCCTGATCCATCAGGTAGAAGGAAAGCATCAGATAAAGCTGTTCATCGGGATCGCTGAGATCTGATTTTAACAGTTTTTCTATTTTTTCAAGACGGTAAAGAAACGTGCTGCGGTGAATATAAAGTGCCGCAGCCGTTTTTGTTGCACTTTGCTGGTTTTGAAGGTAGGCACGCAAAGTTTCATAAAGCTGTGAACCGGATTCATCATCCTGGTACTTCAGTTTCAGGAGTTTTTCATGGCAGATCATGTAAGCAGGGAGCTTTGATGTAATCTGTTCAAGTATGTACGGCAGGGCAATATCATTAAAATGATGGATCCAGGAAGTTGGATTTCGGCGGGATCCAACCTGGATGGAAATAGAGGCCTGCACATACTGTCTCTGAAAATTAAAATGTCCAAGCATTACCCTGCTGTAACCGGCATTCAAAAGACTGTCTCGGATAAATCCTGCAAGCTTCTGGGATATTTCATCCAGTGTAAGATCACACAGATCCAGATTAATATAAACAACCACGTTTCCTCGATGTTCCAGGGCGCAGGAAGCAGGAATAAAATTTTCTATATAGCTGCAGATGGATTTCAGAGTAAGGTTTTTCCAGTCAAGGATTCCTGTTTTGATCAGGATACACTGGTAGGAATGGGAAGACATCCATCCATTTTCTGTAAGCTGGTGGCTGATCTCCACATAGTCTGCTTTGGAATTACTCAGGAGGTTGTGGAAAATCTGGTGGAGCGGGTATAATGCATCTCGTTCCGGTACAGCTTTGGTAGACAGGATATGAGACACGAGAGCAGCAAGATGCTCTGCAATAAAACCAAAAGTGTCGTCCAGCGGGATTTCTCCGGAACGTATGAGAAGCCGGTATCCGGTTTTTCCTGAACGGTGGATATTTACACAGAGAGAAGGCGGTGCGGTATGGTTGCCCGGATAATAAAAATAACCGGTACGATACTGGGCTTCTGTATAGTTGATATCATGTTTCAGAGAGTTGACGATGTTTTGGGTTTCCTCTGTGGAGCCGAAGATTCCGTCTTTCAGTTCTGTATCAGGGTCGGGGTAATTCCTGGATGCGATCAGTGTAAAATCAAGCCCAATGACTGCCATGGGATTAGGGATGATCATTTCTGTGGCATCAATCAGCTTCTGGACGGAAGACTGTTCCAGTATCAGCTGAAAAAGATTTTGATTCCATTTTTCATATTTTTGAAAAATTTCCTGAAGGGCAGACAGAATTTCGGCAGGAGTAACTGTTTCCTTCAAAATGCACAAATTAGGATAATCTTCTTCCTCCAGATAGCGGGAGCCTCCGGTAAGGATCACAAGAGTTTTGGACAGATGCTGAGAAGGTATGAGAAAGTCAGGGTCATCTGTCAGATATATTTTTCCATCAGAAAGAATTTCCGGCGGCTGATAGAAAACCGGGTATTCCAGATGCGGTTCACGGGAAAGCCAGGAGGATGCGGCAAGCTGAAATTTCTGACGTAAGTGATAAATAATAAGTTGGGCGCTCAGTTTCATGATGAATCTCCTTTCTGCTTTATTATACTGGATATATTTCCTATATACAAGAAAAAACAAACAGATGATTTGTACAAAATGTATGAAAATACAACGGAAAATAGACGTTTTTGAAAATAGATGAAAAGAGGATACTCTGGTATACTGAAACCAGTGAAAAAGCAGGAGGGATTTACACATGATAATTATTGGAGAAAAAATTAATGGCTCTATTCCTGTTGTGGCAGATGCCATTGCCCGCCGCGATGCAGAATTTATCAAAGAGAGGGCAAGGATGCAGGATGAAGCAGGCGCAACCTATATTGATTGCTGTGCGTCTGTTCCCGAGGAAGAAGAAGTAGAAACTTTGAAATGGATGATCGACTGTATCCAGGAAGTCAGCGACCTTCCTATTTCTGTTGACAGTCCAAGTGCTGAGGTACTGGCACAGGTATTTCCATATTGCAAGCGTCCGGGACTGATCAATTCTGTTTCCGGAGAGGGAAATAAGATCGATGTACTGTTCCCGTTGATCGCAGATACCAAATGGGAAGTGATCTGCCTTCTTTCTGATGACACCGGTATTCCGAAATGTGCCGAAGACCGTCTGAAAGTATTTGATAAGATCATGGCAAAAGCAAAAGAATACGGAATCAGCCCAAGCCGTATGCATATCGATCCCCTTGTTGAGATGCTCTGCACCTCAGAGGACGGAATTGCAATGAATGTGGAAGTTATCAGTACGATCCGCAAACAGTATCCAAGTATCCACATTACAGCAGCAGTCAGCAACATTTCCTTTAACCTTCCGGTTCGTAAAATGGTAAACCTTGGATTTACAGTTCTGGCAATGAATGCAGGTCTGGACAGCGCCATCTTAGATCCTACAAACCGGGATATGATGGGTGTGATCTATGCAACAGAAGCGCTGCTGGGACAGGACGATTACTGTATGGAATACATCAGCGCTTATCGTGAAGGTATTTTTGGACCGAAAAAGTAAAAAACAGGTAATAAAACAAAAAACATATTAAATTCAAAATTTTAAGGAGGATATTTACAATGGCAGGTATTCAGGATGTTTATGCATTAGTAGAAAAAGGAAAAGCAAAACTTATCGCAGCAGCAGTTCAGGAGGCTCTTGATGCAGGATGTGATCCTACAGAGATCTTAAATGACGGAATGATCAAGGCAATGGATGCTGTTGGTGAAAAATTTAAAAATGGTGAGATCTTCGTACCGGAGATGCTGGTAGCTGCAAGAGCAATGAAAAAAGGTGTAGAGGTTCTGAAACCTCATCTGGCTACAGGCGCTGCAGGTGCTGCAGGAAAGGTTATCATCGGAACTGTTGCAGGAGACCTTCATGATATCGGCAAGAACCTTGTAAGCATGATGCTTGAGTCCGCAGGCTTTGAAGTGATCGATCTTGGCGTAGACGTTCCGAAGGAAAAATTTGTAGAGGCATATGAGGCAAATCCGGATACAAAGATTGTCTGCTGTTCTGCACTTCTGACAACAACTATGCCGGCTTTAAGAGATGCTGTAACACTTCTCAACGAGTCTTCTTTCCGTTCCAATATCAAGGTTATGGTTGGCGGAGCTCCTATCACACAGGCATTTGCTGATGAGATCGGTGCAGATGCTTACACAGAAGATGCTGCTTCCTGTGCGAAGAAAGCAAAAGAGCTTGTTGCTTAATGCCGCAGAGGGCTGACTGACGGTATAAGGAAGGACATATGTCTGGCTGTATTTAAGAGACCGTGATGTAATAAGGAGCAGATATATGCTTGAAGAATCATTTGAATGGCTGAATAAAGAGCAGTGTACTGCTTATCTTAAGAGACTGGGGCTTTCGTGGCCCCAGAATCTTTGTCTGGAATTTCTCGATCATCTGATCCGGACACATCTGGAAAAGATTCCTTTTGAAAATCTGGATCTGGTAAGAAAACATGAGCTGATCCCTACAGATCTGGAAAGCATTTATAACAAGGTTGTCCTGGGAAACCGGGGCGGTTACTGTTTTGAATTAAATGCTTTGCTGCTGGGGCTTCTTCGTGGAATCGGATTTCAGGCTTATCCGGCAGCATGCCGGGTTTTGAGACGTCCGGGGCTTCGAATGCCTACACACAGAGCAAGTGTGGTATGTCTTGATGATAAGAAATATTTCTGTGACGTGGGATATGGCGGCATTGCCTGTACCCGGGCTGCATTGATGGAAACCGGCGCTGTTACAGAGACGGAGTTCGGGAGCTTTTATTTTGAGTGGGAGTGCTTCGGGTGGCTGAATTTCTGGTATCAGGCAAAAAAAGAAGGGCAGCAGGAACCGATAAAGATTTTTATGGTGTCTGAAATTCCCAGTGCACCTGTGGATTTTGCGCCGGCAAATGAAGCTATGTGCCGGGAAGGTTCTATGTTTTATGATAAAATGGTTGTTCAGAAGATTACGCCTTATGGCCCTGTTTCGATAGATGGAAACCAGTTTACCTTTCGGGGAAAAAATGGAAAGTCTGTATCTGAAATAGCTTCCGCGAAAGAACTTCAGGATATCCTGAAAAGAGAATTTCAGATTGACATTTCCTTATAAAAGAAAGGCATTGATTTTTGATGATCAGGGGTATATAATAAACTCGCTGCAGAAATTCAGCAGTAAAAATCATATAAAGATTGTCGACAGGGGAGCTTGTGTTACAGGCTGAGAGGAAGTTATAAACTTCGACCCGTAACCTGATTTGGGTAATGCCAACGTAGGTATGCGCTGAATGTGAGATTTTGATCTCCTTTGTCTTCAATCGAAGATGAAGGAGGTTTTTTATGTTTAACTTTATGGTGAATGCAGAAGGCGGGCTGACTACATCCGGATATGTGATCTGCATACTGGCAGGAGTGATCCTGTTTGGTCTTGCGATCTTTTTTGCAGGAAAAAATTCTGAAGGCAAAAAAATGTCTGCCAAACAGCTGGTTTTCTGCGCGGTGGCAGTGGCTTTGGCATTTGTGACTTCTTATCTGAAGATTTTTGCCATGCCCTGGGGCGGAAGTGTAACCTTGTGCAGTATGCTTTTTATTGTGCTGACTGCCAACTGGTACGGACCGAAAACAGGAATCATGGTAGGACTTGCCTATGGAATCCTGCAGTTTATCCAGGAACCCTATGTACTTTCTTTCTTCCAGGTATGCTGTGATTATGTCCTGGCCTTTGCAGCGCTGGGCATTGCCGGATTTTTTGCAAAAAGCAGTCATGGCCTGGTAAAAGGCTACATTGCGGCAGTGATCGCCAGGGGCGCCTTTCATGCACTGGGCGGTTATCTCTACTGGATGGACTACATGCCGGAAAATTTCCCCAAGGCACTGACAGCTGTCTATCCTATTGCTTATAACTACAGTTTCCTGCTGGCAGAGGCGGTGATCACTATCATCATCATTTCTATTCCGGCAGTGGCTAAAGCACTTGCACAGGTGAAAAAGGCAGCCATTCAGTAGAATGAAAAGCAGGATTTGAACCTGCATAAATACTTGCCTTATTGAGACCCGTAATGTTATACTTAACGTATGCAGACGGGTCTTTTTCTGTCTGCATATATTTCAGAAGCAAAGAACAAAAGGAGTCATATGTTTAAAGAGATAGGGGAAGAGAGACCATTTAATGGAATTCTAAAACAGATTATTGAGAATATACAAAGCGGTAAACTGAAACCGGGAGCAGCATTGCCGGCTGAAAGAGCTATGGCAGAGACTATGGGAGTTTCCAGAGCTGCTCTCAGAGAAGCACTGCGGGCTCTGGAGCTTCTGGGAATCCTGAAATCAGTACCGGGAGGCGGGAATTATATCACAGAGGATCTGGAAACCTGGCTGATCGGGCCTTTGTCTGTGCTGTTTCAGCTGAATAATGGCCGAATACGCCAGAATCAGCAGCTTCGTGCCGCTCTGGAAAGAGAAAATGCCATTCTTGCAGCCAAGAAATGTACCCCTCTGGATGCAGCGGAGCTGTGGATGATCATCGCAAGGCTGGATGCGGCAGAGGATGAAAAAGAACGAGGACAGCTTGATAAGGAGCTTCATCAGAAGATAGCGCGCATTGCGGATAATCCGATGATTTTCAGCGTACTTTCTGCAGCTGATAATCTGACGGAGAACATTATTTCGGGAACCCGTGATTATATCATGCGAAAAAACCAGTCGTCTTCTGCAGTGGATGAGCAGCATCGCAGACTTGTGGAGGCGATTATCAGGGGGGATTCCCGGGAAGCAGAAAAATGTATGTCAGAGCACATGGTAACTGTAGAGGAATACATGGCTGAAATGCTGGAGGACAGATAATTTTCATACCTGTAGAAGAATAAATTTCCTTGAAGTCTGGTAAGACCAATGTTATAATTGCATTAAGAATTGGACTGACCAAAAAAGAATTTGGAAATACCAGAACAGGAGGATGATTTTATGGGATATGTAAAATGGTCATACGATACACTGAATCAATTCTGCACAGATGTATTTAAGGCTTTTGGTTTTAGTGAAGAGGAGAGCAGGGAAATTAAAGATGTACTTCTGACAGCCGATCTTTACGGGATTGAAAGTCATGGAATGCAGAGAATGGTCCGCTATCATAAAGGTATTGAAAAGGGAACGATCCATCCTCAGGCAAAGCCGGAAATTGTGTTTGAAACACCGGTTTCTGCAGTGATCGACGGACATAATGGAATGGGACAGCTGATCAGTATTTTTGCCATGAATAAAGCGATTGAAAAGGCAAAGAAAACAGGTATCGGAATGGTAAGCGTCCGGGAGTCCAATCATTTTGGGATTGCAGGCTATTATGCAAAGATGGCATGCAGCCAGGGGCTGATCGGTATGGCATGTACCAACTCAGAAGCCATTATGGTACCTACATTTGGCAAAAAGGCCATGCTGGGTTCCAACCCAATCGCAGTGGCAATGCCGGCAGATCCTTATCCGTTTTTCTTTGACTGCTCTACCACGGTAGTGACCAGAGGAAAGCTGGAAATGTATAATAAAATGGACAAGCCACTTCCGGAAGGCTGGGCTCTTGACAAAAATGGTCATGCAAGCACAGATGCGCCGGACGTACTTGCCAATATTGTTGCCAAAAAAGGCGGCGGCATTATGCCGCTGGGAGGAAATGAGGAAGTTACCGGAAGCCACAAAGGATACGGCTATGGTATGCTCTGCGAGATCTTCAGCTCGATCCTGTCCATGGGAGTTACCTCTGATCATTGCTGTACTTTCCCGGACAAAACAGGAATCTGTCACGGATTTACTGCCATTGATCCGTCTGTATTCGGAGATCCGGAAGCAATCCGGAAACATTTTTCCGATTATCTGGAAGCTTTGCGGGAGAGCCCGAAAGCAGAGGGAAAAGACCGGATCTATACTCATGGAGAAAAAGAAATATCTGCAGAAAAAGAAAGACGGGAACAGGGAATTCCGGTCAATGATAATACCATGGTGGAACTGGCTGACCTGTGCGGCTACCTGAAAATAGATTTTCATAAATATTTCAAAGACTATAAGCTGCCTGAAAACAGCAGATTTTTTACAGGAAATTATTAAACCTTCCGGTTTTTTGCCGGAAAATTAAAAAGAATCTCTAAGGAGGAATAAAAATGGATTACGCAAAAGAATCACTGAGACTGCATGAAGAATGGAAGGGAAAAATCGAGGTTGTAACAACTGTTCCGGTTGAGACAAAAGATGATCTCTCTCTGGCATATACTCCTGGTGTTGCGCAGCCCTGTCTGGAAATCCAGAAGGATGTAAATAAATCTTATGATCTTACCAGAAGATGGAATATGTGCCTTGTTGTTACGGATGGTTCAGCAGTTCTTGGTCTGGGTGATATCGGACCGGAAGCAGGAATGCCGGTTATGGAGGGAAAATGTGTCCTTTTTAAAGCTTTTGGAGATGTAGATGCATTTCCACTGTGTATCAAGAGTCAGGATGTAGATGAGATCGTAAATACGATTTATCTTATTTCAGGTTCCTTTGGCGGTGTAAATCTGGAAGATATTTCTGCTCCGAGATGCTTCGAGATTGAGAAAAAACTGAAAGAAAAATGTGACATTCCGATTTTCCATGACGATCAGCACGGAACAGCTATCATTACTCTGGCAGGCCTGACAAATGCATTAAAGGTCGTTGGAAAGAAGAAAGAGGATGTTCGGATTATTATGAATGGCGCCGGTGCAGCAGCCATCTCTATTGCAAGACTTCTTCTGACAGCCGGATTTAAGAATATTACTCTTTGTGACAGAAAGGGCGCTATTTATGAGGGACGTACCGAAGGTATGAATCCTGTTAAGGAAGAAATGAGCAAAGTGACGAACCCGGATAAAAAAGCGGGATCTCTTGCAGAAATGCTGGTGGGAGCAGATGTATTTATTGGTGTATCCGCGCCGGGCGCTGTTACCACAGAGATGGTTAAGACTATGGCAAAGGATGCGATCATTTTTGCCTGCGCCAATCCTACACCGGAAATCTTCCCGGATGATGCAAAGGCAGGCGGAGCCAGGGTTGTTTCCACAGGAAGAAGTGACTTCCCCAACCAGATCAACAATGTCCTGGCATTCCCGGGTGTATTCCGCGGCGCATTTGATGTAAGAGCCAGCGACATTAATGACGAGATGAAGCTTGCAGCGTCTCAGGCTCTTGCAGATCTGATCTCTGACGAAGAGCTTTCTGAGGACTACATCATTCCAAAAGCTTTTGATAAGAGAGTAGGCCCGGCAGTTGCAAAAGCAGTTGCAGAGGCCGCAAGAAAAACAGGGGTAGCAAGGATCTAAATAAAAAGATGTCAGGACCATATGATAAACAACGGGCAGATGTGACTCGCATGAGTCACATCTGCCCTTATTTAGAACTATCTGTTTCCAGATAGCCCCGTTTGTTTGCTGACCGGTATGCAGCGGGGGTTGTAGTTGTCGAATTTTGTCGAACGATTTTTGAGGGAAATATAAGAAAGAATCTGGTGCTCTTGCCTGGTCTGTGCTAAGATAATACAAAGCATTTCATTTCTTTTTTTCTAAGCGGTACGACCGTTTCTGAATTTCATTTCTGCTATCTGGCAAACTGAAGAAATCTCATGCTTTTTCACAAATAAAGAGCAGAGGGGTTTCGCAAAAAAGTACGGGTAACTAATACTGGGTATGTATTGGGAGACCTCCTGTCATTTTCAGTTAGGAGGTATTTCATGAAAAGAAAAAAACAAAAACCTAAACAGCTGTCAACAGGAAGCAAGCCGCTGTACACACTCAAGTCCCCGGCGCCCAGCCGTACTTATAAGTCCCGGATGTTCGAGATGATTTTCAGCGATAAAAAAGAACTGTTGGAGCTGTATAATGCCATCAATGGAACAAACTACACGAACCCGGATGATCTGGTGGTGAACACGCTGGAGAACGCTATTTATATGGCAATGCACAATGATGTTTCTTTTCTTATTGACAAGAGACTGAACCTTTACGAACATCAGTCCACCTACTCTCCAAATCTGCCTTTGCGGTTTTTGTTCTATGTGGCGGATGTGTACTCGGAGTTTACAAAAGAAATGAACCTGTATGGAAAGAAGGCAGTGAAGCTTCCTACGCCCCATTTCATTATCTTTTACAATGGAACGGAGGAACAGCCGGATAAACGGGAACTGCGTCTGTCCGATACCTTTCAGCTGAAGGAAGAGGAGCCGCAGCTGGAACTTAGAGCTGCCATGCTGAACATCAACAAAGGACATAATAAGAAACTTATGGACGCCTGCAGAACTCTTAAAGACTATGCGGAATATACTGCCCTGGTGCGAGAGTATGCACGGGCTATGCCTCTTGCGGAGGCGGTGGAGAAGGCTGTGGACAACTGCATCAGCCGCGGCGTACTGGCGGGGTTTCTAAAGAAAAATCGTACGGAGGCGATTAAAGTGAGCATATACGAATATGATGAAGAACGGCACATGCGCCAGACAAAAGAAGAGGGATTTGAGGAAGGATATGAGTCCGGCCTTGCTGAGGGACAAAAAATTGGCCGTCAGTCCGGTCTTGCTGAGGGACAAAAAATCGGATTCAATAAGGGGCGTGAAATATTCAGGCAAATTATCCTTCTGCGGCGAGCCGGAAAAACTTATAAAGAGATTGCCGAACAATGCGGCGTATCTGTCGAAGGGGTTAAGGATATGCTTGAGGGAATTGAATAATATGTGTAAAGATCATAGTGTTAAGGTTATCACAAATAAAAATCCCACTGGCTTTAGACAATGGGTAGTTCACAATTACAAAACCTGATGATATAATCCCGTCTTTGACAGTTAGAAAATAAAAAATCGCTGTATCCCTTGTGTTTGCTGGGTTGCAGCGATTTTTTTGTTATCACGGAGCAGAGTAATTTATCTCTTTCTTTACTTTTTTCTGAATGGTTCTCATTTTGTTTTTGGCTATAAACTTCAGCCTGAATCAGGTCACACTCTGCACCAAGGACATCTAATGCACGATATATACCATGAAGTTCATAGGATGGTTTTTCTAAGAATTCAGATGCAACTTTACTGTCTGTGCTTTTTTTATATTTTTCAGTTTCTATTTTCACTTCATTTTTTTCCCTACAACGACATCATCTCTTGTAGGATCATGTTCAGGCAAAAGTTGTTCTAAGGTTCCAAGCTTGTGGACGATAGCTGAAGCAGTGCTGCCATTTGCTTTTGTATAAGATTTACAGAAAAAAGAAGAACAATATAGAAAAAAACGATATTTTTCTTCGCAGGAATTCTTTGACAAACCAGAAAAGAGTGGTTACAATAGCAGATATCATATTAATTGATAAAATGAATGGAGATTGTTATGAAAAAATGGGAAGAAAATATCCGCCGGGTGATTCCCTATACTCCGGGAGAGCAGCCAAACCAGCCGGATATGATTAAACTGAATACCAATGAGAATCCTTATCCTCCGGCTCCGGAGGTCAGAGAGGTGCTGCTGGCTCTGGATACAGATGAACTGAGGCTTTACCCTGATCCTTCAGCAGATGAGCTTGTGTCTGCAGCTGCAGAAGCCTATGGTGTGAAAAAAGATCAGGTTTTTGTGGGTGTCGGATCGGATGATGTACTGGCAATGAGTTTCCTGACATTTTTTAACGGGGATAAACCAATCCTGTTTCCTGATATCACATATTCTTTTTATGATGTGTGGGCGGATCTTTTTCGGATTCCTTATGAACGTCCGGCTCTGGATAAAAACTTTCATATCAGAAAGGAAGATTATTTCAGGGAAAACGGAGGAATCATTTTCCCAAATCCCAACGCACCGACAGGTGTGGCTATGGCCTTTGAGGATGTGGAAGAGATTATAAGGAGAAACCAGGATGTGATCGTGATCGTGGATGAGGCTTATGTGGATTTTGGAGCACAGTCGGTTCTTCCTCTTATCGAAAAATATGATAATCTTCTGGTAGTCCAGACTTTTTCAAAATCAAGGTCCATGGCAGGTATGCGTATCGGAATGGCTTTTGGAGATGCAGGCCTGATCCGTTATCTTAATGATGTGAAATATTCCTTTAATTCCTACACTATGGACAGAACAGCTTTGGCAGCGGGTGCTGCTTCTGTAAAAAATCAGGAATATTTTAAGAAAACCTGTCGTAAGATTATAGAAACAAGGGAATGGACAAAAAAGGAACTAAAGGCGTTGGGCTTTCATTTTGAGGATTCTATGGCAAATTTTATTTTTGCCTCCCATGAAAGCTGTCCGGCAGAAGAACTGTTCCAGGCTTTGCGCAGCCGTCATATTTACGTAAGGTATTTCCCAAAGGGACGTACTTCAAATCATTTGAGGATAACAATAGGAACTCAGAAGGAAATGGAGATTCTGATTGCATTTTTGAAGGAGTACCTGAAATAAAAAAATACATAAGTTTTAGAAATTTACCAACAGGAGGTTTTAATGGAAGTTTTAGTACAATGGTTTACAGAAAATCTGTCACAGTATATTTCAGCGGAGATGGTTGTCTTTATTATTTCTATGATCCCTATCCTGGAGCTTCGAGGCGGGCTTCTGGCGGCATCACTTTTGAAGATCCCGGCAGCTACGGCGATTCCTGTGTGCATTGTGGGAAATATTATTCCGATCCCGTTTATTCTTTTGTTTATCAGACAGATATTTAAGCTGATGAAAAAAACAAAACTTTTCCATAAACTGATCGTTAAGCTTGAAACCCGGGCTATGGGAAAAAGTGATCAGATTAAAAAATATGAGTTTTGGGGTCTTTTATTGTTTGTAGGAATCCCTCTTCCGGGAACTGGAGCATGGACAGGTTCGTTGATTGCTTCTCTTCTGGAGGTTGATATAAAAAAATCTTCTCTGGCCATTCTCGGAGGCATCATCATGGCAACAGTGATCATGTATGTAGTGTCTTACGGTCTGCTTGGAAATATTATCCATTGATCTTTTGGGGGCAGTGCCTGCAGGGTACTGTGAACGAGGTGGGAAGTAACACTTTTCACAGGGCAGTTTCACTTATAGACAGAAAAAGAGAAGTATGTTAAAATAAAATTTAGTAAAAAGAAATCTACCATATACAGGGAAAGATATCCCAAGAAAAAGACGGTTCCGGAGTTGCTGCAGATGTATAGCGGCAATCCGGATTCTGATGTTCGTGTCGGTTCAGACAGAGTATTCCGTAAATTTTAAGATGAAAATGTAGTAAGTCCGAGGAATTAGGACATGATTTTGAAGAAAAGACTGAGGTAATTTTTTATGAGAGAAAAATACGAATCATTGTCACTTGCAACATTGAAAGAGTTGGCAAAGGCAAGAGGACTCAAGGGAATCTCTGCCATGCGAAAACCAGAATTGATAGAGCGCATGCTTCAGGAAGACGAGAAAGAATCTGCCAGTGAAGACACGGAGATCAATAAAAAAGAGACAGAAGCTGAACAAAAACCTGATAATGGCGGAGAGAAACCAGCAGAGCGTCGTGAGGAGATCCCGTCCAGACATCAGAACCGGACATACAGACAGAATGGTTATGTTCAGGAAAATCGTGGCAGTTACGATAACCGCAGACGGAATAACTGGCAGGAAGACAATCGCCGGAGCTATGGCAATGGTCAGGAAGACAACCGCCGAAGTTATGGCAACGGTCAGGAGGACAATCGCCGAAGCGGCAGTCAGGAGGATGAGAATGTGATGTCTGCGGATACTGCGCAGCTTGACAGCGGTGAGAAAGCGAATGGCATCCTGGAAGTACTTCCGGATGGGTATGGATTTATCCGTTGTGAAAATTATCTTCCCGGTGAAAATGATATCTATGTTTCTCCTGCACAGATCCGTCGATTTAATTTGAAAACTGGAGATATCCTGCAGGGAAATATCCGCATCAAAACACAGGGAGAAAAGTTCAGCGCCCTTCTTTATGTGACATCTATCAATGGTTTTCATCCCAGTGAGGGACAGAAACGTTATAATTTTGAGGATATGACACCGATTTTCCCAAATGACCGTCTTAAGATGGAGCGTCCGGGCGGAAGTGTTGCCATGCGTATTGTGGATCTGATCAGCCCTATCGGCAAGGGACAGAGAGGCATGATCGTATCTCCGCCGAAAGCAGGAAAAACAACACTTTTGAAGGATGTTGCAAAATCCATCCTCAGAAATAACGGAGACATGCACCTGATCATCCTTTTAATCGATGAACGTCCTGAGGAGGTAACTGATATTAAAGAGGCTATCCAGGGACCAAATGTAGAAGTGATCTATTCTACCTTTGATGAACTTCCGGATCATCATAAAAGGGTGTCTGAGATGGTCATTGAACGCGCGCGGCGTCTGGTTGAACATAAAAAAGACGTTACCATCCTTCTGGATTCTATTACCAGACTGGCAAGGGCCTATAACCTCTGTGTTCCTCCAAGCGGAAGAACACTTTCCGGAGGACTGGATCCGGCGGCTCTGCATATGCCAAAGAGATTTTTTGGTGCAGCCCGGAACATGCGGGAAGGAGGCAGCCTGACCATTCTTGCAACAGCTCTTGTAGATACAGGAAGCAAAATGGATGATGTGATCTATGAAGAGTTTAAAGGGACTGGAAACATGGAGCTGGTTCTTGACCGTAAGCTTCAGGAAAAAAGAGTATTTCCGGCCATCGATATCCAGAAATCCGGTACACGGCGTGAGGATCTTCTTCTTACCCAGGAGGAGCAGGAGACGGTATTCAGTATGCGTAAAGCTCTGAACAGCCTGAAAGCAGATGAGGCAGTGGAACAGATCCTGAATATGTTTTCCCGTACCCGTACTAATGAAGAATTTGTTCAGACAGCAAAAAAACAGAAATTTTTATAAACGACTTGCATTTATTCCAGGGGTATGTTATAATCAGAAAGCTGTAAAATAATAAATTCGTCTAATCAAATACGAATAGAAAATAATAGAAAGAAATACAGAGAGGTGAAAATCATGCGCGAAGGAATCCATCCGAACTATCATCAGGCAACTGTAACCTGCAACTGTGGAAACACATTTGTAACAGGTTCTACAAAAGAAGATATCCATGTGGAGATCTGCTCCAAATGCCATCCGTTCTACACTGGTCAGCAGAAGGCTGCTCAGGCTCGCGGACGTATCGACAAGTTCAACAGAAAATACGGCTTAAACAAATAATTGAACATTAAGAGAAATGTGAGTACAGGTTGAGGTTGGGAAATCTCAACCTGTCTTTGCTTTACAACGGAGATTTTATATGCAGAACAGATCATCAAATATCGGCGGTCAGGCAGTCATGGAAGGAATCATGATGCGGCACAAAGACAAATATTCTATCGGTGTCCGCCGTCCTGACGGAGGAATAGAACTTAAGGTAGAAGATTATAAATGCACCTTCGGGAAAGCTGCTTTTCTTCGTAAACCTGTCATCAGAGGCGTGGTAAGCTTTGTGGACGGTCTTGTGATCGGAACAAAATGTCTGATGTATTCTGCAGAAATAGCAGGAGACGAAGAGGATGAGAAGGAAGCGGCTAAGAACGCTCATCTTACAGAGGAGCAGCGTCAGGCAAAGAAAGAAAAAGAAGATAAACAGTTTAAATGGCTTCTTTATGGAACAGTAGCACTTTCTATTGTATTGTCCGTGGCAGCTTTTATGCTGCTTCCCTACGCTATCGCCAGTCTTCTGAATAAAGTAGGGGCATCAGAAGTGATCGTTACCATTGCAGAGGCTTTTGTAAAGCTTGCTTTGTTTATGGGATACATGCTTCTTGTTTCACGGATGAAAGATATCCAGAGAACTTTTATGTATCACGGGGCGGAGCATAAATGTATCAACTGTGTGGAAAACGGAATGCCGCTTACCGTAGAGAACGTAATGAAAAGTTCCAGACAGCATAAACGATGCGGAACCAGCTTTTTATTTCTGGTAATGCTGGTGAGTATTTTCCTTCATTTTATCTTTGTACTGGTACCGTTTTACTGGGTGAGACTGCTGGGGCGTCTTCTTATGGTACCGATTGTTGCCGGCATTTCTTTTGAAATGATCCAGTGGGCAGGAAGAAGCGATAACAAAATCGCTGCGTTTCTGAGCAAACCGGGACTTGCCATGCAGAAGCTGACGACCATAGAACCTACGGAAGATATGGTGGAGGTTGCGATTGCTGCAGTAGAGGCAGTATTTGACTGGAAAAAGTATTTAAAAGAAGAATTCGGCTGGGAGCCGGGAGAAGAGGCAGATGAAAACGTTTGAGAAACTTTTCAGAGACGGGTGTCTGATCCTGGAAAAGGCAGGGATAGAAGAAGCCAGGCTGGATGCCTGGCTCCTTCTGGAATATGTGACGGGAAAAAACAGAGCCTGGTATTTTGCACATGGCGATGAAAAGGTGCAGGAGGAAGAAGCCAGGCAGTATGAGGAATTGTGCAGAAAGCGCTCCTGTCATATTCCACTTCAGCATCTGACCCAAAATGCCTGTTTTATGGGATACGATTTTTATGTAGATGAAAATGTTCTTGTTCCAAGACAGGATACAGAGACACTTGTAGAGGAGGCGCTGAAGCTTCTTAAAAATCAGCAGGCACCTTCTGTTCTTGACATGTGTACAGGTTCCGGATGTATTTTACTGAGTATTCTGAAAGAGATTCCGGAAGCCAGCGGAGTGGGGGCAGATCTTTCTGAGGCTGCTCTTAAGGTGGCAAAAAAGAACGCAGAGAGGCTTCAGGTGCAGGATCGGGCGTTTTTTACACACAGCGACCTGTTTTCCGGAGAATATTTTACACAAAACGGTAGCAGGAAACAGACAGAATATGATATGCTTATCTCGAATCCGCCTTATATAGCTACGGAAGAGATACAGAAGCTTATGGAAGAGGTACGTCTTCATGATCCTTATATGGCTTTGGACGGAAAAGAGGATGGACTGTATTTTTACCGCAGTATCACTGCCCGGTGCAGCAGATACCTGAAACCAGGCGGCTGGCTTCTCTATGAAATCGGTTACGATCAGGGCAGTTCTGTATCTGATATCATGGAAGAGGCAGGATTTGATCATGTTAAAGTAAAGAAAGACCTGGCAGGTCTTGATCGTGTGGTATTGGGACAGAAAAATAAACGGGAGGAACAGAATGTTTGATAAATTAGAGGATCTTCTGATCCGTTTTGACGAGGTTCTCAATGAGCTGGGAGAGCCGGGGGTTACAGATAACCAGGAACGTTTCCAGAAGCTTATGAAAGAACAAAGTGATCTGCAGCCTATTGTGGATGCTTATAAAGAATATAAAGAAAATAAAGAAACAATCCAGGACAGCCTTTCCATGCTGGAAGAGGAAAAGGATGAGGAAATGCGGGAAATGCTCAAAGAGGAGCTTTCTGATGCAAAGAAGAGAGTAGAAGAACTGGAGCATGAGATCAAGATTCTGCTTCTTCCAAAAGACCCGAATGACAGCAAAAACGTTATTGTGGAGATCCGTGCAGGTGCAGGCGGAGATGAGGCAGCGCTTTTTGCGGCTGAGATCTACCGTATGTATGTGAAATATGCAGAAAGTCTCCGTTGGAAAACAGAGATGATGAGCCTGAATGAAAACGGTATCGGCGGCTTTAAAGAGGTTACATTTATGATCCAGGGACAGGGGGCATATTCCCGTCTGAAGTACGAAAGCGGTGTTCATCGTGTACAGCGTGTGCCTGAAACTGAGTCAGGCGGAAGAATCCATACCTCTACCTGTACAGTTGCCATCATGCCGGAGGCGGAAGAGATCGACTTCCATCTGGATATGAACGATTGTAAATTTGATGTGTTCCGTGCATCCGGAAATGGAGGACAGTGTGTCAATACCACAGACTCAGCAGTCCGTCTGACACATATCCCAACAGGAATCGTAATTTCCTGTCAGGATGAGAAATCACAGCTTAAAAATAAGGACAAAGCTTTGAAGGTACTTCGTTCACGGCTTTATGAGATGGAGATTGCCAGGCAGCATGATGCGGAGGCAGAGGCAAGGAGAAGCCAGATCGGAACAGGAGACCGTTCCGAAAAGATCCGTACCTATAATTTCCCTCAGGGACGTGTGACAGATCACAGGATCAAGCTTACCCTGCACCGTCTGGACAGTATCCTGGGCGGTGATCTCAGCGAGATTATTGACAGCCTGATCGCGGCAGACCAGGCGGCTAAACTTGCAAACTTAAATGATGAACAGTAACTGGTCATCAGTTGAGAAATATAAGCGTCAGAAATACTGACAATGATATATGGAGGAGAAAAATGAAAAAAACAGCACTTGTAATTATGGCAGCAGGAATCGGAAGCCGTTTTGGCAAAGGTATCAAACAGCTTGCACCGGTAGGACCAAACGGTGAGATCATTATGGATTATTCTATCCATGATGCATTGGAGGCGGGATTTAACAAAGTTGTATTCATTATCAGAAAGGATCTTGAAGAAGAGTTCCGTACCGTAATCGGCAACAGAATCGAGAAGATCACAGAAGTAGAATATGCGTTCCAGGCGCTGGAGGATCTTCCGGAGGGATTTGAGAAGCCGGCAGACAGAACAAAGCCCTGGGGAACAGGCCAGGCTGTCCTTGCAGCTAAAAAAGTCCTTTCTGAGCCGTTTATGGTCATCAACGCAGATGATTACTATGGAAAAGAAGCATATGTAAAAGTCCATGATTATCTGGTACAGGAGCAGGAAGCGGATGGTGTTATGCATATCTGCATGGCAGGTTTCCGTCTTGGAAATACATTAAGTGACAACGGAAGTGTTACCAGAGGCATCTGCCATATTGAAGACGGAGCGCTTACCGGAGTTACAGAAACTCATGATATTTATAAAACAGAAAACGGAGCAGAAACAAGAAGTGAGGACGGTCAGGCAGCAGAGCTTGATGTAAACAGTCTTGTATCCATGAATATGTGGGGACTGACTCCGGAATTTATGGATGTTCTGGAAAAAGGCTTTGTGGAGTTTTTAAGTGAGATCAAGCCGGGAGATATTAAGAAAGAATATCTTCTTCCGGAAATGATCGACCGCCTGATCAAGGCTGGACAGGCAAAAGTAGACGTTCTTGAAACAAAGGATACCTGGTTTGGCGTTACTTATCAGGAAGATAAGGCTTCCGTGACAGCAGCCTTTGAAAAGCTTGTAAAGGACGGAGTGTATCCAGAAAACCTTTATAAATAAAGAAGCAGCAGTCTGTATCGGCCTGCAGGAGCAGGCAAAGGAGGAATTATTATGGGAAAATATTTTGGAACTGATGGATTTCGCGGTGAAGCAAATGTGCAGCTGACAGTAGATCATGCCTTTAAGGTAGGACGTTATGTAGGATGGTACTATGGACGTGACCATAAGGCAAAGATCGTAATCGGTAAGGATACCAGACGCAGCAGTTATATGTTTGAGTATGCACTGGTAGCAGGACTGACTGCTTCCGGAGCAGATGCATATCTTCTTCATGTAACAACTACTCCAAGTGTTTCTTATGTAGTGCGTACAGAAGATTTTGACTGTGGCATCATGATTTCTGCAAGCCATAATCCCTTTACAGATAACGGTATCAAGCTTCTGAATGGTAACGGACAGAAGATTGAGGCAGAGGTTGAAGCAAGGATCGAGGCTTATCTGGATGGAAGACTGGAGGAGCTTCCCCTTGCAACAGGAGAAGATATTGGAAGGACAGTAGATTTTGCTTCCGGAAGAAACCGCTATATCGGTTATCTGATCTCCATTCCATGCCGTGATTTCAAAAACATCCGTGTGGGTCTGGACTGTTCCAACGGAAGTTCTTCTGCTATTGCAAAGAGCGTTTTTGACGCCCTTCGTGCAAAGACTTATGTGATTAATAATGATCCTGATGGAACGAACATCAACACAAACTGCGGATCCACTCATATTGAGGTACTTCAGAGATATGTTGTGGAAAAAGGTCTGGATATTGGTTTTGCCTATGATGGTGATGCTGACCGCTGTATCGCAGTGGATCACAGAGGAAATATCATTGACGGTGACAAGATCCTGTATGTATGTGGAAAATACATGAAAGAAAAAGGCAAACTGAACGGAAACACAGTAGTGACTACAGTTATGTCTAATATGGGTCTGTACAAAGCTCTGGAAAAAGAAGGCATCGACTATGAGCAGACAGCGGTGGGAGATAAATATGTAGCAGAAAATATGCTGGAAAATAATTACAGCATCGGAGGCGAACAGTCCGGTCACATTATTTTCAGTAAATATGCTGCAACAGGAGATGGAATCCTGACCTCTCTGATGATCATGGAAGCATGTGTGGAGAAAAAATCTACACTTTGTGATCTGGCAAAAGAGATGAAAGTTTATCCTCAGATCCTGAGAAATGTCCGTGTGGCGGATAAAGTGGCAGCAAGAGAGAATCCCAAGGTAAAGGCAGCTGTGGAGGCAGCGGCAAGAGCATTAGGGACAGATGGACGTATCCTTGTAAGAGAAAGCGGTACAGAGCCGCTGATCCGTGTTATGGTAGAGGCAGGAACAGAGGATATCTGTGCAGAGCATGTGAACAATGTAGTAAAAGTAATTGAATCTGAAGGACTTATTGTAGAATAAGGAAGATACATGAATACAAAAAAAATCGGACGGATACTGGCAGTATGCGTGGGAGTGACCCTTCTGGCAGGCTGCGGAGGCGAAAAAAAGAATATTTATAAGCAGGCAGAGGAAAATCTGGAGCAGGGAAACTATCAGGAAGCTCTGACAGGATATGAGACTTCGATCTCTAATGGGTATAAACCAACAGAATCTTTCCGGGGAGCCGGAATCGCCAGACTGCGTATGGGAGATGCTGAAGGAGCTGTGGAAGCTTTTACGCAGGCTCTGGAGACAGACAAGGCGGGAAAATCCCTGCGGCAGGACATCATTTGTTATCGTGCCACTGCGGAACTTCAGGCAGGTTTTGAGGATGAGGCCATGGCTGACTGTCAGACGCTTGCATCGGATTATTCCATGAATGCAGATACCTATTTCCTTACGGGAAGTGTGGCTCTCGCCATGGACGGGTATGATGAGGCTGCCTCCAATTTTCAGCAGGCATATGGAGAAAAGCCGGATTATGCCATGGCGCTTCAGATTTATGAGGCATATGAAGCACGGGATATGGAAGCGGACGGAACCAGATATCTGGAGGCTGTCCTTGAAAATGCACCGAAGAATGCCCAGGATTATTATGAGCGAGGTCATATTTACTACTACATGGAGGATTATGACAATGCCAAAAAGGAGCTGACAAAAGCTGCCGAAAAAGGCAGCGCTCAGGCAGAGCTGCTTCTTGGAATGGTATGTCTTGCTCAGGGGGATACAGCCGCTGCAAGATCTATGTACCAGGATTATCTGAACCTTGAAGAAAGCAGTAAGGCGCCTGGCTATAACGGGATGGCTCTTTGCGATCTGGCGGACGGAGACCCGGACAGTGCTCTTGCGAATATTGCCAGCGGGCTTGAGTCAGCAGAAACAAATGAAATGCAGGAACTTCTTTTTAATGAAATTGCCGCCTATGAAAAAAAACTTGATTTTTCTACGGCATATGCCAAGGCTCAGGAGTATGTAAAAATGTATCCGGACGATGAGGAAGCCCAGAAAGAACTTGTTTTCCTTAAGTCCAGAACCGGAGAATAAATATGCAGTTTTATGATTTTAAGGAGATTCAGGAACGGGTGATCCTGATTGGTGTTCAGACAGATGCCGGAGAGGATGTGGAGGCTTCTCTGGATGAACTGGAGGAGCTTGCTCAGACTGCAGGAGCAGAAACTGCGGCTAAAGTGATCCAGAACAGAGAGGCAGTCCACCCGGGAACTTATATCGGGCGTGGAAAAATCCAGGAGGTAAAAAATCTCCTGACAGCTCTTGACGCCAATGGAATCATCTGTGATGATGAACTTTCACCGTCTCAGATGAATAATCTGGAAAGAGAATTAGAGTGTAAGGTTATGGACCGGACTCTTCTGATCCTTGATATTTTTGCCGGACGGGCAGTGACAAGTGAAGGTAAGATACAGGTGGAGCTGGCACAGCTGCGTTATCGTTCAGCCCGCCTTGTAGGACTTCGTGATTCTCTGTCCAGACTTGGCGGAGGAATCGGAACAAGAGGTCCGGGAGAAAAGAAGCTGGAGACGGACAGACGTCTGATCCGCACCAGGATTTCTGCTTTGAAGGCAGAGCTTGTCCAGGTGGAAAAGCACCGGGAACTGATACGCGGGAACCGTTCTAAGGGAATGCTTAAGACAGCTGCTATTGTAGGCTACACAAATGCCGGAAAATCAACACTTTTGAATACACTTACCGGTGCAGAGATTCTGGCGGAGGATAAGCTTTTTGCCACTTTGGATCCTACGACAAGAGTGTTGGAGCTTGATGATGGACAGCAGATTCTTTTAACAGATACAGTAGGGTTTATCCGCAAGCTTCCCCATCACCTGGTAGAGGCGTTTAAGAGTACCCTGGAAGAGGCGAAGTATGCGGACTATATCATTCATGTAGTAGACGCGTCGAATCCTCAGGCAGAAATGCAGATGGAGGTAGTCTATAAGACCCTGAGAGAACTGGGGGCTTCCGGAAAAAAAGTGATTACTTTGTTTAATAAACAGGATCTTGTTACGGAATCCGACCTTCGTGATCCTCATGCTGACCAGATTGTAAAATGCTCAGCAAAATCAGGAAAGGGCTTAGCAGAGCTGAAAGAAGTACTGTCCGGATTCCTGGCAGAAGAGCAGGTGTATCTGGAAGAACTTTATTCCTACAGAGAGGTGGGCAAGATCCAGACCATCCGTGAATATGGACAGCTTCTTTCTGAGGAGTACCGGGAGGACGGTATTTTTGTCCGTGCAAAAATTCCTGCAGAATTTTTTGTTCGGGTAATGCCGCAAGAATAAATTAAAATTTTTTCAGAAGTTTTCAGATGGTCGGAAAGGCTTGAAAAGCCTGCAAATACAGGAAAAACAACCATTATATATTGTGTATTAAGCGAATGATACACAATATATAGTGGTTTTTTGCTTTTGGGGCAGTTGACGGAAATCAGATAGTCTGATAGAATGTAAATCAGGTTTTTACATTTTATCATATGAGGTGTATCAAAGGAGGAAATAGCAATATGTTTCATGTAGTTAAGCGCGACGGTGAAATTGCCGATTTTCAGATGGCAAAAATATCATCTGCAATAAATAAGGCTTTTGAGGCAAAAGAAAAGAATTACAGTCAGGATATGATCGATCTTCTGGCTCTCCGTGTGACCGCAGATTTTCAGGAAAAGATTCTGGATGACCAGGTAACTGTAGAGGACATTCAGGACAGTGTGGAAAATGTGCTGATTCAGGCAGGCTACAGCGATGTTGCAAAAGCTTATATCCTTTATCGTAAGCAGAGAGAAAAAATCCGCAATATGAAATCCACAATCCTTGATTATAAGGAGATCGTAAACAGCTATGTAAAAGTGGAAGACTGGAGAGTGAAAGAGAATTCCACAGTTACTTATTCCGTGGGCGGACTGATTCTCAGCAACTCCGGCGCGGTAACAGCAAATTACTGGCTGTCTGAGATCTATGACAACGAGATTGCAGAGGCTCACAGAAACGCAGATATCCATATCCATGACCTTTCCATGCTTACCGGATACTGCGCAGGATGGTCTTTAAAACAGCTGATCCAGGAAGGCCTTGGAGGCATTGAAGGCAAGATCACCTCGGCTCCTGCCAAACATTTAAGCGTACTTTGCAATCAGATGGTAAACTTTCTGGGAATTATGCAGAACGAATGGGCGGGAGCGCAGGCATTTTCTTCCTTTGACACATATCTGGCGCCTTTTGTCAAGGTGGATAATTTAAGCTACCGTGAGGTAAAGAAATGTATCGAATCCTTTATTTACGGCGTAAACACTCCAAGCCGCTGGGGAACTCAGGCGCCGTTTTCCAATATTACTCTGGACTGGACTGTGCCGGATGATCTGGCAGAGCTTCCTGCTATTGTAGGCGGCAAAAATATGGATTTTAAATATAAGGACTGCAAAAAAGAAATGGATATGGTAAACCGTGCCTTCATTGAGACAATGATCGAGGGTGATGCCAATGGAAGAGGATTCCAGTATCCGATCCCGACTTATTCCATCACAAAAGATTTTGACTGGTCAGATACGCTGAACAACCGGCTCCTGTTTGAAATGACGGCAAAATACGGAACTCCGTATTTTTCCAATTATATTAACAGCGATATGAAGCCCAGCGATATACGAAGCATGTGCTGCCGTCTCCGTCTGGATCTTCGGGAGCTGCGGAAAAAGAGCGGCGGTTTCTTTGGTTCCGGCGAGAGTACCGGATCCGTAGGGGTAGTTACCATCAACATGCCGCGTATTGCCTACCTTTCCAAAACTCCGGAGGAATTTTACCGGAGACTGGATCATATGATGGATATTTCAGCCAGATCCCTGCATATTAAGAGACAGGTGATTTCCAGACTTCTGGACGAGGGGCTGTATCCTTATACAAAACGCTATCTGGGAAGCTTTGACAACCATTTTTCTACTATTGGTCTGGTGGGAATGAACGAAGCGGGACTGAACGCCAGATGGCTGGGCTGCGATATGACAGACGAGCGTACCCAGAAGTTTACAAAAGAGGTTCTGGAGCATATGAGAAACCGCCTTTCCGATTATCAGGAGCAGTATGAGGGCGAGCTGTTTAATCTGGAGGCAACTCCGGCAGAGTCCACAGCCTACCGTCTTGCCAAGCATGACAGAAAACGCTGGCCGGATATTAAGACGGCAGGAAGTAAGGGCGACACGCCTTATTATACAAACAGCTCCCATCTTCCGGTAGAGTTCAGTTCTGATATCTTTGATGCCCTGGATATTCAGGATGAGCTGCAGACTCTTTATACCTCCGGAACGGTATTTCACGGATTCCTTGGAGAAAAGCTGCCTGACTGGAAAGCGGCCGCGTCTCTGGTCCGCAAGATTGCAGAGAATTATAAGCTTCCGTATTATACGATCTCGCCGACCTATTCTGTATGCAGCGAGCATGGCTATTTAAGTGGTGAGCACTTTACCTGTCCGAAATGCGGCAAAAAAGCTGAGGTTTACAGCCGTATCACAGGCTATTACCGTCCGGTACAGAACTGGAATGACGGTAAGGCGCAGGAATACAAAAACAGGACACTGTATGACATTGCTCATTCCACCCTGAAAAAAGTCCATACAAGTATGGTGACAATGACAAAGAATGATGTAAGGATGGAGCCGGTGGAAACCCATAAGTATCTGTTTACTACCAGCACCTGTCCGAACTGCCGTATGGCAAAAAAGATGCTGGAAGGCGAAGAACTTGAGATCATTGACGCAGAAAAGAATCCGGAGCTGGCAAGACAGTTCGGCATTATGCAGGCGCCGACTCTGGTTATCACAGACGGAGAGCATCTGAAAAAATACGTCAACGCCTCTAATATCCAGAAGTATGTGGATGAGGAACTGTGATGTACCGGATCTTTCTGGCGGAGGATGATGAGACCCTCTGCACTCTTGTAAAAAAGCATCTGGAATCATGGGGATACGAGGTTACGGCAGCTGAGAATTTTTCTGATATCACAGGGGAGTTTATCAGGTCAGAAGCTCAGCTTGTGCTTCTGGACCTGAAGCTTCCCCGTTTTAACGGTTTCCACTGGTGCGAAGAGATCAGGCGTATCTCTCAGGTTCCGATTGTGTTTCTTTCTTCTGCGGCAGATAATATGAATATGGTTATGGCAATGAGCAGAGGCGCGGATGATTTCATTCCCAAGCCCTTTGACCTGGAGGTGCTTTCCGCCAAGGTACAGGCGATCCTCCGAAGAGCTTATTCCTTTGGCACAGGAGGCGATCTTCTGGAGAGAAAAGGAGCGATCCTGAATCTGGGAAACGGAACTCTGGGTTATCAGGGAAACTCTGTGGATCTTACCAGAAACGAGCTGCGGATCCTGAATCTTCTTTTCTCTCAGGGAGGAAATGTGGTGAGCCGGGAATCGATCATGCAGATGTTGTGGGAAAACGATGATTTTGTAGATGACAATACTCTGACTGTCAATGTGAACCGTCTGAGACGAAAGCTGGAAGAGATTGGACTTGGTGGTATGATTGTGACGAAAAAGGGGCGGGGCTATATGGTACCGTAGGAAGGAGCACAGATGGGCGGTTATTTGAGGAAAATGTGGAAAACTGTCCTGCTGTTCCTGTGTCTTTGTGGAATACTGGGGCTGACATTCTGGCTTTACGGCTGTTCTTTGGAACCTGTGCTTTATGGAGCGGTTCTGTGTATGATTCCGGCGGCGGGTGCGTTTCTGTACGGATGGAACAGATTTCGCAAAGAGAAGGAGCAGCTGGAAAGGATCCTGAATCTTCTTCCTCTGGAACTGGAGACTCTTCCCGGACCGGAAGATGACAGGGAAGAACTTCTTCACCAAATCATTTGCAGACTGAATCAGATGCGTATGGATGCAGAAGAAAAAAGAGTACGTTCCCATCAGGAAATGACAGACTACTATACCATGTGGGTCCATCAGATCAAAACACCCATTGCAGCCCTTCGCCTGATTCTTTCGGAAAACACAGAGAAGAACCGGTCAGCGGTCAGCGAGCTGTTCCGGGTAGAGGAATATGTGGAAATGGTTCTGGGATACCTGAGGACAGAAGATATGTCTTCGGATATGCAGTTTAAAGAATGCAGTCTGGACAGTATTATCCGGGAGCAGATCCATAAATACGCATCTGTGTTTATCGGGAAAAAACTGAAACTGGATTATGCAGGAGTGGAAGAGCGTGTGCTTACGGATCCGAAATGGCTGGGATTTGTGATCGGACAGTGCATTTCCAATGCGCTGAAATACACAAAAACAGGAGGAATCCGCATTTACCTTTCGGAGTCTCGGCCTCACACGCTGGTGATCCGGGATACAGGCATAGGAATCAGACCGGAAGATCTTCCAAGGATTTTTGAAAAAGGGTTTACCGGCTGTAATGGCAGAAAGGAAGAACATTCTACAGGAATCGGACTGTATCTTGCCAGAAAGATCATGCATAAGATGAATCAGGAGATCACAGTGGAATCAGAACCAGGTCAGGGAACAGAGGTATATTTATACCTTGGAAGACCGGACGGAGAGCTTTTTTAAAAGCAGATTCTGTGAATCTTACAAAAATGTCACATATAAGGGGAAACTGTAAGCCAAATCTATGGCAGGCAGGTTCCCCTTTTTGTATACTGGGATTACAAAAAATAAAACCATATCCGGCACGCAGAAAAACAGGAAATCTGTGCAGACCGGGAGAATGCATATGATTGGAGGAAACAGAAGCATGGCATTACTGGAAGTAACGAATGTGAAAAAAATATACACGACCCGATTTGGCGGAAATCAGGTGCAGGCTTTGAAGAATGTGACATTTTCTGTGGAGTCAGGAGAATTTGTAGCGATCATGGGTGAATCGGGATCCGGAAAGACTACTCTTCTCAATATTCTGGCTTCACTGGACCGGCCTACGGAGGGAGAGGTGCTTCTTGAGGGAAAAAGCATTGTCCGTCTTACAGAAAAGGAAATTTCCGCTTTCAGGAGAAAAAATCTGGGATTTGTATTTCAGGACTTTAATCTTCTGGATACTTTCAGTCTCAGAGATAATATTTATCTGCCTCTGGTACTGGCAGGAGAGGATTATCGGGAAATGGAACAAAAGATCCGGCCCATAGCGAAGGGTCTCCGAATTACAGAGATTCTGGATAAATATCCTTATGAGGTTTCAGGAGGGCAGAAACAGAGGGCGGCAGTAGCCAGGGCTTTGATTACCAGTCCAAGGCTTGTGCTTGCGGATGAGCCAACCGGGGCTTTGGATTCCCGGGCTGCTTCAGCTCTTCTGTCCATGTTTGAGGAGATCAATCAGGAAGGACAGACCATTCTTATGGTAACTCACAGCGCCCAGGCGGCAAGCCATGCTTCCAGAGTTCTGTTTATAAAAGACGGAGAAGTGTTTCATCAGATTTACCGGGGAACAAAGACAACCCAGGAAATGTATCAGATGATTTCAGATACACTGACGATTCTTATGACAGGCGGTGAGACCTATGCGTAAAGGAATGTTTCTGAGGCTTGCCCTTACAAATATCAAAAAGAACCGGGGTACCTTTGTACCGTATATTCTGTCCTCCATGGGCTGTATTACCGTTCTTTATATTATGCTGTTTATTGTCCATAATCCGGATACCCGAAACATCCGGGGCGGAAGTGATGTGGCTATGATTGTCAGCATGGGAGTTTTTGTACTGGGAATTTTTTCTGTGATTTTTCTTCTGTTCTGCAACAGCTTTCTTATGAAGCGGAGACAGAAGGAAATTGGTCTTTATAATGTGCTTGGTATGGAAAAACGTCATATCAGCCGAATGCTTCTGGTGGAAACACTGATCACAGGCGCAGTCAGTCTTACAGGGGGCATTGGGGCAGGAATCCTTGGAAGTAAGCTTGCCCTGCTGCTTCTTCTGAAGATGCTTCACCTTCCGGTACAGTTTGGATTTTATGTTACCTGGGAGGGCGTGAAGATCTGCGCGGCTTCCTATGGGATGATTCTTGCTGTGACTTTACTGCAGAATCTCAGCAGGGTTCATCTCAGCCGTCCGGTGGAGCTGCTTTCCGGAAAGAGCGTCGGGGAACGGGAGCCAAAAACCAAGCTTCTTATGGCAGTTCTGGGATTTGCATGTCTTGGGGGAGGATATTATCTGGCTGCAACCACAAAATCGGTAATGGACGCTCTGGTGATTTTTCTTCTGGCAGTGCTTCTTGTTATGGCGGGAACCTATCTGGTATTTACAGCGGGAAGTATTATGATCCTGAAGCTGATGCGCCGGAAAAAAAGCTTCTATTATAAAATACAGAATTTTACCAGCGTTTCCGGAATGCTGTACCGCATGAAGCAGAATGCTGTGGGACTGGCAAGCATCTGTATTTTAAGTACGGGAGTACTTTTGATGATATCTTCTGCCGTCAGTCTGAATATGGGAATTGAAGATGCGGTGAAGTCACAGTATCCTTATGATGTGAATGTTGGATTTTATGGAGACTCTTATGAAGAAGCAGAAGAAGCACAGAAGTTTATGAGAAGTGAGGTGGAAAAAAGCGGAATTCCGGTGAAAGCCGTGAAGTCTGAAATCAGCCTTTCTGCTGTGGGACTTTTTGACGGCCATCATTACACCTTTGATTATGGTGGGGAAAAGCTGAAAAATCTGAAAGAACAGGAAATTATGGAGCTGGTGGTGATCCCGGAGGAATATTATCAGAGCCCGGACGGGGAAAAGATATCTCTGGAAAATGGAACAGTACTTATCTGGGGAACAGACGAGGAAAGTATAGCCATTGAAGGACAGGAATTTTCTGTAGCAGGAAAATTAAAGAAAGAACCGGATATATCCGGGCTGACTGGCGTAGAATATGTAAGTTCCATTTATCTTGTAACAAATTCGGAGACATTTAAACAGATCAGTGAAATTCAGAGAATGGAAATGGAAAAAGGCGGCTCTATGTGGTGCCAGATGAAATCTTCTCTGGGAATTATGGTAGACGGAGAGGATGACCAGGCCATTGCCCTGAGAAATCTTCTTGACGGAAGTATTGAAAAATTCCGCAGTCAGGGATATTTTTCACAGGAGGGAGAGACTGTGTCAAACCGTGCAAGGGCAGTGGAAAAAGAAAATTTCTACGGGCTGAACGGAGGACTGCTTTTTGTGGGAATCCTTCTGGGAGGTGTGTTCCTGATGGGAACGGCCCTTATTATCTATTATAAACAGATTTCTGAAGGGTATGAGGATCGTGAAAGATTCCAGATCATGAGAAAGGTAGGAATGAGCCGCAGAGAGGTACGCTCTTCTATACGAAGACAGATCCTGATGGTATTCTTCCTTCCTCTGCTGGCTGCATGTGTTCATATTGGCATGGCCTTTCCGCTGATGAAGAAGCTTTTGTTGCTGGTGGGAATGAGCAATGACCGTCTGTTTCTTCTGTGTACGGCAGCTACTGTGCTGATGTTTGCAGCCATATACGGGCTGATCTATATGGTTACAGCCAGAGCTTATTATCATATCCTGGAAAAGGCGGAATAAGAAAGAGATGATTTTTTATTTACAATCATCCTGTTAAAACGTATAATGAGATACGGAATAAGGAGTGTGAATAAGAATCATGGAACATAAGATAAATAAACAACAGTTTATACGGGGACTCCATGACGGAGTCCCTATTGCATTGGGATATTTTGCCGTGTCCTTTACATTTGGAATGATGGCAGTGTCCGGAGGGATGTCGGTATGGCAGGCAACCTTGATTTCTCTGACAAACCTCACGTCAGCGGGACAGTTTGCAGGACTGGATATTATGATTGCCTGCGGTTCTCTGTGGGAGATGGCTCTGACACAGCTGATCATCAATCTGCGTTACAGCCTGATGTCATTTTCAGTTTCTCAGAAGCTGGAGAGAAACCTGGCTCCCTGGCATAGATATGCAGTGGCTTTTGGTATGACCGATGAGATTTTTGGCGTCAGCATCAGCCAGCCGGGACGACTGAATCCGTTTTATAATTATGGAGCAATGAGCGCAGCCATTCCGGGCTGGACGTTTGGAACCCTGGTGGGAGCCATGGCTGGAAACATCATGCCGGGATTTATGGCAAGTGCGTTAAGTGTGGCTATTTATGGAATGTTTCTGGCACTGATCATTCCTCCGGCAAAAAAACATAGGGCAGTATGTAAGGTGGTTATAGGAGCCATGGCAATGAGCAGCCTGTTTGCTTATATGCCGCTGCTGAACAGGGTTTCTTCAGGATTTGTGATCATTATCACTACGTTGGTGGTGGCAGGAGCTGCTGCATATTTCTGCCCTGTTGGAGACGGAGAGGAGGAGAAACCGTGAATCACAGTATTTATATGTATATTTTTGTAATGGCGGCAGTAACCTATCTGATCCGTATGCTACCCTTGGTCCTTTTTAAAAAAGAGATCACCAGTCCGTTTTTGAAATCCTTTTTGTATTATGTCCCCTATGCCTGTCTGGCAGCTATGACATTTCCGGCAATCCTGACGGCGCCGTCTTCGGGAATGATCGCCGGAGCAGCAGGACTTGCCGCAGCTCTTATCGCAGCATATTGGGAAAGAAGCCTTCTGACAGTAGCGCTTTTTGCCTGTGGAGCTGTGTTTGTGGTGGAACGTATTCTGGAATATATCATATAGTACGGAATTTTGACTCGTTGCTGTGAACGAAGTGAACAGTGACTTTGGCTGAAACCGTTTTAAAATCTTACAGTATTTACTATTGCAATGCTGTATTTAAGTGTGCTAGAATTAAAAGTAAGAGTGTTTATATCCATAAATACTCACTGACAGGCAGTCAGGCCTGTACGTCAGATGAAAGGAATTACTGGTTTGGATAAGATAAAAACAGATTTTGGGGAAATATTGGACGATGAAAATCAGGATGAGGTAGAGATAGACCTTCTGGAAATCCTGAAAGCGCTGAAAAAAAAGTTTCTGCTGATTCTGGCAGCCGGACTTCTGGCAGGCTGCATCAGCGGTGCATTTACACACTTTATGCTTACTCCATCTTATAAGTCTACGTCAAGCATGCTTGTACTTTCCAAAGAAACAACACTGACTTCTCTGGCGGATCTTCAGCTGGGAAGCAGCCTGACAAGCGATTATACGGTATTGCTTAACAGTACGCCGGTTCTGCAGCAGGTGATCGAGAATCTGGACCTCAAGGATATTTCGGATGAGGACCTGAGAAAAAAGATTACAGTAGAGAATCCGTCTGACAGCCGTATCCTGGAGATTACAGTGGAGGACGCGGATCCTGTTCTGGCCAAAAAGCTGGTAGATGAGATTGCAGATGTAGCTTCTGATTTTATTGGAGATAAGATGGAGGTTATTCCGCCTAAGATCATAGAAGAAGGAAAGATTCCTGTTGTCAGGTCTTCACCCAGCTTAAAGAAAAATATGCTTCTTGGTCTTATTTTTGGTATTTTTGTATGCTCAGCAGTGGTAGCAGTGTATGCAATAATGGATGATACTCTGAAAACAGAGGATGATGTAATCAGATATCTGGATATTTCTGTTCTTGCATCCGTACCGGACCGCAAAGATTATGTGAACTACAATAAGAGAAAAGGTACACGCCGTTAGCAGGAAGGGAGAAGCTATTAATGAGAAGTGTTGAAATAGAGGATATCAGGAAGCAGGATTATCTTTATGATGAAGCGATCAAGACCCTGCGTACCAATATCCAGATGACAGGAAAAAGAATAAAAACAATATTGATCACAAGTTGTTATCCCAATGAGGGCAAAAGCGATATTTCTATCAGCCTTGCGAAAGAACTGAGCAGCATTGGCAAGAAGGTTCTTCTGATTGATGCTGATATACGGAAGTCTGCGTATTTCAGCCATTTCCTTGTAAATCAGGAGGTGCGCGGTCTGTCTGAATTTCTCAGTGGTCAGATTACAGTGAAGGATCTGATTTACGCTACAAATTATCCGAATATGGATATTATTTTCGGAGGAACACCAACACCGGATCCGGCAGGACTTCTGGGAGACGAGGTGTTTGGCGCCTTTATGAAAGAGATCAGAGGCTATTATGATTATATTCTGTGTGATACGCCGCCGGTAGGAAGCATTATAGATGCTGTGCTTGTGGCGAGATATTGTGACGGGGCAGTTTTTGTGATTGAACAGGGGGCGATCAGCTACCGGTTTGCACAGAAAGCTGTGAACCGTATCCGCAAGACGGGATGCAGGGTACTGGGAAGTGTTCTGAACAAAACTGACCGGAGACAGGACAAATATTATAAGAAATACGGTCGTTATTATCAGAAGACAGAAGTTAAGAAAGAAGCTTAGGACTGCGCAGAGAAAGGCAGGATAAAAGTGAACTGGAATAATACAAAAAATAAGGCAAAAGCAAATCTGATCCTGGCAGTGTTCTGCAGTGTTCTTGTGCTGATCATGGCGGCTCTTGTAGTCGTGGATCACAGAAGTACAAAAAAAGAAACGGAAAAACTGACAGAGCTTGCAGAGGAACAGAAAAAAGGCATTGAAGATTACGAAAATGTGAAAAAACGTGCTGCAGAGCTGGAAAAACAATCGGCTGTTTCTGAAGAAGAGGAAGAGAATATCACGGAGTCTGATGAGTCCGGATCCGATGACAAAGAAAGTGAAGACAGCAGTTCTGAAAAGAAGAATGAGTAAAAATGAGTAGTTCATCAAGAAGAGAACAGAAAAAGAAAAAAAGAATCCTTGTAGTGTCATGTTTTGCGGCAGCGGCAGTACTGGCAGGCGCTTTTCTTCTCTGGAGCCAGCTTCCGAAGAAGACTCATATCACTGCCATAAGCAGTTCGGAGGGAGTTTCTCCATCTGCAGAAGAGGTAGAATATGAGGGCTCTCTGTACAAATATAACGACCATCTCAGCAATTTCCTTTTTCTTGGAATTGATACAAGAGATCCGGTTTCCAGCTACAGTACACAGTTTGATGCGGGACAGGCAGATGCTGTCTTTCTTGTATCCATGGACAGAGTGACAGAAGAACTGAAGGCGCTGGTTATACCCAGAGATACTATAGCAGAGATTGAAGTATTTAATCCCTCCGGCAAAAGCATGGGGCATACAAAAGATCATATTAACATACAGTATGCTTTTGGAGACGGAAAGGAAAACAGCTGTCAGCTTATGAAAACAGCAGTTTCCCGGCTTCTTGGAGGTATACCTATTGAGAAATACTGTGCAGTAAATATGGATGGTATTCCTCTTCTGGCGGAAGCAGTGGATGGGATTCCGGTAACAGTGCCTGACAATAGTCTGGCTGAAAAGGATCCGGCATTTACAGAAGGTGCACAGGTGACACTGACGGCAGAAAATACAGAAATGTTTGTACGGTACAGGGATATCTCCCAGTCGGGAAGCGCTATTGTCAGACAGGAACGCCAGAAGGTATTTATGAAGGCCTTTGCAGAAAAGGCGCAGCAGAAAGCGGCACAGGATGCCTCCTTTGTGGTGGACATTTATGAACAGCTTCAGCCATATATGGTGACAAATATGGGAAACGATCTGTTTGCCAAACTTCTGTCAGCATCTGCCGGTTCATCTATGGAGGCGCAGACAATTCCGGGAGAAGCTTCAGAGGGCGAGTCCTTTGACGAATATCATGTAAAGGAAGAGGAACTGACAGCTCTTCTTATGAACATGTTTTACGAAAAAATACAATAATATTACAATGAGATAGGTAGTACATTATGCACTATTATCTATAAAAGAAAAAGAAAAGGAGCGATTTATTATGAAGTTGAGAAAATGCCTTATGGTATGCGCACTTGCTGCTGTTATGACAGTAGGTTCTGTATCTGTTGCAAGCGCAGCAGGCAGCCGTACAATGGATGTTACTGTTCAGGCAGAGGGTATCTCTGTTGCAGCTAAGATCGAAGAATCTGAAGCATACAAACAGCTTAAAGAGAGTGCACCGGAAGTTGTAACCATTCTTGACAAGGTAAATGATGGAACAATGGAAATGAAGGACGTAACTGCAGAGCTTACAAAGATGGCAGAGGGGCTTACAGATGAGGCTGCAAAAGCTGCTCTTGAGGAAGTTATCACAAAGCTTGAGAACAAAGATTTTGTTACAGGTTTCGTTGATCTGACAGCAGATGCTACCGCAGAGAAAAATGAGAACGGCAAATATGAGGTTACCATCGACGTGCCAAGCATGACAGATGAAGCAACAGGCTATGATGTTCTTCATTACAGCGTTGAGCGTTCTGTATGGGAGCTGATCGAGCCGTCTGAGACAGATGCTGAGGCTAAGACAATCACAGCTGAGTTCGAGGATCTTTCCCCGGTTGCTGTTGTTGCAGATGCTGAATAATCTGCAGAATCTTAATATAGTTTATCAAAAGACTCTTCCTTAAATGTGGAAGAGTTTTTTTATGTGATATTTTCGCGCTTTATATTGTTAAAGCAAAAGAAAAATGTTATACTGTAAATGTCTTTTGGAAAATTCGATATGTGACAGTATCAGAATTTGCATGGCTAATATATCATATGGAAGGTAGAAAACATGTCAGATCAGTTAGAGATACTCAGAGAAAATCTGGAGCAGTGCGATGAAATTATTCTGGACGCGCTTCTTATGCGAAACAGAATTGTAGAAGATATCATGGTGCACAAGGAGGAAAAAAATATTCCGATCCTGCAACCGGAACAGGAAGCAAGACAGGAAGCCTGGTTAGAAAAAAAACTGGAGGGAAGAAGACATAAAAAAGAAGTGGAAGATGTATTTTTCCGGATCAGACAGAACAGCAAGCAGATACAGGCTCGGAAACTGTTTAATTATAATATTGTGCTGATCGGATTTATGGGCGCCGGAAAAAGTACAATTTCTGATTACCTGAGAACAGCTTTTGCAATGGAAGTGGTTGAAATGGATCAGATTATTGCAGAAAGACAGGGGATGAGTATTTCTGATATTTTTGAAACCTACGGAGAGGAATATTTTCGTGATCTGGAAACCAGCCTTCTGATCGAAATGCAGTCCAGAACAAATGTTGTGATATCCTGCGGCGGAGGCGTTCCCATGAGAGAACGTAATGTGGCTGAAATGAAGAAAAATGGAAAAGTTGTACTTCTCACAGCAAAACCGGAGACTATTTTGGAACGTGTAAGGGACAACCATGACAGACCTCTTCTCGAGGGAAACAAAAATGTGGAATTTATTTCCGGACTTATGGAAAAACGACGCCGGAAATACGAAGCGGCAGCAGATGTTATTATTGAGACAGATGAGAAAAACGAGCTGGAGATCTGCGAAGAACTGGTGCAGAAGATTTTAAACGATTAAAATTGTAAATATTGCATAAAATTTCAGATGAAATATTAGGAAAAATTCAGATATTTACAAAATTGAAAAACTGATATATCATTGATGTATCAAAAGAAACAAAGAATTACTGGAGTATAAGAAATGGCATCCCTAAGTGAACAGGCATACGGAAAACTAAAGGATATGGTGATAGAAGCTTCTCCGGGAACCTTCTTCAGTGTGAGAAAATGTGCGGAAGAGCTGAATCTTAGTTATACGCCTACCCGTGAAGCCCTGCTGAGGCTTCATTCGGAAGGACTGTTGAATCTGGTTCCCAAGGTGGGGTTTTTTACGGCACAGATGGATCTGAGAGACATTACGGATATCCATCAGAGCAGAGAATGTATAGAGCGGTATGTGCTCCCTATGGTTCTTCCCCATCTGAGACAGGAAGATAAGGATATCTTGTACAGACTCCTTGAGGAACAGGAAAGGGCTCTGGAAACAGGAGACAGTACTTTATCTTCAGAAAAGGATGTGGAATTTCACTGTTATCTTATAGACCTTCTGAACAATAAGAGGATCAGTGATTTTTACAGAAGCATTCGGAGCCAGTATCGGGCCGGAGCAAATAATCTGGTAAAGGAACATACCATGATTCCCCTTGAAGAGCATAAAAAAATCATGAGGCTTATAGAGGAAGGACGATATGAGGAAGCTGTCAGAGTGATGGAAGAGCATGGAAGAAATGCAATCCAGAGAATGAGAGAAGGTTTTGTCCGGATCGGTTATTGATCCGGATAAAAAAATAAGTAAACTGATACATCAGTGATACGTCAGAATAAAATGCTATATTTTTTTAAACAAACTGATATATCAGTGATATATAAGGAGGGCGAGATGAAACAATATCCAGAAAAAGTAACAATCTGTGAAGTGGTAACCAGAGACGGGTTTCAGACGGCGCCGGAAATCTACCCGGTGGAAGAGAAGGTCCGGATTATTGAGGAAGTGGTAGATGCAGGATGCAGATGCGTGGAGGTCGGAGCGTTTTCTACTTATGAGACCATGTATAAAATGAAAGATACAGATAAAGTATTCGGAAATCTGCATATGAAAGAAGGAGTGGAATACAGGGGGCTTGTATATCTTCCGGATGATGTGAGAAGAGCGGCAGAATGTGGATGCAGAAAAATCAAGCTGAATGTATCTGCAAGTATGGCGCACAATCAGGCAGGAGCAGGAAGATCCCCGCTGGAATCCATGAAGACATTTCACGAATCTGGACAGATAGCAGAAAAAAATGGAATGGGATTTGCAGGTTCTATTTCTCTTCCTTTTGCTTCTCAGTGGGAAGGGGTAATACCTTTTCAGCTGATTGTAGATATTGTCAAAAGCTTTGAGGCTGCAGGTGCAACGCAGATTTCTCTTTCTGATTCCGCCGGGCTTGGAACGCCAAAGCTTGTTTATGAAAGAATCATGGCGCTGAGAGATCTGTTTCCGAAAATGGACTGGATGCTCCATATGCATAACACCAGAGGAATGGGACTGGCAAATGTAGCCGCAGCTATGGAGGCAGGGATCGACAAGATCGATACCTCTCTGGCAGGCCTTGGAGGATGTCCTTACATTAAGGGTGCTACAGGAAATATATCTACAGAGGATACACTTTTTATGTTGGATTCCATGGGCATAGAAACAGGAATGGATTTTGAAAAGATCATGGAAGCTGGAAAAAAGGTGATTGCTCTGGTAAAAGGAGAAGGAACCGACAGTTATCAGCAGAGACTGAGAACTCTGTCAGAAAATTGAAATATTTAACAGGTTAGTAATGAGCATAAGCCATTATAATAAAAAATAATAAAAATGGAGGATTTTAATTATGGCAGAATGGAAATTTCCAAACGCAGGACAGATGGAGTCTGCGAACAAAATGTATTACCAGACAATGACGAAAAGAGATGTGGAGCAGCGTCTGGAAAAAGATGATGTAATCATTATTCCGGTAGGCTCTACAGAAAACCATGGAAATTCCGGTCCTATCGGTGAAGATACTTTTATTGTATCAAGAATTGCAGAAATGGTTGCGGAAAAAGTTGGTTGTACAGTTGCTGAGCCGGTATGGTATGGTTCTCACCCGTTCCATCATATTGGGCAGCCTTGTACGATTCCGCTTCCAGATGATGTCTTTTGTGCTTATTTAAGAGCTATCATTACAGGTTTCTGGAATACTGGCTTTCGTAAAATGATTTTTATCAGTATGCATGGACAGGAATATTCCCTTCCAGTAGCTATTCAGGAATGGGGTAAAAAATATCAGGTTCCGGCAATGATCTATTTTGTGGATCTTCCCAGAGTAATGGCACAGACTTTAATGGATAAAGAACATGGCGGACCATTTACAAGACCGTTTCAGCATGCCTGCGAGGCAGAGCAAAGTATTTCTCTTGCACTGTTTCCTGAGTACTGTGATATGGAGCATGCAGAGGATACAGATGTTCATGGAATCCTTCCGGCAGGTCATGTAGACCGCGGTGGAGATATTTATGGAAATCCTATCCCGGGACATTGTGTAGTAGGAAATGCAGGAATTGAGTGTGTGACAGCGCCTCAGGGCGTTCTTGGACATGCAACAGAAGCAGATCCTAAAAAAGCTACTGCATGTATTGAAAAAGTCTGCGATTATCTTGTAAAACTTCATCACGATATTCTGGAAGCATGTCCTCCAGGAGTCCTTCCGGATGCAAAATACATGAGTCAGAGAGATCCTGAAGAAATCGAAAAACTTCTTAAGGGACCGACAAAGGGCGGCAAACATATTTACACAATTGCATGGCCCTGCTAATAAGCGTGCAAAATATTATGTAGCAGCATAGTATTTTACATATGATACACAAATCCCATAAGTGATAAGAAAACTGCACATCGATATCGGCCGATGTGCAGGAAATCTTATCTTTTAGAATGTGGATGCGATTCCACAGTAAAGGAGGAGAAGATGACAGGTACAATGAAAGCCCTGGTTTACCAGGGACCGGGAAGTCTTACAGTTGAACAAAGAGAAATTCCTCAGCCTCAAAAAGGCGAGGTTCAGATAAAAATTAATACAGTTTCTATTTGTGGTTCTGACCTTGGCGCTTATCGCCATGCATCTGACCGTTTCCGTCCGCCGCTTGTGCTGGGACATGAATTTTCCGGTGATATTACAGCCCTTGGGGAGGGCGCGGAAATATATAAAATAGGTCAGAGAGTAACGGTAAATCCTATGGTACTTTGCCGTGACTGTTATTTCTGTAAAAAAGGAGAGGGAAACCTCTGCGGAAACAGAAAGAGTCTGGGAACTGCTATTGGCGGAGTACAGACAGATGGTGCCATGAGAGAATATGTTACGGTTCCAGAGTGGATGGTCCGTCCGATCGCAGATAATGTTTCTTATTCTGCAGCGGCTCTTCTGGAGCCATGTGGAGTGACATTGGCCTGTGCGAAAAAAGGGCATACTTCTGAAGAAGAAAGCGTAGTTGTTCTTGGAGCAGGCCCGATTGGTCTTCTGATCGTAAAATTTTTGAAGGCACTTGGAGTTCCGAAGGTTATTGTTTCTGATATTATCGATAAACGTTTGAAGAAGGCTTTAGAGTGTGGAGCAGATCATGTGGTAAACTCCAAAAAGGAAGATGTAGTAGAACAGGTGAAAGCTCTTACAGATGGATATGGTGCAGATCGTGTGATCAACGCTGCGGGAGAATTTCTGATCAATCAGTCTTTCCAGCTTGTGAAAAATGGGGGTACAAGCGTACTGGTTGCTCTAGCTCATAATAAAGTGGAAATTGATCCGATGGAAATTGTGGGAAGAGGGCTGAATTTTGTTGGAAGTTATATGTTTACAACAGAGATGGAAGAGGCTGCGCAGATGTTGGCAGAAGAAAAGCTTCAGGTTGAGGATCTTGTAACATCCACATTTCCTTTGGAAAACGGCAAGGAAGCCTTTGATATTTTGTGCCAGCCGGACAATGATGAGATCAAGGTACAGATAAAGCTGTAAAAATATAATGTATTGGGATAAAAGGGTTGAAGAGGAGGATTTCTTATGAAGGCATATTGTTATGTAGAACCATTTAAAATCGTAGAACAGGAGCGTCCGACACCGGAACCGGGACCGGGTCAGGTAAGGATAAAGGTAAAAGCAGTTTCCATCTGTGGATCCGATACAGGCGGATTTAAGGGAACCAGCGGAATGAGGGTAGCTCCTCTTGTTATGGGACATGAGTTTTCGGGAATTGTAGATAAATATGGAGAAGATGTGAAAAATCCTTCGGTACCTGTAGGAGGACGGGTAGTGGTTTACCCGAACATCCAGTGCGGCAAATGCTCTGACTGTGAGGCAGGACTTCCGAATCTGTGTGAAGAACGTTTTATTCCCGGGACAACTATGCCGGCAGGCGGCTATGACGGCGCTATGGCAGACTATGTAGTGGTTCCGGCTGATAAGCTGATTCCCATTTCTGATAAGATCAGCTTCGAGGAAGGCTCCATGTTTGAACCGACATCTGTTGCCCTTCGCGGTGTAAAAATGCTCAGTGAAGTGAAAGACAAGGTGGTCACTGTTTTTGGAGCAGGTCCTATTGGGCTTCTTGCCCTGGAATGCCTGAAATATCTGGGGGCAAGGGAAGTGATCAGCATCGACCTGAATCCGGAACGCCTTCAAAAAGCGCTGGAATGCGGAGCTTCTTATGTGATCAACACGAAAGAAGAGGATCCGGTAAAACGTGTTATGGAAATAACAGGAGGAAAAGGCGCTGACGCAGGCGCAGACTGTGTAGGAATCGCAGTCAGTCTGAATACCAGTATGAAAATGGTGAAGAACGGTGGAGAGATCGCCATGATCGGCATGGCCTCCGAGCATATGGACGGTTTTGAATATAAGTATGCAGTGGCTCATGAGATGAAGCTGAAAGGAAGCTATTGTTATGTAGATGAGCTTTATGAAATTCCGAAAATGATCGAGGAAGGAAAACTGGACCTGAAAAAGCTGATAACAACTGTGGCTCCTATGAATCAGGTGCAGGAAAAGTTTGAAGATCTTGTATCTGGACATTCCAAAGAGGTGAAAGTAATTCTGGTCAATGAATAGGAGGGATTCTCATGAAAATGAAAACAGGACATTTCGGTTTTCTGAATCAGGTGGATCAGATTGCGGAAGCCGGATACGATGATGTGGAGCTGCATATCTGGGAGATTATGTCTCTGGATGAGGAACAGTACAGAGCAGCCAGAAAAAAACTGAGAGATACCAGGATCGACAGCGAGGTTTTTGACAATCCTCTGCCGTTGGATAAGGTAGTGGCAGATCCCTCCTTTGATATGGAATATTATAAAGAATACCTCAGAAAAGCAGTTTATAGAACTGCAGAAATGGGCGCCAGGTATTTTGTTTTTGGAAATGGCAAAACAAGAACTCTCCCCGGGGATAACCGGGAAGAGGGACAGAAAAAAATGACGAAATGATGGTTTACCTCTGTGAAGAGGCTGCACAGGCAAACATCACCATTATGATGGAGCCGCTTCATGCATCCCTGTCCAATGTGGTATTAAGTGTGCCGGAAGCCTTTGCATATGCAAAGCGTCTGGGCTGCCAGAATCTGAAAACCCTTCTTGATTTCAGATGGTTTGTGGCAGGAGGACACTCCTATGAGGATATTGTGGAATACGCTGATTTTATCAAGCATGTTCATGTGGATAATCCAATATATCCTTTCCCGGAACGGCATGTTCCCATGCTGGATGACGGTTTTGACTATACGAAACTTTTTGATACCTTAAAATCTATTAGTTATAAAGGGATTATTTCCTTTGAGGCAAACACTTTCAGCGATTTTGATACAGATATACGCAAAGGACTTCAGTTGTTGGCTGCAAACGGGATTACGCCTTATAACGAAGGTAGATAGGAGGATGTATGAGGGATAAAAAATATTTTCCTACACTTACAGTCATTTATCTCAATTATCTGATTCATGGTATTGCACTCATTATTCTTGCTCAGAATATTACATACTTGAAAGAACAGATGGGAACTGACAATAGTGGTGTTATGTTTGTTGTATCAGGTCTTGGAATTGGCAAACTGGTAACTCAGTATGTGGCAGGAATTCTGTCTGATAAGTTTGGACGGCGTCCTTTCATGTTTCTGAGCATCCTTTCCTATATTATATTTTTTGCCGGAATCCTAATTTCTCCTAATATTTATGTTGGCTTTTTCTTTTCCTTTATATGCGGTTTCGGAAATACCTGCCTGGATTCCGGAGGAACTCCTGCGTTAATGGAGATCCTGAATAAGATGATGGGAACAGCCTCCATTCTGACAAAGCTGTTTATTGCAGCTGGCCAGTTTGTTCTCCCTCTGGTCATAGGAGTGGTGGTTGCCCGTCAGATGTATTATGGTACTTCTTTTCTTTTGTGTATCGGAGTGTTGATAGTTCTGGGGGTGTGTCTGATCCGGGTTCCATTTGTTTCGGTGAATGAGACAGAGTGTGAATACAGTGAGACAGAGAAGTATACTGATATATATAAACCAGAGGGAAACATGAAGATAGAGGGGATTGCGCTGATTATTATTGGCTATACATCTACAGCAACCTTCCATACCATCATTAACTGGATTACCATTTATGCCAGAGAGGTGGCAAAGCTTTCGGAAACAACAGCTCAGAGTTTGATGAGTTTTTACAGTACAGGAGCAGTTATTGCAGTAGCTGTAACAGCACTTCTTGTACAGAAGCTTGTAAAATCGGTAAGAATGCTGATTATTTATCCGGTTCTGGCAACAGCGGCAATGACCGTACTGATGGTCTGTCCTACAGAAATGGTATGCAGGACTATGGCTTTTGCCATTGGATGTTTTGCGGGAGGAGGCGTCCTTCAGCTTGCAGCGGCAGCGATTGTGGAGTTTTTTCCAGAGAAAAAAGGAACTGTTACCGGAATGGTATTTACTGCATCTGGTGTAGCAATGTTTTTAGGACCGATCATAACAGGATTTGTATCAAAAATTTCTGTCAGCTATGTGCTGGTTTATGATATCGCAGTTACATTGTTGGGGATTCTTCTGGCTATTGTTGTAAATATCAGATACAATCAGGTTTTTTCCAAAAGGACAGAAAGGTGACTTAAGATATGCAGAAAAAATATAAAAAAATGTTTGAACCTATAACGATCCGGAGGATGACTGTGAAAAACCGGATCTCCATGGCTCCTATGGGGACAAACTTTGGTGAACAGAATGGTGAGATGAGTTTTCTGCACCTTGATTACTATGAACAGAGAGCCATGGGAGGAGTGGGGCTGATTATTGTGGAGAATGCAAGTGTGGATTCTCCGCAGGGATCAAATGGAACAACCCAGCTCCGTATTGATAAGGATAATTATATCCCAAGACTTTATAAACTGTGTGAAAATGTTCATCGCCATGGCGCCTGCATTGCCATTCAGTTAAACCATGCAGGTGCTTCGGCTATAGAAAGCCGTATCGGTATGCAGCCGGTCTCCGCATCAGATATTCCCTCTAAAAAAGGGGGGAATATCCCAAGAGCACTGACCAGGGAAGAAATTCTTCATGTGGTAAAAAAATACGGTGAAGCAGCCAAAAGAGCTCAGATGGCAGGCTTTGATGCAGTAGAAATACATGCTGGACATAGTTATCTTTTGTGTCAGTTTCTCTCCCCTACCATGAATAAGAGAACAGATGAATTTGGTGGAAGTCCGGAAAATAGAGCCAGAATTGTCCGTATGGTCCTGGAAGAGGTAAGAGCAAAGGTAGGACCTTTTTTCCCGATACTTGTAAGGATCAGTGCAGATGAGATGGTAGAGGGTGGAAACACTCTGGAGGATATGTTGGAGCTTTTGTCCTATTTTCAGGAAGAGGCAGACGTAATCGATGTATCTGCCGGATTGAACGGATCACTGCAGTATCAGATTGATAGCTGTCAACTTCCGGATGGATGGCGCTCCTATATGTCTGCTGAAATCAGAAGACGTTATCAGAAACCCACCATTACGACTGGAAATATCAGGGATCCGAAAGTTGCAGAAGAAATCCTGGAAAAAGGAGAAGCAGACTTTATCGGTATGGGAAGGGGCCTGATCGCAGATCCGAACTGGGTGAACAAGGTGCAGTACGGGCAGGAAGAAACAATTCGTAAATGCATTTCATGTAATATCGGTTGTGCCGGGCATAGAATTCAGCTGAACCGTCCGATTCGCTGTACTGTGAATCCTTCTGTAAATCAGTGGGAGGATTATAAAAAAGAAAAAGTGCAGAAGCCTTGTAACGTGGTTGTGATTGGCGGGGGTACAGCAGGATTGGAGGCTGCATGTACTGCTGCAGAGGTTGGATGCCAGACTTTCCTTATTGAGAAGGAAGATCATTTCGGGGGACTTGCGGAAAAAATAGCAGAAATTCCGGATAAGTATCGTATTCAGTATTTTGTAGATTATCTTCTTCAGAGAGCAAGAAAGCTTCAGAATCTGTATATGTTCAGCAATATGACGGCAAACCCACAGTTTGTAGAGTCTCTGAAACCGGATATCATTGTCAATGCAACCGGCTCTACTCCGCTTCTTCCTCCGATAGAGGGGCTTCATGACTTCATTGACAAAGAAAACGGAAACGTATATTCCATTTTAAAAATGATAGAGTATCGAAATAAGTTTCCAAAAGATATGAAGCAGCAGAAGGTAATCGTCGTAGGTGGCGGTGCTGTGGGTCTGGATGTGGTGGAATTTTTTGCAGAAAGGAACGCAGATATCACAGTGGTAGAGATGATGCCTCAGATTGGAAGAGATTTGGATCCGGTAAGCAAGCTGCGTATGGAGGAAATTTTTGAAAAATATCATGTAACGCTCAGACCGGATACGGCGCTTACAAAGGTAGAAAAGAATGCTTTTGTAGTAAGAAATCCAGATGGAAGCAGTGAGCAGCTGGACTTCCGTTATGGCTTCGTATGTCTGGGTATGAAATCAGCAAGTCCGGTTCTTACAGAGCTGAATGAAAGATTTTCAGCGGAAAAAGTTGAAATCGTTAATATTGGTGACAGCATAAGGGCGCGGAGGATTATTGACGGTGTCAGTGAAGGAAGAAATATTCTGAATGTACTGAAAAAGAGAGGCTATTTGGCATAAGGAGAAAAACAGTGAAAAAAGTATTGTCTATCCGGGAAATGAAACTGGGAAAAGGAAAACCTAAAATATGTATTCCTCTTACCGGAAAAAATGATCTGGAACTAAGAGAAGAGATTGCAATTGTAAAAAATTCCTGCTGTGATGTTGTGGAATGGAGAGTGGATTATTTTGAAGAAATCCATAAACCGGAACGGGTGAAGGAGATGCTCCATGAGCTGAGGATCCTTGTGGGAAATCTTCCTATTTTGTTTACCTGCCGTACGAAAGAAGAAGGCGGAGAGGTTTCCATTGTTAGCGAGGAGTATGTGGAGCTTTACCGTCAGGTGATTGAGACAGGAGAGGCAGACCTTGTAGATGTAGAGCTGTTTAAAGGAGACGATGTCTGCAAAATGGTCATTGAGACTGCATATGAACATCAGGTGTATGTGGTTATGTCCAGTCATGATTTTTATAAGACGCCAGATACGCAGACGTTAGTAGAACGTTTCCGAAAAATGCAGATGTTAGGAGCTGATGTTCCAAAGATCGCAACCATGCCGCAGTCAGCCATGGATGTACTGAAGCTTCTGGAGGCAACCTGTGAGTTTTCGGAAAAATATGCGGAGGGGCCGGTAATCTCCATGTCCATGGGATGGCTGGGCGGCATCAGCCGAATCTCCGGAGAAATCTTCGGATCTGCATTGACTTTTGGTGCAGCAAAGCATATTTCTGCACCGGGACAGATGGCAGTTTCTGATGTGAACTATGTGCTGAAGCTTCTGCATAACGGCAAGCAAAAATAAAAAGGGAGGAGTTGGATTATGACAGGAATTGCAGATTGTCCGGTAAACCAGCTCCTTCTAGCTGTCTGTGAATTTGTTCAGAGTCGGGTATGTTCCTTGTGATAACAAAGATATTATGATACCTCTGTTTTTAATATGTTAATTATATAATGTATTGTCAGAACTAATTTGTAATATAGAGCAGCTCTATATAAATATTTATGAATTTTCAGTTGTAAAACACATTAAACTTCGATAAAATAAAAATATAATCTTTAATGTTGTAAAGTATGAAGTTTTAAAATAGATACTACAGGAGGAAAATATTATGGAACAGAGAATCAAGGGAACAACAGGACTTATGATGCTGATCGGCAGTCCGGTAGGACACTCCGGCTCACCGGCCATGTATAATTTCAGCTTTCAGCATAATAATCAGGATTATGCATATATGGCTTTTGACATAAAAGAAGATCAGGTGGCAGCAGCGCTGGATGCCATGCGTCTTTTTAAGATGAGAGGGTGCAATGTGACTATGCCGTGCAAAAACGAGGCGGCAAAGCTTGTAGATGAGCTTTCTCCGGCAGCAAGGATCATTGGTGCAGTAAACACTGTTGTAAATGAAAACGGGAAGCTTGTAGGCCATATTACAGACGGAACCGGATTTGTGCAGAATTTAAGAGAGCATGGAGTGGAAGTGAAGGATAAGAAAATGGTAGTTCTCGGCGCAGGCGGAGCAGCTACCGCTATCCAGGTGCAGTGTGCTCTTGATGGAGCTGCTTCTATTTCTATTTTTAATCCGGATGATCCGTTCCTGGAACGGGCAAAAAATACTGCAGAGAAATTAAAAAAAGAAGCGCCGGACTGTCAGGTTCAGGTATTCTGTCTTGATGATCAGGAGAAATTGAAAGAAGAGGTTGAAAAGGCAGATATTCTGGTAAATGGAACTCTTGCAGGAATGAAGCCCCATGAGGATACAACTCTGATCACAGATAAAACCATGTTCCGTCCGGAGCTTGTAGTGGCGGATGTAGTCTATAATCCGGAAGAGACCAGACTTCTCCGGGAGGCAAAGGAAGCCGGCTGCAAGACTGTAGGCGGTAAGGGAATGCTTCTCTGGCAGGGGGCAGCAGCATATAAGCTGTATACGGGAATGGATATGCCAGTGGAAGAGTACCGGAAATTTCAGGAACAAAACGAAGAAAAATAAAGTGGAAAATATTGTTCAGATAAAAATGCTCCGCAAAGATGCGGCCAGATGCATATAGAATGCAGCTGCCTGCGGCAGTCTGCATCTGGCGCGCAAAGCGGAGCAGGTTCTTCAAGGAATGAGGGTAACTGTTCACAGTAACGGCTAAGGAAGTTTAAAACGGACGTATCCGCTTTTTTGTTGGAAAAATTCTGTTATTTTTCAAGGAAGGAAAGGTCAATCTCCCCTTCAAAGACAGTGGTTGCCGGACCGGTCATGTAAACCAGATTTTCCTGACGGTTCCACAGGATTTCCAGATCACCGCCCAGAAGTTTTACTGTGATCGGTACATCCTCATCAACAAGACCATTTAATGTGGAGGCTACGGCAACAGCACAGGCGCCCGTTCCACAGGCCAGCGTTTCGCCGGAACCTCTTTCCCATACACGCATCTGAAGAGTATGACGGTCGATGACCTTTACAAATTCTGTATTGATCCGGTCTGGAAAATCAATGTGATTTTCAAACAGAGGGCCAATTTTGGCAATATCCAGATTTTCCACATCATCCATATAGACAATTGCATGAGGATTGCCCATGGAAACTGCAGTGATGTGGTAAACGCTGCCGTCTACTTCAAGAGGTTCATTGATGACCTGCTCTTTTTCAGATACAACAGGAATGGTTTTTGCATTCAGAACAGGAGAACCCATATTCACTTTTACGGTGGAAACCTTGCCGTTTTTTACGGTGAGCTCCAGATATTTAATACCGCTTTTGGTGGCGACGCTGATATTTTTTTTATTTACGATACCTCTATCATAGGCAAATTTAGCCACACAGCGGATTCCGTTTCCACACATGGCTCCCTGTGAACCGTCCATGTTGTACATATCCATTTCACAGTCAGCCACGTCAGAAGGTTTCACCAGGATCAGCCCGTCAGAGCCGATGCCAAAATGTCTGTCACTGACAAATTTTGCAATTTCCCCAGGATTGCTTACTGTTTCCTGGAAACAGTCTACATAGACATAATCGTTTCCGATTCCCTGCATTTTAGTAAATTTCATAAATCTCCTCCTCATATTATTTATACGTTGCAGAACCGACAGAAAAGAATAACGGATCTGTTCCCCTTTTTAACGTTATCCAGTATATAGAAAAAATGTTATGGTTCTGTGAAATCAGAATGAAAAAAACGGAAATTTTATAATAGTTTCTGAAATTCCGGGAAGGGGGTAAGACTTCTCTTCAGAATACCGGTTATCTGAGCAATCAGGATTCCGTAATTGGTAATGGGCACATTCTGATCCTGACAGCAGGCAATCCGATATTTCATTTCCCTTTCGTTGAGCATGCAGCCGCCGCAGTGGACTACCAGTTTATAGTCAGAAACATCATCTGGAAATTCTGTTCCTGAAGTAAAGACAAACTTCGGTTCTGCTCCTGTGAAATTCCGGATCATTCCAGGGATCTTAACGGTTCCGATATCATCACATTGCCGGTGATGGGTGCAGCCTTCTGCAATCAGGATTTTATCTCGGTCCTGAATACCTTTAAGAGCGGCAGCCCCTTTTACTGAAGTACCAAGGTCTCCTTTATATCTGGCAAACAGGATGGAAAAGGAGGTAAGGGCAATATCCTCAGGTGTATCTCTGGAAACCCGGGCAAATGCCTGACTGTCTGTAACGACAAGTCCGGGTTTGATTCCCTGTGTCTGGAAGTGCTCCAGGGCAGTTTTAAGTTCCGTATCTCTTATCACGAGAGAAAGTGCACCCTGTTCCAGAACAGCGCGGATAGTCTGCTGCTGAGGCAGGATCAGACGGCCTTTGGGAGCAGCTTTGTCAATGGGAACCACAAGGAGAACCAGATCCATGGGAGAGATAAGATCTCCGATCAGTGGATATTTATGCGTTTCTTCGGGTTTTAGGGCGGCGATACGTTCCTTTAATTCATGGATCCCGGTTCCGGCAGCTGCACTGACAAAGAGTTCATTGCCGGCAGATGTATGGGTATGAATTGGAGAGGACATATCGGAAGCTTCTTTGGGAAGAAGATCTATCTTATTATATACCAGGAGCCAGGGGATATTTTTTTTCTGAAAACGGCGGATCAGAGTTTTCTCATGCTCTGAAATGCCAATCGTACTGTCAACTACAAGCACGGCAATATCAGTTTTGTTGAGAACCTGATAACTTTTTTTGACACGAAGGGCTCCCAGCTCCCCTTCATCGTCGATTCCAGGAGTATCAATGACCATTACGGGACCAAGGGGAAGCAGCTCCATGGTTTTGTATACCGGATCCGTAGTGGTTCCTTTTATATTAGAAACAATGGCAAGATCCTGTCCGGTCACTGCATTGATGACGCTGGATTTACCTGCATTTCGTTTGCCGAAAAAACTGATATGTATTCGCTCGGAAGCGGGAGTCTGGTTCATTCCCATAAATTTATCCTCCTTTGATCTAAAAGATTAATTTTTGCATATAATTATCGTTTTTTGTGCATATGAAAGTATTTTTATTATAGAAAATAATTTTTTATTATGCAAGTAAACTATTGCATTTTCCAAAAAACATGGTAAAATTAGAATCATGATTTTGAAGATTTTATGCAACAAAAATGTATAAATATACCAAGAACGGTATAATATTCAAGGAGGAAAAGAGAATGAAAAACATGAAAAAATTTGCAGCGCTTGCTCTCTGTGCAGCCATGACAACAGCTATGCTTGGAGGAGTAACCGTATTTGCCAATGACAGCGGGATTGAAGGAGTAGATGATCTCCCGGGCAAAAAGATCGGCGTTCAGCTGGGAACTACCGGCGATATTTATGCGTCTGATTATGAGGGAGATGAAGAAGGAACTTCCATCGAGCGTTTCAACAAGGCAAACGATACCGTTATGGCTCTGAAACAGGGCAAGATCGACTGCATTATTATCGACAGCCTTCCGGCAGAGAAATTTGTAGAGAATAACGACGACCTGGAGATCCTGGAAGAGGATTTTGCCACAGAGGAATATGCCATTGCCGTAAAGAAAGGCAACGACGAGCTGACAGAAGCCATCAACGGCGCTCTTAAAGAACTGAAAGAGGACGGAACTCTGGATCAGATCAATGAAAATTATATCGGTGATGATGATGTAAAGGGAACCTGCCCGTACGAGTCTCCGAAAGATGCAGACCGTTCTAATGGAACACTTACCATGGCTACAAACGCAACCTTCCCTCCATATGAGTATTATGAGGGCGACAAGATTGTGGGTATCGATGTGGATATGGCACAGGCTGTCTGCGACAAACTTGGCTATGAGCTGAAGGTTGAGGATATGGAGTTCAATGCGATCATGAACGCAGTTGATTCCGGTAAGGCTGATATCGGTGTGGCTGGTATGACAGTGACAGAAGACCGTAAGAAGAGCGCGAACTTTACAGACACTTATACAACTGCAAAACAGGTGATTATCGTTCGTAAATAATTAACGAAGCTTTACAGCTGCCATAAGGCAGAAAAAGGAAATAATTCCGGGTACCCGGCATCGAAGAGATCGGTATGGGAACCCGGAATTTATTATGAGTTGCTGAAAATGTGTGAAAAAAGAGAAAAAGGTGAATGTTTTGGCAGATTTTATTGAAAAATTTCAATTGAATTTTATAGATGAAAAACGCTATGAGTTTATTTTCAGTGGTTTGAAGACCACTTTGATCATTACAGCCTTTGCGGTTCTGATCGGTATTATTCTGGGCTTTGTCATTGCTATGATCCGTGCAACCCATGACAGAACAGGTAAAATGAAGATCCTGAATGCTATCTGTAAGGTGTATCTGACGGTAATCAGAGGAACACCGGCAATGGTACAGCTTCTGATTATGTATTATGTTGTATTTGCTGTCCATGATCCCGGTAAGCTGATCACGGCAATCGTGGCTTTTGGTCTGAACTCTGCAGCCTATGTGGCAGAGATTGTCCGTTCCGGTATTATGTCCATCGATCAGGGACAGTTTGAGGCGGGAAGAAGCCTGGGTCTGAATTATCGTCAGACCATGCTTCTGATTATTCTTCCTCAGGCCCTGAAGAATGTGCTTCCGGCGCTGGCAAATGAGTTTATTGTACTGATGAAAGAAACCTCCATCAGTGGTTATATAGGTCTTACGGATCTGACCCGCGGCGGCGATATCATCCGCAGTCAGACTTACGAAGCACTTCTGCCTCTGCTGGCAGTTGCAGCGATTTATCTGGTGCTTGTTATGTTCCTGTCATATCTGGTAGGAAAGCTGGAAAGGAGGCTGAGAAACAGTGAACGCTAAAGGCGAGGTATTGCTTGATGTAAAAGAACTGAAAAAATCTTTTGACGGAATGCAGGTTCTTAACGGAATTTCCACTCAGATCTGCAAAGGCGAGGTGGTTGCCATTATCGGACCTTCCGGCTGTGGAAAATCCACATTTCTCCGTTCCCTGAACCTTCTGGAAAAACCTACCGGAGGACAGATTCTTTTTGAGGGAACTGATATTACTGATAAATCTGTGGATGTAGATAAAATGCGCCAGAAGATCGGAATGGTATTCCAGCAGTTTAATCTGTTTCCACATCTGACTATTAAGAAAAATATTATGCTGGCTCCGGAGAAACTGGGGCTGATGACAAAGGAGGAGGCTTCCAGACGCGCAGACGAGCTTCTGGAGCGAGTTGGTCTTCCGGATAAGGCGGACGCTTACCCAAGCCAGCTGTCCGGCGGTCAGAAGCAGAGGATCGCCATTGCCAGAGCCCTTGCCATGAATCCGGATGTGATGCTTTTTGATGAACCTACGTCCGCTCTTGACCCGGAAATGGTAGGGGAGGTTCTGGAGATCATGAAGGAGCTTGCTCAGACCGGGATGACTATGGTGGTGGTAACACATGAGATGGGATTTGCCAGAGAGGTGGCCACCAGAGTTATGTTCATTGATGAAGGAAAAATCCAGGAGGAGAATACTCCGCAGGAATTTTTTGCCAACCCGAAAAACCCGAGGCTGAAAGAGTTCTTATCTAAGGTTTTATAAATACGTTGTCAATCAAAAAAAGATCGCTGCAGCAGAAACGGAAATCATTCACGGATCAGCTGCAGCGGTCTTGATTTTTATAAAAGATATGAAAAATCCATCAGTGCCCGGAAAGGGCTTCTGTGTTGTTTTTCTCCGGGGGAATCCGGTCGGCGTAGGCCTTTTTCAGTTCCTTGTAGCAGTATTTGATGATTTCCTTACGGGTAATGATGCCGATAAAAAATCCCTGATCGTCTACTACCGGAACGTAATTCTGGTTAATAGCCCGATCCAGAAGATCCTCCATGTCGGCATCCGCATGCACCGGCTTGTAGGTGGCCCGTCTGGGAATCGCCATAATGGAAATATCTTCCATTTCCTTTACATCCATGGTATTCAGTCGCTTCAGTCCCCAGAGGAGATCGCCCTCGGAAATGGTGCCTGTGTAACGGCCGTCCACGCTGAGAAGCGGAATACAGGAAAACTTCCTGTGCTCCATTTTTTCTATGGTCTGCCGCAGTGTATCATCCTCAAATATATAAGCTACTTCACTTTTGGGTGTCAGAAAAAATAAAATATTCACTTTATGTACCTCTGTCTTTCCTGTCAGTGGGGAAAGCGGTTCAGAGAGAACCTGCCTTCCTGTACCTGTGTTGCTTTACTATTGATATGATAGTATGAAGGTACATGACTGTCAATAAGTGAATTATTAAAATTTGGTGAAAAATACAGTAAAAAACCACCTGTGCAGGGTGGTTTTTGGTTACTGTTCACAGGAACAGATATAAATTAATTTACAGAAGACTGATCCCATTTGCCTCTGCTTCAGCCAGAACTTCCCTGGGCCAGAGAGATGCATGGACTTCTCCGATATGTGCCTTGCGAAGGAAAAACATACAGATACGGGACTGACCGATACCGCCGCCGATTGTATAAGGAAGTTCTTTGTTCAGGATAGCTTTCTGGAATTCCAGTTCTCTGCGGTCATCGCAGCCGGCTTCTGTCAATTGGGCATCCAGAGCTTCTTCGTCAACGCGGATACCCATGGAAGAAAGCTCCAGAGCAATGTCCAGTACCGGATAGTAAACAAGGATATCTCCGTTCAGCTCCCAGTCGTCATAGTCCGGGGCACGTCCGTCATGGCGTTCTCCGTTATTCAGAGTTTTACCTACCTGCATAAGGAAAACCGCGCCTTTTTCCTTGACGATCTTATATTCTCTTTCCTTCGGCGTGCAGTCCGGGTACATGTCTACAAGTTCCTGAGTAGAAACAAAAGCGATTTCTTTCGGAAGGATCTCTTCTATGTAGTCGTACTGAACTGCCATGTATTTTTCTGTTTTGCGGAGGACACTGTAAATGGAGCGGACCGTATTGATCAGTGTTTCCATGGTACGTTCTTCTTTGGAGATGATTTTTTCCCAGTCCCACTGATCCACATAAACAGAATGAATATTGTCAATATCTTCATCTCTGCGGATGGCGATCATATCGGTATAGAGTCCCTCTCCATGAGAAAAACCATATTTTTTAAGAGCGTAGCGTTTCCATTTGGCAAGAGAGTGGACGATCTCGGCATTTTCGTCCATACCTTTGATATCGAAGCTTACTGGACGCTCCACACCGTTCAGGTTGTCGTTAAGTCCGGAAGACGGGGATACAAATACAGGAGCGGACACGCGGAGAAGATTCAGCTTCTGGGCAAGTGTCTGCTGAAAAAAGTCTTTGACAGTCTTGATCGCTACCTGGGTATCATGGAGATTCAGATCTGACTGATACCCGGTGGGAATTTTAAATTGTTCCATAATAATCCTCCTCAATGTTTTCAATAAGCCATATTATATCAGGAAAAACTTTCTAATGCAATTTTTAACTTGCGGGATTTTATCAGATTCGATACAATAAAATCAGAAAATCACATAAGGGAGGGTGGAGAGTATGAGATGTCCGCTGTGTGATGGTACTGTTTCAGGAGGAAGATGTCGGGATTGTGGAATGCCTTACAGAAACGACGATCTTTTGTATCATCTTAACGAAGATCGGAGAGAACATGAGAAGCATGCTTCGGAAAAGGTAAAAGAAGAGCTGAGGAAAAGGATGGTACCGCTGGGAGATGCTGTGCAGAAGCAGAATATTTCTGGAAAGAAAAACACAGGAGCCCAGAAGAATGCCGGAAAGATCAGTCACGATGAAATTCGTCGGAAACAACAGCAGATCCGTCAGGAAGCAGTCCAGAGAATGACTGCAGGAAGAAATATATCCGAACCGTCTGTTGGAGAAGGGAAAAATAAAAAAGCATCTGCAAAAGCATTAAAAAATAAAAAAAAGAAATCTTCATGGGAACAGGAGTCTTCTGGAAAAAAGAAAAATCCTCTTACCCGCTGGATATTCTGGATCATTGCCGTATTAATGATCATAGCGCCTTCGATAGAGGATGTGCTCAATGGATGGAAGGGGGAAGAAACCTATTATGCGGAAGATCTGCCTGACAGCGATTATTCATATGCAGATCTGGAGACAAAAGAATCAGATTCTCCGTTTCTTTCTTCCTGGTCGGATTCTGACGGAAATGTAGAATATGGATTTGGAGCGGGAGCCGGAAAGATTCATGGAGGAACAGATATCATAGAAGGTGATTATCGAGTCTATACAAATGAAGAGGAAATTATTCTGGTTTGCGAACAAAAAACAGATATAGAGGAGATCACTCTTAAAGAAGGGGACAGTATTGAACTGAAAGTGGAACAGGGAGATGTATTTTATCTGAAAAATACAAGGAATTCTTATGACAGTGTGTATTTTCAGAGTTTAGGAAGGTGAAAAAGAGCGGGGGATAAAAAAGTAAAAATTCCCCCTTTCTTTTTACAGGATATTGTGTTATACTCAGTTTTGCAACACCAGATATGGGGAGAATATCGTAGGGATGCACATAGAAGGAGCGTGCATTTTTTTACGAGATGAAATAGGAGAAAAATGGTATGATTTATGTGATCAAAAAAGATGGGACAAAGGAAGAATTCAATCCGCAGAAGATCGTGGCAGCTGTAAATAAATCTGCCGCAAGGATCCTGTACACATTTTCTCAGGAAGAGAAGGATTTTATCTGCCGCTTTGCGCAGGAGCATGCAGATTCTCTTGGGAAAAATGAAATCCAGATCCAGGAGATGCATAATATCGTGGAAGGCGCTCTGGAGAGAGTGAACCCGGCGGTGGCCAAAAGCTATCGTGATTACCGTAACTATAAGCTGGATTTTATCCATATGATGGATGATGTGTATACAAAGAGCCAGGCTATCCGGTATATCGGTGACAAGAGCAACGCAAATACAGACAGCGCTCTTGTAGCAACAAAGAGAAGTCTGATCTTTAACGAACTGAATAAGGAACTTTATCGTAAATTTTTCATGAACCGCAACGAACTTCAGGCATGTAAGGATGGTTATATCTATATCCATGACCAGTCCGCCCGTCTGGATACCATGAACTGCTGTCTCTTTGATGTGGCGTCTGTACTCAGAGGCGGATTTGAGATGGGAAATGTGTGGTATAACGAGCCCAAGACTCTGGATACAGCTTTTGACGTTATGGGCGATATCGTCCTCAGTACGGCTGCTCAGCAGTACGGCGGATTTACTGTACCGGAGGTGGATAAGATCCTGGCTCCTTATGCACAGAAAAGCTATGACAAATATGTTCAGGAATTTTTGAAATACTCTGATCAGAGCTGGACCGGAAGAGAAGAGAAAGCGATCGAATATGCGCTGGATAAGGTACGCAGAGATTTTGACCAGGGATGGCAGGGAATTGAATACAAGCTGAATACCGTAGGTTCTTCCAGAGGAGATTATCCTTTTGTTACTGTGACTCTGGGTCTTGGAACCGGACGTTTTGAAAAGATGTGCAATATGTCTCTTTTGGAAGTACACAAAGGGGGACAGGGCAAGGAAGGTCATAAAAAACCAGTTCTTTTCCCAAAAATCGTATTCCTTTACGACGAAAATATACACGGGCCGGGACAGTGCTGTGAGGATGTATTTGAAGCAGGGGTGGATTGTTCTGCCAAGACTATGTATCCGGACTGGCTGTCTATGTCAGGAAAAGGTTATATTGCCAGCATGTATAAACAGTATGGCAAGGTAATCAGCCCTATGGGATGCCGTGCGTTCTTAAGTCCCTGGTATGAAAGAGGCGGCATGTATCCGGCAGATGAGAAGGACAGCCCGGTATTTGTAGGACGTTTTAATGTAGGTGCAGTAAGCCTTCACCTTCCGATGATCCTTGCAAAAGCAAGGGCAGAGAGCAGAGATTTTTATGAAGTGCTTGATTTTTACCTGGAAATGATCCGCAACCTTCATATCCGTACTTATGAGTATCTGGGGCAGATGAGAGCGTCTACCAACCCGCTGGCATACTGTGAAGGCGGATTTTATGGGGGACATCTGAAACCACATGAAAAGATCGGCAAGATTCTGAAGCCGATGACAGCATCTTTTGGAATCACTGCTCTGAATGAGCTCCAGGAGCTTTACAACGGCAAATCCATCCGTGAAGACGGCCAGTTTGCTCTTGAGGTACTGAAATATATCAATAACAAGGTAAATCAGTTTAAAGAGGAGGATGGAAATCTTTATGCTATTTACGGGACACCGGCAGAAAGTCTCTGTGGACTTCAGGTAGAACAGTTCCGTAAGATGTACGGTATTATCGAAGGTGTTTCAGACCGTCCTTATGTAAGCAACAGCTTCCACTGTCATGTAACAGAAGATGTGACTCCTATTGAGAAACAGGATCTGGAAGGCCGTTTCTGGGAACTTTGCAATGGCGGCAAGATCCAGTATGTACGTTATCCCATCGGATACAATAAAGAGGCCATCCGTACTTTGATCCGCAGAGCAATGGATCTGGGATATTACGAGGGTGTGAACCTTTCTCTGGCTTACTGTGATGACTGTGGTCATGAGGAACTGGAGATGGATGTATGTCCGGTATGCGGATCTACAAATCTGACAAAGATCGATCGTATGAACGGATATCTTTCCTACAGTCGTGTCCATGGAGATACACGTCTCAATGAAGCAAAAATGGCAGAGATCGCAGAAAGAAAATCTATGTAAATATGAAAATCCCGGCAGGCTGGACACAGCTGCCGGGATTTTAGCATTTTTCTTTTTTTAAATTAAGGAAGCTGACAACAGTAGGCAATACCCAGAGGTGTTACAAGGAGGGGGTGAATCGGCTGATAAACGGGCAGATTCAGACGCTTCTCAAATACAGAAGTGAATTCCCGGAACATGGAAGAACCTCCTACCACATAAACGGCAGGAACCTCATAGCCTTTCAGAAATTTTTCTGTGATCAGAGCCATTTTTTCTACGGTGGCCTTGATCACTGGGAAAATTTCTTCCTGTTTATCTGGCTGAGTTTTAAGAATTTCTGCTTCTTCATAAGGAATGCGGTAATGACCTGCCACTGTCATGGTCATGTGTGTACCGCCGGTAGCCTCATCATCTGTATAAATGACTTTGCCGTCTTTCAGAATACTGATTCCGGTGGTACCGCCGCCTACATCGACAACCGCCCCGTCGGTGATCTTTAATACGGCGGAGGCAGCTGTAGGTTCATCCACAATATTGGTTACCTCAAATCCGGCACCTTCCAGAACATAGCCAATACTCTTGACACTGCCCTGGTTCACTCCGGGAGGGATGGCCGCTGCAGCGTAGGAAAGCTCAGTTCCCAGTCTTTCCTCCAGAGTTGCCTTCAGCTTGGAAACAAGCTGTACGGATTCATAATAATTGACGATCACTCCATCCTGAATTGCATGGGATGGAGCGGAGATTCCGGCAATGGGACGGTTGGATGTGTCCACTACTGCCAGGACTGTATTGGCGGTTCCAAGATCCACGCCTGCTTTTAGTCTTCCTTTGAATTTTTTGCATTCACCTGTACGGACAAGTTCTGCAAAATTTGACAATGTTCTGCTTTTCAGATCCATTTTGTTACTCCGTTTTGCTGCTGCCTGTTGTGTCTGCAGCAGCTGTTTTTATTTGATGATCGTTCCGGTCTTTTCCTTATATCCGGCCTCAGCATGGGCAATATCTGTGATAATGGCACGTCTGCCGGCTTTTTTCTCAATAAAGGAAAGTCCTGCTTCTATTTTAGGAAGCATGGAACCCTTTTTAAACTGATTTGCTTCAATATATTTATGGGCATCTTCTGCTGAGATGATACCGAGAAGCTCTTCTTTTTCAGTACCCATGTTCAGGCTGACTTTTTCCACACTTGTAAGGATCAGAAGGGTATCGGCATTTAATTCTTCGGCAAGAAGTCCGCTGGAAAGATCTTTTTCAATGATCGCGCTGGCTCCGTGGAGTTCAATGCCCTGTTCGAGAACTGGGATTCCGCCGCCGCCTGCTGCGATTACAATCTGTCCGGCTGCTGTCAGAGCACGTACTGTCTCAATTTCTACGATACGCTGAGGCTTCGGAGCAGCCAGGATTCTGCGGAACTGTCCTTCTGCGACTTCTGTTACATAATTTCCTTTTTCTTCTTCAGCTTCAGCTTCTTCGGCAGTAAGTACGCGGCCGATGATTTTTTCTGGTTCTGCAAAAGCATCATCATAGGGATCGATGACTACCTGAGTCAGCACAGTTGCCACTGGTTTGTAAATTCCGCGGGAAAGAAGTTCGGTGCGGATGGCATTCTGCAGGTCATAGCCGATATAGCCCTGGCTCATGGCAGAACATACAGACATCGGGGCAAAAGTATATTTCGGATGTGCCTTACCGAATTCATTCATTGCAGTGTGGATCATACCTACCTGAGGTCCGTTACTATGGGAGATCACAACATTTGCGCCGTCTTCAATCAGATCGGCAACAGCCTTTGCTGCTGCTTTTGTGGCAATTTTCTGCTCTGGCAGTGTGGTTCCCAGTGCTTTGTGTCCTAATGCAACTACTACAGTTTTTTCGCTCATAGGAATTCCTCATTTCTTTTTCGTTTTTAGATAACACTAATTATAAAAGAATAGAGGTGGAATTGCAAGAGAGGATTAAAGCGGAAAAGACATACAATTCAAAAAATTTATTGATGAAGATGATCTGGAATGAATTTATGTTCGTTATTAAAATCGTAAAGGAAAAGCCGCCTGCTTTCACAGACGGCTGGTTTCCTTAACTTTTTTGAGGGGGGAGATAGAGAGTGGTTATTCATCTATCCAAGACATATTATATCGGAGAATTGTGTGCAAAGTGTGTACTGTTTCTAAAAGAATTAGAAAAAATATAAACAAAAATTAAATTAAAAGGATTCTTATTTTCATCTATTGTGTATTTTTCGAATCCATGTTACAGTGAAAATATCCAGCCCGCATTCTGCGGGTGCGTAACAGCAGACGTCTGTTTCGGGGTGTTTGACAGTTGTCTGCCGTACATTTCTCAGTGCCGTATCGGCACATATTCCAATCAGTATCCTTATTAATAAATGACTGCGTCAGCGGGAATTTGTCCTGCAGCCCAAAATAAGAAAGGGGAGATGCTGTTGTCCTGAGATTCAGATAAGAGGAAGACGGGGCAGATCGTATGCTGCGGAAGATCTATGCGCCGTAAACGGAAAATGCTGCAGCAGAAAGTGAGAGGATATATGAAAAAAAGAATATGGAGCAGGATCAAAAAAACAGGACTGGCAGCTGTTCTTGCTGGATCCCTTCTGGTGTCAGGAAGCGTTCAGGCTCAGACTGCTTTGTCAAAAAACGAAGGGGCAGGAAAATGCTCCTGTATGGAGGAAGAGGAAAACGGAGAAGCTCTTTATAATGTTTCAGAGGACGAAAACACAGAGGATTCTGTGATTTTTGTGGAATCAGAATATGAAGAGGATAATGGGGAGCCGGAAGAGGAGCCGTCAAAAGAAGAAATCCCGGAAATACCAGAAGAAAATATTTTGGAAGAAGATGGATCTTCAGATGCACAGACAGAGATTCCGGAAGTTGAAGTGCCGGAAGAGGATATGGATGTACCTGAAGATCTTACAGATGGAGAAGGAGAAAATGAGGAATCGGAGGAGATTCCGGAAACTGCAGAGGAAGCAGAGTTTACTCTGGAGGCAGAAGCTGTGTCAGATACTGCCGGAGCAGGGAAAAAGCTTCTTTATGAAATAGAGATAGAGAATACGGGAAAGCTTCCATTTAAAGAAATACGATTTACAGAGAAATTAGAAGAGGGGCTGTCTGCAGTCTGGGAAAATGAAAATGGAGAGCAGATGTCAGGAGCGGTCTCAGGAAGAGTGGAACCTGGAGAAAAAAGGGTTTTTTATATGGGGATCCTGATTCCGGAGGAATGGACAAAGCCTGTAAATATGAAACTATATGCAGAAGGAGAAGCTGAGACGGAAGAGCAGACAGGGGAACTTCCTGCTGTCATAAAACAGGTAGAGATCATGACAGAGATTGTACCTATGAAGGTTGATTTTCAGGTAACTAAAACTGCAGATCGTACAGTGGCAGTACCGGGTGACCGGATTGTATTCCGGATCTGTATCCGAAACACAGGTGAACGTACACTGCACTCGATTATTACAACGGAAAAGTTTCAGTTGGAAGATGTTCCCGCTGTATTTGTGGAACAGGAGGGTGTGATCCTGAACAGCACAAAGACAAAGGCTTTGATAAAAAGGCTGGAAGCAGGCAAATCCATAAGTCTTCAGGCTGTAGTTACGCTTCCGGAAAAGATTAAAGAAAAGAAGCTGATCAATGAGGTGGAAGTTGTTTCTAAAGAAACCGGGGAAAAAATTGTTGCTTCTCAGGCAGAACTGCAGATCCAGGCAGAAGAACATGAAACTGAAATTTCCGGATCGGCAGAACCTCAGGAAGAAGTGACTGCCTATAACAGAGATCAGAGCCATCCGGTATCCGTAAATCCAAAAACAGGAGATTCCTCTGACAGTCAGCTTATGAAAGAGACAGCAGTGTCGGCTCTGCTTATGGTGCTTTTTTTGACCGCAGCATATAGTAAAAGAAGGAAGGGCAGCGGAGGGGAATAAAAACGAAACATTGAAAACACCACCTGTGTGTGATATTCTATAAAAGAGTATATCAAATGTGCAGGCAGAAAATCTGCCGCATGTTTCTTGGAGGAATAGAAATGAAAGTATCAGCATTATTAGAACGCTTAGAATACACCTGCTGTCAGGGAAGTACAGAGCAGGAAGTGAGTACTGTTGTCTATGACTCCCGTAAGGTTCAGGAAGATTCTCTTTTCATCTGCATCCGCGGAGCTGTTGTAGACGGACATAAATTTATCCCGGATGTGATCGCCAAAGGTGCAAGGACACTTGTGGTGGAGGAAGAAGTCCAGGTACCTGAGGGTGTTACAGTGATTCTTGTAAAAGATACACGTTATGCAATGGCATTTATTTCCGCCGCATATTTTGGTCATCCGGCGGAGCAGCTGAAGACCATTGGGATCACCGGAACCAAAGGAAAAACAACAACTACTTATATGGTAAAATCTATTCTGGAAAATGCCGGATATAAGGTAGGACTGATAGGTACCATTGAAGCGATTATAGGAGACGAGGTGATTCCTGCTGCAAATACAACTCCGGAGTCTTATGTAGTGCAGGAATATTTTCGCAGGATGGCAGACGCAGGCTGTGATTGTGTTGTTATGGAGGTTTCTTCTCAGGGACTGATGCTTCACAGAACACAGGGATTTGTCTTTGACTATGGTATTTTTACAAATATTGAGCCGGATCATATCGGACCTAATGAGCATAGAGATTTTGAGCATTACCTTTCCTGTAAATCCATGCTTCTGCGTCAGTGCAGAGTAGGGATTGTAAACAGAGATGATGAGCATTTTGACAGGATCATTGAAGGTCATACATGTGAGCTGGAAACCTATGGTTTCTCACCACAGGCAGATCTGCGGGCGGAAGATGCCCATATGGTAGGCGGGAAAGGTTATCTGGGTATTTCCTATCAGCTGAAAGGTCTTCTGGAATTTCCTGTGGAGATTGATATTCCGGGAAAATTCAGCATATATAATTCACTGACTGCAATTGCAATCTGCCGTCATTTTCAGGTTTCGCAGGAAAATATTATCCGTGCTCTTAAAGTGGCAAAAGTAAAAGGAAGGATCGAGACCATTAAGGTTTCTGATGAATTTACTCTGATGATCGATTATGCACACAATGCAATGGCATTGGAAAGCCTTCTGACAACACTGAGAGAATACCATCCTCACAGGCTGGTGTGTCTTTTTGGATGCGGAGGGAACCGTGCCAGATCACGTCGGTATGAAATGGGTGAAGTGTCCGGGCGGCTTGCAGATCTGACGATCATTACTTCAGATAATCCAAGATTTGAAGAACCGCAGGCGATCATTGATGATATCAAAACAGGTATTTCCAGAACAGATGGAGAATATGTGGAGATCATTGACAGAAAAGAAGCGATTGCTTATGCCATCCATCACGGAGAACCCGGTGATATTATTGTACTTGCAGGCAAGGGACATGAAGATTACCAGGAGATCGAGGGAAAGAAATATCCAATGGATGAACGTGTTCTGATCGCAGAGATACTTGCAGAAGACAACAGACAGAATTGACGGAAGAAAGAGAGTTTGCATGATTTATGCGGATATCATCGTGGATATCTCTCATGAAAAGCTGGACAGAAGCTTTCAGTATCTGGTTCCAAGGGAACTGGAAGGAGAGATCCGCATCGGAATGGTTGCAGCCATTCCTTTTGGAAATGGAAACTGTGAGCGAAAGGGATATGTGGTCGGACTTTCGGAAAAACCGAAAGTTTCTCCGGAAAAGATGAAATCTTTGCTGAGACTTATGAGCAGTGAGGAAACCACAGAGGCACGTCTTGTATCTCTGGCTGCCTGGATGAGCAGCAGATATGGGGCCACTATGGCGCAGTGTTTAAAAACAGTCATCCCTATGAGGGAGAAGGTAAAGGCAAAGGAAAAAAGGCTTTTGTGCCTCAATATGGACAGAAAAGAGGCGGAAGAACTGGCCGGGGCGCTGGAATCAGAAAGGTGCAGGGCAAGGGCAAGAGTGATTCGTGCTCTTTTGGAAAAAGATTCTCTGGATTATACGCAGGCCTGTGCAGAATTGAAGATCACTGCTGCGGTACTGAAACCTCTGATCTCTCAGGGAGCTGTCCGTATAGAACAGGATGAGATCTATCGCATGTCTGTGAAGGGAGATGATATTCCGAGAGAACAGATATCCGTGCTCAGTTCTGTGCAGCAGAGTGCCCTGGAAGAGATCCAGAAAGAATGGAAGAAGCCGGTTCCCCGCCCCGTGGTGCTTCATGGAGTCACAGGAAGCGGAAAAACCCAGGTCTATATGAAACTTATTGAACAGGTCATCGAAGAGGGCAGGCAGGTGATCATGCTGATTCCGGAGATTGCCCTGACTTACCAGACGGTAAGAAGGTTTTATGGATGGTTTGGAGATAAGGTCTCTGTGTTAAATTCCCGCCTTTCTCAGGGAGAGAGATATGATCAGTTTAAAAGAGCCCGACGAGGAGAAATCCAGATTATGGTAGGTCCTCGTTCCGCGCTTTTCACACCTTTTTCCAAACTGGGGCTTATCATTATCGATGAAGAGCATGAACAGACATATAAAAGTGAGAGCAGTCCCAGATACCATGCCCGTGAAACAGCTGTGCAGCGTGCCTGCATGGAGGGAGCGAAAGTGGTACTGGGATCTGCCACTCCTTCCCTGGAAGCCTATACAAAAGCTGTATCAGGAGAGTTTGCTCTTGTAAAAATGGATGCAAGATTTGAAGATCGTCCTCTTCCTGGTGTATCGATCATAGATTTAAGGGAAGAATTAAAAGCAGGAAATCGTTCTGTCCTAAGCAGAAAGCTTACGGAGGCTATTGAAGAAAGACTGAAAGCCGGAGAACAGTCCATACTGTTTCTGAACCGGAGAGGCTATGCGGGATTTGTGTCCTGCCGTTCCTGCGGGGAAGTATTGAAGTGTCCTCATTGTGATGTGGCTCTTTCTGAGCATAATAACGGAAAAATGATTTGTCATTACTGCGGATATCAGCGTCCGAAGGCGGATATCTGCCCCTCCTGTGGTTCTCCGTATATTGGAGGTTTTAAGGCGGGAACCCAGCAGATCGAACAGATCCTGAAAAAGACATTTCCAAAAGCCAGAGTCCTGAGAATGGATTATGACACCACCAGGACAAAAGGCAGCTATGAGGAAATTCTGGCATCTTTTGCAGCTCATGAAGCGGATATTCTGGTAGGTACCCAGATGATCGTAAAAGGTCACGATTTTCCGGAAGTGACCCTGGTGGGAGCTATAGCGGCAGACCTGTCGCTGAATATGGCAGATTATCGATGCGGAGAAAGGACATTTCAGCTTCTGACCCAGGCTGTGGGACGTTCAGGAAGAGGGCGTAAGGTCGGAGAGGCTTTTATCCAGACTTATCATCCGGAGCACTACAGCATACAGGCGGCAGCGGCCCAGGACTACCAGCGGTTTTATCAGGAAGAGATGAGCTACCGGATGCTGCTGGATTATCCTCCGGCAGCCCATATGCTTTCGATTCTTGCAAGCGGTCAGGATGAGGAACTTCTGGAAAAAGGAATGGAATTTCTCAGAAAATTTGCAGAAAGGATAAGTCCTGGAGAGAGTCTGCATATTATAGGACCGGCCTGGGCTGCGGTAGGAAAAGTAAATGATGTATACCGCAAAGTCCTTTATATGAAACACACAGAAGAAAACGTCCTGATGGATATGAAAAATAAAATAGGAAAATATATTGAGATCAATTCCGGTTTTCGGAAATTATATATTATGTTTGATTATCAATGACGATTACATAAAAAAGGAGAAAAGATTATGGCACTGAGAACAATAAGAACTGAGGGAGATCCTGTATTAAGAAAGGTCAGCAGACCGGTTACAGAGATGAATCAGAAGATCCGTACATTGATCTTTGATATGCTGGATACCATGTATGAATCTATGGGAGTGGGTCTTGCTGCTCCGCAGGTTGGGATTTTAAAAAGGCTTGTGACTATTGATGTAGGCGACGGCCCTATCGTACTGATCAATCCTGAAATTCTGGAAACTTCCGGGGAACAGACCGGAGATGAAGGCTGTCTCAGTGTTCCGGGAATGGCAGGACAGGTAACAAGACCAAATTACGTAAAAGTAAAAGCTCTGGATGAAAATATGGAAGAAGTGATCTATGAAGGTACAGAACTTCTTGCAAGAGCCTTCTGCCATGAAATCGACCATCTGGATGGAAAAATGTATACAGATCTGGTGGAGGGAGAACTTCACAGAACGGTCTATGATGATGACGAGGTGTGAGAAAAATGAAGATTGTTTATATGGGAACGCCGGATTTTGCAGTTCCGGCTCTTGCAGCCCTGGTGGATGCAGGATATGAGGTAGCTGGTGTGGTGACACAGCCGGATAAACCAAAGGGAAGAGGAAAAACGCTTGTCCCGACTCCGGTTAAAGAAGAAGCGCTGAAACATGGGATTCCTGTTTATCAGCCTAAGAAAGTCCGGGAACCGGAATTTGTGGAAACATTAAAAGAAATCGGGCCGGATATTATTGTTGTGGCAGCTTTTGGCCAGATCATCCCAAAGGAAATCCTGGATATGCCGGAATTTGGATGTATTAATATCCATGCTTCTCTCCTTCCTAAATACAGAGGCGCAGCTCCTATCCAGCAGGCTGTGATCAATGGAGATAAGGAAGCGGGAGTTACCATCATGAAAATGAGTACCGGTCTGGATACGGGCGATATGATTTCCCGGGCTTCTGTTTTACTGACCGAAGATGAGACAGGCGGAAGCCTTTTTGACAGGCTTGCAGATCTGGGGGCAGGACTTCTTGTAAAAACCCTTCCTTCTATTTTTGACAGAACGGCAGTTTATGAACCGCAGCCGGAAGAAAGTCCTACACCTTATGTGGGAATGATCACGAAACAGATGGGACTTCTTGATTTTCATAAAAGCGCAGAAGAACTGGAGCGTCTTATCAGAGGTATGGATCCATGGCCAAGTGCATATACTTTCCTTAATGGGAAATCCTTAAAAGTATGGAAGGCAGCAGTGGAACAGAATGCTTCCGGATCAGAAGAGCCGGGCACTGTTGTAGCATCAGATAAAGAGGGAATCCATGTGGCATGTGGACAGGACAGACTTGTATTGAAGGAAATACAGCTTGAAGGAAAGAAACGTATGGATGCAGCGGCTTTCCTCCGTGGATATTCCATAGAAACAGGAACAATGCTGAAAGATCATAAGGAGTGACGGAATGTACGGATATGGATTTTATGGTTTTGACAGAACATATATATTGTTGATCCTGGGAATGCTTCTTTCGCTGGCGGCTTCTGCAAAGCTTAGAAGCACGTTTGCAAAATACAGAGCAGTCAGAAGTGCATCTGGTCTTACCGGAGAGCAGGCGGCCAGAAGGATACTTCAGGCTGCAGGGATCACGGATGTTCAGGTTCGGGCCGTTCGCGGCAGTCTTACAGATCATTATGATCCAAGGACAAAAACAGTAAATCTCTCACAGGATATTTACGGACAGACTTCACTGGCGGCTGTTGGAGTAGCGGCTCATGAATGTGGACATGCCATTCAGCATGCGATTCATTATGCTCCGCTGGAGATCAGAAGTGCGATCGTTCCGGCGGCAAATCTGGGAAGTCAGCTGTCCTGGCCATTATTTTTTATAGGTCTTATTATGAGCATCAGACCACTGATCACAGCCGGGATCATTCTTTTTTCTTTGGCTGTGCTGTTTCAGCTGGTAACGCTTCCGGTGGAGATTAATGCTTCCTCCAGAGCCCTTCATATGCTGGAAACAACAGGAATCCTGGGCAGCGATGAAAACAGGGGAGCAAGGAAGGTTTTGACGGCGGCTGCTATGACTTATGTGGCAGCGCTTGCCGGATCAATCCTGCAGCTTCTGAGACTTTTGATACTTGCAGGAGGAAGAAGAAACGATGACTAGTGGCATCAACACAAGAGAAATGATTCTGGAGATACTTCTCCAGATTGATGAAGAAGGCGAGCACAGCCATATTGCTGTCAGGAATGCCTTATCAAAATACCAGTTTCTTCCCAAGCAGGAAAGAGCTTTTGTAACAAGAGTATGTGAAGGCACGCTGGAATACAGGATTTATATTGATTATATGATCGATTCCTTTTCAAAGATCACCGTAGATAAGATGAAGCCGCCTATCCGTGAAATTCTCAGAAGTGCGGTGTATCAGATGAAATTTATGGATCGTGTTCCGGACAGTGCGGTATGCAATGAAGCCGTAAAGCTGGCCCAAAAGAAAGGATTTTATAATTTGAAACCTTTTGTGAACGGAGTTCTGAGGGCAATTGCGAGAAATAAGGATCAGCTGGAACTGCCGTCAAGAGAAAAAGACCTGGTAAAATATCTTTCTGTAAGATATTCTATGCCGGAGCCGTTGGTTCTGCGGTGGATGGAGATATATGGAGAAGAGACGACAGAAAAGATTCTTGGAGATTTTCTGGAGGAAAAACCATTGACCGTCCGCTGCCGTACATATTTGAATTCTGTAGAAGATATCTGCGAAAGCCTCCATTCTCAGGGTGTGAAGGTGGAAGATGCGCCTTACCTTCCTTATGCAAAAAAAATCTCGGGATTTAATCACATCCTTGCTCTGGATGCGTTTATTCAGGGAAAGATTACGGTCCAGGACGTAAGCTCCATGCTGGTTGCCGAGGTTGCAGCTCCTTCTAAAGGGGATTATGTGATCGACCTCTGTGCAGCTCCAGGAGGAAAAAGTCTTCATATTGGTGATAAGATGGAGGGCTTTGGAACTGTAGATGCAAGAGATGTCAGCCAGTATAAGGTGGGACTTATCGAAGAGAATATCCACAGGACAGGCTCTATCAATGTACAGGCCAGAGTAAAGGATGCAACAGTTTTTGATGTGGATTCCGAATGTCAGGCAGATATTGTTCTGGCAGATGTGCCCTGTTCCGGTTATGGTGTAATAGGAAAGAAACCAGAGATCAAATACAGATCAACACCTCAGAAACAGGAAGAACTGGTAATCCTTCAGAGAAATATCCTTGATAAGGCTGCAGAATATGTGAAACCAAGAGGTGTTCTGATCTACAGTACCTGCACGATCGCAAGGGAAGAAAATGAAGAGAACATGATGTGGTTTATGAACAATCATCCTTTTAAACTGGAAAGCATTGATCCATATATACCGGAGGAATTAAGATCAGAAACCACAGGTCTGGGCTATTTGCAGCTTCTGCCTGGAGTACATGGAACAGATGGATTTTTTATTGCAAGATTCAGAAGGAAGTAAACAGATGACAGATATTAAATCAATGACCATAGATGAGCTGAAAGCTTTGATGGAAGAGACAGGAGAAAAACCTTTCCGTGCAAAGCAGATCTACAGCTGGCTTCATGAGCATCTGGCAGTTTCCTGGGATGAGATGACGAATCTTCCTAAAGGACTGAAGCAGAAACTGGCAGATTATCCTATTACGGCACTGGAAACCGTGGACGTTCAGATTTCCAGGATAGACGGCACCAGAAAGTACCTGTTTCGGCTCGCGGATGGAAATATGATCGAAAGTGTACTTATGAAATACAAGCATGGAAATTCTGTGTGTATTTCTTCTCAGGCAGGCTGCCGTATGGGATGCAGGTTTTGTGCATCTACCATAGGCGGTCTTGCCAGAAATCTTCTGCCCTCTGAGATGCTGGATCAGATATACCGGATCCAGGCCTCCACAGGGGAGAGGGTTTCTAATGTGGTAGTTATGGGGTCCGGAGAACCTCTGGATAATTATGATAATCTTCTGAGATTTATCCATATTCTTACAGAAGAAGGCGGAATCCATATCAGTCAGAGAAATCTGACAGTTTCTACATGTGGTCTTGTACCGAAGCTGTACGAGCTTGCAGAGGAAAAGCTGCAGATGACCCTGGCAGTTTCTCTTCATGCTCCAAATGATGAAAAACGCCGTGAACTGATGCCCATAGCAAATAAATACAGTATGGATGAACTTCTGGAAGCCTGCAGGAATTATTTTGAAAAAACAGGACGGAGAATTACTTTTGAGTACAGTCTGGTGGCCGGTGTCAATGACAGTCCGGAAAATGCCCGGGAGCTTGCATCACGGCTGAGGGGACTGAACTGTCATGTGAATCTGATCCCGGTAAATCCGGTAAAAGAGCGTTCTTTTATACGTTCTACACGTCAGGCAGTGGAGAACTTTAAAATAAATCTTGAAAAATGTGGAATTAATGGTACTATTAGAAGAGAAATGGGCAGCGACATAGACGGTGCCTGTGGGCAGCTAAGAAAAAGATATATGGAAAAAACAGAAAGCGAGAAGTGACATGAGGGTATATTCAGCTACGGATGTGGGGCAGAAGCGGAAAATGAACCAGGATTATGTGTTCGTGTCCAAAGACCCGGTAGGAAATCTTCCCAATCTGTTTGTCGTTGCTGATGGAATGGGCGGTCATAACGCGGGAGATTTTGCATCTTCCCATGCAGTTCAGATATTGGTGAACGAGATTCGGAAAGATGCGGATTTCAACCCTGTTAAGGTGATCCGTCATGCCATAGAAACTGCCAACACGGAGATCTTGAGCCGTGCGCAGGAAGAGGAAGACCTCAGAGGAATGGGAACTACCATTGTAGTAGCGACCATTGTGGGACATTATGCATATGTGGCAAATGTAGGGGACAGTCGTCTGTACCTGATACAGGGACAGATCCATCAGATCACAAAAGATCACTCTCTGGTGCAGGAAATGGTCCGTATGGGTGAGATCAAACCGGAAGAAGCGAGAAATCATCCGGACAAAAATATCATCACCAGGGCACTTGGGGCAGAGAGAACAGTTGATATTGATTTCTTTGATCTGAAACTGGAGCCGGAAAGCACCATTTTGATGTGTTCGGATGGTCTCAGTAATATGGTGGAGGACAGTAAGATCCAGGAGATCATACTGGATGAAACAAAGGATCTGCCGCAGAAGGGAGAAGCGCTTCTGAGAGAAGCGAACCGGAATGGCGGTAAGGATAATATTGCAGTAGTATTAGTAGAACCATTCACAAATGAGGTGGACAAATGTTGAAAGCAGGAATGATCATAGCAGAACGCTATGAGGTTTTAGGGAAAATAGGCACAGGCGGCATGGCCGATGTGTACAAAGCAAAAGATCATAAGCTGAACCGTTTTGTAGCGGTAAAAGTATTGAAACCGGAATTCAGAGAGGATAAGACTTTTATCCGCAAATTCCGAAGCGAGGCACAGGCGGCAGCCGGACTGACACATCCGAATATTGTTAATGTATTCGATGTAGGAGATGATGAGGGCGTTTATTATATTGTTATGGAGCTGATCGAAGGTATCACTCTGAAAGAATATATTGCCAAAAAAGGAAAACTTTCTATTAAAGAAGCAACCAGTATTGCTATTCAGGTTTCCATGGGGCTGGAAGCGGCACATAATCATGGAATCGTCCATCGTGATGTGAAACCGCAGAATATCATTATTTCTACTGATGGAAAAGTAAAAGTAACAGACTTTGGTATTGCAAGAGCTGCTTCATCCAATACAATCAGTTCAAATGTAATGGGATCTGTTCATTACAGCTCACCGGAACAGGTGAGGGGCGGATACAGTGACGAAAAGTCTGATATCTATTCCCTTGGTATCACCCTGTATGAGATGGTAACAGGAAGAGTTCCATTTGACGGCGATACAACAGTTGCCATTGCGATCAAGCATCTTCAGGAGGAAATGGTTCCGCCAAGCGTTTATACAGAAAATCTTCCGTATAGTCTGGAACAGATTATTTTTAAATGTACTCAGAAGAGTGTAGGACGCAGATATGAAAGAATGGAGGATGTGATCGCAGATCTGAAGCATTCTCTTATTGATCCCCAGGGAGACTTTGTAAAACACAGTGATGTTGATACGGATGCAAAGACAGTTGTGATTTCCGACGAAGAGCTGGGAGAGATCAAACATACCCAGAAGAACCGTTCTTCTCAGAGAAAACCGGAAGTGGCTCAGCTTGAGGAAGAAGAGTATGAGACAGATTATGATGACGGCGACGATGAAGAAGAAGAATATCAGCGCAGACGTGCAGCTGCCAGAGAAAGAAAGAAGAAAAAACGTAAATCTCAGAGCAGGATCATTACGATCTTAGGTTTTCTTGTAGGAGCTGTGGTACTTGCCGGTGTGATTTTCTTCGTTGTGAAAAAGACAGGCGTCTTTGATAAAAAAGAAGAAAACGGACAGGTGCAGCAGCAGACTGATGATAATAATAAGGATGCTATGGTTACGGTTCCGGATCTTGTGGGTAAGACAGAGGCAGAGGCGAAAGCACTTATGGACGGGCTTCAGATCGGTACTCAGATGGTAGGTGAGGAAGCATCTACTCAGGAGAAAGGACGGATCTCATCTCAGGACATTCCGGCTGGAACTCAGGTAGAAGCCTATACTACATTAAGATATTATATCAGTAAAGGACAGGAAGAAGTTACGATTCCTTCTGTGGAAGGGCAGACCGCCTATGCGATCCAGAAATCTCTGGAAGAAAAAGGACTGAGCATCAATGTACAGAAAGAATACAGCGAAGATGATGGCACAGATTATCCGGTAGTAGAACCTGGATACGTGATCGCTATATTCCCGGAAGAGGGTACAGTTGTGAAGGCAGGAGATACGATCACAATGACTGTCAGCCGCGGACTTGACCGTGGAGACAGCGCTCTTGTTCCGGATGTAGTTGGAAAGACGGAAGAAGAGGCAGTAACCCTGCTTGGAAAGTGGATGGATATCCAGATCACAAAGGAGCAGAGTTCGGACATACCGGAAGGACAGGTTATTTCTCAGAGTCTGGAGGCTGGCGAGGCGGCAGATCCTGATCAGCCGATAAGCCTTGTGATAAGTGGCAGCGATCAGCCGTCTGCATCAGAAAACAGTGCTTCCACACAAACTGAGGGAACTTCAGACGTGGCACAGCAGCAGGCAGCTGCAAATGGTGAAGTGTGGAAATGCACACAGAGCCTGAATACACCTCAGGGATACAATGGAGGAGCGCTTCGTCTGGAATTGATACAGGATAATGCCGGTGTATCACAGGCAACTACAGTGTCAGAGGGACAGGCTCTCACTTTCCCATACAAGCTTGACATTACAGGTGTACCAGGAGTAAGCCAGGGAACTCTTTGCGTTTATGAAATGATCAACGGAGAATATCAGCAGCTTGGTTCTTATCCTCTTACCTTCGAAAAGGCACAATAACCTATGGAGGGAAAGATCATAAAAGGTATCGCCGGATTCTATTATGTACATGGGGAAGACGGAGAGGTTTATGAATGCAGAGCGAAAGGAATTTTCCGAAAGGATAATCGGAAACCTCTGGTAGGAGATAACGTGGAGATCACAGTGCTGGATCCGGAAAAAAAAGAAGGAAATCTGGTAAAGATATTTCCCAGAAAAAATTCTTTGATCCGTCCGGCAGTAGCCAATGTAGATCAGGCATTTGTGATTTTTGCGATGGATGACCCAAAACCAAATTTTATGCTTCTTGACAGGTTCCTGATCATGATGGAACAGGCAGGGGTACCTGCTGTGATCTGTTTCAATAAGAAAGATCTGGCAGAAGAAAAAGAAGTCAGAGATTTGTATGATACTTACAGAGGATGTGGATATCAGGTGCTTCTTTCCAGTGCTCTTCATAAAGAAGGGATAGAAGAGATACGAGATATCCTGAAGGGGAAGACAACAGTGGTTGCCGGTCCATCCGGAGTAGGCAAGTCGTCTTTGACGAATCTTCTGCAGCAGGAAGTTCAGATGGAAACTGGAGAGATCAGCAGAAAATTAAAGCGGGGAAAACATACTACCCGCCATTCACAGGTGATTCCTGTGGGAGAACACACATATCTTATGGACACACCAGGATTTTCTTCCCTGTATCTTACAGATATGGAGGAACAGGAGCTGAAAGACTATTTTCCGGAATTTCGAAAATATGAGGGACAGTGCAGATTTCAGGGATGCAGGCATATCCATGAGCCGGGCTGTCGGGTAAAGGAAGCTCTTGACTCTGGAGAGATCAGCAGATTAAGATATGAAGATTACTTAAGTTTATATGAAGAATTAAAAGAGAAAAGGAGATATTGATCACATGGACTATCATTTATGTCCCTCGATTTTATCAGCAGATTTTAATCGACTGGGTCAGCAGATACAGACTTTGGAGAATGAAGGAGTAAAATGGCTTCACATTGATGTAATGGATGGAGACTTTGTCCCAAGTATTTCATTTGGAATGCCGGTGATCCGTTCCATCAGGAAAGAATCCAACATGTTTTTTGACGTACATCTTATGGTGTCTGCTCCAGAGCGTTATATTCAGGACTTTGTAGATTGTGGTGCAGACTCCATTACAGTACATGCGGAAGCCTGTGAAGATCTGGAACGTGCTATCGAACTGATCCGTGATGCAGGAGTAAAGGTTGGGGTTTCCATTAAACCGGCAACTCCTGTCAATGATATCAGCCATCTGCTCAGTGATATAGATATGGTGCTGGTAATGACAGTCCAGCCGGGATTCGGAGGACAGAAGTACATTGATGATTGTACAGAGAAGATCTGTGAGCTTCGTGAACTGATCGAAAAAGAAGATCTGGATGTGGACATTCAGGTTGACGGTGGAATCAATGATGAGACCATGGAGACAGTTATGAAGGCCGGAGCGAATCTTCTGGTTGCAGGTTCTTATGTGTTCAATGGAGATCTTAAATCTAATGTGCGCAACATTAAGAAGAGAATGGAACATATTCAAGAGGATATTCAGTGAAGCATATGAAAAATGCAGTTATTGTAAGCGGGGGCAATATCGATACAGATTTTGCCCTCGATTTTTTGAAAAAAAACGGAACAGAAGATACCTGGATGATCGCGGCAGACAGGGGGCTGGAATTTTTTGAAAATACCGGTCTGATTCCAGATGCAGCCGTAGGAGATTTTGACAGTCTTTCTCCAAAAGGAATGGAATATCTGAATGCACTTACGGATACAGAGATCATAAGGCTGAAGCCGGAAAAAGATGACTCTGATACTCAGTCTGCGGCATGTTTTGCCATAGACAGAGGCGCAGAGCGGATTTTTGTGCTGGGTGCAACAGGAAAAAGGATCGATCATCTGCTTGCTAACTTTGGCCTTCTGGTATTAGGGGCGGAAAGAGGAACAGAAATCATTCTTGCAGATCCCTGGAATTATATGAAACTGATCAAAAGTGGAACCATACTGAAAAAATCACAACAGTTCGGCAGATATGTATCCTTTTTTTCCCTGAACGGGGATGTGCCGGGACTGACTTTAAAAGGATTTAAGTATCCTTTGGACCGTCATTATCTGACCGCGTCAGACAGCGGACTTACTGTCAGTAATGAGATCGTTGAGGAGGAAGCCAGCATAGAATTTGATAAAGGGATCCTTTTGATGCTTATGACAAAAGACTGATATTGAAAGGATGGCAGTTTTTAGGGAATAACAGAGAATTCTAAAATGAAATTGAAGCTGAATATTCACAAAGATGAAATGGTATGGTACAATATAAGATACTGTATTATGGTTTCTTTTGAAAGAGACTGAAATATGCAGCCGGTCAAAGCTATGAAGATCAATGATGATTTGTAATAAAGACCAGATTGAAGACAGATGAAATGACAGGATTTATAGGAGGAAATATAAAAATGAAATTAGGTATCGTTAGTTAAATGCCTATTTCATATCTCAATATTCCTTTATAAACCTCGATAAATCCCATATTTTCGTACTCAGCCGTTATATAAATTCATGTATTTACATATAGTTTCATGACAAATTGGTGCGGAATTGGTGCGGTAAATGGGAAAACAATATTTTGGGAAACGAGTTCATCACGACAGATTATTTTCAATGGCGAATTAAAAACTATATCTACGGCATTCACAAACATCGTTTGATTGATTTAAAGCCATATAGATCCCCACTGGAACATCCAGCGGGGATTTCTTTTTGAAAGAGATGATTTATTCAGAGCAGTATGGTAGAATAAATATTACAAATTAGAAGTTGGAGAGATAAAGATATTACTACCCATGCTTCTATTACAGCGAAACCTTTCTTTGAAAAAAGAGGTTATAAAATTGTCAAGGAACAGCAGGTAGAACGACAAGGAATTTTTCTTACAAATTTCTGTATGAAAAAAACCAGATGATTTTCTGCTTGGGATGGAGAAAAAGATGATTATTTTAATAACAGGAGCATCGCATACAGGTAAAACAGTACTTGCTCAAAAATTGCTCGAAAAATACAAATATCCCTATTTTTCAATAGACCATTTGAAAATGGGTTTAATTCGTAGCGGTTACACGAAACTCACACCTGAAGATGATACCGAACTTGAAGCATATATGTGGCCTATTATTCGTGAGATGATAAAAACTGCTATAGAAAACAAACAAAATCTTGTTATTGAAGGGGGATATATCCCTTTCGATTGGAAAAAAGATTTTACAGAAGAATATCTTGATAATATCAAATTTTATTGTCTTGTGATGAGCGAAAACTATATCAAAAATTACTTCGACAATATAAAAAAATACGCAAGTGCTGTAGAAAATCGTATAGATGATGATTGGTGTACGATGGAAAGTGTTTTAGAAGATAATGCACAGTTTTTAGAACTTGCAAAAAAGCATAATGCGAATTATGTACTTATTGATGATAAGTATGAAATAAATATTGATTTATAAAGACAACTCCCAGTCTGTCGTTCTGATTTTCAACTGAATAACCACAACAAAAACCGCTGCTACATGGAAGTCAACAAACCATGCAACAGCGGTTTTTCTTTACCGTTTTTTCCGCTGGCTGATAGGCGTTCCCATTTTCTTTGATTTTTTGAGAATCCGAATGAGCCAGCGAAATTCTTCATCTGACAGATTTTTATAGTTGATGCCGAGCTGCTTGCAGTAAAGGACAACCAGCT
>ENA-ORMO01000097-ORMO01000097.1-human-gut-metagenome-genome-assembly--contig:-NODE-97-length-119549-cov-25.520855_pt1 | contig 119549 bp, 101 predicted proteins | sample MGYA00242106_ERZ509001 | MGnify/ENA primary metagenome ERZ509001 (study PRJEB26280, sample SAMEA2338736) | human gut metagenome | biome: human gut; feature: human-associated habitat; material...
CCTCGCGGAGCGTTTTTTACTTTACAGGAAAGCAATTTCCTGTAAAGTAAAAAAAGACAGCCACCGATCGGCTGCCCTTTTAAGGAGAAGGTATTTTTACTATGGGGTGTAGTAAAAACTATATATATAATGTATTGGGGGGTTTTTACGTTAATTATAGTACCATTTTCCCATTCAAAAGTGTGCACAAACTTCACAAAAGTTGCGCATGCTTTTTATACACTTTGTATAGTACCTTTTTCCCATTTTCGAAAAAAGCCTTCTCTTTGGCTTCTACTCCTCCGTTGTCTCAGTTACAACATCAGCTCCGCTCTGGAATAATGCTTCAAATTCATCTCTTCCAATCTTTTCTTTTTCCAAAAGAAGGTCTGCTGATTTATGGAGTACATCACTATTTTCCTGAATGATTGCCCTTGCTTTGGCATAGCATTCGTCAATGATACGTTTTACTTCTTCATCAATTTTGGATGCAACACCCTCGCCATAGCCTCTGGTATGTGCAAGGTCTCTTCCGATAAACACTTCGTCATCATCATTGTTATAATTAATCAGTCCGACATTTTCGGAAAATCCGTATTTCGTTACCATTGCTTTGGCAAGCTCGGTTGCCTGCTTGATATCCTGTGAAGCTCCGGTTGTGATATCATCAAAAATCAACTCTTCTGCCACACGTCCACCTAAGGAAACAATTATCTGCTGCAGCATTCTTCCCTTGGTATCAAACATTTCATCACGCTCCGGCAATGGCATCGTATAGCCTGCTGCTCCACCACCGGTTGGGATAATGGATACGGTATATACCGGTCCCACATCTGGAAGTACATGGAATAAAATCGCATGACCCGATTCGTGATATGCGGTAATCTTCTTTTCTTTCTCGGTAATAATCCGGCTCTTCTTCTCCGGACCGACACCTACTTTTAAGAAGGATTCCTTAATATCTTTCTGGATAATATAACTTCTGTTTTCTTTGGCTGCAACAATTGCCGCCTCATTTAAAAGATTCTCCAGGTCTGCTCCGGTAAAACCTGCTGTAGTCTGTGCAATCTGTTTCAAATCCACATCCTCTGCCAGGGGTTTATTCTTTGCATGTACCTTTAAGATTTCTTCTCTTCCACCAATATCCGGACGCCCCACATGTACCTTACGGTCAAATCTGCCCGGACGCATAATTGCAGGGTCTAAGATATCGACACGGTTGGTTGCTGCCATTACGATAATTCCTTCGTTGACACCAAATCCGTCCATCTCTACCAGAAGCTGGTTCAAGGTCTGCTCCCGTTCATCATGTCCGCCGCCCATACCGGTTCCTCTTCTTCTTGCCACTGCATCAATCTCGTCGATAAATACGATACATGGTGCATTTTTCTTGGCATCTTCAAAAAGATCACGTACACGGGATGCGCCGACACCAACAAACATTTCTACGAAATCAGAACCGGAAATACTAAAGAACGGAACGCCTGCTTCTCCGGCAACTGCCTTGGCAAGCAGAGTCTTACCGGTTCCGGGAGGTCCCACCAGAAGAACTCCCTTCGGGATTCTCGCTCCCAGTCTGGTATACTTTCTCGGCTCTTTCAAGAAATCTACGATTTCTTCTAATTCTTCTTTTTCTTCCTGCAGTCCTGCCACATTTTCAAAGGTTACATTGCGGTTCTCATCGGTGGTCATCTTTGCCCGGCTTTTTCCAAAATTCATCATCTTGCTGCCACCACCACCGCCTGCTGCCTGATTGTTCATAACAATCATAAACAGAATAAACATTGCTCCAAACACAAGTAAGAGCGGCAATAAATTCATCAGCCAGTTTTCTGCCGGAATATCATTCACCACATAAGAAGTAAATTTCTCCTTATCCATCAGCGATTGAGCCTCACTGACATCCAGCACATATAAGGTCTCTTCTGACTTATCCGTTTTGACAATATCCAGTCTTCCGGTTGGATAAACTCTGTTTGGCTGCACTTCTACAGATTTAATCTCATCATCAGCCAGTTCCTGTTTAAACTGGGCATAATTATAGTCATCCTGATTCAGATGCTGTCCGTCCAGTAAGAACCAGACCAAAACCACAACTACAATCAGACTGATATAAAAGCCCCATCCTCTATATGATTTCTTCACGCAAACTCCTTCCTATCCCAAATCAAGAATGCCAATGTATGGCAGATTGCGATAGCGCTGGTCATAATCAAGACCATATCCTACTACAAATTCATCCGGAATTTCAAAACCGGTATAATCTACCGCAACGTCTGTTATCCTGCGATCCGGTTTATCTAACATTGCACACAATTTTAAGCTCTTCGGTCCTCTGGTGGATAAATCATCCAGCAGATAACGCAGTGTTCTTCCTGTATCAATAATGTCTTCAATGACAATTACATTTCTACCTTCAATAGATTCTTCCAAATCTTTCTTTATGGTGATTTTTCCACTGGACACGGTTGACGCGCCATAACTGGAAACGCACATAAAATCAATTGTTACCGGCACGGTAATACGCTTTGCCAGTTCACAGGTAAAGAATATACTTCCCTTCAGTATGCAGATTAAATGAACGCTTTCACCTTCATAATCCTTGCTAATTCTTTCTCCTAATTCAGCAATTTTACGATCAAGTTCTTCCTCTGAGAGTAATACACGAATCTGCTCACTCATTGTCTTCTCTTCCTCCATAATATTGTATTTCCAAAATCGTCTTCGTTGTACTGCTTACTTTGTAATATGCACTGATCCGGTATCCCACAATCCACAGGATATGAGCACCGTCTGCCACCAACGGAATAGTGTCCCGCTGCTCTTTTAAAATTTTCTCATTTACAAAATACTGCTTCAGCTTCTGTGTTCTGCCCGTCTCATCCAGCACAAAATAATCGCCCAGCTGTCTGTTCCGAATCAAAAGACTATTTTTTATTTTATCATAATCCAGCCATTTCGTATACTTTTTTTTAGAAATTCCTTCCGGTAACTCTTCCCGTTTATAAATCCGACAGATAAAATCCGGATGTTCTTCTATTAAAATCCCACAACAACCGGCTGGTTGACCGCTTTGTTGTCCGACCGGCTGACTGGAAGACTGACTGGAAAGCATTCCTACCGGTTCTGTAATTTTATGCTCCGGTTGTTTTTCACACTTTTGCAGACGCACACCGCCATAAGTCCGCTCTGCCACCACCTGATAAGGCAGGTTCACGCTTCTTCCCGTCTGCATGGCAAAAAGTTTCTGTACCAGTTCTACATGGGTTCTTGTAATATCTTTACTGCTTGCGGCCGTCTCACAGATACACTCCTTTATAATGCTTGTATACAGGATTTCCGGTTCTTTTAAAAGCTCCTCCGATATCAGGAAAGCCTGCGTCTTTCGGAAATCTCTTTCTACATATTGTGCCTTTTTTTCTTCTATTACAGCAGACAGATATTCCTGTGTCTTCCGGATGTCATCCCCCAGCTGTTCCATATGGGCATAAACTCCGGCATTCAGTTCCTCCAACACCGGAAGTACCTGATTACGAATCCGGTTTCTGGTATAATCCAAAGATGCATTGGTAGCATCTGTACAGTAGCTTTCACCTTTTTCTTTTAAATAATTTTCGATTTCCACCCTTGCCGTATGAAGAAGCGGACGGATAATGCCTTCTCTCACCGGTGGAATTCCAGCCATGCCACGCATGCCGCTGCCCCGGATCATATTCCAGAGCATGGTCTCTGCCAGATCATTACGGTTATGGGCAACTGCAATTTTCCCTTCCGGCGCACCCAATTCTTCTAACGCTTTATGAAAACTTTCGTATCGTAAATTTCTTCCCGCCTCTTCTTCCGAATATCCATGCTGCTTTGCATATTCCGGCACATCATAATCATAGCGGAATAGCTGCACCTGATACCGCCTGCAAAGTTCCTCTACAAATGCTGCATCCTGAAGGCTTTCTTCGCCCCGGATGCCATGCTGCACATGGACTGCTGCCAGCGTAAAGGAAAGTTTTTCTTTCAATTCAATCAGATGTAGCAGCAGGCATACGGAATCTGCACCACCGGACACTCCGGCAATCACTACATCCGACTGCTCAATCATATGATATTGTTCCAGAAAAGATTCTACACCAGGAATCATATTATTTCTCCCAAATTGCGGTGGCAAGCACCGTCATATCGTCTGCCGCCTTTCCTCCGGTAAAAAGTAACACCCTCTCTAAAATGCGCTTTGCAAGAATTGTTGCATTATTAGTCTCAATGCTTTCTATGATTTCCTGCATGGTTTCTTCCGGATTCGGCACATGTAAATATTCTAGCACACCATCTGATACCATGACAAGGAAATCTCCGTTATATAAGTCCTTTTCGCTTTTTTCCATATCCAGTTTATAAGACACGCCCACCGGAAGACTGGTGGAAATAAGACATTCCACTATGCCATTTCTCCGGATAAAGGTTGCCGCCGCTCCAATTTTATAAAAACGGCAGGTTCCATCATATAAATCCAGTTCACTGATATCCACCGTGGAAAATAAATCCTCCTGCCCTTTCATCACCATGGCAGAATTCATCATGCGGGCTGCCGTTTCCACATCAAAGCCCGCCTCCAGAAATTTTTCCACCAGTTCAATGACCATTTCACTTTCCTTGCAGGCAAGACTTCCAGAACCCATGCCATCCGATAAGCACATGACCATTTTTCCACTTTCCGGCTCCAAAAAGGAAAAGTTATCCCCGGAAACTGCTGCTCCATCCTTTACCATCCGGGCTACGCCATAAATTGCCTGAAACCGCGGCTCTTCCTCATAGGTATAGAGGTTGACGCCTTTTCCAATCAGCGTCTTGGTATCCTTTTCCGGAATCATGCGCCGGTTCAGTGCTCCGGCTACTGCCTTTGTCAGTTCTCTCGTAGTGACACAGCCATCTTTTACCATGACTTTCATCACAAGCTGCCAGCGGCCGTTTTCTTTTTCCCAGAGCTGTTCATCAATCACTTTTATGCCCCGCTCCCTTGCCCGGTAAGCTATGTCCTGCAGATTTGACCGGCACTCTTCTGTAATATTTTTCTGCTTCTTTGCACAATCCTCCATGATATATGCCATGGCATCCAGCTGCTCGGCTATGACCTCACGGTTTTCTACCAGCCGGTTGTACCACGCCATATTTAAAGAAGCTTTTTCAAATATCCGAAGAGCCTCCGCCGTCATTTCCTGCATATAGGGGCAATATTCTTCCATTTTCTTTTCAATATCGCGGTTTGTCTTTCCCGCCTCCCGGATGGATTGCAGCAGTGACGACAGATAGCCGTACATGGGGCTGTCATCCTTTTCCCAGCAAAGAGCGCACTGGTCGCAGGAAACACACATTTTCCCGGTTATCTCATTTTGCATCCTGCCCATTTCCTCTGCCGAGAAACTGGTATGTTCCACATTCATCCGCCCGAATATATCTGAAAGGCTTTGAAAGGACTTTGCATAGGTCAGTAGTTTTTCTTCTTCATTACTCTTTATCTCCGGTATTGGCTGATTCACAAATGTGAATTCCAGAAAGCTATGTATGATACGGCTTAACACCATGGTGGCTGCAAATATAAAGACTCCTTCTAAGACCGCCATTTCCGTCCGCATTCCGTCTCTTACGTTTAACATTTCTCCAAATACGGATAATAAGGTTGTCGAACAGCCTGCGCCAAAGGCAGCTATCCAGGTATAACAGCCTTTATTTACCCATTCTGCCAGCTTGATGATTACTATGGTTACCAGCAGTGTCATTACATATTTTGTCATCAGTGTCAGCGGCAGCATAAATGCCATTCCAAGAAACATTCCGATTCCCAGCAGCAGCCGTCCGCCCCGTTCCAGGTAAGCTGCCGCAAAATATGCCGGGATAAAAGGGTAGCAGCCTGCAAATCCTAATTTACACACTGCTACCCCTATAAAACATATTACCGCCTGTTTCGTTCTCAATTTCTTCATTTCCATTGTTCCTCCTTCTCCTGTCATTTGTGACAGCAGAAGCTATTATAGAAATGTTTGTCCGAAATCTTTGTCAAACCGTTGTCTCATTTCAAAAAAGTTTTCGGCAAAAAGCGGAATGGTTTGTCTATTTTAAGTTTTTCTATGGTCTTTATGTTTTCGAAGCTGTTCTACTTCTTGTCTTCCTTGAAGATAATCTCATTTTCATGGGTCAGTCCCAGCTTGCTCTTTGCCTGGTCTTCAATATATTCCTGACTCTTGGTATATTCTTCGTAATTATCCAGCTGATTCTGACGTTCTGTTTCATCTTCATATGCATCAGTCAACGTATTTATTCTTTCTCTGTCCCCCTGATCTTTTTGATACAGTTTTACTATTTGAACTGACATAATTGTCAAAAACAGCACTACAATCAAAGAGATACAGATTCTTCCGTTTCGTTTCTGTTTTCTTTTTCTTCGACTATTTGTCATACTCATTTCCTCATCTATAGTTTACATAACACCATTCTAATAGTTTTACGGATTTTTTTCAACGTTTTTTGTAATTTTCGTAATAATCTTCTGATTTTCCCTTTCAGGAAACGTAAGGGTACTGCCACCATGTGAAATACTGCCCGCAATGGTTTCCCCACTACCTGATACAGTTTCTTAAATACTTTTACGATTCCCTTCACCAGCCATGGACTGATGGCATAATTGCATAACAGCATCCCAACGCTCATGCCCAGCATGCAAAAGCCCCGGATTGCTCCGTCATTTTCCCGGCAGAGCATAATAAATATAAATATGGCACTGCCGATGCAGTACAGCATATCCTCCACTGCAACCATCCCTGTTCTATGGGGTATCAGCCTGCGCAGAATCCGAAACAGGTCAAAGGCTAAGATTAATAATATCCCCGCCAGCATGAACAAGAGGAACCTTAAGGCTTCACCGGAAATTTCCTGGCTGATTTCTATCATTTAAACAACCTGCCTAAGAAGGATTCTCCGCCACCTTTGTGATAGGTTTCCACATCCGAATAGGTTAAGCCATCAATTTTCCCTGTGACATCCACTTCCCCCTGTTCTAAGGACAGGCGGTTTACATGAAGGTCATTTCCCTTTATCAGAAGCATTCCCTGTTCTGTTTCCAGTAAAATCTCATTTACATCAAAAGAAAGCACATCCAGCACTCCGCTGAAGTTTGCACTTTTCCGGTTTGCCAACAATACTTTATGTGCTTTTGCTGTTTTCAATTCTTCCATTCAGTCTCATACTCCTTTACCCGAAAGTTAGTCCTTTCCAAAATATATGAGACTGTTTCTCTTTTTATGCGTTTTTACTCTTTTACAGATAGCGGAATAATTCTCCTGCCTCTTCTTTCTTGGTGGTATCTGCGATTGCAACCACTTCTACTTTCACCGTCTTCTGGCCAAACATGATTTCGATGATGTCACCTGCTTTTACATTGACGGATGCTTTCGCCGGTTTGCCATTTACGGTGACACGTCCGGCATCACAGGCTTCGTTGGCAACGGTTCTGCGTTTAATCAGGCGGGTTACCTTTAAATATTTGTCTAATCTCATTTGCTTACCTTCTTTCTTTTTTGAAATTCGAAGTAGCATTGTCCATCCTTCTATGTTCCATGAAGTAAAGAAACGGAAACTGGCTTTTGTATCTAATCAGAATGCGTTGTAATTTCTGTCCTGATTTTTCCTTGATATAAGGCTGGCTTTCCGCTTGCTTTGACGGAATGCGGCGGTTGTCCGTCTGCTGCGGATACGACCACTCGCCAGCAAGGGTGGCTAAGCATTCTGCTTAAAGAAAATGGTTATTCTGGCAACCGGCGCAAAGTCGCATCCATGCTCCAATTGCACCTCGCTGACACCTCCCTGTGTCAGCGTTGCCGGTTGCTATGCAGAATGCAAGCCACCCTAACCGTCTCGTTCATGTATCCGCATACAGGCGAACACCCACCGCATTTTGTCAAACATTGGAAAGACAGGCTCAATTAACAAAAGGAAAAATCAGGGCTGCAATTACAGCATTCTGGTTTCACAAAAACAGTTTCCGTTTCTGTGTCTTCATGCATATAGAATGATAGAAAATTCTTTTCTACTTCGAATTTCAATAAAAAAAGGTGTAGCAAAAGCAGTTTTCTACTTTCGTTACACCTCTAATCAGAATCATTTTATCAACTTATTTATTGATTAAATCTTTTAAAGCTTTTCCTGCTTTGAACTTAGGTGCTTTAGAAGCTGGAATAACCATCTCTTTACCGCTCTGTGGGTTTCTTCCTGTTCTTTCAGCTCTTTCAGATACTTCGAAAGTACCAAATCCAACTAACTGGATTTTCTCACCTTTTTTTAATTCTTCAGCTACGATATCAGTGAAAGCTTTTAAAGCTGCCTCTGCATCTTTTTTAGATAAAGCTGTTTTTTCAGCCATAGCTGATACTAATTCTGCTTTGTTCATGTTAAAATTCCTCCTCTGGATTTTATAATTCTTCTTGAGGTCTACACTCTCCAAGATTACCTACGAATATATTTATACTTGTTTTTCCTTTATTTGTCAAGGAAAATACGGTAAATTAAGGCATACAATTTGGTCTATAACATTTTATTGATTTTGTCCAAAACTGCTTTTCCAAGGACTTCATATTTCTGCTCTGCTTCTTCCATAGATGAACCCTTCACACCAATGTAGAATTTTACTTTCGGCTCGGTACCGGATGGTCTTACACAGAACCACGCAGCATCGTTTAATTCATAGTAAAGTACATTAGAGCTTGGAAGTCCTGTTGCTGTTACTGCTCCGGTTGCAAGGTCTGTAATGGTATCCTTCTTGTAATCACGTACTTTTTCAACTTTATAGCCACCGATTTCAGTTAAAGTTTCGCTGCGCAGTGTATCCATGATTTCCTGAATCTTAGCCAGACCCTCGATTCCCTTTAATGTAATAGACTCAACATGGTCTTTATAGTATCCATATTTTTCATACATGGCAAGCATTGCATCCCAAAGAGTCATATTCTTGGTCTTGTAATATGCAGCAGCCTCACATAACGCCATAGATGCTACCACTGCATCCTTATCTCTTGCATAGGTTCCGGTCAGGCAGCCGTAGCTTTCTTCCATACCAAAGAGGTAGGTTCCTTTTCCGGTCTTTTCGAACTCTAAGATTTTGCCACCGATAAACTTGAATCCGGTTAATACTTCGATTAACTGAATGCCATAGTATTCTGCAATGGCATCTGCCATATTGGTAGACACGATGGATTTGATAAACGCACCATCTGCCGGCAGGGAGCCGTTGATTGCTTTCTTCTGTCCGATGATATAATCACCAATCAGGCAGCCGGACATATTTCCGGTTAAGGAATGATATTCTCCCGTCTTAGAATCCTTTACATATACACCGAGACGGTCTGCATCCGGGTCAGTTGCAAGGATTAAGTCTGCATCTACTTTCCTGCCCAGTGCAAGTCCCAATGTAAATGCTTCCTCTGCCTCCGGGTTCGGATAACTTACGGTTGGGAAATCTCCATCCGGAAGTTCCTGTTCCGGAACAACATATACATTTTCAAAGCCAAGCTCTTTTAACACACGGCGGACCGGGATATTTCCTGTTCCATGTAATGGTGTGTATACAATCTTAAGGTCTTTGCCTACTGCATCAATGGCATCCTGATGTACCACAAGCTTCTTAAGCTCTGCAATATAAGCATCATCGATTGCCGCGCCGATAGTCTCATAAAGACCTGCTGCCCTGGCATCCTCTAAGGACATGGTCTTAACGGTGCTGTAATCAGTTACTTTCTTTACTTCATCCATAATTCCGGTATCATGAGGTGGTGTAATCTGTGCACCGTCCTCCCAGTATACCTTGTATCCATTGTATTCTGGCGGGTTGTGGCTTGCTGTAATATTAATTCCGGCAGTGCATCCTAATTTACGGACTGCATAAGATAATTCCGGTGTTGGTCTTAATGACTCAAATACATATGCTTTGATTCCGTTTGCTGCAAGGCAAAGTGCGGATTCATCTGCAAATTCCGGTGACATATGTCTGGAATCGAAGGCAATTGCCACACCCTTATCCTGTGCATTTACTTTTAAAATATAATTTGCAAGACCCTGTGTTGCTTTGCGGACAGTATAGATGTTCATACGGTTGGTACCGGCACCGATTACCCCACGTAATCCTGCTGTACCAAACTCAAGATCTTTATAGAAACGATCCTCAATTTCCTTGTCATTGTCTTTGATTGCCTGAAGTTCAGCCTTGGTTGCCTCATCAAAATACGCTCCCTCAAGCCATGCTTCGTAAGTTTCCTTGTAACCCATTCCTGATTTCCTCCTACTTTTCATTTATGTTGTTTACCAAAAGAGCCTGCCAGTGGCAGCCTCCTTCGGATGTCTCGCCCTTTCATTTCTCTCACTAATTCGTAAGACTGTTAACTACCTGATTTAATGTACTTGTCGAAGAATTATTGTTACTGGTTAATGTATCAATAATTTCACTCAATGCCTTCCTATATGCATCAGAGTCACTGGATGAACTTCCACTGGAGCTGTTAGTTCCACTGGAATTCGATGTACTGTCGGAATGCTTATGCTCCACGGTTGTGTCTTTTTCATTTCCGGCAGTTTCCGTCGATTCTGTCTCTGTACTGCCCGTATCATCACCTGACAACGCAATCTCTATCTGTGCTTCCGGTGAATTTACATATAGCCGCTTCGACCAGGTGTCATATCCATCTGCAGTAATCTGTATGGAATGAATGCCATACTGCAGCTGTAATGGCTGTGTATAATCAACCTGACTACCATCAATATACATCAAAGCGCCTGCAACATCAACCGCAAAGGTTAAAGTACAATATTTCGGATCCTCACCCTTTATGGAATCCACATCCACGGAGGTCTGCTCATTTCTTGTTACAGCTACCTCTGTGGAACCGCCGTAGCCATTGCCGGCAACGGTTAATTCATAGGTTCCTTCCGGCACCTCTAACTGCATATTCTCCGTAATCTTATAATAATTCTTATGGTTCAGGCTTAACCAGCCGCCCTCTAATGCCTGTGTATTTACAAGCTGGATGACTCCATGTCCTGTTGTAACGGACACTGACAGCACTTTCCGGTCAATTCCCTGTATTCTTAAGGTGTCCTGTCCGGTAACTGCGGACAATTCTATGGCTGCATCTCCGGAAAACACTTGTAATTCTTCATCATAAGAATACTTTGTGTCTCCGATGGTAAATATCTTATCTTCTTCATTATAGGAAAATTTTCCGATATCGTCCATCTCCCATGCATCTGCCGACTGCTCCACCTTTTCTAATATCAGGTCTTTGTCCCGTAGTGTTAAAGTAACCACTTTTCCCGGTACCATGGATGCTGCCGAAATCAGACTACCATGTCTGTCTTTAAAAATTGTCCCGTCTGTATAAGAATACTGTTCATAACGTCCCGTGTCAATATTCAGAAATGTCATTGTTGAAAGTGTTGTATCAACACCACTTACCGTATACAGGCTGCTTTCCTCTGCCTGTGTCTCTTCCTCCGTTGCTGCCTCAACACCTGATGCATAGCCTTTCATGCTGACAGGCCCATCGTCTTTCTTTCCACAGCCGCTCAAGGCCACAAATACTGTGAAAATAACCAAGGCCAACAGCCAGTGCTTCCCTGATTGCTTCATTTCGCACCTCTTTTTCTCCTGTATGCTCTTTTCCTCCGGCAATTGCCTGTACATGATTATACATGATTATTCCACAAAATAAAATAACATTCTTAAAAACTGCTGGCGGATTTCTTCCTGTTCGATAACCCGGTTCAACTTCTCAATGTCTCTGCCGGACACCCACGCCTTATTGGCATTAAAGTAGTGATTTGCCACTTTCCAGAACTTCTGTGGGTATGCCATCCTTACATAAAGCTGCTCCCATTCCTCTGGTAATAATTTTCGTCTTTTTTCGTAAGCTGCCAGCATATCCGTTGCCAGCCCGATATTAAAATTATGTTTTTCCATCAATTTCCGTAAGAAATGCGCCAGATCCCCTACCAGCACATCATAATGTGCCTGTTCAAAATTTGTAATTATAATTTTACCATGGGTAAATAATACATTATGCTGGTTAAAGTCTCCATGGCAGATTCCATACATTGCTGCTTCCCGGCTCTGCTTTCCGCTCTGCCCCTGCGTTTCACCCGGATTTGGTTTCATCAGCCGATGTTCCACGTCCAGTGCCTGTTTTAAGAAAATCTCATAATTGCGCATAAATATCATTTCAAATTCATTCTTTTTATGCTTTCCATGAATATAATTGCGCACCTTTTTAAGCTCCCGGTTGTGCCGGAATACCTCCATGGCATAATCCTGTCCGCCAATTTTTAAATTTTCATCCTCCACCTTCTGCAGGACAAGATGCAGCTTTGCCAGTTCTTCTACCGCAGCAAGTACATCATCACGGCTCCTGGTCTCACACTCTCTGCCCTCCATATATTTTCTGGCATAGTACCATGTTTCATCCACCTCCTGGGCTAAAATTTCTCCTTCCCTGGTATGTATGATTTCATCTGCTTCTATTCCATTTTCTTTCAGACGGAGCAAAACATGTTCTAAAGCTTCCGCTCTGCCTTTTGACCCGCGAAAAGATCCTATTATTATTTTGCCGCCCTCTGATGTCGTGCAGATATAGGTTCCCCTTCCTTTCTGGATGGCGGTTACCTCAAACGGATACTGTTCTAACAACTGGCTCGATAAATTATACACAAAAACCCCTCCATACGACGAATTCGCACAAATCTTTATGCGTCTTTCTATCATATGAAGAGGTTCTTTAAAGTATAACCTGTCAGATATTCTTTTGTATTCTTTTCCGGTTCTTCAATTACCACATCTAAAAGCTTTGTCAAAATGTTCCCTATCTGCGGACCAGGCTTCACACCAAGTTCTATTAAGTCCCGTCCGTTAAGTGCAAGGTCTTTTAGTGTCAGACAGTCTGCATCTTTGATTATTTTATCATAAATCTTATGATATCCGTCCAATGCTTCCAGCTTTTCTTTCCTCTGATAATCACTCTGGGCTAAAATATCTGCTTTCTTCAGTTCAAATATAACCGGATAGCACTCTAATCCCGCCTTCTGTATTGCCTTTCGTACGGACTCCGGTGTCAGTGCCGGGTTAATATCGTGAATTGCCACCAGCCGGCAGACCATATCAATGGTTGCATTGTCGAATTTTAATCTGCGTAAAATTGTCTTCGTCTTCTTTGCTCCCACCTGCGGATGCTCGTAGAAATGGTCAATTCCATCTTCATCTGTACTGCGGCAGTCGGGCTTTGCCACATCATGAAATAATGCTGCAAGCCGTAGCACCTTGTCTGCTTCCACACCTTTTAACACTTCAATGGTATGCTCTCCCACTGTATAACAGTGATGGGGATTATTCTGTGGTGTACGCATCATCACCGAAAATTCCGGCAGTACCACATCCGCAATTCCTGTGGCATATACGGTATGCATCTCCTCCGGATGGACTGAGGTAAGAAGCTTAACCAGTTCTACCTGAATACGCTCTGCACTGACCTTTTTTAACATCGGTGCAAGCTCCTGAATCGCTTCTGCTGTCTCTTCTTCTATATCAAAGCCCAGCTGTGCCGCAAAACGCACTGCCCGAAGCATCCTTAAAGCATCTTCCCCAAATCTCTCCTTTGGTTCTCCTACACAGCGGATGATGCCACGCTTTAAATCTCCTGCTCCGTCAAAAGCATCCACCAGTCCCCGCTGTTCATTATATGCCATGGCATTAATGGTAAAATCCCTGCGTTTTAAATCCTCTAAAAGATTATCTGTATAGGTTACTTTCTTCGGATGTCTGGCATCCTCATATTCGCCATCAATCCGGTAAGTTGTCACCTCATACCCTTTTTTATCCAGCATTACCGTTACCGTTCCATGCTCAATTCCGGTATCGATGGTGCGCCCAAAAATTTCTTTTACGTCTTCCGGATAAGCAGAAGTGGTGATATCCCAGTCCTGAGGCACACGTTGAAGGAGGGTGTCTCTGACACACCCTCCTACTGCATATCCTTCAAAGCCTGCTTCCTGCAGCTTCTCAATTATAAACTTAACATGCTCTGGAAGCTTCATTACCATACGTTTTCCCGTTTCCTTTGCCTTACTTCTGTTCCTGTTCTTCAACGAACTTATACGTTCCTTTGGATTCTGCTTTTACTGCATACAGAAGATCATCTGCCACTTTAATCATTTCATCAATGTCTTCTGCCTTCTTTACCTGATTGGAAGAAATAATACCAATAGAGCAGGAAAGTAATTTCTTATCATCAATCTCAACCGGCTGTCCGATTTCTTTTGCAATCAGTTCCCTGAACCCATCCTGTTTCTTAATCTCTTTATAGATAGCCTTTGCGGTATCCTCTAAGGTCTTTTTTTCTCCGGTGTAGAGGAAAATAATAAATTCATCACCACCGAAACGTGTCACAAAGCCCTTGTCCCTGCAGACCCTGCTGAAGATATTTGCCATGGACTTAAGCAGCAAATCTCCCACATCATGTCCAAAGGTATCATTATATCCTTTGAAATTATCCAGATCGATAAACATAATACCAAACTCATGCTTCATGCGGCCCTTTTTAATCTTCTGGATAATTTCCCCGATGTTCTGATAGAATCCCTTCCTGTTGAGAATTCCTGTCAGCTGATCGGTTACTGCAGATTTATACAATGCAGCATTCATTTCATAGAGCTTCTCATATGCATAGAGACGATTCAGTGCATACTGTACCTCCCGGAACAAAAGCTCATAAATCCGCATATCACTCTCATCTAACATATACCGGCTGACAGAGGAATGCCAGTTATCCTTCATCAGAATATATGCTATCATAATGCTTGTTACTTTTCCATTGTCAAAGAATGGAATGGCAACAAGGGAGCATACATTATCTTCATCAAACAGTTTGACCACATTCAGATGTTCCGAATAGTTACTGCTGATTTTCGATACAACAAACCCTCTCTGTGTCTTTTCGAACACTTCCTTTAAATACTTCTGCTCCTTCATAGAAAGGCTGGCTTCTGTATTATCATAAAGTACCTTTGGTTTTCTTCCATGATACTGTATATATAATGCCCGGTCCAAATTAAAGTGATACAGGAATGTCCGCATCACATTCTCTACCATTACTTCTGCCGAAACATCCGTCACATCAATGGTCTTCTGCCATGTCGACAGAAAATCCATCTGACGTCGTTCCTGCTTGTAAGCACGGTTAATGCTTTCCTGCTTCAGCTGCATTTCCATCTCCAGGGTAGATATCACATGAAGAGGTTCTTCTAATAAATACTGTTCCAATGGCTCTAATACCTTAATTTCTTCATCTGTAAGAGAATGGGTATTATCCTCAAGATATTGTTTTAAGATTGCCTCTTCATTGCTCTTAAGTTCCATTCTTCCTGTCTGCCCATAAAAGCGGATCCTGTCCTTACGGAACAGCTGATAACAGAAAAACTGGTTCCCCTCAGTCCGCACCAGATGTGTCTCTGCACAATTAAAATCTTCAAATGCAGACGAATCATTACCGGAATCCACTTCAAGTAATGCCCGTGTGAAATGATAAAGGAACATATCATCATCACAACGTGCATAATCGTGGATGATTCCCAGATCATTCTGAAACTTTTCTTTTTCAATTATGTAATTTAAGAACTGTTTGCAGTTATTGAGGTACTGTTCACAGTTGAAACGGTTGCCAATCTTCTGATTGCACAATGCTAAGAGTCCATACAATTTGCTTAAATTGCAGACCCTCAGACTATTCAAATGCAGACGTTCAATGATCTTCATACAGCGCATCAGATATTCGTTGGCTTCCTTGAATTCTTCTGCTGCAATACAGTTAATTGCCATATTGTAATATACTTCCGCAATATCCTCCGGCAATTCCAGATTATATAAAATTTCTACTGCTTTCTGAAAATAACGCTTTGCAAGATCATTCTGTCTTAATGCCGTTAAGGTATAACCGATTCCCGAGAAAATACGTCCACTTTCCACAGAACGTTTGTTGTCCAGTGCTTCGAAAGTTCTTACCGAATACAGCAATGAAATCGGATACATACCGTTGGTAGACGCCAGCATAATATTCTTCTGGTATGCATTGTAAATAAGCTGTGTATTGCCAATTTCTGTTGCCAGTCTGATTCCCTTACTGAAATAAATAAGCTGGGATTCGGAATAATATGCCTTTGCTACAATCTCCGGCTTATTGTCATAGGCATATACATAAATGTACGCCAGATGATTCCGGTAGTCATATTTCATTAATTTTTCAATCATGGCATCGCTGACTTCCACGTTCTGTGCACAGAAGAAAATATTATTCCAGCCTGCCATCTTCGCCTGTATTTCTACCAGCTCTGCTTCAAACTGACCGCGCTCCATGCCACCTTCTATTGCAATACTTTTTGCAACACCTGCACATTCAGTGGCTTCCTGCAATTTTGACTGATACATATAAACTACAGAGCGGATATAATATGCATGAAAGCGCATCCTGCGGTTCTTTTTCTTCTCTGCAAGCTGTAAGATACCCTCACTTATTTCCAGTGCTTTTGGCAAATCCCTCATATATACCGATACATATGCATAGAACTGCCAGAGTTCGTATTTCACTTCATCCGATACGGTAAAATTTTCAAATCTGATTCTGCGGTCTACTTTCTCCAGATAAAACAATGCCTGTTCAAAATCCATGAAAAAAACAAGATTCTGTAATGTTCTGATATCTTCTTCAATACTTTCTGCTGTAATAATCTCATCTCTTTGTTCCCGGGATTCTCCGGCATTTCCAATGCGGAATATTGCAACATTATTGTCCAATTCCTCCGTTACGCTTTCCCAGCCCGGCAGCATATATTCCGGCAGCCGCTGCTGCTCATTCATGCCGAGAACGATTCCGATATTCTCTGTATGCTCTGCCTTTAACAGTTCATAGACTATTTCTATGGTTCCCATTCCGGCAAACTGCACACGGTTAATCCAAAGCATAAACGGCTGTATCTTAGAAACTTCAACAAGCATTGCCACAATAGCATCATGCATCCGCTCCCGCTCATAGTCAACTTCTGTATACAATAAACTCTCTTTCCGGATACATTTTCCGGTCTCCCGGTATGCTGCAATAATCGGACGCTGCAGGGAATAGACATTACACTTGTCCAGAAATTCATCAAATGTCATCTCCTTCTGCTGGTCGAAAAGTTCAAAAATCAAATCCAGAAACGGCTCATATGCTCCCGATAATTTCTCTGCCCGGAATTCGTGGGCTGCAAAATGAACCTTTTTATTATTTGTTATCTGCTCTGATATTTCCAGCTGCTTTAATGAAAAATCATTACTGTATTTTGCCAGAACAATGTTGTGTTCTTTCTTTCCAATCTGTGCAAAAACCTGTTCCAGAATACTGTTATAATATTTTTGAATCATCTGTTTCCCCCTCAGAAATATTCAAAAAGGCTCTGAAAATATATGATAATTTCCTGTTATCATATACCTCCCTTTCTCTTTCTGTAATAACCTGTCTGGTATTTATAATTTATATATTAGTATAGTCCTCAAACCCACGGATTGTCAATGTTTGTTGCGACTTTTTGAAGGGAGTTTGAATGAAGTCCTGAAGCAGGTTTTAATAGAAATCCAGTCCTTTTCCGGTATCATTTATTTTCATAAAAATACAGCTGCTTTATAATGTATGTATTGGTAATTGCAGAAATTTTAATGCAGCTCTTGCTGCAATCTCCGTCGGGTCAACTATATTTTCTCTGATTCCTGCCAAGGAAAAAGCAATTGGTAATTCAGTACATCCCAGAATCACACTTTGCGCACCCTGTTTAATCAAGGATTTTAAAATATCGTCAAGTCCGTACTTTTCTACATCCTTTTTTCCAGCTTTAATACACTGATAGATTACTGCCATAATTTTCTGTTGCTGCTCTGCATCCGGATAAATCGTTTTGATTCCCTGTGCCCGAAGCTCTTTCTCATAAACCCCACTCTTTATCACGCCATCCGTAGCCAATACGGCTGCACATGATATATTCTGCTCTTTTAAAGCTTTTACTGTCTCGCGGGGCATATGCAATATCGGGATATCAGTAAATATTTTTAACCGGTCATAAAAAAAATGTGCTGTGTTACAAGGTATCATCAATAAATCTGCTCCCATATTTTGCAGACTTACTGCACTTTTTACCATCTCTGGTATAGGATCCTCTCCATTTTCAAGAATAGCTTTCGTTCTATCCGGAATATTCGTGTTACAATCAACACAAACATGCACATAGTTCTGATCGCAGTCTGCATCTGACACTTCAAAAATCTTTTTCATTAAATCGCAGGTAGCCATCGGTCCCATGCCACCAATAATACCTATTGTTTTTTTCAATTCCGTTCCTTCTTCCTCAGGTCATGTGTCAAAGCTCAGAAAGCCCGGAAATCATTATCATTTCCAGGCTTTCCTTGTAATGTACTTCAAATTTTCCATCAAAATCTGACATGCTGTATGTTTACATCATTTTTTAAGTTTTTTAATACTCTACCTTCCACATATAGCGTCGTGTTGTCAGTGGATGCTGTCTCTCCTCAGCCAAAGCCTTATTATAAACCGGATATACATTTGTGAATAAGGAATGGTTAAAATAGTCTACGACTGATGCATCAATTGTAGACAGCCCTAAATCCTTTGCATCAATTACTTCAATCCGTTTTGCATAAGTCTTCAAAAACTTCAATGCACGTTCATCCAACGGTCGATTGGTTCCCTCAGAAACCTGAAGCACAAATGGTACTTCTTTATCTGTAATTTCGAAAGGTCCATGGAAAAATTCCCCACTGTGAATACTGGAAGAATGAATCCACTGCATTTCCATAAAAATACATATACTTTGCATATATGCTGCACCATAACCCGCTCCGCTTGCCATAGTATAAATAATTTTATCATCTTTATATTCCTTGGCAAACAGTTCAGCCCGTTTTTCCACATGCTTACATGCATGTTTCACAATACCATCAATACGTCCAACACCATCCATAAATTCTTCATAATGCTCATACCCTTCTGTCTGATTCAACAGTTCCACTGCCACCAGAAGTGCACAGATAATTTTTTCACCAGCAATATCCTTATTATCCCCAAAAGTATAATTGATAATATAATCACCAAATGGGGTAATCTCTGATTCCTCTTTCCATGTCAGAATAATTACAGCTGCACCTTTTTCCTTTGCCAGCTTCGCTGCATTAATTGTTTCCGGTGTATTTCCCTTATGGCACGATAAACACACGATTACATTTTTTCCCAAATCCTTCGGAGTACTATATACAAATTCATTACTATTAATTAGTGCTGACTTAATATTTGCACATTCTCTTTCCATAAATGTTTTCGCTGGATAAAGTGCTCCATTAGAGCCACCACATCCCACAAAATATAATGCTTTAATACCGCCTTCTTCTTTTCTGCTTTCTAAAATTTCTGTAATTACATTCTTGATTTCTGTTGGCTTCATTGATAATCCTCCCATAAATATTTTTAATACATTGTTGTTATATTATTCTGCAAGCATCGGTCTCGCTAATTTCTGAATATATGAAATTTCTTCCTGGCTCAGTTTACAATACTCACTATTATCCATACTACATCCGGCATCCTGCACATACATCATTTTGGTATCCTTTTCTACAATAGTAAAAAACCAACGCTCTTTCGGTACATTGTATAAAGTTCCTTTCTCCACCGGAGTTAATTCAATATTAAACTTTCCATCTATTCTGTCCGCTGTAATAATAATACATTTTCCAGAAATCAAAATGAATTGTTCATCTGTCGTATGATGTATCTCTAAATGCTCTAACCCATCAATGTCATTATTCGGTTTCCAATTTTTAATACAAACAACCCATTTTTCATTCCGATATGCACATTCTATTCCTTCTCCATCATATCTGTAACTTGTCGGCTTTATATCCATATACTGTTCCTCCTTAAACCCTTTTAATTATTTCTATTATCAATTATTCTTCCTGCAATTGGCGTTCCATACCCAAACGCTCCTTCGACACCGCAAATCTTTGAAGCGAATTCTGCTCCAGCCTGCATGGCTTTCTTTAAAAGTTCTTTAACATTCCCATCATCTTTACTTTCTTCTTTAAAAAATTCCGGTTCTTTATGCCGTAAAATATATGTCAAAAATGTCGCGAAATAAGAGTCTCCTGCACCCATAGTATCCATAATGCTTTCTGCCTTTACAGCTTTTTCATACATCATTTCACCATGGTATAAAATGTATGAGCCAGCTTCTCCTATTGTTCCCAGAACAAATGGGACTCCAAGCTCTTTTACTTTATTCATTTCCCTTTCGCGTTCTTTATCACTTAAATGTGCACAGGAAAGCATCGCCACTTTAATATGCGGACAAATTTTTTTCAGATATTCGTCTGTCCATCGATTTGAAAAATCAAATGCAACCGGAAGACCCAAAGAAGCAATTTCTTCTATGTCATCATCTATATAGGCATTCAGATTTGTATAAATCAGATCAAACTTTCTTATATATGAAAAATCTTCCTGCGTAAAATCATAAGGATACTCTTTTGCCACACCTCCATGATTGGATCCGATAAATACGCGATCTCCCTGATTCAGTGTCACACATGCAAATCCATTTTCACCTTCATAATTCCTGCTATGTGAAAAGTCTACATTCATATTTTTCAGTGCTGCCTGAATGCATTCTGCTACTTCATCATTTCCAAATTTACCTAAAAATGCACTTTCTGCATTATTCATATGCGCATATGCACATGTGTTAACACACTGACCTCCTGGATACATTTTCCCCCTGGAAAGATATTTGTCACAAACTGCATCTCCAATTGCAATTATTCTAGGCTGTCTCATTTTTATTTCTTTCTCCTTTCTTTCAATTTTTCTTTCACCCAGACTCCCTCACCTCTTCTTTTTGCAACAAGCAATTATTTTTCCAGATTCGCTCTTTCATTTTTTCAGATAGCCATTATTAATATTTATGTATATCTGGCAATCCATCATGAGGTGGCAGTTCCCACAGCCTGTCAGAATAACACAGGCTGTGTGCTGTTACTGTTTTCTTTATTTTGCCACCACCGGTTTTTATCAGAAAACAAAATATCCGATTCCTGTTGCTACTAATACCGATACAATTGTACATACAAGTCCCGGCCGCATATAGCTGTGATTAAATATGAATTTTCCAATCTTCGTAGTACCTGCCGTGTCAAAAGCAAGACCTGCTATACACTGGCTGGAATCCGGGATAAAGTAGTTGGATGAGCATGCCATCCATCCACCTACGATAATATAAGCCGGCAGTTTCAATGCAATTGCAATCGGAATCATAATCATTGTCGTAGACGCTTGTGAACTCGTCAGTGCACCTACCAGAAATACTGCAATAATATAAATCCAAGGATATTTATTTGTTAATGCTGACAAATTTTCTGTAATGAAGTCTGTCTGTGCTCCAACAAAGGTATTTACCAGCCAGCAAAGTCCCGATGCAAGAATAACAGCAAAGAATCCAGTCTTTAACAACGGTACTTCTAAAATGTCGTTACTATCAATTTTACTTACAATAACAATAATTGCGGCAGCTACATACATAATAATCTGGATTAAAGATGTCATTGCTAACTGTGTACCATCGCTAAATGTTGGACGGAGTGCCGGGAAAATACCGCATATTGCAATTACTACCATAGAAACCAGGAAGATAGCAACAGAAATCTTTGCTTTTTTGGTTACCTGTTTTTCTCCTTCTACTTTCTTTTTAAAATCTTTTACCAGTCCATCTGCAACTCTCTGCTGATATTCAGGATCATCCTCTAACTCCAGGCCTTTCTTGTATACAGACAATGCTGCAACCAATACTCCTATCAGTGCTGCCGGAATTGCTACCAGCATAATTGTTGCCAGATTTACTTTTTCAAAAATAGTCATATAACCCACAATAGCTACTGTTGCAGCTGTTATTGGTGATCCGGTATTTGCCTGCTGGGATGAAATAATACTAACAGAAATCGGGCGCTCAGGCCGAATTCCATTTTCCAATGCTATTTCATTAATAACCGGAAGTAACGAATATACAATATGTCCGGTTCCACAACAGAATGTAAATAAATACGCTACAAAAGGTGCTACCAAAGTAATGTTTTTCGGATTTTTCCGTAATATTTTTTCTGCAAGCTGTACCATAAAATTCAATCCGCCAGTCGCCTGCATCGTACAGGCTGCGGTAATTACTGCCAACATAATCAGTATAACAGTAATCGGTGGATCTGATGGAGTCACTCTAAAGATATATACGAAAATCAACATTCCGATGCCGCCAGCCATTGCCAGGAAACTTCCACCTTTTCTGGTTCCCCACACAATAATCAGCATTAAAACAATAAATTCAATCCAAAACATGGACATCTACCTCCTCTTTTTTATTTATTCCAAAGCATGTGCACTACTTTAAAACCAAAATGTATTAATTTGTTTTTATTTGTATTGTTTTATTTTGTATCTATTTGTATTATATAGATTCCATACATTTGTGTCAATAAAGAAATACATTTTCGACATTATGCACAATTTTTTGTTTCACTTTTTGTACATCAATATCAATTTAATTGTGCATAACAAAACCCGCCAGGAGCACTGGCGGGCATACAATTAAATACTTTTTATTCTTTTGTTTTCTCTTTCTTTCACTCAAGCAGTTAAATGTATGAAGAAATAACATAATCCGCCTGACTTACATCCTGATTCTCACCAGCTCCTGTATACGCAACTACCTCTATATTTGCAGCCTTTGCTGCCTGTATACCAATAAACGAGTCTTCTATTGCAATACATTCTTCCGGCTTTGCTTCTAAATATTGCATTGCCTTTCTATAACATTCCGGATCCGGTTTTCTATTCCGGCACATGTCTCCGCATACCACCACATCGAACAAACCCAGCATTTTCATCCGGTTCAATGCTACTACAATCAGCCGTGTAGAGGTCGAAGAAACCACTGCCAGCTTTTTCCCCTGTTTTTTCAAGCCGGCAATAAACTCCAGTAATCCCTCCATCGGCTTAATGCAGCCATTTTCATATGTATTTCCTATTTCTTTTCTTTTTTGCAAAAGCTGTTCCATTGTTATTTTCTCCGGCGAGCGTTCCAGTAGTCCCAGCAGAATATGGGAATCATGTGAGCCAATTAGTCTATCCCTGTCTTTTTGTGTCAGTTCCACTCCAAACTCTTTTAATGCCAGGCCCAGATAATTACCATTACTCTCTTCTGTATCTGCTATAACTCCATCAAAGTCAAACAATACATATTTTTTTTCACAGAATTTTTTCATTAATATTCTACCTTCCACATATAGCGGCGGGTTGTTAACGGATGTTCACGCTTTACTGCCAGTGCGTGGTTGTAAATCGGATATACATTATTAAACAGTGCATGGTTAAAGTAATCTACTACTGATGCATCAATTGTGGATAAGCCAAGCTCTTTCGCATCAAGAACCTCAATACGTTTTGCATATGTTTTCAGAAATGTAAGTGCTCTCTCATCCAGTTCGCGGGTTGAGCCTTCTGATATCTGAATCATAAACGGACGGTTTGCATCCGTAACTTCAAATGGACCATGGAAAAATTCACCGGTATGAATACTGCTTGAATCAAGCCACTGCATCTCCATAAATATACAGATGCTCTCCATATAGGCAGCTCCATATGCTGCACCACTTCCCATTGTATAAATCACCGAATCGTTCTGATACTCTTCTGCAAATGCCTCTGCTCTGGCAGCTACATGTGTACGTGCATTTCTGATGATATTGCTAATCATGCCTAAAGCTTCATAGAATTTATCATAATTAGCATATCCCTCCGTCTGTGCAACTAATTCCACTGCCACAAGCAATGCACACTGTGTCTTTTCTCCTGCATAATCAATATCCCCTGCAAGATGGTCAGGACTTGCATCAAATGTATAATGGATAATGTAATCTCCAAATTCTATAATTTCTGATTCCTCCAGCCATGTCAGAATAATAACCGCCGCTCCTTTTTCTTTTCCTAATCTGGCAGCCTTAATCGTTTCCGGTGTATTTCCCTTGTGACAGGCAAGACAAATAATAGAATTTTCTCCAAAGTCCTTTGGCGTACTATGTACAAACTCATTACTGTTTATCCAGGCTGATCTCAAAACCTGTGATTCTCTTTCCACAAATGTTTTTGCCGGATAAAGTGCACCAAGTGATCCTCCACATCCCACAAAATAAATATTTTTAATTCCACCGATGTCTTTTTTTTCTTCTAAAATTTCTTTCACAATGTTTTTAATGTCTTTACTTCCGTATCCCATTTTTTCTCTCCTTTTTTATAATGTATTTATTTGTTCTATGCATTTAACATAATACAATATAATACCTTTTGTCAATATATATCATACAATATAGGAAAATATATACATTTTTGCAACTTTGTTTTATAATATTTGTGAAAGTTATATTAGGAGAGAGGTATTTATATGGAACTGAACAACACCATTGCCACACCACTGTACAAACAATTGGAGGAAAAAATACGAAAAGAAATTGACGCCGGAGAACGGGCGGCCGGCAGTCGTCTGCCTACAGAAAATGAATTAAGTGAATCATACCATGTGAGCAGAGTTACTGTCCGAAAAGCATTAGCCGTTTTATCTGAATCCGGATATTTAGAAAGGAAATCAGGAAAAGGGACTTTTGTAGCTGAGAAAAAATTGCAGCGTAACATTACAGAAGTCATAAGTTTTTCTGATATGTGCCGGATGAAAAACGCAACACCTGGAGCTAAGACCATAAAAATTGCATTGGAAGATCCTTCTGAACGGGATTTAACTGAAATGTCACTACACGAAGGGGATAAAATACTTGTAGTGGAAAGAATCCGTTATATGGATAATGTCCCTGTCATCTTAGAGTTCAATAAATTTCCTGAATCCTTTTCTTTTTTATTTGGAGAAGATTTAAACGACTCATCTTTGTATGAAATACTAAGAAAACACAATATCATTCTGGATCATTCACGCAAAACACTTGATATTGTTTTCGCTAATGCCCAAGAGGCTAAGTCTTTAAACATCAGTAAGGGATATCCTCTGCTCCGGATATCAAGCACCATCCACGATGTTGACAACACTATCACGAATCTTTGCAAACAGCTATGTATCGGTGATAAGTTCCAGTTTATTATTTAGTTACAATTTACACCATTTCCAATGCGGCTCATCTAATAGCAAATGCGATAAAGTTCCCTATTACAATTAACTTTATCGCATTTATTATATCCTTAAAGAGGTCATTTCTTAGCAGAAAGAAGTATCTCCAGTTCATCTGCTCCAACCGGTTTGGAATAATAGTATCCCTGAAACCAGGTGGCTCCCACAGTCCGGAGATAATCTTCTAATGCCTTATTTTCCACGCCCTCCAGACAACTCTTGATATTGGCTGCATTGGCAAAATCCACCATGCTCTGGACAATCGCCTTATTCTTTTTATTTACAAGAATCTTCCGGATAAAGCTCATATCAATCTTAATCTCATCAATCAGCATCTCAAGTGCCATGGCAGAAGATGAACTTCCTGTTCCAAAATCATCCATGGCAAATTTGATTCCATAGCCTCTTAATACCGCCATCCGCTCATTGATTACCGATACCGGAAGACTTCTGCATCGTTCCGTAATCTCAAGGCAGAGATGTCTTACCGGAAATTCCGTCTTATCCAGAAGCTCTAATACCACCCGGCAGAAATCCGGCCGCTCCAACTGCTTGGCAGATACATTTACATTAATAAAAAAGTCCGGGTTCTGCTGCAGGAAGAGTTTGCTGTCCCACAATGCCTGTTCCAGTACAAAATTTCCCAAATCATACATGGAAGGATCATTTTCCAGCCAGTCGATAAAAAGTCCCGGTGGAATTGCTCCATAAGGTTCCTTCTTCCAGCGCACCAGTGCCTCTGCCCCCATTATCTTTCCATCCTCAGAGGTCACAATCGGCTGATATTCCACATAGAATCCATCACAATGATTCAAAACAGATTGATGAATAATTTTCATCAAATCCAGATCCATGCCACCATAGGACAGCACTAAATCATTAAAGAATAAAATGCCGGTGCTGCGGCGTTCCCTTGCTTTCTCCAAGGTGTATTCCAGCTTACTTTGAACCGTGGAAATATCTCCCTTATAATCATCTAAAATCAGCCCGCTGGCATAGATTTTAAATTCAAAAAAATGCCCGTCAATATATGCATTTTCCTTTAAGGTGTCCTTTATCTTTTCCATATATGCTTCCGCTTCTTCCCGGTCTGCATCCCTTAAGATAAAGGCAAAATTGGAACTGTTCATGCGATATACTGCTGTATCAGCATCCATCATATAGATGAAACGCAGTCCGATTTCCCGCTGCATCTGCTCGCTGTAATTCGTTCCATATAAAATATTCATGTCATTCATATGGTCAAATTCGATTTCAAGGACTGCCACTTTCCGTCTGGTCGCAAGATAATCTTTGATATGTTCTTCAAACTTGACCTGACTATATAAATCCGTCTGCGCATCAATCTCCTGAAGCGCATTTTCATTCTTCAGTACAACAATCAGATATTCCCGGTTCTCTTTTCTTAATACATCCACAGAAAAGCCCATCATATAATCCGTTTTCTCTTTTCCCATACGAATATAAAGAGGTTCTGAAAGTGCCTCCTTCTTAAGACGTTTTCCCATTGCTTCTTCATATTCCGGTACATCATATGGATGGATATGCTCTTTCAGCTTCTGATAAAAAGCAACGATGTATCCGGCTTCCATTCCAAGAAATTCTGCCGTTTTCTCCGGCACAAATGTCAGATTTTTCTGCAAATCCGTTACCAGAAGATAGAGATTCTTTGACAAATCTGTTACCTTACTCATCATGCCTGCAAAAAAGTCTGCATCCCCCATCCAGAAGTCTTCCTGCTTCATCTGCAATCATCCTTTTTTCAATCATTACAGGCGATTATTTACGCCCCACAAAATACCCTTACCTTCGCCTTTTATCTTACCATGTTATGCTTCGTTTGGCTATCGGATATTGTGCTGATTCCATAGATAAATTTTGTTTTATCATATAATTCAAAGTATCGGTAGCCGGCATCTTTTTCTTCCTGTGTTATATCGGATTTTACCTTCATTCCGGACACATCAAGCCCGGTATAGGAAAGCTGTTCTGCCAGCTCTTTCTCCACTGTTTTTTCTTTCTCTTCGCCATCATCTTTACCAGATGAGGAAGTTTCCTCTGTTGCTGCCGTCTCCGATAAAATATCTTCTCCTTCTGCCTCAGCCAGTAAAACGGTGCCATCCTCTAAGAGAAATACCATATGCTTCTCTGTGCCGTCATATTTTGTAAAAACAAGCTTCCAGTAGTAAGCACTGTAGGTGTGAAATGTGGTATCCACTGCTTTCTCCGGAAATGCTTCCCAGGTATACCAGTTGGCATAAGAAGAAGCTAAATCGGAAGGATACTGCCCTTTCTGATAAATGGCTTCCATACTGTCTCTTGCCAGTGCCGCTGCCTCGTAATCCTTTAAAGTCATCTCATAGGAATAGGCTTCCTGTGTCTCACTCTCCCACTGCCCGGTAATCAGCTGGATGCGGTCATTAAGCTTAAGGCTTTCCGATGCCTCCTTTGCCAGCAGGGAATCGGAAGCAATATACTGTGCCGGAACCGCCTGCACTTCTCCCACTGCTTTACGTTCCTGCCCTTCAATCAGAATTCCCGGCAGAAAAATTCCTGTCAGCACCACCAGAAGTGTTCCTGCTATCATTCCACAGACACTTCCTTTTATCTTTAATTTTGTTCTTTTCTGAAACATATCCGCATCTTCGTCCCCTTCTTTGGCTCACTTTCTACGATAAGTTCCGCCTGATGATGTTCTAAAATCAATGCCACTAATGACATTCCGATTCCGGCTCCGCCTTCCTGTCTTGCCCGGGATTTATCTGCCATATAGAATTCATCGCAAATCCGCTCTGTCTCTTCCTTGGTCATGCCGATTCCATAATCTTTTACGGAAAGTTCATAATAAAATGGATTTTCCTCTTCCTGTATTCTCTTTCCGCTAAATTCAATGACACCATGCTCTTTGGATGCTTTTCTTGCATTATCCAGTAAATTCACCAGTGCAGTCACCAGAAGTTCTTTATTTCCGTACAGTACTGCCGGCTCGATATTTTCCTTTAACACAAGCCCTTTTGCCGCAAAGGACGGTGTCACCACCTTAAGTACTTCACTGCTTACATTTTCAGCCTGAACTGCTTCCTTTTCCATTTCATGTTCCCTTAAATAAATCAAATCAAAGAGCTTTCCCGACATCCGCTCTAATCGTCTGCCTTCGGAAAAGATATAACTTAATGCCAGAAGCTGTTCTTCTCTAGGAAGCTCCATGGAACGCATGGTATCTGCATAACCGATAATGGAAGTCATCGGTGTCTTAATCTCATGGGTAAAGTCTGCTACAAACTGATCCCTTTTCCGTACCATTCCCTGAAGCTCCCCTATCTTTTCTGATACTGCTTCTGCCATCCGGTTAAAGTTTTCTGCCAGAAGTCCTACTTCATCCTGACTCTTTACTGTAATCCTCGTCTCATAAGAGCCATCGGTAATCTCCTCTGCCACCCTGTTCAACTGCTCCAATGGTCTGGTCAGATACCGGCTGATAACATAAATAAGCAGAGATTCTATCATAAGGCAAATGAAAAGAATCAGCCGGAAATAACGGATTTCACGGTCTCTTAATGCGTAGGCATCGGACACATCACTTCTGCTGATCATGCAGAGGTTCTCATCCCCTACCTTACTGGCTGCCGTCACATAAATATAATAATGACCGTCCTCTTCAAAGATGGCATAGTTCTTATTTCCATCCTCCTGCTGTGCTTCCCAGACTTTCTTTAAATTGGCATTTTCTTCTGTTTCGTTATAAACCAGCTTATCCCCATAATAAATAAAAAATGTCACATTTTCTGCCCGCATACCGCTGCTGACCTGTGCTCCAATGTCTGGAAGTGCGCCCTTTACCGACTCTTCCCGGTTCAACGCCTGAAGTACTTCATATTCCACCGAGGACTGCACCAGATTATTCTGAATGACTGCATTAGAAATCTGTGTTTCCTTCGCCAGTTCAAAATTCTTATGTATCATCAGATAGCCCACCAGTCCCAGACTGACTGAAAGCAGGATTAAATTTGTAATTAATACTTTATATCGAAATTTCATGCTTTATCCTCTAACCGGTATCCTGCCTTAAATACTGTTTTAAGCTCCGCTCCAAGATTCAGTTTTTTCCGTAATCTCTGGATATGAAGGTCTAAGGTTCTTGACTCTACGGAATATTCCGTTCCCCAGATTTCTTCATAGATTCTTTCCCGGAACAGTGTAATATTCCGGTTGCGCATCAGAATTTCTAAGAGCTCAAATTCCTTTGGCGTAAGCTCCACTTCTTTTCCTGCCTTTGTCACCACCTGATTTTCACTGTCTAATTCAATATCCATAAAAGTAATCTTCTGCTCCATCTTATGATAGCGGCGCAGCACAATATTAATCCGTGCCAAAAGTTCTACCACTTCAAAAGGCTTTACCATATAATCCTCTGCCCCGGAGGTCAGCCCCTGCATCCGGTCTTTTAGGGAATCCTTTGCAGTCAGAAAAATCACCGGAATTCCCATTGGACGGATGTATTCCATCAATTCAAATCCATTTAATTCCGGCAGCATAACATCCAATATAATCAAATCAAAATTTTCTGTTTCCAACAGGTCTGCAGCTTTCATTCCATTGTATACACAGACACACTGATAGCCTGCCTTCATCAGATTCAGCCGGATTAAATCCGATATTGCCTTTTCATCCTCTACAACCAATATCCGTATCATGCTGCCCGCTCCTTTTACTACTCTTTGATGTTTATTTTAACATATATTTGTATCTAAAATGTATCTGAACATTAAAAAAGAATGTGCCTTGCACATTCCCGCGCCTGCGGCGGTCGCTTGCGACATCTACCTTATACGCCGCAGTGCGCATCCTCGCGGAGCGTTTTTTGCTTTACAGGAAAGCAATTTCCTGTAAAGCAAAAAAAGTTTCTTCTATTCCTTCTGATTGCTCATCGGAATAAAAGAAACTTTTTTTATTCTCATCTTCTCTGGTCTAGAAGAAACAATTATTTTTTCATGCTACGCCTGCACCAGTGTCATTTTTCCACTGCAATGCATCTTCCGGATGCCCTCCGGTATCGTAAGTCTGTCTCCGGTATCTACCCAGATGCTGCCAATTAGACCGCTGCCGGATGCCACATAAATGACATCTGTGCTGTCAGAAAGCAGCAGATCCATTTCCCTCTCTACCTTAAATCCTGCACCTGTTACTTCTGCAGCACCACGCTCTATCCGGATTTTTCTATCCGGCTGGTTGCAGGATAACGCTGCTCCATTGCTTTCCATGACTTTCTTATACCAGAATGCCGAATCCTTTACATAACGCTGCTGGGTTGCAAAGTCCACATAAATAATTCCGAACCGTTCGGAATAGCCCTCATGCCATTCGAAATTGTCCAAAAAAGTCCATAAGAAATAACCGGCAATCTCTGCTCCTTCATCCGCCGCCTTCTGCAGATTGCCAAGGTACTCATCTAAGAACTGGATACGGTTGGCATCATGTACACTGCCATTTGCTTCCACATTGTCATGACAGGACATTCCATTTTCCGTAATATAAATTGGAAGCTGATAACGTTCGTAGAGGAATTTTCCTGCCCAGTAGAGGCATTCCGGTGTCACCGGCCACTCTGCGGCAGTCTTTGGGAATCCTGCCGGACGGTCTGCAAATTCCGGCTCTCCATCTGCTCCTGCACGAACCGGATATCCGTTATAAATATTCTGACCGTAAAAATCAATGGGCTGGTGAATCAGCTCCATATCTTCTTCTGTTATTTCCGGCAGATACTCCTTGTATTTCTCAAGTCCTTCCTTCGGATAATGTCCTAAAATGACCGGATCAGAATACCAGGATACATTCCAGGTCCAGTTGTCAATATCATTATAAAAACCGAAATAGACCTTCTTTGCAGCTTCAATATCTTCCGGGGAATTGCTTGCCGGATATGCCACTCCACTGGTTGGCGCATAACCAATCTGAATCGGCTGCTTTGCATATTTCCGGAGAGTAATAACTGCTTTTCCATGTGCCCGCAATGCATTATGGGCAATCTGGAAGCTTTCCTCTGGTGTGACTTTCTTACCCGGTGCGTGAATGCCGCGGTAATATCCCAGTCCAATAAAGCACTGCGGCTCATTTAAGGTAAAAATTTTGTCACAGATATCGGTAAAATTCTCTGCTACTACTTTTGCATATTCTGCAAACCAATCTATGATTTCTTCATTGAGCCAGCCGCCTTTATCCTCCAATGCCTGCGGAAGTTCCCAGTGATAAAGTGTCATATATGGCTCAATGCCGTTTTTCTTCATTTCAAGAATCATATCACGATAGAGTGCCACCGCTTTTTCATTGACTCTTCCGGTTCCCTCCGGCATCAGTCTCGCCCAGCTTACGGAAAAACGGTATGCCTTCACACCAAGTTCTCTCATCAGCGCATAGTCCTCTTTATAACGGTGCATGTCATCGGCACTGACATAGGCATTATGATGTTCGAAAGTTCTTCCCTCTTCGGTAAAGGTGTCCCAGATGCAGGTTCCTGCGCCATCGTTTTTGTCTCTTCCTTCTACCTGATAGGCACTGCTGGCAACGCCCCATACAAAATCTTTTCGAAACATTTGTTTTCCTCCTGATTCTATTTCTTGTGTTATTCTTCTGCTATTGTAAAAAATGACATTTATTTTTTTATGCAATATCTGCGCAGTTTACCGAGCACGGATGCCGCATAAGAACTGCAAGGGGCACTAAGAATTTTGCGAGACCTGTTCTTTCTTCCGGCAACCGGCACAAATTCACTTCCATGTTCATATGTGCCTCGCTGGCACTTCCCTGTGCCAGCGTTGCCAGATGTCGGACAAAATTCCAAGTGCCCCTAGCAGTACTTAAAATGCATCCGTACTTCGACGAACCACCCAGATATATTCCAATCATAAAAACATATCATTTTTCACAATTGCAGAAGCATTCTCTTAATCGTTTTCGTTACAAAAACACTCTACCACGAAACAACTGTTCCGGGATAGAGTGTTTTACCTTAAAAATGGTAGAAATCTATTCTATTAAGAAAAATCAGAATGTACGGATTCCATATGACATAACAGTTTGTTTTAAGTCATTTGACTTTTTGTTACTTTTGAATAGAATCGTAGTATTTTTTCACGATTTTCTCCGCTGGTTTTGCATATATTTCATAATCTTTTCTCTTTAGGGCAGCATTCTTCGTGTAAAGATGACTGTTCCAGGACCAGAATGCCATGCCCCTTACCCATTCTCTTTTTAAGCAGGCTTCAAACATTGCTTCATACCAGTCTGCCTGTCCCTTAGCATCTGCTTCTCCCTGCACCGTCCAGTCATTTGGCACTTTATTGGAATCCACGATAGACATACATCCTGCCTCTGCAAAGAAAAATGGTTTTTGAAATTTCTTTACCACCGCTTCAATCCGGTCAAGCTGGTTCTCCCAGTCCTCCAACGGATAATAGCCACTGGAAGAAATCACATCTACTGCATCCCACCATTTCACATTATGCTCCTGATATTTATCGGTATTATAGGAAACAAGTCCGTCAAATTCACTCCGGATATCAGCGATCAGCTTCCGCCACTCTGCTTCCCTGCGCTCTGCCATAACCATTTCGCAACCTGCAATATGCATTTCCACACCCATTTCTTTTGCCAGTCTCGCATAATGAAGCTGAAATTCGGTATAAGATTCAAACCAGTTGCACCACTTCGGTTCACAGACTACGTCTTCGTCAAAGAAATTTACATGGGCACGCCAGGTTCCGTTCTTGCAGTTTACCGTAGGCTTTAATGCCACACGCATACCAAGCTCTTTCGCATAATCAATCATGCCCTTTAATTCATCATCTGACACCGTTGCTTCAGAAGTATAACAAATCTCTTCCGACTGTGCCGTGTCCTGCAATCCGTTGGGTGCTAAGATAACAAAATTGCTGTTGGTATTTTCTTTCATTTTCTTTAAGCTGTCAAAAGCACTCTTCTCCTGATAGCTCCCTTTTCTTGCAAATGGTGCATATGTCATGCCGCAGATATATTCCATGGTAAGTGTTTCCTTTCTCCTCTTTCAATGACTTTTTATGATGGGAACTATAGCATTCGCCCTGTAATCTTGCTATAATGATTTATTATAAAAATAGTAAAAATCTCTTATGGCAGGAATTCATTTATTTTAAATATATTGGGGGATGACTTTATGAATTCACTTTTTGAATACAGCGACCGCCTGAATGCTCCTTTTGAATGCTTCTTATTTGACACGAGAATCCATTCTTTTCCCATCCGGTCCCACTGGCATTATTTTGTTGAAATTCTGTATATGTTAGAAGGCACCGCCATCATCAACTGTGATGATGATACTTATGTACTAGAAGAAGGTGATATGACGTTATTTCTTCCGCAGGCAATCCATTCTATCTATACTGCCACAGAGCAGCCATTGGTTTATTATGTCATGAAATTCGACTTAAACCAGCTTGCACCATCCGGCAATGCATTAAGCACCACTTTTTCCGGGATTAATTTTGTATCACTTTTTAATCTGGCGAAGGGTGATTCCCATGCTCCGAAATATTTTTCCAAAGCGATGTTAACAGACTATCCCATTGCCGGAATCTTTTCCTCCTGTGAACACGAAATGCAGCAGCAGGAATACGGTTACCGGATTCTGGTACAGTCCCAGATTAATTCCCTTTTAACCTTTATCCTGCGTATCTGGCGGGCACAGGGTTTTAATACGGATAAAGCTCTGGCTATTCCGCAAAACACAGAAGAAGCGTCCATACACTCCATTACGGAATATATCGACGCTCATGCCCAGGAGCCATTAAAGGTGGAAGACCTTGCCAGAATGTGTAATATGAGTTATTCCTATTTTGCCAAAAGCTTCCGGGAACTCTATGGCCAGTCCTGTAAAAAATATATTGAATTTATCCGCCTTTGTAAGGCTGAGGATCTGCTGCTCTTTACCAATCTTGACTTGAATTATATCAGTCAGGAAACCGGATTTTCCGATTGCAGCCATTTTATTAAGGCTTTCCGAAGCAAGCACAAAATGACACCCAAACAATACCGGAAGGAGCATTCCTCTTAAAGGTACATTCTTAATGCTGCATTCTTAAAGGTGCATGTAGATATCTGCCTGCTGGATTGCCACATCTGCTCCTGCCATCAGCATGGCAAAAAAGGTTAATGTGATGGTAAGGAATACCGCCTTACCATCATAGACAAATTCCACATTCTTCTTCCGGTTGGCAAGAAGAATTTCTATTCCAAGCAGGATAAAGATACATGGCCAGATATGGAAAATGATTTCATAGGTCAATACTGGCACAAACAGATGTACCAGAAACAGGATTCCAAACAAAACCAATGCACTGCCTAAGGTAATGCTGCCCACTCTGTGGGTGCGTACTTCTTTCACATTCTCATCCATTTTCCCTATGCCTCCTTTGTTTCTTCTTCCTCAAGGGATTTTTTCTTACCATGAACCAGATAAATTCCTGCTGCTATAATTGCAATTCCTGCCAGCAGTCTTGGAAGCCGGTAACTGATTTCCTGAAGTACCCAGACCGTTTCATCCGGAATTAAATTTGCAATCATCCAATAGAAGCTGTTCCAGATTAACATAATACCAAGCAGAATCAGCACGACTGCAATAATGGTACGATAACGCTTTACAAAGGATTTATCTTTCTCGCCTTCTCCACTTAAATGGAATAAATAATCATCCTCCACAGCATAGAATTCTTCATCGGATAAGCCTGCTAAATTGTGTACATGGAAGAAGCTGTAAAACCATGCAATTACTGCAAGCACTGCCAGCGGTCCAAGTTCAAAAATGGATGCTGCTACAATAATGCCAAAGAACATCGACATCAGGCTTAAGCCCATTTTCATAAATCCCATATACATTTCCCCTGCTCCCGGTAAAAGGGAACAGCAAAATCTTAAAAACCCATTTCTCTTTTTCGTCATGTTATCTTTCCTCCTTTAAAAACCATCCATTTGTCGTCTCAGTAATAAAATTGCAAAATGCACTGGACGCATCATTTACACTTTGTAAGAAATTCTGCTCTTCACTACGCTTTTTCGCTTTCTCTTTCTGTTCCTGTAAGTCCTTATTGACCTGCTCTTTTGCTTCTGCCACATAAGTTTCCATGTTTGGTCTGCTCTGCTGCTCCACCGTAGGAACTACAACCAGAAATGCGATTGCCGCTGCCGCCGCAACCATTACTTTCATGCTATAAGTCAGGAGCTTCCGCTTCGCTGACACTTTTTCTTTGTATACAATAACCTTCTGCTGCTGCTCAATTTTATGTAGAATATTTTCTTCTAAATATTCCGGTGCTTTTATCATCGGTCCTTCTTCTGTTTCCCGAATCAGTGCCTCTAACGCTTCGTCACTTAAATACTCCTGTATATCTTCTTTTCTCATATCAGCTCCGCTCCTTTCCATATAGTTTTCTAAGCATTGCCCGCGCCCGGTATATCTGTGTCTGCACGGTTTTCAAATTCTTCTGCTTTAACTCTGCTATCTCGCCGGCAGGATGTTCTTCACAGAAGTACAGCTTTGCGATTTCATCATAAGGTGGTTTCAACTGTCCGCATTTTTCCTGCAGTTCTTCCCGGACCACCTCTTCGATGCATTGCTCTTCCGGTCCTCCCGCTCTCGCCGGATGGCTTCCTAAGACTTCGTCTTCGGTGGGCACCATCCGCCTTGCCGCCTGTCTGCTGTAATCAATACATTTATTCGAAGCAATTCTGCAAAGCCAGGCTTTCTCATTCTTACCGTCGAACTCTTCCTTGTGCCGGTAGGCAGATAAAAATGTTTCCTGCGTCAAATCTTCTGCTGCAAAGTAATCTCCGGTCATCTTAACGCAAATAGAAAATACCAGATTCTGGTATTTATGAACCATCTGCGTAAATGGTTCCTGACACATTTTTATCCACCTCCTTGTCTCTTAAGAACGTTCTCATAATATATAACGAGTATCTTTTTCTATTGTCTTCAATTTTTTCAAAAAATCAATATTTTTTTAATTTATTCTATCCGGAATCCATTCTATTGACTTTTCTTTTCCGTGAAACTATAATCATTGTGGTTATCATAAATGATAGAGCAATTGCCAATACATCTAATATACGAGGGATTTAAATGATGGAAAAGAAGAAAAACTCCATTGATATGACACATGGAGCTTTATGGAATAAAATTTTGATTTTTGCGCTGCCGCTGGCTGCCAGCAGTATCTTACAGCAGCTTTTTAACTCTGTCGATACCGCTGTCGTCGGCAACTTTGCCAGCAGCCAGGCTTTAGCTGCCGTGGGAAGCAACAGTTCCCTGATTGCTTTGATGATTAACCTTTTTATCGGTATTTCACTGGGTTCGAATGTTATTATTTCCCGATATATCGGTCAGGGTGTCCATAAGAATATCAAAGCAGCAATTCACACTGCCATTGTGGTGGCTCTGGCTGGCGGCATTTTCCTGCTGGTTTTGGGACAGTTTATTGCAAGACCGGTTCTGGTGCTGATGGGAACACCGGATGATGTCATTGACCTTGCAGTCTTATACCTTCGGATTTACTTCCTTGGTATGCCATTCATTCTGTTATATGACTTCTGTTCCTCGATTCTCCGGAGTACCGGAGACAGCAGACGGCCGCTTTACGCACTGATTGCAGCCGGTGTTATCAATACCGGGCTGAATCTTATTCTGGTCATTGCCTTCCACCTTGGCGTATCCGGTGTTGCTATCGCTACCGTGGTTTCGAATATTGTAAGCTCCGGAATCCTGATTTACATCCTGCTGCATGAGGATGATCCGATTCGTTTAGAGCCAAAGGCACTTGCCATCTCCTGGCATGAATTAAAGAAGATTCTTGTCATCGGCGTTCCTGCCGGATTGCAGGGTATGGTCTTTTCCATTGCCAATGTCTGCATCCAGAGCACCATTAACAGCTTCGGCTCTGATGCTGTCGCCGGTTCTGCCGCATCGTTAAACTTTGAATATTTTTCCTATTTTGTGGTAAATGCTTTTGCCCAGACAACCGTTACTTTCACCAGCCAGAATTACGGTGCCGGTGAATATGACCGCTGCAAAAAGGTATTCCGTTTAAATATGATATTTTCCCTTATCTTCTGCGGACTCCTTTCCAGTGTCTTCATCTTAGGACGGGGCTTCTTCTTGCACCTCTACAGCAACGACCCGAAGGTACTTACCTTTGCCGTCCAGCGCCTGTTAATTGCAACAGCCTTAGAGCTTTTGACTTCTACCTATGAAATCAGCGGAGGCGCCATGCGTGGACTGGGACATTCCCTGTCGCCTGCACTGATTACCGTTTTCGGTTCCTGTGTCCTACGGCTCATCTGGGTATCTACCGTCTGTCGGTATTTCCATGAGTTCTGGGTAGTTATGATTATCTATCCGATTTCCTGGGTGCTGACCGGAAGCATGATGCTCCTTGCCTATTACCTGCTGCGCAGGAAGTTATTCCGAAAAAGTGCAGTATAGAAAATCTGTCGAATGATTGAAATGTTTGCTAAAATGAAACCCCGGAAGCAGATGGTTCCTTCTTCCAAAGAATGAATCTTTCTGTTTCCGGGGTATTTTTATGGAGCCAACTTTAAAGTACTCCTTTTTCTAAATTTTCTTTATAAATGTAATACACGGTCTTTGATTTCCTGGGTTCTTCCCTGATTCCAGAACTGGGTTCCGATATAACCACAGGTACGTCTTGCCACATTCATCTTATCCTGGTCACGGTTACCACAGCTTGGGCATTCCCACACCAGCTTGCCGTATTTGTCTGTCACAATTTTAATCTCGCCATTGTAACCACATTCCATACAATAATCACTCTTGGTATTCAGTTCTGCATACATAATATGGTCATAAATATAACGTATGACAGACAGTACCGCCTCAATATTATCCTGCATATCCGGCACTTCCACATAGCTGATTGCGCCGCCCGGGGAAAGCTCCTGGAACTTTGCTTCAAAACCAAGCTTCTTGAATGCGTCAATATGTTCTGTCACATGAACATGATAGCTGTTGGTAATATAACTCTTATCCGTAACGCCCGGAATAATTCCGAAACGCTTCTGTAAACATTTTGCAAATTTATAGGTCGTAGACTCAAGCGGTGTCCCATATACACTGAAAGCAATATTTGTCTCTGTCTTCCACTTATCGCAGGCATCATTTAAATGCTGCATCACTGCCAGTGCAAATGGTGTTGCTTCCGGATTAGTATGGGATTTACCGGTCATATAACGGGTACATTCACACAATCCTGCATAGCCTAAAGAAATAGTGGAATAGCCGCCATATAAAAGCTTGTCTATGGTCTCGCCCTTCTTAAGACGGGCCAGTGCACCATACTGCCAGAGAATCGGTGCCACATCAGAAGGTGTTCCCTTCAGGCGGTTATGTCTTGCCATCAATGCCCGATAGCATAATTCCAGACGCTCATCGAAGATTTCCCAGAAACGGGTCATATCTCCGCCGGAGGAACATGCAATATCCACCAGATTCAGTGTTACGACACCCTGATTGAACCGTCCGTAATATTTCGGCTTTCCTTCTTCATCCTTGTATACGCTTAAGAAAGAACGGCAGCCCATACATGGATAGCAGTTGCCCTCTTTCAGCTGTTTCATGATTTTTTCTGAAATATAATCCGGTACCAGACGCTTTGCGGTACATTTTGCAGCCAGCTCTGTCAGATAATAATACTTGGAATCCGGCTCAACATTATCCTCTTCCAGCACATAAATCAGCTTTGGAAATGCCGGTGTAATGTAGATGCCCTGCTCATTTTTCACACCAAGAATTCTCTGCTTTAAGACTTCTTTAATAATCGCTGCAAGGTCGTCTCTTACCTGTCCTTCCGATACTTCATCAATATACATAAAGACTGTTACAAACGGAGCCTGTCCATTGGTGGTCATCAATGTGATAACCTGATACTGAATCATCTGGACGCCACGCTTGATTTCGTCTTTTACTCGAATCTCTGCTACTTTATTAATCTGTTCCTCTATTAATTCCAGTCCTGCTGCTTCAAATTCCGCTGCTACCTGACGACGGAATTTCTGACGGCTCACATTGACAAATGGTGCTAAATGTGCCAGTGAAATACTCTGTCCCCCATACTGTGAACTTGCAATCTGGGCAATACTCTGGGTTGCAATATTGCAGGCAGTCTCAAAGCTCTTTGGCTTATCAATCATGGTCTCACTGATTACGGTTCCATTCTGCAGCATATCCTCCAAATTAACCAGACAGCAGTTATGCATATGCTGTGCAAAATAATCGGAATCGTGGAAATGTATAATTCCCTGCTCATGAGCCTCTACAATATCCTGTGGCAGGAGGAAGCGCTTGGTAATATCCTTGCTGACTTCTCCTGCCATATAATCACGCTGCACACTGCTTACCGTTGGATTCTTGTTGCTGTTTTCCTGCTTTACTTCCTCATTCTTGCAGGCAAGCAGCGTCAGAATCTGATCGTCGGTAGAATTGGTCTTTCTTACCAGAGCACGTTTATAGCGGTAAGTAATATAATTTCTGGCTACCGTATACGCACGCTGATTCATAATCAGGTTCTCCACCAGATCCTGAATCTCTTCTACGGTTAATGCACGGTTCATGGTATTACATGCCTTCTCCACATTTTCACCAATGGCATTAATCTGTGCCTCTGTCATACGCTCGCTGTCTACCACACTTTCATTCGCTTTACACACAGCCGCTAAAATCTTCTCTTTATCAAATATAACTTCCGTCCCACTTCTCTTTATGATTTTCATATTCGCACCCCTATTCAAAATAATTCATTTTCAACGCGTATACTATATATTGTATCAGATTAAATTATCTTTTCAAGGTATTGTGCCAAATTGTTTATTCTTTTTCTAATACAAGAGCGGAAAGCGGCTCTACATCGGTCTTTTCGGAAATATTTTTTTTGCCGTCTGCACCTGCCGTTTTGTCATCCACCAGAATTTTCCATTTTCCTTCCGGCAAATTATACAAAATCTCTTCATCATTTCCGTTGAATATTACCAAAATGTTTTCTGGTGTGTCATCTGCACCTTTTCCCTTTAAAAGATATGCCACAACATTTTCCGGTGTATCTGATAAGAAGCAGAGATTCTGTGTCATTTCCGCTTCACTCTGCATACGGAATACCGGATGGGCTTTCCGCAGTGCCATCAAGCCCTTATAGTATGCTATCATATCCGGATATTCATGTATATTATCCCACTTGATGCTGTTTACCGCATCCGGCATATTATAGCTGTTTTCTGCAAAACCTTTTTTCTCCGGCAGCGGTTTGCTGCGGAGGAATTCTTCACCTGCCTGGATAAAAGGCACACCCTGGGAAGTAAATACAATGGCTGCGCACAACCGGTTCATGGCTTTCTTCTTTTCTTCCGATGCCTCCGGGCAGGAGACGGATAATTTATCCCACAGGGTATAGTTATCATGACAGGAGACATAATTAATACTCTGTCCCGGCTCTTTCGCCCACGGCTTACTGCCATAGGCATCATAATCTACCTGTGGATGTTCGACTGCTCCTGTAATGCCATAGCGCAATGCATTTTCCAGATGGGTGCCGCCATTAACGAAGCCCAGATGATCATCATAGAATACGCTTCCTTTTATGGTATCACGGATGTCATCATTGAACATGCCGATTCCCGGCATCTTTTTCGCACTGGCTTTAAATGCACGTTTCTCCTCTGCCAGGGAAGATGGACCACCGTTCCAGCCTTCTCCGTAAAGGTAGATATCCGGACGTATTTCTTTTAACCGCTCTGCAATAACATTCATCGTATCAATATCCAGAACGCCCATCAAATCAAAGCGAAATCCATCGATATGATATTCCTTTGCCCAGTAAATCAAGGAATCTACGATTAATTTCTGCACCATCGGACGGTCACTGGCCACTTCATTGCCACAGCCGGAGCCGTTGGTATATCCGGTCTCATCACTTCTATAATAATAACCCGGCACTATCTTCTGAAGGTTGGAATCATCCCTTCGATAGGTATGATTAAAGACCACATCCATAATCACTCCGATTCCTCTGCTGTGCAAAGCCAGCACCATCTGTTTCATTTCCTGAATCCGCACTGCTCCATCATATGGGCTGACTGCATAAGAACCTTCCGGAACATTATAATTATCCGGATCATATCCCCAGTTATACTGTGCTTTCTGATTTTTCTCATCTACAGTCTCAAAATCAAATGCCGGAAGAATCTGTACATGTGTCACACCAAGGCCACTAATATAATCAAGTGCCGTTGCTTCTCCAAAATGATTTGTAGTATTGGCTTCCGTCAGGCCTAAGAACTTTCCATTATGAAATACGCCGCTGGATTCATCCATCGTAAAATCCCTGACACTGCCTTCATAGATAATGGCATCTGTGATATGCTCCGGATTCCGGTACCCATCCATTTCAAAGCCCTGTGGGTTTGTCTTTGCCAGATTGATAACCATACCGCGCTGCCCGTTTACCCCGGCAGCTTTTGTATACGGATCTACTGCCTCCTGCTCTTCCCCGTGATTTACTACTGTATAGGTATAGTAGATTCCATTACAATCTCCCTGTTTTTCAAAAACGTAAGTACCGTTTGCTGACTTCTTCATAATATGCTGTTCTATGAGATTATCTCCTTCGCCCTGTTTATAAAGGTTCAGCTTCACGGATTCTGCCTCTGGTGCCCAGACCTTAAATCTTGTCATTTTCGGTGAGTATACCGCCCCTAAATCATTTCCTGTGTATACTTCATAATCAAACTTCTGCATATTTGTTTCCTTTCCCTCGTTACCTGCGTACGGCTACAGGAAACACACTTTGCGCATTTCCCGCATAACCGAAAAAAGGAAGCTTCCGCCAATGCACGGATGCTTCCTTCTTGCAACTGGCTGTCATTTCAAAGACCCTATAGCTTTGCGTCACAGGCTTTCACCTGTTTTGCTGATACATAATCTTTATTATAATGGTGGCACAATTATAAGTCAATGACTCCGGTTACTTATTGCAATTCTTATATTTCAGTATAATTCACATATGTGAATTATAAATTTAACTCTTTTTTGATTTCGGCAATGGCTTCTCTTTCATCAAAATGATATTTTACACCTTTAATTTCCTGATAATCTTCATGACCTTTTCCAAGCAGCACTATCATATCACCCTTTTTGGCATTTTCGATACAATATTTGATGGCTGCTTTGCGGTCATCGATTTCGATATATTTTCCGTTGCTCTTTGCAAGGCCAATCTTAATATCGTTGTTGATGTCGCGGATTTCTTCATCTCTTGGATTATCACAGGTCAGCACGCTTAAATCTGCCAGTTCTCCTGTCACTTCCCCCATGTCATAGCGGCGCAGCTTGGAACGGTTTCCACCGCCACCATAGACACAGATTAAACGTTTCGGATGATACTCTTTTAATGTGGTAAGCACGCTTCTTGTGCTGACTTCATTATGGGCATAGTCTATAATTACCGTAAAATCTTTGGAAACCGGAACTAATTCCACACGGCCTCTGACTTTTACTTTATCCAGTCCACGTAAAATTGCCTCATCGGAAATTCCTGCCAGATGACAGGTCAGCATGGTTACCAGTGAATTGTATACTGAAAAGCTTCCCGGAATATGAACCACTGCATAAACATTCATACAGCCGGTAGTGGTAAAATGCATTCCAATCTGTCCCTCTTCATCCAGATATCCAACAGCTCCCGCCATCAGGTCTGCGTCTTTCTTACAGGAGAAGGTATGAAGCTTACAGGTATGATTTTTGATAATTCCATCTACGTGCTCATCATCTGCATTTACGATTCCCTCTTTGCACTGACGGAATAAGAGACTCTTGCATTCCTGATATTCTTCAAAGCTAGCATGCTCATTTGGTCCGATATGATCCGGTGATAAATTGGTAAAGATTCCATAATCAAATACAATTCCTGCCACACGGTGCATCTTAAGTCCCTGGGAGGATACTTCCATTACTACATATTCACAGCCGGCATCTACCATGGCACGGAACATCTTATGTAATTCATAAGATTCCGGTGTGGTATTCTTTGCCGGAAGCTTCTCCTCGCCGATCAGGGCACCGATGGTTCCAATCAGTCCGACTTTCTTACCGGCTTCTTCTAAAACGCTCTTTATCATATAAGTAGTAGTGGTCTTTCCTTTGGTTCCGGTCAGTCCAATGGTGGTAAGCTCTCTGTCCGGGTGTCCAAAGAAAGCAGCCGACATAATTGCCAGGGCATAACGGGCATCTTCTACCTGAAGAACCGTACAGTTCTCCGGAATATCAGTTTCTACTGCATGCTCTACCACAAGGGCAGCAGCACCTTTCTTTACCGCATCTTCAACAAAGTCATGTCCGTCTACAACAGCTCCTACCATACAGACAAATACGGTGTCTTTTTCTACTTTTCTCGAATCATAGATAATATCACTGATTTCTTTCTCCATCTCTCCCTGCAGGCAGGTATAGGTCAATTCTTCACATATTTCTGCTAATTTCATACTTCTCTCCTAATGTATTATTCCGCTGTTCCGATAATGTGGCTTGCATCAATTTCCGATTCAAATACCGTATGGGAAGGTCCGGTCATAAACATATGTCCGCTTTCTTCCTCCCACTCAATATAGAGCGGTCCGCCAATCTGCTCTACCGTTACTTTCCGGTCTAAGCGTCCGGTTAATACGCCGGCTACCACTGCAGTACAGCATCCGGTTCCGCATCCGATAGTCTCTCCGGTTCCTCTTTCCCATTCCCGGATTTTCACATAATCCCTGCGAACAAATTCCACAAAAGTTACATTGGTCTTATTGGTAAAAAGTTCTGTCATATGTTCAATGGTTTTTCCGTATTTTTCTACATCAAGGTCTGCCACACTGTCTACATACATGGCACAATGCGGGTTGCCCCAGGATACTGCCGTAATATGGAAGGTCTTATCCAGTACCTGTACCGGCTGCTCTACAAATTCATCCAGCTTTGTGTTGACCGGAATCACTTTTGCAGACATTCTCGGTGCTCCGATATCTGCTCTGATATTGCTTACCAGACCGTCCGTTACGGTTAAGTTCAGATGCTGCATGCCGCCTAAGGTTTCAATTACAAGGTCTGTCTTATCCGTCAGTCTGTGGTCGTATACATATTTTCCTACGCTGCGCAATGCATTTCCACACATCTCGCCCTCTGTTCCATCCGGGTTAAACATCCGCATCCGGAAATCCCCTTTTTCGGACGGACAAATCAATACCATTCCATCAGAACCAATGGCAAAATGCCGGTCACTTACGAATCTCGCAAGCTCCGGCAGATTGTCAAGATGCTGATGAATGGCATCGATATATACATAATCGTTTCCAAATGCCTGCATCTTTGTAAATTTCATTTATTTTCTCCTTGCTTTCTCTTTCCTCTATTTTTCTTAAGCATTCATTGCCCGGTCTAAATCTGCAATGATATCATCCACATTTTCAATTCCTACTGACATACGAAGGAAACAGTCTGTAATACCAAGCTTCTCTTTTACATCAAGCGGTGTATCCTCATGAGTCTGTGTGGTCGGATATGTGATTAAGGTCTCTGTTCCTCCAAGACTCTCTGCAAACATAATCATATCTACATTTTTAAGAATCTTCTTAACGGTCTCATAGCTGTCTACAGTAAAGGAAATCATTCCACCAAATCCTGTTGTCTGACGGCAGGTTACTTCGTAATCCTTATGGTCTTCAAAACCAACATAATATACTTTCTTTACCTTCGGCTGTGTACGAAGCCACTCTGCAACCTTCCTGGCATTCTCATTGTGACGGTCCATACGGACTGCAAGGGTCTTGATTCCCCTTAATACCAGCCAGCTGTCTAACGGTGCCAGCTGGCTTCCATGGGATTTGATATGGATGTGAATCTTATCTGCGATTTCTTTGTTATCCTTTACCACGACGATTCCGGAAATGGTGTCATTGTGTCCCCCCAGATATTTTGTTGAACTGTGGGTTACAATGTCAGCTCCCAACTGCAGCGGTTTCTGGAAATATGGTGTTAAAAATGTATTATCTACCACTGTTAATGCTCCGATGGATTTTGCGATTTCAGAAATGGCATGAATGTCTGCCACCTTCATCATCGGATTGGTCGGTGTCTCAACGAAGAACATTTTTGTATTCGGGCGGATAGCTGCCTTTACTTCGTCTAATTCAGACATATCTACATAAGTATGCTCGATTCCATATTTTCCAAATACATCTCCAATGATACGGAAGGTTCCACCATAAATATCATCGGAAAGAATTACATGCTCGCCCGGATTTAATAAGGAAAATACTGCCATATTCGCAGCTTGTCCTGAGGAAAATGCAAATCCCTGGATACCGCCCTCTAAAATTGCCATGGTACGCTCTAATTCCTGTCTGGTCGGATTCTCAAGACGGCTATAGGCAAATCCTGTTGTCTGTCCTAATTCCGGATGACGGAAGGTTGCTGCCTGAAAGATTGGCATGCTGACTGCGCCGGTTAATGGTTCCGTTCCTAATGCTCCATGTACTGCCTTGGATTCAAAATGTAAATCCTCTTTTGTACTGTAATCGGTATAGTTGCTGAAGTTTTTCATATTGTTACCGCCTTTCTTCGTCTTAATTACCCACCAGATATTTTCGTTTCTAACAGGACAACCGTCTATTGACGCACTTGTCCTTTTTCATATATTAATCATTATACCAACATTTTATTGAAATTGATAGTAAAATAATGCTTTCCTTATTGCAAATCGTGCTTTATACTATTCCTAGATTGACTTTGTATATAGGATGTGATTTTTATGAAAAAATATGAGAAAACCGGATATCTTCATCATGATTTTAAGATATTTCACCTGACTGACCACGAAATGTCTGCCTACGACTTTCATTATCATGATTTTCACAAACTGCTCTTTTTCCTAAGCGGCAATGTCACCTATTGTATTGAAGGAAAATCCTACCAGCTTACCCCGGGGGATCTGGTTCTTGTCCGTGCCGGTGAAGTCCACCGCCCGGTCATTCATAATACCACACCCTACGAGCGGATGATTATTTATGTCTCTCCGGATTTTGCAGTTACATCATCCGATAAGACTATTTTCTTAAACCAGTGCTTTCTTCCGGACGCTGCCATGCCGTCCAATGTCCTGCATTTATCCGGCATGAAGGAACGGCGGCTCTTAGATACCATGATGGAGCTTGTCCACTCTTTTTCCGAAGACAGCTTTGCCAATGAGATTTACCAGAATACGCTTTTCTTAGAATTTATGATTCACTTAAACCGGGCTGCCTTATCCGGCACCCTGCAATATGAAGATTCCTTTCAGGCAAATGAAAAGATTCTGTCGGTTCTTACCTATATGAATGAACATCTGACGGAGGATATTACGGTGGATTCTTTAGCCGAGCACTTTTTTACCAGCCGCTATTATCTGATGCATTCTTTTAAGGAGCAGACCGGGTATACCATCGGAAATTATCTTTCCACAAAGCGGCTTCTCTTTGCCAGGGATTTAATCAGCTCCGGCACTGCAGTAACCGATGCCTGCTTTGCCTGCGGCTTTCACAATTATTCTACTTTTCTTCGTGCCTATAAGAAGCAGTTTGGAAAATCCCCGCGGGAAATGATTTAGGTGCTGCGAAAGAATAACATTTTAACAGAAATTTCTTTGCTATTTGAAGTAGGTGTGTTTATGTGCGTCAAAATACCAGTAGTTCTTAATATTATGTTTTGCTTGTCTGCAAGCAGTCTTTCCGTTGCTTTGACATAAGATAGTGCCACTGTCCGTCGAATACGGATGCCACATAACGCCTGCAAGGGGCACTAGGAATTTCGAATAATTAAGAAGTCCGTCTGGCAACCGGCGCATATTCACATCCATGTTCAGATGCGCCTCGCTGGCACGTCCTGTGCCAGCGTTGCCGGATGCCAGGCGAAATTCCAAGTGCCCCTAACAGCCTTTATCAGGCATCCGCACTTTGACGAACAGTGGCGCTATCTTTGTTAAACATTGGAAAGACTGGTTTTATCGCCAAAAGCAAAACTAATATTTTAGAACTACGGTATTTCGATGCAAAACAAAGATACTTTACATAACAAAGAAATTATTAGCAAAATGTTATTATCTTTCGCAACTGCCTAAGATATGATTTCATAGAAGGAGACCTGTATGTTTACAAAAGTGAAAGATTTTTTCAAAAAAGAAACCGTCTGCTGCATTGCTTTCCTGCTGGCAGTTGTATCCATGTTTTTTATTCCACCATCCGTAAATTACTTTTCTTATATTGATTTCCGGGTACTGGCTCTTTTATTCTCCCTGATGGCTGTGGTAAGGGGGTTTTCTTCGATTGGCGTCTTTACCAGACTTGGAACCCTGCTCCTTCATAAGGTGCATTCCCTGCGGACACTGGCAGCCCTTTTTGTCTTTCTCTGCTTCTTTTTCAGTATGCTGATTACCAACGATGTTGCCCTGATCACTTTTGTACCTTTTACAATTCTGGTACTGTCGATGGCTGACCAGCGACAGGCATTGATTCCGGTTATTGTCTTAGAAACGATTGCTGCCAATCTCGGCAGTATGCTGACTCCCCTTGGCAATCCGCAGAATCTCTATCTGTATACAATTTCCGGTCTGTCTCTATGGGATTTTATCCGGATCATGCTGCCCTATTCCGCTGTATCCGCCCTGCTGCTCATCCTTTTCCTGCTGGTTCTTCCAAAAGTCTCTTTCCAGGCAGGCAATTTTTCTGCAGTCCAAACGGAATCTTCCGCCTGTTCCACTGATAAGCCAGCCTCTTCCCGCAGTCACAGGAATCCCCGGATTCTGTTTGCCGCTTATTGCATTCTTTTTCTGATATGCCTTCTGACGGTACTGCACATTCTGCCATTTCAGATAATGCTGCTTATCGTTTTCTTTGGTTTTCTTATTCTTGATTATCATGTGTTAAAAGATGTGGATTATTTCCTGCTGCTTACCTTTCTTTGCTTCTTCATCTTTATCGGAAATATGAAGCAGATTTCCCTAGTACACGAACTGATTTCAAAGCTTTTGGTCCACCATGAAGTTCTGATGGGTATTGGTGCCAGCCAGATTATCAGTAACGTGCCTGCTGCCATCCTGCTTTCCGGCTTCACCGATGATTATTCTGCCCTGCTGATTGGGGTAAATCTCGGCGGCCTTGGTACTCTTATTGCTTCCCTGGCAAGCCTTATTTCCTTTAAATTCTATGCCAATAGTAATGGAAGCGATACAAGGCGGTTTCTTGGGATTTTCACCCTCTACAATGTGATTTTTCTTGGAGTCCTCTTTGTTCTTTCACTTATTCTCTGCTGATTTTCACAGGCAGTTGTGAAAAAGATAGAACTTTTACCCGAATCATATTCCGCTGATTCGCAGGGGATTTTCTTTCGCTACGAAATACCACAGTTCTAAAATGCATGTTTTTCTTTAGATGATTAAAACAGTCTTTCCAATGTTTGTCAGAATAACTGCACGGTCCGCCGAAGTACAGATGCCTGATAAGGGCTGTTAGGGGCACTTGGAATTTCGTCTGGCAACAGGCAACGCTGGTACAGGGATGTACCAGCGAGGCACATTTGAACATGGACGTGAATTTGTGCCGGTTGCCAAAAGAAAATATAATTATGCCGAAATTCCAAGTGCCCCTTGCAGGCTTTATGCGGCATCTGTTCTCGACGGACAGTGCAGCTATTCAGTCAATGCAACCGGAAAGACAGTTTATCAGCAAGAAAAACACGCATTCTAAGAACTGTTGGCATTTCATATCGGATAAAGAAAATCCCCTGCGAATCAGTGAAATACGATTGCGGTAATCTATTCCCTTTTCACAACTGCCTGTGATTTTTAAGCAGGAATAAGTTGACGGAACATTTTCCCCCTTATATAATAAGATGCAGATGTCTTAAGACAAAACAGAAAATATTTGATACCAGAAAATATTGGAGGAAATACTATGTGGCTTGCAGATAGCTGGAAAGATTATGAAGTAATAGACTGTTCAAAAGGTGAGAAATTAGAGCGCTGGGGTGACTATATCCTGGTTCGTCCGGATCCTCAGGTTATCTGGGATACGCCACGGAAAGAAAAAGGCTGGCATAAAATGAACGCCCACTATCACCGCAGTAAAAAGGGCGGCGGCGAATGGGAATTCTTTGACCTGCCACAGCAGTGGAGTATCCACTACCGCAACCTTACTTTCCAGTTAAAGCCTTTCAGTTTCAAGCACACAGGTCTTTTCCCGGAGCAGGCTGCTAACTGGGACTGGTTCTCTGAACTGATTAAGAAAGCTGGAAGACCAGTAAAAGTCTTAAATCTTTTTGCCTATACCGGTGGTGCTACGATTGCTGCCGCAGCAGCAGGTGCATCCGTTACCCATGTAGACGCTTCAAAGGGTATGGTTACCTGGGCCAAGGAAAATGCTGCTTCTTCCGGTCTTGCAGATGCACCAATCCGCTGGATTGTAGATGACTGTGTCAAATTCGTGGAACGTGAAATCCGCCGTGGCAACCACTACGATGCTATTATTATGGACCCTCCATCCTACGGCAGAGGTCCCAAGGGTGAAATCTGGAAAATCGAAGAATCCATCCATCCACTGGTCAAACTCTGTGCACAGCTTCTAGTGGACAGACCTTTGTTCTTCCTGATTAATTCCTATACTACAGGCTTACAGCCGGCGGTTCTCTCTTACCTTATCGGAACAGAGCTAAAACGTTTCCCTGGCAAAGTCACAGCCGACGAAATCGGTCTTCCGGTCAGTTCCAACGGACTTACACTTCCTTGTGGGGCTTCTGGACGGTTTGAGGGGATTTAAATTTAATGCAAGAAAAGCTGCCATCGGCAGCTTTTCTCATTACTTTCATCAGCGTAAGTCTTCCTTATATAATTTTATAATCCTGATAAAGTTCTCATTACCAAATCGACATCCTTATTTTCAAGTTCCTGTATTATGTGTAAATATGTTTTTTGTGTTGTAGTCATACTTGCATGTCCCAATCTTCGAGCTACACTTGCAATGGATACTCCTGCAAATAGCAGTAACGACGCATGCGTATGGCGGAGTCCATGTATTGAAATTTCAGAAATACCACATTTTTTGCAATGCCTTGTAAGTATATCATTTACTGTAGAATTATATATCTTGGACTTTCCTACAAAAATCGGTTTATCATCCGGTAACCCTTTTACTAATTCTGAAAACTTAACTACTATCTGCCAATCAATCTGTATCTTTCTCACCGAAGACTTATTCTTTGTCGGCAAAAATCCTCCTTCTCCTTTATAATCCCAAGTCTTACTAATGGATAATGTTTGTCTTGAAAAATCAAAATCAGCTGGTGTAATAGCAAGAGCCTCAGAGAATCGCATTCCTGTTTTTGCCACCAACAGAATAAACCAATCCCAGTTAGCTTCTTCTTTTATATCTAAATTGGCAATTAATGTATGCAATTCAAACTGATTTAAATACTTAATCTTCTTTGCTCTTGGTGTTTTCCCCTTTATTATCGCTTTTCTTGTTGGATCTCTTTCCAGCATCCCTTCATCTACCGCATCCAGAATTGCTCCTTTTAACTGATGGTGAAAATCCAGTGTTGTCTGTCTCTCATGCTCTTTTGCATAATCATTTAAAAGTTTCTGATAAGCAGTTCTCGTCAGTTCTGATAGTTTTAATTCGGGTGCTAATTTTTTAATCCATTTCTGGGACATCAAATATTTTGACATGGTTGCTTCTCTTATCGCACCCTTTTTGTACACATCCACCCATTGTTTATAATAATCGCAAAAAAATACCTGATTGTTCATATCCGTTAGCATAAGTTACCTCCATTTTGAATTTACTTACGCTGACATAAACATAATATATCATCCGATTAGTGCAATATTCTTATCTTACCTAACTACTTATACTCTTCCGGCATCTGAATTTCAAAGCCACCTCTGATAATAAATTCCCGCAGCAACTTGTCAACTTTAATATTAACTTTAGGTGGTATTATTTTTCTTCCTTCAATTCTTTCAAAATATTCTTTTGCCCTATTCTTATCAATAGTCTGTCTTAGCTCTTCATACCGACCAAACTCATTTATATTTGTATCATTTAATTTCAAGTCCATAATAATTCTAAGTTTTTCTTCATCCACACCTATGGCAAAGGATATTTGATGAATTTGGTTATCTTTCGCTTTTGACATGTATTCATTGATATAATCTCTCAATGATTTTCCAACAGTCACTTCTACATCTCCCCGCTGGATATCATGCAGGAAAATATTTGCATATTTCTGTTCTTCCTGAGAAAGTGTTGCAAATGTCTTATGCAATTCTGTTTCTGCCTGATCTACAGTTTCCTGTGTTGAACCTTCTCCATAAAGCAATTTAATATATTTATCAAAACGGGAATTCATATAATCTGAATCAATCAGACCTGTATCGATTTCTGTAATATATCCTTCCAAATCATAAGGTGCATCGACATCACTCATTCCCACATCGTTACCACCTAGTTCTTTATAGCGAAGTACTAAAATTAAATATGTTTTTTCGTCTATACAGACATCAATTATTTCACCTGTATTCTCATTTACATATGAAGGTTTGCTCCATTTAAACCCTTGTATTTTAGCTGCCTCTAAATAACTATTTAATCTATTAAATTCCTTTGCAAACTTTCCACAAACCGATTTGTCTTCTGGCAGCTTTTCAAAGTTAGTTACTCCTGCATTTTCAAACAACTCTGATATTTCCGCAAAAATCCCATTCATCTCTTCCAAATTCTCTGGCAAATGCTGGACAAATAATCCCAATGGTCTATCACCTGAATAAAGTTCTACCGCATCATTAATATTCTTTTCCATTGTATGTGGTTTACGATAATAACGAATTGTTCCAAATGGTTTATCTGGTCCAAATAGACGATTAGTTCTTGAAAATGCCTGTATTAAATTCTCATACCGAAGAACTTTGTCCATATATAAAGTATTAATCCATTTAGAATCAAATCCTGTCAACATCTGGTCTACAACAATAAGCAAATCAATTTGTTTATCTGGCTCACTTGCAATTCTCTCATATGGCTTTTTGTGTGCCAGACGAGCCGCAATATCCTTTTTCATCTTTGGAAATGTTGCAATCGAAAATTCCTGACCATATTTTTTCTTATAATCTTCAATTATTTCAACAAGTCCGTCCTCTTTAAATGCAACACCGCCATTATTATCTATATTAGAGTCAAACAGTGCTGTAACCTTCAATTCCGGCTTCATTTTTTTAAATAAACGATAATATTCTATTGCTTCCAGTATGCTGCTTGTTGCAAATATCGCATGGAATTTACTATTATGGCTTAATGTTATCCAGTTATCCAATATATCTGTTACTACTGTTTTAGTATGCTCTTCTGTTCTATATTGAACATTCGGAATATAATCCTCAATTCCTTTTATATAATTACCTTTTTTATCAATATCTCCTGTCATGCTTACCTGACTTGCATCCATATATTTATAATAAATCTTACTTTTATCAGGATTCGCAACTGCTTCTTCCTCCGTCTTTGCTTTGGCTTTTTCCAACGCAACAACTTTGCGGATATCTTTATCTTTAAAAGTCAATACTTTATATGGATCAAATCCAAGCACATTCTTATCTCTGATTCCATCTGCAATACTATATCTATGAAGCTCATTTCCAAAAACTGTTGCCGTTGTATTCTTTTGTTTTTCATTCTTCTCATGAATCGGCGTTCCTGTAAAACCAAAAAACATTGCTTTTGGAAATGTATTTTTTATTGTAATTAACATATCTCCAAATGTAGAACGATGACATTCATCAATAATAAATACAATTCGTTTTTTATTAATAGTTTCAATGTCACATGTATTCAGACCATCAGCTTCTTCCTTAATATTGCTCATTTTCTGTATAGAAGTAACAATAAGTGTGTCTGCCGGATTCGAGCTTTTTAATTTGGTAATAAGCACACCTGTATTCTCCGTTGCCTGAACAGTTTCGTTTTCATCTGCAAATCCACGATATTCCTTTAATGATTGTGTGCCAAGCTCAATCCTATCTACAAGAAAAATAACTTTATCTGCATCTCTTGAACTGGCTATAAGCTGTGCTGACTTAAAACTAGTCATTGTCTTTCCCGAACCGGTTGTATGCCAGATATAACCACCAAGCTGATTGTCTCCTTCCCACTTTGCTTTTGCCACCTTATCTGATATTGCACTTGCTGCAAAGTACTGATAACTACGCATTACTTTTAACAATCCATCAGAATCATCTGCAACCGTATAAAAACCAATCAGCTGATGTGCCATCGGAATGGAAAGCAGTGTAGACGCAATTTTATCCCATTCGTTAATTGGTTCGTTATTATAATCTGCCCAATGGAAATAATAATCAGAATTAAATTTACCATCTGGTCCAGGATTAGCAAAATAAACCGTTTCATCAGGTTCCATTGCCACAAAAATCTGAACCAAAGAAAACAATCCTCTAAATACACCCTCCCGTGAATATTTTTCAATCTGATGATATGCCTTGCTTACTGGTACTCCACTTTTTTCAATTCAATATGTATTACAGGCATACCATTAATAAGCAACATTAAATCTCCACGCCGATCATTCAACACACCCGACTTAGTTGGGAATTTAGGCTGTTGTACAATCTGATATCTGCTCTGTCCTGCTGCAATTTCACGACGGTCGTATATTTTAAGGCTGATTTCTTTACCAAAATGTAATTTATCATCCAGATTATCCCTCACAATAGAAACACTTTTTCCATTAATAAATCCATTTAATTTTAATGGAGTTCTGAGTGTTTCAATTTGTTCCAGAATCTGCTGCATTTCGCCATCTGTCAGTGGATAATCATTTAGTCTGTCTATATCACGGTTATTTTCAAAAAGAATATCTGCCCAATTTCGCAGTAAATCCTCTTCTGAGTAGTTTTTAAGTACTTCTTTTTCCCAGCCTTTTTCGGATAATATTTTAATTAAGGCTTCTTCAAAATCTGATTCTTTATTAAAAACCATTTTCTTCCTCCTTTTTATTTTTGCTTAACTTATAACCTACGCTGATGAAGGGTGATAAGGTTGTCGAGGTCTGCAAAATATTCGCCAATCTTCCCCTGCTCAGCAATAGATGTGATTGGTACTTCGACATCTTTGATTGCTCCTATTGGAAGTTGTTTTAATGCTGAACCCGTTTGTCTTTTTAATAATTCATTTTGTCCTGTCCAAGATAACAAATACTGAATCAGAAATTTTCCATATAATTCACTTTTTTCAGTGCGCAATATTGCTAATTGAGAATTAATGTTCCACCCTGAATTATCAGTATTTACGTAGCCTAGTGCGCCTAAGGAACCTCTAACAGCAATCACAATATCATCTTCAAGCAAGTGACCAGATGTAAGTTTGGAATGTTTTTCGGGAGTAATATAACTTGCTCCATCAAGGGATAGTTTTCCATCCTTTAAATTTCCGCCTGTAAGAAAAGGTATTCCACTACCGCTATCAGCCATATCAGATGATTTTGGATAAGCCTCTCCATAGTTGCCATCTGTGAAAAATGTATTTGTTGCTCCCAACTTACGCTGTTCCCAAGAAAATGGATTTTATAGCCAATCTCGCACCATCATTAATGTATAACCCAACAAATTTTGTCCCTTCCATTTACTCATTTCCAATCTATCTGGATCACCCATAGAAAGACCAATCCCCCAAATTTTATCCTTTACTGCACATTCGGCTAAAATACAATGTTCTGTCTCTTGCAATTGCCTCTTTAAAGATTCATTCTGTGAAAATTTTGCCATCAATCCTTCGAATACAATAATTTGTCGTATACCATTCCAATAATTTTCATTATAATTTGAAATAAGTCGTCCTAATTCTTTGATATAAGCAACGTTTTCTGTTTTAAGAATTTTTTGAGCAATATCATTATCTTCGAAACATATTGCCTTTTGATACATCATAAATTGTTCCATAGAAGAAAAGATGATATCATTGATAATAAATTGACTTGAATACCAATTACTTAGATAACCATTTTCTTCCTCTGGATTATGAAAACAAACAATCTTCATGCTACTTTACCTACTTTTTTTACTGCCAATTCAAGTTCTAAATCATGCAATCCACTATAAGCCTTTATCAAAAAATTTAATGGAACTTTTTTGACAACCTCACTACTTGGGAGATTATAATACCATTGATAATAAGCATAAAACTCCCCTATCCAATCTGGTAGAAATCCTTCAAGTGCCTTTCCATCCTTAAGTTCATATTTATCTGTTTTTTCAAAATAATCCCACAATTCATTGGCATTCATAGTATTCACATAAGCTTGGGCTTCATCAATACTTTTTCTTGTCTTACTTACCATATAAGCATGAATAAAATCCGCTGTATCTTTTTGAGGATATTTTTGAGAAATAAAATCAAATAGTTTCCCCTGATTTTCAACTACATCATTTAAATATGCATCTGAATATGCTCTCAATTCAATCACCTCTCAAATAATGTGCTAAACACATTGGTTACTTTATTTACATCTGAGTTAACAAGCTCACGCATATTTTTCCTTGCGACTACGTCTCTTTGATTATATTTATCATTGAATTCATTATAATTAACACTCATCAACTCTGCATCTATTTCTTCTAACTTTGAATATGCTAACTCTGATTTTATACAATATTGAATACCAAGACCGCCCAACGACAATAATTCCTCGAGAATTTCTATATCAATATTATCACGGACAAACTCTTTCGCCACATAAAAATATGATGCATCAGCTCTCCAGCCTTTTATAACATCATATTGACTTGTATCCATTCCGTACTTTTCAATAAACTTTTTTGCTAAAATTCTATAACGCTTGGTGTCTGCCGCTTCTCGATGCTTCATTAATTCTGCTAACCAGGCTAATACATTGTATTGTTGAAAATCTAATATTTTCAAATTAGTAATATCCAATTCGTACTTATGAACCCATCCGTTCTTTTCATCTGGTTTACAAACAGCCCACTCTTTTGCAAGTTCAACATTCTCAGTAAGATAGAAACCTTTTCCGTAATCATGTTTCTCTTCACCCAATCCATATTGTGGTACAACATTTTTATCTGAAGTCCCATGATATAAAATTATTTTTTCCATATTCTCACTTCTCCTATACAAACATCTTTTCAAGACACGCTTTTTTTAGTATTTTCAATTTTTCCAGCTTACGCTGATGAAGAGTGATGAGGTGGTCGAGCTTCTTGTAATAAGCTCCGATTTTCTTTTCTTCTTCAATATCTTTAGGAAAACAAATATCATATGATGATAGCTGAGGAACTGTTAACTGAGGAACTCCAGTTGATTCAACAACAACTTTGTGGTTATTTATTGCATTTTCTAAAAAATAGCAATCATGACTAGAACGAATAGCAAGGAGTCTCACAACTGGCGTAAAATCAGTCATTCGAGCCTGTGCATGACCCACTTCACCACGACCTGTAACTGTAACTGCTGGTGCTTTTACTCTATAATAATCATTATAATATCCGACAATTCCATCATTAGTTAACGCATTTGCATAAATTGGGTATGCGCCGTCATCAACTACTTTTTCTTTATCAATATCGCCACCAGCCAATATCTCAATCGCAATCTCCCCCAACTTACGCTGTTCCCAAGCATCCGTAAATCCTTTAAATCGAATTTCTGGAACATTAGCACCATTTTTAGGGAACATTTTTTCAAGCATTGATTTTTTTACTTTAGTTAATTTGTCATACTTACGCTGATGAAGGGTGATAAGGTTGTCGAGGTCTGCAAAATATTCGCCAATCTTCCCCTGCTCAGCAATAGATGTGATTGGTACTTCGACATCTTTGATTGCTCCTATTGGAAGTTGTTTTAATGCTGAACCCGTTTGTCTTTTTAATAATTCATTTTGTCCTGTCCAAGATAACAAATACTGAATCAGAAATTTTCCATATAATTCACTTTTTTCAGTGCGCAATATTGCTAATTGAGAATTAATGTTCCACCCTGAATTATCAGTATTTACGTAGCCTAGTGCGCCTAAGGAACCTCTAACAGCAATCACAATATCATCTTCAAGCAAGTGACCAGATGTAAGTTTGGAATGTTTTTCGGGAGTAATATAACTTGCTCCATCAAGGGATAGTTTTCCATCCTTTAAATTTCCGCCTGTAAGAAAAGGTATTCCACTACCGCTATCAGCCATATCAGATGATTTTGGATAAGCCTCTCCATAGTTGCCATCTGTGAAAAATGTATTTGTTGCTCCCAACTTACGCTGTTCCCAAGTATCCTTGAATTTTGCAAATCTAATTTGAGGTTTACCATTTTCTTTCGTCATTTTGTATACCTCCCAACAATTTTTTTAACTCCTTAAGTCCAAGCATATCAGATTCACTACCTTCAAGTTCATCAATCATCCTGGAAATCACTTTTTCAGTTTCTGTAATTTCATTTTCAATTTCTTCAAATGTAGTCTCATACTTCTTTTCTAATAATTCAATATTAGCTACTAATTCTTTGATAATTCTATCTGGAAGCTGCATGATATTTTGAATAAGTGGAATTATCCATTTAGCTTTAAGAAGTTCACTAGCCTGTTCATCAGAAAGATTTTCCATAATATCCTTTGTTTTTGTTTCCAATGATGCACTCTTCGTTTTTATTTCTGCCTTCAATGACTTTTCTTCATCATTAATTTTTGCAATAGTCTCCAGCTTCTCCTTGGTTTCCAATTCTATACTATCGGATTTCAATGCTCTCTTAACTTCAGAAATTACCCAACCATCTTCACTTACAAAATCAAATCCTTTTTCTTCTTCTGTAAGAGAATCAAAGATTTCTTCATATTCAGAAGCTATTTCTGACAATCTGTTTTCTTTATCTTTTATTCTTTCTTTTTCTTCCAATAGTATTGTATTTTGAACCAGTTCAAAAGGAATAATATGTCCTTTCCATCCATCCTGTACTTCCTGTTCCTTTCCACCCTTCTTTTTTGTTACCATAAGCGGATCAACTTTTCTAATTGCTTCAGTTCCTTCCGTCTGGATAATTTCCAAATCTATAGCAATTTCTGTCCAATCATCATCCAGTAATTGATAAGCTTCATATTTATCTATAAGGGGAATATCTTCCAATCGTTTGAACATCTCTTCTGAAAGCATTTCCTCTGATTTCAAAATACTGCTTTCATTTATATTTACAATTAATTTATCATACAAATGCTTATTAAAACTCTGAAATGCTTTTTGAAATTTCTTTTCGAAGTTTTTGACATCTGAATGTTCCTTTATACTTTTTTTAATATCATTCCTCGCAAGCTGACAATATCCTTTGGAGCTGTTTTCAAAAAGCTCTTCCCTAAGCAAAGGAAATGCTTTCCAATATTTATCCAATTTATCTATTTCCGAAGTTGGAAGTCCACCAAACATAGATGCATAGATATCCCATGACTCTGCTTCTTCTGAAGAATCAACATATCTTGGAATATTAAGGTTGTAATCATTTTTTCTAATTTCATCCCTGCTTACCACACGCGAGAATTTGTATACACTTTCTCTGGCAGTTACTACATCTACTATTCTTTTTATATCAGATGCACGAAGTTTATTGTTTTTTCCATCTTTCATAAATCCTTTTGATGCATCAATAATCAAGATATCATTATTTATTCTTTTTTGCTTTAATACCATAATGATTGTTGGAATACCTGTTCCATAGAAAATATTAGCTGGCAATCCTATAATCGTATCTATTTTATTTTTTTCAATTAAATTTTTACGAATTTCTCCTTCCTCGCCACCACGGAACAACACACCATGTGGAAGTACTATCGTCATTATTCCATCTGGTTTAATGTGATACAAGTCATGCAATAAAAATGCATAGTCAGCCTTTCCTTTTGGTGCTATTCCATATCCGGCATATCTCGGATCTGTTTCCTTATCAACCGGATTCCAAGCCTGAGAATATGGTGGATTTGATACAACAGCATCAACATAGAGTGGGTTATAACTTCCAATTGGATCATTCTCATCAAAATACGGCCAATCGTCTTCTAAAGTATCACCATTCCTTGTCACAATATTGTCTGCCTCAATGCCACGCATAACCAAATTCATTCGCGTCAGATTATATGTATTTTGTTTCAATTCCTGAGCATAATACTTAACTTTATTTTCTCCTGAAATATATTTAGATGCACTCTTACCAATGTTGATTAGTAACGAACCGGAACCGCTCGTCGGATCATATATTTCAATTTTATCCCTATCCTTCAAATGATTTGCCACAATCTCAGACATAAGCAACGACACTTCATGTGGTGTATAAAATTCGCCCGCTTTTTTTCCTGCATTTGCTGCAAATTTTTCTATCAGATATTCATAAATAAATCCCAGAACATCATAACCTTGTTTTCCATCCATTGGAATATCTTTAATCAACTGAATAAGGTCACTAATGGATTTCGATTGTGATGCTGCACTATCACCTAACTTGGATAGTCCTGTCTGAAGTGTATCAAATACTCCTTCAAATACTTTCTTGTGTGCTGGATTTATCAAACGGCTAAATGCAGAAAGTGCATCTCTAACATTCTGGACGCTAAAATCCCTATCTTTTTCAAGCCATGTTGAAAACAAATTTTCATATGAAATGAAATAACCCAGATTCTTCTGTATGCTCTCAACCGTCTCTGTATCTTCTTCCGTCAATTCAGACAAATATTTATCTGTCCAATCATTTTCTTTAAGATATTTTACTTCCTTTTCTGACAAAAATTTATAGAAAATAAATCCCAGAATATAATCTTTGTACTCATTTGCCTCAATTTTAGAACGCATCTTATTTGCGGATTCCCAAATTCTAGCTGCTAATTGTTGCTTATTCATAGCCTTCTCCTTGTTTTTAAATATTTTTATTATTTTATCCAAATTCTTGTCCTAAACAATGGACTTATTATTACTTTTCAGGAATAAACTCCACCATATCTTCTACCTTACAGTCCAGTGCCATACAAACTTTTCCAAGTACTTCTGTTGTTACATTTTCATCCCGGCTCATTTTGCTCATCATATAATGACTTATACCGGCTAACATTTCCAAATCCTTTTTCTTCATATCCCTGTCCAAAAGAATATGCCACAGTTTTTTATAACTAACTGCCATTTTATTACACTCTTTCTCTGTTAAAGCATGTGTATTTATATTATATCTCACAAGGTTAATATATTTCAACATTAATACTGTATGTCATACATAGTATAAAATTTCAAACTTACTTATAACTCTATCTTGATTAAAGGGTGAAAATTTTTCTTGGGAACAGCGTAAGTTGGGAACACTATGTTCACTTATCACAAAAGGAACTACTCCAAAGGATAAGTCTGGTAATGGAGAAGTGAATTTTGTTAAGGTAGAAAATATAGATACTGATAATGGAGAAGTTACTTCTATGTCAAAGATAAGTGTAGAAGAACATGAAGGGTATTTAAAGCGTTCAAGACTTGAAGAGAATGATATTCTGTTTTCCATTGCAGGAACATTAGGACGTGTAAGTGTCGTAAAACCAAGTATTTTACCTGCAAATACGAATCAAGCACTTGCAATTATAAGAACTAACGAGGGATATATTCCATATCTCACAACAGTATTGAAAGGACCTGCTGTAGAGGATTTTATAAGAAGAAATCCTACGATTGGAGCACAACCTAATTTATCGTTAGAACAAGTAAACAATTTGGATATTTCATATCCTGAATATGATGAACAGGTTAAAATAGGTGACTATTTTGCATTGTTAGACAACCTTATCACCCTTCATCAGCGTAAGTTTTTTATATATAAATCAAATACAAATTTGCATTTCAAGTAAACGTCAAAAAGGCATGACGTTAATCCGTCATGCCTTTTCATTCCTATCCTTTTCGAATCTGCTCATTAATAATCTTCATGTCCAATAAACTTGCACTTAGCAATATATCCACCACACCAGATGGCTCCTGCCACTGTTACAGACAGCAGACACTTGAATACCGCCAGTGCGATGATTCCAATTGTAAGATTTCCTGCAAAGTATGCAGAAACCACCCCCTGTATTGGTTTACATAACATAAGCCAGCCTCCCACATAAAGGGCTAGCAGCGTTCCGATGACAGAACAGAGTGTTCCGATCATCAGTCTCAGTGTTTTATGGCTAATCTGTGTTTCCTCTGCCTGTTTTGTAACTTCTTTCATCCTAATTCCCCTCTTCTCTAACATATCCCTTAGCATTTCTACTTGTTTAAACTTTTCAGATAAAAATTTACATTTCTATATCAAATATACAATTTTTTTGTCGAAAATTCAAGTGATTTTCTATTGCAATCTGTTGTAATCTGTTGTATCTGCGCCTTTCTTACTTTATAATAGTAACACAGTAAAAAGAATTTTTTTCAGGGGTGACTCTATTATATGAATGGTCCGAAAAAACTACAACAGATATTGGCTGTTCTCTTTATCTTTACAATTTTATTATGCAGCTGTAGAAAAGCAGAAAATACTCTATCCACAAAACAGGAACCTTCACTGCCAACTATTGTAATTGGCAGTGACAATTATCCGCCTTTTAATTATAGCGGAACAGACGGCAGACCAACCGGCATTGATGTGGAACTTGCCACGGAAGCCTTCCACAGAATGGGCTATCAGGCTGAATTTGTCACCATCGACTGGGAAAATAAAAAAGAGCTTCTGCAGGATGGCAGTATCGACTGTGCCTGGGGCTGTTTTAGTATGGACGGACGAATGGATGAATACAAATGGGCGGGACCTTATATGATCAGCCAGCAGGTGGTTGCAGTCAGTCCGGACAGCAATATTTACACCCTGCAGGATCTTGCCGGTAAAAACATTGCCGTTCAGGCCACCACGAAACCGGAAGATATTTTTCTCAACCAGACCGACCCCGACATTCCAAACATTAACGGGCTTTTCTCCATGCAGAATCGTGAGCTGATTTACCCAATGTTAAGCAAAGGTTATGTGGATGCAGTTGCTGCCCACGAAACTTCTATTTTACAATATATGTCCGATTATCATGTGGAATACCGCATTCTGGATAAACCGCTTCTTACTGTCGGACTGGGTGTGGCTTTCTCTCTTGATGATACCAGTGGGCTTAACGAAGAGCTGTCTGATACTTTAGAGGAAATGCAAAAGGATGGAACCTCTGAGAAAATCATCGGAAAATACTTAGCGCATCCAAGTACTTATCTGGAGGTAGAAAATTATGAAGTCAAATAAGAACAAACCCTTTAGACTGCGTTTTTTCTGGCCTTTTTCAATATTTCTTGGCATCCTGTTCTTCCTTCTGGTATTTTTTACTTCCGCAAATGATGATATCGAATCCACAGAAGAACACCTTGCAGATACGGTTAATTATTTGAAGAAACAATGCTCCACCTACAGCAATTTAAATTTAGCCTCCGAAACAAAGAGCCTGATGCGTATTATTGAATGCTGTCAGCAGGCTGCCCACAATATTTCTACGGATAACCGTCTGCATGGCACAACATCCATGGAAAAAGCTTCCATGGAAGAATTTACAAAAGACCTTTATATTACCGGCATTATTTTTCTGGATGAAACCGGAACTGTAACCTCTGAATATTGTACTGATTCCATTGGCAGTGCCGGTCTAACCGATACGCTGGAAAAAGAAGTTCTTCTGGATGTTGCCATACATCCGGAAAAAACATACTCTTCCAGAATCGACTGTGAAGATGGCTCTTATATCGATCTGGCAGCGGTAGGACGTACCGATACCTCTGGTATTATTGTAACTTATTACCATACACCACTTGATTACATTGAAAGTTACAGCATCTCTTTTCAGAATTTGCTGTCTGGCTACAGTATCAGCCGTAGCAGCACCATTGTCATTACCAGTGGTGATAAAGTGATTGCCTCAAATGAAGAAAAACTCGAAGGAACAGATATTAAGAATATTGAAGTACTACAGAATATAAATAAAAAAGCGGTGAGTGGACAGATGGTTCATGTTCATAATACAGTCTCCTCACCAAAGCATGTCTTTGGTATGTTAGACCAGGGGCAGAATTATTATATCTACGTCTATCTGCCTGAGCATGCAGTTTTTGAAACGACTCCGCGAAAAGTATTTTATTATATGTTTGGTTATATCTGCCTTCTTCTGATTTTCCAGATGCTGCGCTGGAGGACTGACCAGAGCTACCAGGAAGCCCAGTTGAAGAGGGATAAACTCTATCAGGAATCACTAAAGGAGGCTGCCAAAAAAGCAGAAAGTGCTAACCTTGCCAAGACTGAATTTTTGCAACGGATGAGTCACGATATCCGGACGCCGATTAACGGAATCCGTGGTATGGTGGAAATTGCCGGACATTATAAAGATAACCCTGTCAAGCAGCAGGAATGTCTCGGGAAAATCCGGGAGGCTTCTGGTCTGCTCTTAGAACTTGTAAATGAAGTTCTTGATATGGGAAAACTGGAATCCGGCGAAATTGTCTTAGAATCCCGCCCATTCCATGTTCTGCACCTGGTCCATGATATCACCACCATCGTAGAAAAGCAGGCTGCGGAACGTGGCATCGAAATTATTTCCGGAGTTCCTTCTGTCCAGCATCCCTGTCTCATCGGAAGTCCTATTCATATCCAACGGCTTCTTATGAATATTGTAAGCAATGCAGTAAAATATAATAAGGAAAATGGAAAAGTCATTCTAAGCTGTCATGAAGTACGTTTTACGGAAGATACTGCCTGGATTGAATTTACCTGCTCTGATACCGGAATCGGCATGAGCAAAGAATTTCAGGAGCATTTATTTGAACCTTTTACCCAGGAAAGCCATGATGCCCGTTCTACTTACAACGGTACCGGACTTGGCATGGCAATTGTAAAGAATCTTTTGGATAAAATGGGCGGAACCATTGATTTTTCCAGTGAAAAGGATGTCGGCACCACTTACCGGATTACGATTCCTTTTTGTATCGACCATAACGCCGCTTCTACTTCCGAAGCAGAAACTTCCGATGAAGAAATCTCTCTTTCCGGCTATCATATTCTGCTGGCTGAAGATAATTTGCTAAACCTTGAAATTGCAGAATTTATTCTGACTGATGCCGGTGCAGTGGTTACCAAAGCCTGCAATGGAGAGGAAGCACTACAGCTTTTTATGGAGGCTTCTCCTTATGAATACGATATCATTTTAATGGATATCATGATGCCGGTTATGGATGGTTACCAGACAACCCGTGCCATCCGTTCCTTAGACCGTCCGGATGCAAAAACAATTCCGATTCTTGCCATGACTGCAAACGCCTTTGCAGAAGACCGTCAGAAAACTTATGCTGCCGGTATGGACGAACACCTTACCAAACCACTGGATACGGAACTTCTTTTAAAAACAATTGCTAAATACACACCAGAGAAAAAAGCTACTATGACACCATAGTGCAGTGGGAGCTTTCTCTTCTTTGCCAGACAACCGTAAGAAACTGCCGGCAGCAGGTTCTTACGGTTATTTGATATTATAAAAATCTCTACCCAATCTGACGTCCGACAATTCGATAATAGGTTCTTGAGGTCATCTTGTATACCAGCAGATAAATAACTGTAAATACTGTAATCGTACCAAGGAGACAGTATGCAAACAGTCTTCCATTATTCAGATTCATCACTGCCAGTATCATCCGGATCATTGGAAACGCTGCCAGCACATGTAGCGCCGCGGTAACAATCGGTAGTAAAAATACCATCCGGATCTGTGCACTGATTGTTTTCTTTACCTCTTCATTGCTCATTCCTACTTTTTCCATAATGGCAAAGCGCTCTTTATCCTCATATCCTTCCGAAATCTGCTTATAAAAAATAATAAGTACGGTAATCATCAAAAACAGGATTCCAAGGAAAATACCAAGGAACAGAAAGCCGCCATACATCTGCCGGAAGGAATCTTCATTTTCTGCCCTTTTTTCTATCATGATATAATATTTACCGTCGTGCCCTTCTTCCATGCCGGATGCACCAATTGCTGCAGACACTGCATTTCCACAGGCAATTTTTTCTTCCCTGTTTCCATCGATGTCGATATACAGAGAATAATAATAGCTGCTGGCATTTTTCCCATAAATCTCTTTCTGTGCTTCATACAACGGTGCCATATCTTCTACGCTGTTTACTACCATATAATAGACCTGATTATCCATCCAATGTCCATTTTCAGAAGAAAAATGCTGTTTCTGTAAAATAGGATAAGTATAATCTCCAACCGTAATCGTATCTTTATCATAGTCATCACTGGTTGCCAACACCACTTCGTGATCCGAAAGCTCCGGAACCCTTACATTATAAGCTTCCTCATAATCTTCCCTTGTAATCATGCGGAGCATAATAATACCAGAACCATAATCGCCCTCATCATCATGTTTTCGAATTACAAGATTTCCATCTTCTGATATGCAGGAAAATGTCAGCGTCATCATGCCCTGTTCTTCTTTTATACTGCGGTTCTCCTGCCGGATGGTGCGGTTCACTAACTCCCGCAACGCATCACCTTCTGTAATCGGATTTTCACTGGTAATGGATACTCCGATATCTCCCTGATAACGGGCTGCCAGTTCATCATCCAGTCCGGCATACATACTTACCGTTGAAGAAATTACCACCAGTACCATCGTGGATAAAATACAGATGCTTGCCAGTCCTGCTGCATTCTGTTTCATCCGGTAAATAAGACCAGAAACTGCCACAAAATGTTTCTTTTTATAATAATAACTTTTTCTCTTTCTTAAGAACTTAAGCACGGCAATGCTGCCTGCCATAAATATAAAATAGGTTCCGATAATTACAAGTATTACCGCTACAAAGAACAGAAGCACTGCAGTTACCGGATTATCTACTGTAATTGCCATATAGTAGCCAGCTGCAAGTGTTACAATTCCAACTATTGCCATCAGCTTTTTCGTCTTCGGCTCCCGCTCGCCCTGGCTGCTTCCATGCAGCAGTTCCACCGGTTTGGCAAGCTGTATCTGAAACAGATTATATATAAAGGTCAGCATAAAAATACCGGCAAACAAAAGGATGGTACTTACAACGCCACTTTCTGATACATAAAAAACAATTTCTGCATGGTATCCAATCATGGCATACAATAACATACACATCAGTTTACTGAAAGCAATTCCTGCAACAAGTCCGCCACCGATAGCAACCACTGCCGAAAAAAACGTCTCCAGAAAAATTACTTTTGTCAGATGCCTTTTCTCCATTCCAAGAATGTTATAAATACCAAGCTCCTTTTTTCTCCGTTTCATAATAAAGCTGTTGGTGTAAAACAGGAATATCACAGAGAAAAATCCAATGATAACTGCACCCAGTCCCAACACAAGCTCTACATCCATGGCACCAAATGGCAGTTCATCCAGTCCCGGATTGTGATTGAGGTACAGCATGGTATAAAAGAATGCCACCGTCAGCATCCCGGTCAACAGATACGGCAGGTAAAACTGTCTGTTGTGCTTTATATTATTTACTGCCAGTTTTCCATATAAACCCCTATTCATGTTTCTCACCACCTGTCGTAAGCATCGTCAGTGTATCGGAAATCTTTGCATACAATTCCTCACTGGTTAAATTACCACGGTAAATCTGGTGGAATACTTCCCCATCTTTAATAAACAATACTCTTCTCGCATGGCTTGCAGCCTTAGTGCTATGGGTTACCATAAGAATTGTCTGTCCCCGCTCATTAATCTTATTAAATAATGTCAATAAATCTTCCGTCGCTTTGGAGTCCAGTGCTCCGGTAGGCTCATCTGCCAGTACCAGCTCCGGCTTGATTATCAAGGCTCTTGCTACCGCCGCACGCTGTTTCTGTCCGCCGGATACTTCATAAGGATATTTTCCAAGAATATCAAGAATTCCAAGCTGCGCCGCAATCGGTGTTATGCGCCGCTCCATCTCTTTATAATCCACACCGGATAACACCAGCGGAAGAACGATATTATCTTTTAATGAAAAATTATCCAAAAGATTAAAGTCCTGAAATACAAATCCAAGATTTTCTCTCCGGAATGCGGAAATCTCTTTTTCCCGGATATCCACAATGTTCTTGCCATTTAATATGACCTGTCCACCGGTGGGCTTATCCAGTGCTGCCAAAATGTTTAAAAGCGTAGTCTTTCCGGAACCGGATTCTCCCATGATTGCTACATATTCTCCTTCTTCCACTGAAAAGGAAAGATTCTTTAATGCCTCTACCTGATTTCCACCCAGGCGGGTTGTATAAACTTTTTTCAGATTATTTACTTCTAAGATTGCCATTGTTTTCTCCTCACTTTATTGCTCTGTCATCTTTTCCATTATCATAGCAAAAAAGGAAAATGTCAGCCATGGATTCTGCTTACATTTTCCCTTTATCTCTTACATTTTTGTAAGATTGAAATTATATTTTCTAGCTTTTTTATTGTACCATAATTATATTCCACATTTTTCAGGTGATAAATTTGCTAATATTTACATTTTTCAGGACATAATTTTGTATATCACTTATCTCTACTTCGCATTTCAAGATGTACCTTCGTTCCCACTCCAATCTCCGACTCAATCGTAATTTCATGGGACAGCTTGCGCATAATTTTCCGGCAGAGATACAGTCCGATTCCTGTGGAGCGCTTATCTGCATGACCGTTATAACCGGTATAGCCTTTTTCAAAAATCCTTGGCAAATCCTCCGGTGCGATACCGATTCCGGTATCTTCGATAACCAGCTCTTTTGTCTCTTGCTCCGGTTCTTCCTTTAAATAAACAGAAATGGTTCCACCGGCAGTATACTTAATGGCATTGGATAAAATCTGTTCGATTACAAATTCCAGCCATTTTTCATCGGTCAGTACCTGCGTGTCAATGGAACTTAATTCCATTTTAATTTTCTTTCGCACAAACAGTCTGGCATACTTGTGGATTGCCTCCCGCACTACTTTATCCAACGAAACTTCACCAATCACAAAATCCGTACTTTTCGCAGACAGTCTGGAAAACTGCAATGCCATTTCCACATACTGCTCAATGGAGAAAAGCTCTTCCCACATTTCCTGACTCCGCTCATCTTCTTCCTCTGCCAGCAGCAGGCGCAGTGCCGCAATCGGCGTCTTAATCTGGTGCACCCACATGGTAAAATATTCTGCCTGCTCCACCTGCCCGTTTTCCAGCTCATTAATCTGCTGCTGCAGTGTGATATATAACGAACGAAGCATTTTCTGGTAATCCGTTTCCATCTGTCCCCGCGGCAATGACAGCTTATCCATTGTCACAGCAATTTCAGAAGTCTGCTTTTCTAACTTCTTATGATGCAGATAACGCCTTGTAAAGTCTATGATTACTACCAGTAAATACAGAAAGAAGCACAAAAATGCTGCATATCCCCATTGTGCCAGCGGCACCTGCTCAAATCCGATTACAAAGCACAGGATTCCAAAGCAGGCAAGCACTAACAACAGCCATTTCAGATTTTCCTTCAGATAATTTTTGACAAATCTCATTTCAGCCGATACCCGATTCCCTTCTTCGTAAGAATAAAATCCTCCAGACCTGCATCCGCAAGTTTCCTTCTAAGGCGGTTTACATTTACGGAAAGTGTATTCTCATCCACAAAGCAGTCACTTTCCCAGAGCTTTGTCATCAGCGTATCTCTTGAGACTATCTTTTCCTTATTTTCCATCAGTGTCTTTAGAATCCGCAGTTCATTCCTGGTAAGTTCCACTTTCTTATCCTGATAGGTAAGGACTGCTTCCGCCACCTGAAGCATCACTCCGTGATAGGTCAGCACTTCTCCGGTCTCTGTAAAATCATAGGTGCGCCGCAGCATCGCCTGTACTTTTACCGTTAGGACACTTAAGTCAAAAGGCTTTGCAATAAAATCATCCGCTCCCATATTCACAGCCATGACAATATTCATATTGTCCGCAGCTGAAGAGAGAAAGATAATCGGCACCTTGGAAATTTTGCGGATTTCACTGCACCAGTAATATCCATTGTAAAAAGGAAGTCCGATGTCCATCAGCACAAGCTGCGGTGCAAACTCCGCAAATTCTTTTGTAACTGCTGAAAAATCTTTTGTGCACTGCACTTCATATTCCCAGTTTTCTAAATGTTTTTTAATACTTCTGGCTATAATTACATCATCTTCCACAAGATAAATCCGGTACATCTTCCCCCTGCCTTTCCGTTTTTCCCATACACTTCACTTTCTCTATGTTTTTCACTCTTTAATCCGGCGTTTCATAATACGGAAAAAGATTTTTATCCTTGTCTTTTTCTTTTTCAAACATGTTGTTGTATTGCAGGATATTATACTGATTCAGAAGGTCTGCATCTTCTCCCTGCGCATCGGAATAATGCAGGAATTCGCCCTGACTCTTGGAATAAAATGCTCTGGAATTCATTGCCGGTATCTCTTCCTGTAAGTCTGCTAAGAACTGGTTATATGCCGGCAGTTCAATACCCGCCTGCTGTAAGGTCATTGTGGAAAGATAATTCAGGCTGGTCAGTTCCACATCTTTACTTTCACTGTCATAATTCGTCCATACAAAAAATGGTACTGTAAATAATTCCTGCAGTTCATCCAAGGTAAGACCGGATAATCCTTTGCCATTCATGGACTGATAGAAATTATTATTCAGGCTCGGCTGATGGTCTCCGAAAAATACGATTTCGACCTTGTCATCCACATTTTCAAAATAAGTAATCAGATTTTCCAGTGCCTTATCGCTCTCATGAATCAGGCTTAAATACTGGTTCACATCACTGAAATAATGATTCTTAAGATTTATGGTATTCTGGAAATTATCATAATAATCGGTATAGCCACCGTGATTCTGCATGGTAACACCTAAGATAAATAATTTTTCATCGGAAGTCTTTGCCTCATACTGGTCAATAATTTTATTGTATAATTCCTGGTCCGTAATATATTCCCGCATGATATTGGTCTGGTCAAAATCATCGATAAAGAGACTCTCATCGAAGCCCAGCAACGGATAAACCTTGCTTCTGCTCCATCCGGACGCATAGTAAGGATGCATGGAAATACAGGAATATCCCCGCTCCTTTAAGGTACTTACCAGGGAATACGGTTTCTTTGACATATACTGCTGATAAGGCACGGAGCCGCTTGGCAGGAATGCCATGGAATTTCCCGTCAGAAATTCCCACTCGGAATCCGGTGTCTTTGCACCAAAGACAGAAGACAGTGCATATCCCTTAATGACATTGGTGTCCATGGAATCGAAAAATGGTGTTACCTCTTCCGTTGTCTCAAATCCATAATGGGAAATCACACTTAAATCCGCAAAGGACTCATTCATAATAACAATAATGGTCGGGTCATCTTCCGAGCCTTTATTCTCCAGTGCCGGATATTCTTTGGAAATCTCTTCCACCACATCTTTTGAGTATCCATCCGGCTCCGCCACAAAGGAATCCCGGATGCTGAGTACAAAATTTAAGATATAGCCGTTGCGGTAAGTTCCTTTCTGTTCCCAGGATTCCATTACCGTATCTTCTGCGGCAATTCCCACATAAATTCCCATCACCAGTGCTGCCGCAAAGGCACTGATCCGGAGCATCCATTTCTTTTTAAATTCAAAATTCAGCTTTCTTATAAAGGCAACATATATCATGCTAAAAAGTATGACATAGACCGCCCGGTCTTCCAATACAAATTTATAATTTGCCGCTACGGAAAGTCCGGTGGATGCCGCTTTCAAATCTCCGAAAGAAAATTCATTTCCACGGAACTGATAGACAAAGTAATTGATTCCTGCAAGGCTTAAAAGGAAAATATGTCCTATCATGCAGGCAATCTTCGGCTTTGCTGTAATCACTAACATGGCAAAATAAAAGACCATGCAGCAGAGCACATTCCATCTGGTGTGATTCACACTGATTTTCTCCCGCAGCTCTGCATCCAGCAAAAGATACTGCACCATATGCTCCGTCATGATGGCACTTAGGAAAATTTCAAGAGCAGCCCAGATAGGATTGGCTTTCTCCGGCAATGTAATCCTAAGATTTTTGATTCCAAAATAAATCAGCCCTGCGGCAACTGCCAGTAGCACATTTACCCCACCATAGAGACAAAAGCCCAACATCACTGCAAAAGCAATGAGTCCGGCTCTTATATTTGTCTTCTTATAATCCAGTCCGATAAGTCTAACTGAATGTTTTTTATTCTGCTCTGTTTTATTCTGTTCAATCTTATTCTGTTCTATTTCATTTCTTTCTGCTTTATTCTCATTCATTTCTTACAATCCTGCCGTCTTCTTCTGTGACAGAACTTCTGTCCATCCGCTACTATAACGCAGGTCTTTTTTGTTTGCAAGTCTCTTCACAAAATCTTAAAGAAATCTAAGCGACTGCAATCGGTCCCATTCCCATTGCCCAGCAGATGATATACAAAATCAGAAGGTGCGCCGGATAGAAAATGTAGAAAAAGTATTTCAGGGAAAGTCCACGTTTTCCATTATAAAATGCAATCGGAATGAATGCCAGCGGTGCGGTAAGCTCCCAGGAAAATCCGATACATCCTGCAAGCAGCTGGTAGGATTTTTTCTTACGAAATACATAGAGTAATACGATGCAGGCAACGCCAATTCCGGCATAGTCGGTATTTAAAAATTCTGCCGCAAGGATTCCTGCTGCAAGAATTCCCGCATCAAAAATAACTTTCTTAAACTTCGCAAACCGTTCCTGATTCTCCACTACCTGGAATCCCCACATAACCATCAGTCCGATAAACAGTGTAAAAAATACATTCTGATAACCGAATTCCAATATTTTTCCATTGAATAATAAGTCAAATGGAATTTCAGATACCAGGCAGAAGGAAAGCAGACGAAGTGCATATTTCTTCACATCATGGGTATGTTCAAAGCCTTCGATTAAAAGAAAACAGAAAATCGGGAATGCCAGTCTTCCGACAAAACGCATCATCTGATATGTAATCACCAGGGTACTGTTGGCATCAATCCATGCATTCAGATCTGCCGCCTCATTCATGCCACGGACTACCAGCAGTCTGCCAAGAACTCCGGCTCCGATATGGTCAATTAACATCGTTATAATCGCAATGATTTTCAGTGTGCTGCCACTGATTCCTTTTCTTTCTTTCATCTTAATTCCTTCTCTTTCCCTTACTGCTGTGCCTTATCTGCCTTGCGTTTTGCAATCCGTCGGTCAATACGCTTATGCAGTAATACCACCACACCACCGATAACAAATGGAAGTACGAATGTTGCAAAACGGTATAACAATGCCGCAGAACCGGCTTCTCCGGTTCCTACCAATACTGTAAACAATGCGGTAAATACAAACTCTGAGGAACCGATTCCTGCCGGAGACGGAATGACTGCTGCCAGCATAAAAGCAAGGGATGTAACTGCCCAGGACTGTAGCAGTGTCAATCCATATTCCCGATATAAAATCACGAATGGTATGCCATAGCAGAATGCAAATTTCAACAGATTCTTAGCTACAATGGATGCGATTAGTTTTCCCTTGGTCAGAAGCATGCCTGCTGCATCCTCTAAGATGCCACACTGTTCCCGTAACATGGCTGCCTGCGCATCAAATTTTCCTTTGCGGTTCAGCTTGTCCACCAGGAAAAGTAAAATTCCATGGAACTTCTTTGAACAGCAGAATAAAAGTAATGCAGTTGCTATCACTGCTGTCAACACATATCCTGCAATCAGAAGATTAAAATATTCGGAATAATGTTCCTTCATAAATCCGAAATTTAACAAGAAGAAAATAATGGAAAAGATTGCAATCGTTACTTTATGAATCGCATACTCTACCATATACATTCCGGTTCCCTGAAAAACCGGAATTCCTTTTTCATTGAAATAATATACCGCTGCCACACCGGCACCACTGCCTAAGGTTGCCACACGGTAAAATGAGCAATAAAAGGCACTCTCTACACCCATCCGGTATGTAAACTGTGGATTATACTGCTTTGCGAAGGAATAATTAATCCATCCTTCTACCACATTATACATAACACCGGCACCGCAGATGGTAATGACCACCCAAGGTGCAGTTGTAGAAAGCTCCTTTAAAATTGGTCCGGCTGAATCCCGGAACGTATAAATGATAATTGCTACGATGGCAATTACAAAAACCAGTTTCAATATTTGCTTTGTCCGCTTATTAATAAAACCTCACTCCCAGTTCTCTTTTTCCTCTGCTGCCTGTCTATTTTACCACGTATCTCCATGGATTATTCGTCACACACAGGATTATATCAAATATCCATTTTTTGTCAAACTTCTGTATTATATTTCCTGGCAAAAAGTGCTATACTTTAATTATCTATATATAAGCGATTGCAAAAAGAATAATTTCTAACAGATTGAATTTTGATTATCCAAAGGGCTTCTTTTTTCGCTATAAAATACCGCAGTTCTAAAGTGCATGTTTTTCTTTCTGTGATAAAAACCGTCTTTCCAATGTTTGACAAAAGTACTGAACGGTTCGCCGAAATGCGGATGCATGATAAGGGCTGTTAGGGGCACTGGGAATTTCGTCTGGCATCCGGCAACGCTGGCACAGGACGTGCCAGCGAGGCGCATCTGAACATGGATGTGAATTTGCGCCGGTTGCCAGAACGAACGAAATGTAAATCGAAATTCCCAGTGCCCCTTGCAGGCTTTATGTTGCATCCGCATCCGGCGGACAGTGCAGTACTTCCGTCAAAGCAGGTGGAAAGACAGTTTACAATCAAGAAAAGCATGCACTAAGAACTGCTGGCATTTCATATCAAAGAAAAAGAATTCCTTCGGATAATGAAAATTCACCTGCAGACTTATGTCTCCTTTTTGCAATCACTTAAAATATAATTAGTTGAAAGGATTGTTGTTATGCCAGGATTTACCACCCACTATTTATTTGGACTGAATTCTTTTCGTGAATTAGAGGAACCGGATCTTGTTTCCTGCATCCGTAAATTTCCGCATGCATTCTGTATGGGCTTACAGGGACCGGATATTTTCTTTTATTACCTGCCGTCCTACCTTCGCTCTTCCGGAAATATCGGGCAGTTGGCACACCACAAAAATACCGGTGTCTTTCTTATCCAGCTTTTAAAAAGTAAGGACATGTTCTTGAAAGAGACGGAGCAGCAGATTGCCATTTCCTATATCTGCGGCTTTCTTGGACATTATGTCTTAGATACTACCTGTCATCCATATATCTTTGCCAAGTCACACTATGGCACTTATGATAAGGGTTATTTTGGTCATCATGTATATCTGGAAACAGATATTGATGCAGAGCTTCTTACCTATTATAAGAACTGTGCGCCATCTGAATTCAACCAGAGTGCCACCCTGCACATCAGCCGGAAGGAACGGCACATCATTGCTTCTTTATTATTAAAGACTTACAGCTCCACATATAAAGAGTACCGCTTTACTTACCGCTCCATGCAGGCTGCCTTAAAAGCTGTGCAGCTTAATACCGCATGGATTCGTGACCCGCAGGGCAAGAAAAAAGTCCTTGCCCGTAAAATCGAAGCAAAGACTTTAGGTTATGCATGTATTTCTCCGTTGATTCCAAGTGACTACTTTACTTTTACGGTAGACCCGCTGAATCTTCGTCATTTCCGTTGGCGGAATCCATGGAACAAAGAAGATGTCTCCCATGAGTCCTTCTTTGACCTTTTGGATACTGCGGGAACCAGGTATCAGTCCATCTTAAATAAAACTGCAAGACTGTTTACGCTTCCAATCGGAACGCCGGTTTACCGGGAACAGTTAGATGCACTTTCCTTAGAGCTAGGAAACAACTCTTATGATTCCGGACTTCCATTATAGAAAAATTCCTGAATCTGACCACAGATAATCTCCATGAGGCGGGTGCGGGCTTCCACACTCGCCCATGCAATATGCGGCGTAATCAGTAATTTCTCACTGTCTTTGATTCTGCGCAGCGGATTTTCCGGACTCATCGGTTCTACCCGGAGGACATCCAGTCCTGCTGCCGCAATCTCACCCTGTTCCAAGGCTTCTGCCAAATCCTCTTCTACCACAATCGGTCCTCTTCCAAGGTTTAAGAAAATAGCCGTTTTCTTCATCTGATGAAAAGCTTCTTTATTCATCATATCCAACGTGTTTTCATCCAACGGTGCATGAACAGATACAATATCCGATTCCTTTAACAGTTCTTCGAAGCTGACACGCTCATAGCCCGGCTGGCTGTTTCGTCCGGAAGTGGAATAGTAAATGACACGACAGCCAAAGGCTTTTGCAATATCTGCAACTCTTCTTCCGATATTTCCAAGTCCGATAATGCCCCAGGTCATTTTTGCCAGCTCTCCGAAATGTTTATCAAAGTGGGTAAACATTTTATCTCCGATATATTTTTCATCTTTTACATAACGGTCATAATAAGGCAGTTTTTCCAGTAAATAAAACAGCATGGCAAAGGTATGCTGTGCCACCGATTCCGTGGAATATCCCGCTACGTTGCGCCATGCAATACCACGTTTTTCAAGGTATGCCTTATCGAGATTATTCGTTCCGGTTGCCGTCACACACACAAGCTTTAAGTGGCTTGCATTTCCAATGGTCTTTTCGTTAACTTCTACTTTATTTAGTACCAGCACATCTGCATCCACGCTTCGTACTGCCGCTTCCTCTGCTGTCGAGAAATCATATTTTATAACTTCTCCCAATGCATCATATGCGGATAAATCAATATCCTCTCCAATTGATTTTGCATCTAAAAAAACGATTTTCATTCTGTCTCTTCCTCCTGCAATGCTGCCGCAATTTCATTCATTTTCTTCTTGTCCAGCCGGTAAAATTTCAACGCAATCAAAGAACTTACCCAGCCGATAATCGGTGTTCCGCAAAATAGGAATATGGTTGTATAACGCAATACCGGTGTCAAGGCATCACCAATCTGCGGAAATGTTTTATTATATCCAATCACTAACATTACCAGTCCTACAAATGCCGTTCCCAGTGCTGCAAAGATTTTATCTACAAAGGAAAACAGTGCTCCCATCAGTCCCGGTACAAATTTACCGCTGCGGTACTGCTCATAATCGGAGCAGTCTGCAATCATCGGCACCACCATATTATTTGTAATGGACTTACAGCCATTTAACAATACAAAGAATAACATAAACCAGAAGGAAATGGCATTAAAATGTTTGAGATTAAAAGTAACCGTATTGATATTATCCTGCATCAATATCACAATCAATAGTAACTGGAAGAAAATGCCAAGTCCCGTAAATAATACCAGTGCCTTCTTCTGTCCCATCCGTTGTGCTGCCCGGATGCCAACGGTCACTACCAAAAGCGTTGGCAATGCTGCCACCACACCAATCCATCCGGCGATTCCATAATTTTCCATCATGATGCCATAAAGCATAACGCCTACTGTTGTATGGCTGTATACCGTTGCCGCAAACCGGTTGGTGCAGGCTGCCATAATCAGCATACGGATTGGCTTGTTCTGTTTTAAAATCAAGAAAAAATCCCACACCTTAATCTTCTGTGTCTGCTGATGTTCATAGCGTCCCGGCTGGTCTTTCTTCCAGATTCCGATTACCGCCAAAAGTGTTGCCAGTGCCGACAATACCACAACCCAGAATACATACTCCACATACAGCTCTTCGTTGGTAAATCCACCGTATTTCGGCACCAGATAATTGGCTACAAACAAGGCACTGCCGCCGTATGCCGCCATGATGAAAATGGAATCGAAATAAGTGGACAGCGGGCGTTTCTTCGGATTATTGGTAATAATCGTCTGCCCCGATTTGGCAACCACAGTCTGAAAGGTATATCCGATAATAAAAATTGCATAGATAATAATAAAATACGGAATCCGTACCCACTTTGGAATCAGATGTGTTGTCGCAAACAGGAGAACAGCACTGACTGCCATCAGTATATTTCCAGCCACCATAAAAGGACGGAATTTTCCAAACCGTCCTTTACTCTTATCCAGCAGAAAACCAACCACAGGGTCAGTTACACCATCAAAAATATTCATTGCTGTTACCAGTGAAGAAATCAACACAACAGAAAAGCCAGCCATGGAATTGGCATAGTATGAGATATAGCCCATCAAAGCCAGATACAGATTTGCTGCTGTATTATTCATGGAAAAAAATGCAATCTGCCAGATCTTTGCATCATTATAATGAATTGTTTTTTCCTGCTCTATCTGTTCACTCATCATTCCTGCTTCTTACTTCTTCAAATAATTCTTTAATGCTACCATCTGTTCTTTTCCCTCAAGATAACCTTCTTCGTATAATTCTTCTAACCGCTTCGGGTCACTTTCGGTTCTGCCTACCCCATGGGTCGTATCCGGTGCAATTACAAAAACGCGTCCTTCTTTTTCCAACCGGAATAATTTTTGCATGGACTCATTATATTTTGCCGGACGCTCCTTCAAATCCTTTACGATATTTGGATAACGCCGATATAATGCAGAAGAAATCTTCGTTCCTCCATCCGTATGCTTCTCATAGCCACGCTCTCTTGTCAGTACGACAATTACCTTATCGCAGCCCTGCTCTAATGCCCTCTCAAATGGAACGGAATCTGCCACGCCGCCATCCAGATAATAGCGTCTGCCTACCTGCACCGGCTTGAAAAATACCGGAAGTGCACAGCTTGCTTCGATAACTGACATGCTGGAGCTGTCTCTTGGCACTTCAAGATACTCTGCTTTACCGGAATGAATGTTGGTCACTGCTGCTTCCACCTGTCCCGGAAATGCTGCAAATGCATCATAATCAAAGGGCAGTAATTTATTTGGCACTTCATCAAAGACGTAATCCAGATTATAAAAGGTCTTGCGGTTCTTATCAAATAAGAACTTAAATCCCTGATAATTGCCATCTGACATATATTTTCTTGCAAGCTCTAAGTTTCTGCCGTGCTGCTTTGACAAATAGGATAAGCCAAAGGCTATTCCTGCCGATACGCCGATAAAATAATCAGGCATTATATTTTCTTCAAGAAATGCGTCTGCCACTCCACAGGAAAAAATTGTCCTGCTGGCTCCGCCTTCAAATACCATTCCAAGTTTCATATGCAATCGCCTGCCTTATCTTTTCTTACTCTACTGTGGTTTTACAATCAGTTTGACACCACTTATTGCCACAACTTCTGCAGTAGTATCTGCTTCTATGGTAACTGCATCGTCATTGCTTCTTGCCGTCCATTCCTGTCCGTTTAATACAGCTGTTCCTGTCTCTTCGATATTGTCAATCTTCATTGTTACACGTACGGTCTTTCCGATGGCATCCTCGTAATTCGTCCGGGTCTTATGCGGGTTTAAATATTTTACTGCCCATGGTCTTGTAAAGAATAACAATACAAAAGATACCACAAGGAATAAAATTACCTGCAGCCAGACTGGACCTCCTACTGCTGCCACAATCAGGGCTGCCATGCTTCCGCCTGCAAACCAGATGGTTGTCAGTCCTACCGTAATAATCTCTATAATCAGTAATATTACAAAAAGTGCTAACCAGAAAATAATCATCTCCTGCTCCTCCCTTTTCTTCGTTTGCATCTATTATAGCAAAAAGTCATATATATAGGAAGTAGAACCTTCTCTTTTCCTTATGTCTTTTCCTAAGCTTTACAGATTCTTCTCAAGATTATGGCGCACCCGCTTTAAAAGAGAGGATAGCTCATCTGCTTCCTCTTTTGTCATTCCATCCACCAGGAGCTTCTCCACTCCAGAAAAGAAGTTCATCATTTTCAAATGCTGCTGTTCCCCTTTTTTCGTCAGAAGAATCTGCTTTAATCGTGCGTCCTCTTTTAGTTCTTTTCTGGTAATCAGCTCCTTTTTCTCCATGGACTGTAACATTTTGCTTGCCGTTGCCCTGGAAATTAAGAATTCCTGCTCGATGTCCTTCTGGCAAATGACCTTATCTTTATTACAATATAAAAAGCCCAGTGTCCGCCCCTGCATCGGTGCCACACCATCTCGGTGATCCGCACCATACCGGTCGCAGTACATCCCTATCATATTGTGTATGACCCGGATATCGTTTCCAAGTTTTCTCTCTTTGCCCATTTCATAATCCTTCTTTTCTTTCCCGAAAAATTCATTGACATATAAAAAATATTGTTATATAACAATATCTGTTAGTATGCTAACATTTATGTTATAGCATACAATTTAGAAAAAAGGAAGTGAAATTTATGTTAAAGACTTTAGCTGCCCAGATTAAAGAATTTAAACGTGATTCCATCTTAACTCCTATCTTTATGATTCTTGAGGTTCTGATGGAAACTTTAATTCCTTTTCTGATGGCTTCCATCATTGATAATGGTGTCAACAAGGGTGACATCCATCACATCTATGTAGTCGGTGCCTGGATGGTCGTTGCTGCATGCTTCTCCCTGTTTGCCGGAATTATGGGTGGAAAATATGGTGCCCGGGCATCCACCGGATTTGCCCGTAACTTAAGGAAATCCATGTTTGAAAATATTCAGACCTTTTCCTTTGCTAACATTGATAAATACAGCACTGCAGGTCTTGTTACCCGTATGACTACCGACGTTACCAACCTGCAGAATGCTTACCAGATGATCCTCCGCATGTGTACGAGAGCACCGGCCAGTCTGATTTGTGCCATGGCAATGTCCTTCTTTATCAGTCCGAAGCTTGCCAGCGTTTATCTGATTGCCATTATCCTCTTAGGTGGTGTGCTTGCTATCATCATCCGGTTTGCTACCAAATATTTTAATGAAGCTTTTCCAAAATATGATGACTTAAACGCAAGAGTCCAGGAAAATGTTTCCGCTATCCGTGTCGTAAAAGCTTATGTCCGTGAAGACCATGAAGCTTCTACTTTTAAGAAAGCCAGCGGAAATATTTACAAGCTCCTGGTAAAGGCTGAAAATGTTGTTGTTTTCAACGCTCCTGCCATGCAGTTTACGGTATATACCTGTATTCTTTTAATCAGCTGGCTTGGTGCAAAGATGATTGTAAACAGCAGCCTCACTACCGGTGAGCTGATGAGTCTCTTAACCTACTGTATGAATATTCTGATGAGCCTGATGATGCTCTCCATGGTATTTGTCATGATTACCATGAGTGTTGCCAGTGCCCGCCGGGTTTCTGAAGTATTAAACGAAAAGAGTAACTTAAATAACCCAAAGCATCCGGTTATGGAAGTAAAAGACGGAAGTATTACCTTCGACCATGTTACCTTCAGCTATAAAGAAGATGCGGCTGAGCCGGTTCTTTCCGATATCAATCTGTCTATTCATTCCGGTGAAACCATCGGTATCTTAGGCGGAACCGGAAGTTCCAAGTCCAGTCTGGTGAACTTAATCAGCCGTCTGTATGATGTAAATGAAGGCTCTGTCTCCGTTGGCGGCATTGATGTAAGAAAGTATGACCTTGATACCCTGCGTAACCAGGTTGCCGTTGTACTGCAGAAAAACGTACTTTTCTCCGGTACAATTCTTGATAACCTGCGCTGGGGCGATAAAAATGCTACGGAAGAAGAATGTATCCGTGCCTGCAAATTAGCATGTGCCGATGATTTTATCAACACTTTTCCGGATAAATACAATACATACATCGAACAGGGGGGAACCAACGTATCCGGTGGTCAGAAGCAGCGTCTTTGTATTGCCCGTGCCCTCTTAAAGAAACCGAAGATTCTGATTCTGGATGACAGCACCAGTGCCGTAGATACCGCAACCGATGCAAAAATCCGCAAAGCCTTTGCCGAAGAGATTCCGGGTACAACCAAGCTGATTATTGCCCAGCGAATCTCCAGTGTCCAGAGTGCTGACCGCATTATTGTCTTAGATGAAGGTAAGATTAACGGCTTTGGAACCCATGAAGAATTATTAGCAAATAATGCCATCTACCGTGATGTCTATGAATCCCAGACCGGCGGCGGTGGTGACTTTGATGAGAATGGAGGTGCTCAGTAATGGCTGAAAAAAGGAAAGTAAAGAATCCGGGCAAATTATTCTGCCGTCTGATGGCTTACATTTTCCGGAAATACGGAATTGCCTGCTTCCTGGTACTTGTCTTTATTGTATTAAGTGTTCTTGCCAACACCCAGGGAACCATGTTTATGAAAACCCTGATTGACAGCTATATTATCCCGATTCTGAATTCACCGGATAAGGACTTTGCACCGCTGGCTGCTGCCATCCTTCGTGTTGCATGCTTTTACGGTGTGGGAGTTTTAAGTACCTTTGCTTATTCTAAGATTATGATTTATGTTACGCAGGGTACTTTAAATGATTTGCGAATCGATTTGTTTACCCATATGGAAACACTGCCAATTAAATACTTTGACACGCATGCCCACGGCGATATCATGTCTGTATACACCAATGACATTGATACCCTTCGTCAGATGATCAGCCAGAGTATTCCGCAGTTAATCAACAGTGTCATTACCATTGTCAGTGTACTGATTTACATGATTATCCTGAATATCCCACTGACTGTTCTTACTCTTGTAATGGTTGGTGTCATGCTCCTTGTCACGAAAAATCTTGCCGGAAAAAGTGGTAAATACTTTATCGCTCAGCAGCGTGACCTTGGTGCAACCAATGGTTTTATCGAAGAAATGATGGATGGTCAGAAGGTAATTAAAGTCTTCTGCCACGAAGAAGAAAGTATCGAAGCTTTTAACAAATTAAATGACCAGCTTTTCCACAGTGCTGACAATGCCAACAAATTTGCCAATATCTTAATGCCGGCAAATGCCCAGATTGGTAACATCAGTTATGTACTCTGTGCCATGGTTGGTGGTGTCCTCGCCTTAAATGGCATCGGTGGATTTACACTGGGCGGACTGGCAAGTTTCTTAACCTTTAACAAAAGCTTTAATATGCCAATCAACCAGGTCAGCCAGCAGTTAAACAGTATTGTTATGGCTATGGCAGGTTCCGAGCGAATCTTCACCCTTTTGGATGAAACACCGGAAACAGATGAAGGTTATGTTACTCTTGTCAATGTAGAAAAAGACGGAGAAAAGCTTGTAGAGACCTCCAATACCCGAAGCGGACGCTGGGCCTGGAAACACCAGCATCAGGCAGACGGCTCCATTGACTATGTAGAGTTAAAGGGAGATGTGGTCTTCGATGATGTAGACTTTGGATATAATGATGATAAGATTGTCTTACACAATGTAAAATTATTTGCTACTCCCGGTCAGAAAATTGCTTTTGTCGGTTCTACCGGTGCTGGTAAGACCACCATTACGAACCTGATTAACCGTTTCTATGATATCCAGGATGGTAAAATCCGTTATGACGGTATCAATATCAACAAGATTAAGAAAGCTGACTTAAGACACTCTCTTGGCATCGTATTACAGGATACCCACCTCTTTACCGCCAGCGTAATGGAAAATATCCGCTACGGTAAACTGGATGCTACCGACGATGAAGTTATCGCTGCTGCAAAGCTTGCCAATGCTGATTCCTTCATCCGCCATCTTCCGGATGGTTACAATACCATGCTGACCGGTGATGGTGCCAACTTAAGCCAGGGACAGCGTCAGTTACTTGCCATCGCCCGTGCAGCTGTTGCCAATCCTCCGGTACTGATTCTTGACGAAGCAACCAGCTCCATCGATACCAGAACCGAGCGTATCGTTCAGGATGGTATGGATAAACTGATGGCAGGCAGAACAACCTTTGTCATTGCCCACCGTCTCTCCACTGTTAAGAACAGTGACTGTATCATGGTATTAGAGCAGGGCCGCATTATTGAACGGGGCAGCCACGACGAGCTAATTGCCCAGAAGGGTAAATATTATCAGTTGTATACCGGACTGCACGGATAAACTTTCTACATGCAGGTTCTGTCATAGACAGTGCTTTATAGCTTCTTAGCAACGTAAAAGACACGAAGTATGTTTCAACCAACTGTTGTTTGTCTGAACATACCTCGTGTCTTCTTTCGTATTCTATGCAATGTCTGCTATGCAAATGGTTTTGCCACAAATTTTCCTTTACAATATCTGGCAAGAATATTCCGATCATTGCCATCATAGATATACTGCTTATTTTCGAATGAATTTATCATCCTGCGTGGTTTCATCGTCCGATACGTAACGTTCTACTCTCATGTGAAGGTCGTATTTATCCCTCAATGCCGCAATGGTCTGCATCATCGGAGAAGCATGATGCACATCTAATGCCTGCTGATTCTCCCAACTGTCTATTAAAAGCACCGTTTTCTCATCCTGCATCGGTATAAAATATTCATACCTTAAATTGCCCTCTTCCCGGCGGATTGCATCTGCCGTTCCGCTGCTTTCCATCTCCCGGGCAAACTTTAATGCATTTCCATTTTCACCGGTGTAATAAAGATTTACTGTTATGCTCATATGCGTCTCCCTCCTGATAATATTTTTATTTTATAAATGTAATATTGCAGTTATCAAAATTCTAGTTATAAAGTCTCTAAGAAATGAATCATCAGTTTCTTTAATCCCTGTTGCTCTGTTGCAAGTATTACATTCATCAGATTTGCTTCTAACATTCGTTTCATTTTCTTCTTTAATTTCATATGCGTCACTCCTTTTTTAACGGAGCCCGGAATTTATTTTCCGGGCTCCAACATGCTATAAATGCAAGGGACATATGGCGATGTCTTCCTTACAGTCCAAGGATAACATGTTTTCTGTTCTCTGCAACAAGTGTGACGGATTTTGAATGATCGTTTCAAAAGAATCGGCTCTTATGAATGAAATCTTGAAATTTTGTTTCATTTTATTGCTATGATTTTTCTGTATCACACAGGTTCTTTGCACCAATCTCATAATATTGCTTGCTCAGTTTTATATTTTCATCATAACCGGCAGAAAATTCCATTGCAAACATAACATCCAGAAGGTATTTTGTTGCTGCGGAAAATGCCACTGTCCACAGTCCTTCCATCCGGATACTTCCACACTCTGTCAGTGTTCTTGGTGTCAGCAGAACCTCATCCACATATGCTTTCATCCTGCTTTTGCCCTGGGATGTAATCAGAATGGTTTTTGCTTTTGCCCGATGTAAATCCCTTACCAGTTCCACCAGCTTCTTATTATTTCCGGTATGACTAATCATGATGGACAGATGATTTTCATTATTCTGCAATGCCATCATCCTTTGTATATTATCTTCCGCATAAGTATTTGCCACCTTATCGCAATGGAAGAACTGACTGCAGCCGTAGCGTGCCAGATGTATATTCATATCAAAGGCATAGAAATCAATGTACTTGGCCTCATGCACCATTTTTCCCACCCGCGCCAGCTGATCAATCGTAAGAAGACGCTTTGTCTTTTCAACGGCAAGGGTGTCAATGTCCGCAATCTTATTCATAATGGTCATGGCATTTTCCTGCTGCTGTATTACAAAATGCTCTGTGGTCGTCTCCTGTCCACCCTCCGTACTCTGCAATTCACTTAGGAAACGCAGCCGGAATTCTCCATAATCCTGACAGCCGATTTTCCGGCAAAAGCGGCTTACAGCTGCAGTACTGCTATAAGAAACTTCCCCTAACTGCTTTGCTGTCATGGAAATGACAGCCTCCGGATGTTCCATCAGATAATCACGAATATTTCTTTCCCGTTCAGTCAAGTCCTTCCGCTCCTGCATCTGTCGGATAATTTCCATTTGCCATTCTCCTTTTTACGCATTGAATTCATCTAAAATTGCATACAATTCTTCAGCACTAGCTGCCAGATGTGTTGCTCCATGCTCCTTTAAAAATGGAACATCCCGGAATCCCCAGGTCACACTGATACATGGCATACCGGAATTTGCTGCTGTTGCAATGTCCACATCAGAATCGCCTACATAGACCGCTTCTTCCCTGCTGCTTCCAAGCTCCTTTAACGCCTGCATAACAGTGTCAGGTGCGGGTTTCTTACGAATGCCATCTTTTTCTCCAATGGCAACTTCAATCTTTCCTTTAAAATAAATCTGCTGTAATTCCTTTACTGCAAAATCCGCTTTATTTGAAACAATTGCAAGGCGATAGCCCTGTCCCTTTAAGGAAGTAATTATTTCTTCCACGCCCGGATAAAGACAGGTAGTATCATTACAATGCTCACCATAATATTCTTTAAAAGCTGCAAATACATGCTCAAATTCCGGATTTTTCTCTCCGCCCTCTAACGCACGCTCAATCAGCTTGCGGATGCCATTTCCGACAAATTTCCGGACATCCTCTATACTGTGCTGTGGCTGTCCATATTTTTCCAATGCATAATTGGTTGCATCAGTCAAATCCTTTAATGTGTTTAATAAGGTTCCATCCAAGTCAAAGATAACAGTGTTATATTTTTTCATCCTTCTTCTACCTTTCTGTCACTTCCCCCGCCCCATAATTAGCAGACAGCAAATGTAAATCATGCGCTGACATTGCTCATGAGAAGCTGTCCTCTTGTAGCCATATAATTTCTGCCACATTTTCTTTCTCAGACTCCGTGCACACGCAGATGTGGTAATCCGGTATCTCATCATGCTCTGCGAAGCTTACCGGCTGCTGGATGCCTTCCCGGTAAAATGCGATGCCATCTTTCTTCGGATAAGATGCGATGCCATTCTCCCTCCGGTGAACTGCAATGCTCTTTAAGGGAAAGGTAATTCCTTCGCCACTCCATTTTACATAGCTTTCCTTGGCTGTCCAGAGGCGTACAAATGCCATTTCTTTATCCGGCTGGCTTTGTATCCATGCCTGCTCGTCCTTTGTGAAGCACTTGTCCAAAAGCGTCTGCTTTAATGCTCTCCGGTGTTCGATGTCAATTCCAACTGGTGCATCAGAAAATACCGCCACTGCATAGTTTCCTGTGTGAGACAGATTAAAATGCAGTCCCTCACAGCCTGCCACCTGCGGCTTGCCATGGGTTCCCATTATAAGCTGACAGGCATCTAAATCTATGCCATTTTCCCGTAACCCATAGGAAAGCAGGATGCCTGCAGCAATACTCCGCAGTCTGTCCTCTTCTTTTTTTATTTTATTTACCTTCTCCCAACGTGTGGGAAACAATTTTATTTGTTCTTTATATTCCGGATGCTCTTTTAACAGCCGGATATCCATTCCATATATGCTCCACATATCCACATCATAGCACAAATACAAAAAGTTCTCCACATTCTGTTATAAAAAAAGAATGTGCCTTGGCACATTCTCGCGCCTGCGGCGGTCGCTTGCGACATCTACCTTATACGCCGCAGTGCGCATCCTCGCGGAACATTTTTTACTTTACAGGAAAGCAATTTCCTGTAAAGTAAAAAATCCCCGGGCAAAATACTTCTCTTCCCATAAGAAGCATTTTGCCCGGGGTTCCACTTTTAAACTATGTAATTAGTCCTGATTGATAGTCTCATTTAAGATTCCAGTAATCTCTTTCATGGACTTTTCAAACTCTTCATCATTGTTGTTATTAAAAATCAGTAAATCATCTTTTACATTCGGATCATGCAGATCTTCCGGAATCTCAAAGTTACAGGATGCAATATATTCATCCCAGTGCTCTAACTTCCAATCATCACGGTCAGATGCTCTGGTAATCATTCTCTCATGAACGATTTCTGGATCTGTCTGTACCCAGATTGTTACTAATGTAGCATCTTTCTTTGCCAGCTGGGCTTTCAGACCTTTGATATATTCCATATCACGGATTTCTCTTGTAAATGGTGCATTGATAAGAACCAGATCTTCATACTCCAATGCCTCCAGTGCCAGATTTACGACACATTCATATTCATAATCACGAATGTTCTTCTCAAAGAAATCACTGCTTCTATTATATGGCTGTCCAGCCACTACAAAAATCTGTTTAGATAATGTAATTAAAGTATCCTTATCCAGATATACAATATGATTTAATCTCTTTGCCAGTTCTTTTGAAATATATGTTTTCCCGCAAGCTGGCGGTGATGTTACGATAATCAGTTTCTTGCTCATTTCTACTTCTTCCTCCGTATTGCCTGTTCATTTTTCCCTCTATTATAAAACAGGTTTTCCGATAGAACAAGGGGTTTTTTTTACTTTTTTTCCTATTTTTTCATAAATATGCAATATTTTTTAAGATAATAACAGCCGTTTATCTTAGAATTTCTCCGTTACTTTCGATTACTTTTTTGTACCAGTCAAAGGATTTCTTTTTGGTTCTCTTCAAGGTGCCTCTTCCCTCATTATCTTTATCTACATAGATAAAGCCGTATCGTTTCTTCATTTCTCCGGTGGAGGCACTTACCAGGTCAATGCAGCCCCAGGTGGTATAGCCCAGTAAGTCTACACCATCCTCTTCCACAGCAGCTATCATTGCCCTGATATGCTCGCTGAGATATGCTATCCGGTAGTCGTCTTCCACATAGCCGTTTTCATCCGGCTTATCTACTGCACCAAGTCCGTTTTCTACGATAAATAGCGGTTTCTGGTAACGTTCATAGAGTGTGTTCATGGTAATGCGAAGTCCCAACGGGTCAATCTGCCAGCCCCAGTCACTTGCCTTAAGATACGGGTTCTTCACAGACGCAAATACATTGCCATCGGTGGTATCGATTTTTACATCCGCACTGGCGCATCTGGATGCATAATAGGAAAAAGAAATGAAATCTACGGTATTTTCCTTTAAGACCTTTATATCTTCTTCCGTAATATCCAGTGTAATCTTTTCACGTTCAAAAAATTTCTTTGCATAAGCCGGATATTCTCCCCGCGCCTGCACATCAATAAAGAAATAGTTTTCCCGGTCTGCCTGCTGTGCCTTCCACACATCCTTCGGATTGCAGGAATAAGGATAGGTCTGTCCCGCTGCCAACATACAGCCAATCTGATTCTCCGGGTCAATTTCATGTCCAATCTTTGTTGCCTCTGCGGATGCCACCAGTTCATGGTGGGCTGCCAGATATTTGGCTTCTGTTTCGTTCTCACCTTCTTCAAAGGTCAGTCCCGCACCCATAAACGGAAGGTGCAAAATCATGTTGATTTCATTAAAGGTAATCCAGTATTTTACCAGCCCCTTATAACGGGTAAAAAGAACGGAAACAAGATTTTTATAGAAATCAATTAATTTACGGTTCTTCCAGCCACCATAGGCTTCAATGAGATGAATCGGGCAGTCAAAATGTGTAATCGTTACCAGCGGCTCAATGCCATATTTATGGCACTCCCGAAAGACATCCTCGTAAAATTTAAGTCCTTCTTCATTTGGCTCTGCCTCATCCCCATTTGGAAAAATCCTGCTCCAGGCAATAGACAGGCGGAAAGTCTTAAATCCCATCTCACCAAATAATGCAATATCTTCTTTATAATGATGATAAAAATCAATGGCTTCCATTCCCGGATAACTATGCTCTGCATCCGGAGCAAGCTTCACACCATGTCCTGACATCACCCGGAAACGGTCTTTTCCTGCCGGACAGATATCTACATTGGCAAGTCCTCTGCCACCTTCGTTATAAGCTCCTTCGCACTGATTGGCGGCTGTTGCTCCACCCCATAAAAAATCTTTTCTTAATCCTGTCATGTTCTTCCTCCTGTTTTTCTCTATAAAAGCTGCCACCGGCAGCTTTCGGATGTGCTATAACTTTAAGCCCGGCTAAAATCAGCCAGGCTTATGTTATGATAGTTTCAATAAATCTGAAAATGTGTGAATACTGTAATCTGTTCTTGCATCCTTTGCTGCTTCACCAATGCCAACCGCTGTCATTCCTGCGGCTTTTGCTGCCTGGATTCCTGCAGAAGCATCCTCTACAACATAACATACTTTCGGGTCTTCCTGCAAGAATTCTGCTGCCTTTAAGAATACCTCCGGGTCCGGTTTGGAATGGGAAATATTGGTTCCATCGGAAACGGTATCAAACATTTCTGTAAGTCCTGTCTTTTCTAAGATATATTTCGCATTTTTGCTGGAAGAACCGATGGCAAGACGATAACCTCTTTTCCTAAGTTCCCGCAGGGTATCCCTTACTTCATCCGAAACATCCTTTTTGCTCATGCTTCCTAAAAGCTCCCGGTAGCGGTTATTCTTCCTTTCCATCAAATGCTCTTTTTCTTCTTCGGAAAGTGCCTTTCCGTCATATCGTTCCAGTATAATTTCAAGGCTTTCCCGTCTGCTTACACCACGCAGACGGTTGTTAATGTTTTCATCAAAATAAATTCCCATGCTGTCTGCCATTTCTTTCCATGCCAGATAATGAAACCGGTCGGTAAAAACAATTACGCCATCTAAATCAAAGATTAATGCTTTCATTTTTTCCCTCTTATCCCTGTAATTTTATATGGTTCTTGTCTGTCTCTGATAGCAGAACGGGTCTACCGGATTCTTTCCCTTAAAGGATGACTCGCCATTTATTTTCTTTACCAGCATTTCAACGTTAAATTCATTGGCTGTATATGCATTGATAAAGGTCTCTATCATCGGCACATCCTGCATATGATACGGATTTGCAATGGAGATAAACATGGTCGGAATCTCATGGACAAACCATGGTGCATCATAGCCGATTGGTGGCCTCCAGTTGATTCTTACGGTAGTCTGGTTGCTGGCTGTCTTGATATTTGCAAAATAGATTACAAGGTCATACTTTGCACTTAATTCATCGGTAGAACCGGACATCAGTAATTCGCCCTGTTCTTTTTCCTCAAACCGCTCTACATCATAGCCAGCTTCCCGCATTTTCTCAATAAAGAGGTCTCCCACTGCCGGTTTTCCGCTGGCACTGATGGCATCTCCTAATACGATGGTCAGTACCTTCTTATATTTATCCTTAGAAAGTGGCAGAAGATTCTGCTCATCCTTTACCAGTGTAATTGCTTTATCGGATACCTGATATGCCATGTCAATGTGCTTCTTACAACGCAAAATATCAAGGGCAGACTCGTCCGGAATCAGAGTATGGGATTTCTGTTTTTCATGCAGCTTCAAAGATGCTTTTGTTGCCAAAATATAAGTAACCGCCTCATTCAGACGTTCTTCTGAAATTATGCCACTCTTAACTGCCTCTAAAACAGTCTCGTAATCCTCTTTCAGATTCTTCGTAAATAAAAGCATATCGCAGCCTGCATTGATGGATTTCGGAAGCAGCTCTTTTCGTCTTCCGGCACAGCCAAAGCCTACCATATTGGTGGCATCTGTAGTAATCATTCCGTTGAAACCAAGCTTTCCTCTTAACAATCCCTGTAGCAGTTCTTTCGATAATGATGCTATATGCAAAAAAATGCCCTTTTTCCACACAAATTTGATTTGCACATTTATTTTATCCGGTGTATATTTTTACTGAACTGACAAAAGAAAGAAGGTCGAAAAAAATGGAACACATTGCAAGAAATGATGCTTTGGCATTACTGAAAAAATATAACAAAGACCCTTTTCATATTCAGCATGCGCTTACGGTTGAAGCTGTTATGAAATGGTATGCCAATGAATTAGGCTATGGCGAGGATGCTGAATACTGGGGTATCGTGGGACTGCTTCACGATATCGACTTCGAATTATATCCTGCCGAGCATTGTCTTAAGGCTCCGGAATTGTTAAAGGATGGCGGCGTTTCGGATGACATTATTCATGCGGTCTGCTCCCACGGCTACGGCATTACCGTAGAATGTGGCACAACCATTGATGTGGAACCGCTTCACGAAATGGAAAAGGTCTTATTTGCTGCAGACGAATTAACCGGTCTTATCTGGGCTGCTGCACTGATGCGTCCGTCCAAGAGCACGAAAGATATGGAATTAAAATCCTTAAAGAAGAAATATAAAAGCAAAGGCTTTGCTGCCGGATGTTCCCGCGAAGTCATCGAGCGCGGTGCCGCTCAGCTTGGCTGGGATTTAGAGAAACTGCTTACCATGACTTTACAGGCAATGGCGGCAACCGAAGATGAAATTAAGGCGGAAATGGACGCGGAATAATTTTTCTATCTTGCTCCTGCCCTCTTCCTATGTTAAAATGTGAAAAAGCATATATTATACAATCTATATGGCACTTTCTATAGTTCAAATCCGGTTCTGCATAGAACCCAGCATTTCTGTATCTATCTATGCTTTTGATTCACTATTTAACTAAAAAGCAGGAGCGATACAGTATGGAAATAACTACCATTATTCGATAGCAGGTAATCTTTTGCCACTGGATATGATATTTATTTTCTATTGCTGCTTATCCTCCTGCCACACACAAGGAGGACTTGCTTATGACAGGAAAAGCACATGAAGCAAATGAAACAACGAAACGCACACCGGTGGCGAACCGCAAATTTAAGGACACTGTTTTCCGGATGCTGTTTTCGGATAAGGAAGCACTATTATCCCTTTACAATGCAATTAATAACAGTCATTACACGGATTCCGGTGCCCTCGAAATTGTAACCCTGGAAAATGCCATTTACATGGGAATGAAGAACGATCTGGCTTTTATTCTGGACATGAATCTTTATCTATACGAACATCAGTCCACAATGAATCCAAATATTCCGCTTCGGGATTTATTCTACATCGCAGCGGAATACCAGAAGCTTGTGGATAAGAAATCCCTGTATTCTTCTGCACTACAGAAAATTCCAAATCCCCATTTTATTGTATTTTATAATGGAAGCACACCGATAGATGACTGCTATACCAGCCGTTTGTCAGATGCTTTTTATCATGTAACTGACAATCCATCGTTAGAACTTATTGTTACTACATTCAATGTAAACGCAGGACACAACACCGAGTTAATGTCCCATTGCCAGATATTAAAGGAATATTCCATTTATGTTGCAAAGGTTCGTTCCTTTACAGAACAGATGCCTTTGGATGATGCCGTGCAAAAGGCTGTCACCGAATGCATTCAGGAAAATATTCTGGCAGATTTTCTTAGGAAGAATCAGGCGGAGGTAATTGCTATGAGTATTTTTGAATACGATAAAGTTGAAGAAGAGAAAAAACTGAGAAAAGCCGAATTTGACGCCGGTGTTGAACAGGGTATTAAACAGGGTATTAACCTTGGTCACAAACAGGCTTCTACCGATACCGCCCTTCGTCTATTGAATACCGGAAAATTTGATGTAAAGGAAATCGCAGAACTTTGTAATCTTCCTTTAGAGGACGTTACTGCACTCATGAAATAACTTTTATATTACATAAATATTTGATACCTATAGAACCTGCCACCGGCAGCTCAAGAAACCCGCAGACCACCTGTTTTCAAACAGATAATCTGCGGGTTTCCTGCTATAATCTTATTTCTAGTTCTAGTTCTATTTCCGGTTCTATCTATATTATATCTTCATTTATAACACTATCACAGCATATCTCGACTTTCCTGTTGCTTACTGGTACTTGCTGGTTGCCTTCAGTCGGGTCAGGGCACGGGATAAGGATGCTCTGGAATGATAGTATTCCTGAATGCTCTGCTTCTGCCGCATCTGCTCCTCGGCACGTTCTTTTGCTTCTCTGGCACGGGCAACGTCAATCTCTTCCGGATGCTCTGCAGTTTCTACCAGAAGCGTCACACGGTTGTTGACGATTTCCACAAAACCCATGCCAACTACTGCATATTCCCAATTTGCAGTACCTTCCGGCTGAAAACGCATTTCACCCTCATCAATGGCAATGACCATATCTTCATGGTGTGCTAAAATCTCTTTCTGTCCGTCATATTCCGGAACAATCAGAGAACGGCATCTGCCGGCATAGAATACCCGGTTTGCTGCAATTATTTTTAAATAAAATGTATTTCCTGCCATACCTGTACCTCTATTCTAAAGATGATAGCTCCTATGCATTCTGGTGTTCCATCTCTTCTGCTTTACGGATAACGTCTTCTACTGTTCCTACGTTGAAGAATGCATTTTCCGGATACTGATCCATATCACCATCGATGATTGCCTTGAATCCACGAATGGTTTCAGCTAATGGAACGTAAACACCCTTTACACCGGTAAAGTTCTCAGCTACATGGAACGGCTGTGATAAGAACTTCTGAATCTTTCTTGCTCGATATACCAGTAACTTATCCTCGTCTGCCAGCTCTTCCATACCAAGAATTGCGATGATATCCTGTAACTCTTTGTATTTCTGCAGAATCTCCTGTACTTTCCGGGCTACCTGATAATGTTCTTCTCCAACGATGTCTGCCTCTAAGATACGGGATGTAGATTCCAGCGGGTCTACTGCCGGATAAATACCCTGCTCTACAATCTTTCTGGAAAGTACGGTGGTCGCATCCAGATGTGCGAAAGTAGTAGCCGGTGCCGGGTCAGTTAAATCGTCTGCCGGTACATAGACTGCCTGAACGGATGTAACAGAACCGTTCTTTGTAGATGCAATACGCTCCTGCAATTCACCCATTTCAGTTGCCAGTGTCGGCTGATATCCTACTGCGGAAGGCATACGTCCTAACAATGCAGATACCTCAGAACCTGCCTGTGTAAAACGGAAAATATTGTCAATGAAAAGAAGCACATTCTGGTGTTTCTCATCACGGAAATATTCTGCCATGGTAAGTCCGGTCTCAGCCACACGCATACGTGCTCCAGGCGGCTCGTTCATCTGACCGAACACTAAGGCCGTCTTCTCTAATACACCGGATTCCTTCATTTCTGTCCAGAGGTCATTACCCTCACGGGAACGCTCTCCAACACCGGTGAAAATAGAATATCCACCATGCTCTGTTGCAATATTACTGATTAACTCCTGGATCAATACGGTTTTACCTACTCCGGCTCCACCAAACAATCCAATCTTACCACCTTTTGCATATGGTGCTAAAAGGTCGATAACTTTAATTCCGGTCTCTAAGATTTCTTCTGCCGGATTCTGGTCTTCAAATGCCGGCGGTTCACGATGAATGACCCATTCCGGTGCATCCTTCAGTGGTTCGCCACCATCGATTGCCTCTCCTAATACGTTGAACAGTCTTCCCAATGTCTGCTCACCGACCGGAGTTTTTATTCCGCTTCCTGTAGCGGTTACTTCCATATCACGGCAAAGTCCCTCACTGGAAGCTAACATAATACAACGTACCGTATGATTTCCGATATGCTGTGCCACTTCCATGATGCACTTCTTATCGCCGTTTTTCACTTCAAGGGCGTCTTTGATTGCCGGCAATTCTTCGTCTTCAAATGAGACATCCACTACCGGGCCTAACACCTGTATGATTTTTCCTGTCTTCATGAAAAAGCCTCCTTATCACTGCCTCTTTTTCCGTTTCTGAGCTTTCGCTCCTGCAATGACCTCGGTTATTTCCTGGGTAATTGCTGCCTGTCTTGCACGATTATATAAGATATCCAGCTCATGGAGCATGTCTTTGGCACTTTTGGTTGCTGCCTCCATTGCCATCATTCTTGCGTTCTGCTCGCAGGAATAAGACTCAACTAACGCTCCATAGATGAAACCAACTACATAATCCGGTACAATTCGATCCATCACCGCCTCCGGAGATGGTTTCAATGCCAGTTCCTCCATCGGAATATCTGCAGGCAGTTTCACGTTAAAACTTGCTTTCTTCAGTGGGAGCAGCTGTCTGATCTGTGTCTCCTCCTGAATCGCATTGACCATGCTGGTATAGATGATATAGACTTCGTCTAACTCTTCTTTCCGGTACAGTTCCAGAAGTTCCTCTGCAATATTTCTTGCACGGTTCAGTGTCGGATTCTGTACGGTATAGTGGAACTGCTTATCAATCTCAATTCCACGCTGTTCAAAATAGTGACGGCCTAACTCACCTAATACAAACAGTTTGTTATTTTTATGTGCTTTCAAATGCTCCTCTGCAAGCTTTAATACATTATGGTTATAGGAGCCTGCCAGACCCTTATCTGCCGTAATAACAATATAACCTACCATCCGATCTTCCGGCTTTTTCTCTTCGTTGGTCTTAAAATAAATGTCCTCAATATCCGGAAGATGTCTTAAGATTCTGCTCATTTCCGACTGCAGGGTAAAGAAATAAGGTTCCGTGTCAGAAAGCATTTTCTTTGATTTCTTCAGTTTCGAAGAAGAAATCATATACATTGCATTGGTAATCTTCAATGTATCATTGATACTCTTCATCCGATCCTGAATTTCCTTTGCATTTGCCATAACAACACCTGCTCATTCCTATTGATTTCTACTGTCTTCGAATTCTTTTGCAGCCGCAATAATCTTATCGGTCAATTCATCGGAAAGCACTTTGGTTTCTTCGATTTCCCTGCCGATTTCCGGATGCTTCAAATCCATATATTCAAGGATCTCATTCTGACACTGTTTTACATTCTTTGTTTCTACTTTATCAAATACACCATGGTTTGCCATACACAGTGTCTCTACCTGCTCATGCAGGGAAAGCGGATTGCAAAGTGGCTGTTTTAAAAGCTCCATCAATGCTTTTCCATGCTGTAACTGTGCCTTGGTCATATCATCAAGGTCCGATGCAAACTGGGTAAATACTTCCATCTCACGATACTGTGCCAGGTCGATACGGATACTTCCGGATGCCTTCTTCATTGCCTTGGTCTGTGCAGCACCACCGACACGGGATACGGACAAACCAACGTTGACTGCCGGACGCATACCTGAGAAGAAAAGGTTACTCTCTAAGAAAATCTGTCCGTCTGTAATGGAAATGACGTTGGTCGGAATATATGCGGATACATCTCCTGCCTGTGTCTCAATGATTGGCAGTGCGGTAATGGAACCTCCGCCCAATTCATCACTTAAACGGCTGGAACGCTCTAACAATCTGGAATGTAAGTAGAATACGTCACCAGGATAAGCTTCACGTCCCGGAGAACGCTCTAACAGCAGAGAGATTGCACGATATGCTACCGCATGTTTGGATAAATCATCATATACGATTAACACATCTTTTCCCTGATGCATAAAGTGCTCTGCCATTGCAGTTCCTGCATATGGTGCGATGTACTGCATGGATGCAGGGTCACTTGCAGTTGAGGAAACCACAATGGAATAATCCATTGCATCATGCTTGGTCAGTGTAGATACAATTTTTGCTACACTGGACGCCTTCTGTCCGATGGCAACATAGATACAGATTACTCCTTTGCCTTTCTGGTTAATGATGGTATCTGTTGCAATGGAGGTCTTTCCGGTCTGACGGTCTCCGATAATTAACTCTCGCTGTCCTCTACCAATTGGGAACATGGAGTCAATGGACAAGATTCCTGTTTCCATTGGTGTATTTACTGATTTACGTTCTACAATGCCCGGTGCTTCCTCTTCGATTGGACGATAATCATCTTCCTTTATCTCGCCCTTTCCATCAATCGGCTCACCTAATGCATTGATAATTCTTCCAACAAAGCCTTCCCCTACCGGGATTCCGGCTTTTTTCCTGGTACGAACCACTTTGGTTCCTTCTTTGATTCCGGTATCACGGCCGAATAAAATAACACCGATTTCATTCTGTCTGATATCCTGTACCATTCCTTTGACACCGTTATCAAATACAACAATTTCACCATACATTGCATGGTCAATTCCGTAAATGGTTGCAATTCCATCACCAACCCAGATTACGGAACCGGTCTCACGACTGGATTCATCCCAGTCAAATTCTTCTATCTCGCTCTGGATAATCGAGATTATGTCTGCAGCACTAATTGCGCCCACAGGCTTCACCTCCCTGTTAATTTTCTTTCCAACTGACGTAAGCGGCCTTCATAGCTTCTGTCATATTCTTTATGATGAACCTTAATGATATATCCGCCTAAGAGATTCTCATCTTCCTTTTCTGTCAGAACAATCTCACAGTCGGGATATTTCTCTGCAAGAATCTTTCTTGCCTCTGCTTCTTCTTCCGGCTGTGGTGTGCCTGCACAGGTCAGTTCTGCACGCAGGATATGATTCTGTCTGTCCCAATAGAGATAAAATGCATCCAGGATATCCTCTATTTCTCCGATATAACCCAGTCTGCACATCATCTTGGTATAGTTCACAAGCACCTTGGATAATCCGGCATCCTGATAAATTTTCTCTATCACGGCATCCTTCTTATGTATGGAAATCACCGGACTTGTGAGAACCTTAAGCAGTTCCGGTGTAAGCTCATAAAGCTTCCGGAGTTCATCTGCCTCCTGTCTTGTGGCACCCAGCCGATACAATACCTTTGCGTTATTTACTGCTTCCTGTGTCATGAGCATCACCTGTTTTCATAATTTTCCGTGCAGCGATGACTGCCAGTTTGGCAATCTCAGCCTGAGCTGCCTGCTGTGCCTTTTCCTGCTCGTTTGCAATATCTTCCTTGGCTTTTTCTAACATATGCTCAGTCTCTTCCCGGGTCTTCTCTACCGAGCGTGCATGCTCTTCTTCTGCTCTTGCTCTGGCATCAATAATAATCTGGTCTGCCTCAGTTCTTGCATCCGATAAGCGTTCTTCATAATCTGCCTTTAATTTGTTGGCATCTTCTTCGCTTTTCTTTGCATCGTCGAACTGCTTCTTTACCATTTCTTCTCTTGCCTCAATCACATTCATGACTCTCTGATAAAGAAATTTACGAAAGACTACATATAATACCAGCAGATTTACAACGGTCCATAAAATATTCCAAAAATTAATGCTAAGCATTTCCCGTACCTGCCTTTCTATAATCTTTCTTTATTATTTTAAGAAGAGGATGATTAACAATGCGATAACGAATCCGTAAATAGCAGTTGCCTCTGCCAATGCACATCCAAGAAGAAGTGATTTGCTGATTTTGCTCTCTGCTTCCGGCTGTCTTGCAATTGCATCTACTGCGGATGATGTTGCTTTTCCAATTCCAAGTCCTGCTCCAATACCTGTTAATACTGCGATACCTGCTCCGATTGCTACTAATAATGTTGATGACATAATATGCACTCCTTTTCTTTTCTACTTTTTTGTTTCTCTTTTTGTTTTTTCTTCCCTATTCGGTTGCTTCTTTGACGAACAATGCGGTCAGAAATACGAATACATATGCCTGAATCAATCCGTCAAAAATGTCAAAATAACAGCTAAATACTGCTGGCAGAATTGCCGGTACTACCATTTTCAGCAATTCCATAATGACAAATGAACCTAATACATTTCCAAAAAGTCGCATACACAGCGACAATGGTTTGATAAAGACCTCCAGAATATTGATTGGAAGTACTACCGGCATCGGCTCTGCAAAACTCTTAAGCCAGCCCTTCGTTCCTTTCCTGCGGATACCCGCCATCTCAATCAATATGATACTCATCAGGGACAATGCTGCAGTAACATTCATATCCTTGGTCGGTGGTTTAAATCCCAGCAGACCGATTAAGTTGGCAATTCCAATATAGATTGCCACCGTCATAAGATAAGGAATATACTGCTTTCCATTTTCGCCTATGGTATCCCGGAAGAAGTTATTCAACCCGTTTACAGCCGTTTCCAGAATAATCTGTCTGCGTCCCGGATGTTCCACACTTAAGTTCCTGGTCAGGAGTATGCACAGCACAATAACTACTGCCATGATAATCCAGGTTACTACTACGGATTCATAAATGGGAATGCCTCCGAATATCGGAATTGTAAATACCGTTTCACAGTTCAATTCTTCCATCAGGCTATTTACCAGAGCATCCATCTGTCTCACTTCCTTCTGCTGCTCTAAGGCATTTTTAAATCGTTAAAATTCTAACAAGAAAAAAAACAAACGCAACCGTTTTCTTCCTGCGAAAATAGGTCTGACCATTTGCTGTTTTTTCGTGTAAATATTCCATATTCTTCTGCAATTTTTGTCAGTTTTTTGGTTGTTTTTTTATGCAATTTGTACACTTGCATCAATTTGTATATTTTGGTATTAAAAAAATGCAGAAATTTCCTGTTTTTTCACAAACATTTTCTGCATTTTTCTTATTCTTTATAGACTTTATACAATTTTAATCATTAAGCTTACTTCACCAGAATTCCGTGGTGTTCCTCCATATAACCGCCGAAAATGGCATTCTTATAGCCTAATTTCTTAAATGCTTTTACCGCCTTTTCGGATCGGTAGCTGTAACTTCCTATAATATAAAAAGATTTTTCCTTATCCGGGAATCTCCGCAAAATACGGTCTTCCGTTATCTTGTCCAGCGGAATATTCTTTGTTCCTGCCACATGTCCTTTCTGGTAATCTTCCTTTGCCCGGCAGTCAATTATAATTGCATTTTCCGAAGTATGCGCTGCATTGATTGCTTCATTTACAGTCAGACGTTTCTTAAAAATACCCATTCTTCTGTTCCCTTCTTCTTTTGTCATGCTTTTGCCTGCATATAAATCCGGATGTTTTCTTCTAATAAATCCAGATCCACCGGTTTGGCAATGTGTGCATCCATCCCTGCTTCCATACAGGTCCGGATATCTTCCGCAAAGGCATTGGCAGTCATGGCAAAAATCGGTATTTTCGCTGCTTCCTTCTTCTTAAGTCTCCGGATTTCTTTCGTTGCATCATAGCCATTCATAACAGGCATCTTAATGTCCATTAAAATAATATTATATCGTCCTTCCTCCGCTCTTGCAAACATTTCTACTGCTTCCTTGCCATTTACTGCCCGGTCACAGTCTGCACCTTCCATTTTTAACAGTTCTTCCAATATTTCTGCATTTAAATCATTATCATCTGCTATCAGAAAACGCATTCCTTTTAATGTCATTTTCTCTTTTTCTGTTGCTTGTCCTTTTCCCTGCAATTGCTGCTCTTTTCTTGCCTGTTCGATGCACCGTTTAAAATTTGTCACAAAAAACGGCTTGCTTAAAATACTTTGAATTCCAGCATAACCCGCTGCTTCTTCTATCTCCTTACAATCATAGGCAAAAAGCAGTAATACTGTTTTCTCTCCCAGAATCTGATGCAATTTTTCTGCTGTAGTAACACCATCCATTCCCGGCATCTTCCAGTCTATAATTACAACATCCCAACTCTTTGTTTTTCCAGTTTCTACCATCTGTTCTGCCATATGAACCGCCATTTCGCCGGAATCTGCTGTCTGCACATCAATCCCAAACGGATGCAGCGTATCCATAATATATCTTCTTGATTCACTCTCATCATCAACCACCAGTACCTGGCTTATCTTCTGCAGTTTCCACCAGTTAACCTTCTCCTGGTACTTTATTTTCCGGAAATTCAAAATCACCTCAAAAGTAGTTCCTTTTCCAAGCTTACTCTTCACATGAATGCTTCCACCCATTAACTCCACCAGACTCTTGGCAATTGGCATTCCAAGACCCGTTCCGGAAACCGGATTAACAGTGCTTTGCACTTCCCGGCTGAATGGATCAAAAAGATTCTTAAGATACTCTTCACCCATCCCCTGTCCATTATCACTGATCCGGAACTGATACTGTGCAAAGCTTCCCTTTTTCTTTGGTACTTCTGTAATATCAAATACTATCTTACCGCCCTTTGGGGTATATTTTACTGCATTGGATAAAATGTTCAGCAGTATCTGCTTCAAACGTAATTTATCTGCTCCCACTTCTTCTGTTTCTATCCGATGTACATGAATCATGAATTCCTGCCCCTTCTCTCTGGTCTGTGAACGGATGATCATATCCAGTTCTTCCACCAGTTCAGCAATATTCGTGTTCGTAATATTAAGGACCGTTTTACCGGCCTCAATCTTCGACATATCAAGGACATCATTAATGAGTCCAAGCAGATGTTCCCCTGAATAAGTCAGTTTTCTTGCATATTCCCGGACACAATCCGAATTTTCAGCATCTCTTGAAATCAGTGTAGCCAGTCCCATAACCGCATTTAAAGGAGTCCGCATATCATGGCTCATATTGGATAAAAATACACTTTTCGCTTCATTGGCACGCTCTGCCTCTGCTTTTGCCGTATTTGCAAACTGCACCGTCTCTTCCAATGCAGTATTGACTTCTTCCAGCTTCTCTGCTGCTTCTGCCTGCTGCATTGCATTTCGTCTCGCGTAAGCTACCTTATTCTTTTCATTATAAATCCATAGAATACTGATACCCAGTGCTGCTAACATTGCAATGATAATGCAGGTCACTGTCAGCCAGATATGCAGCATCATAATCTGATAATCTGCCAGTACATTCTGCACAATCGTACTGTCCACTTCACAGGCTATCATATACTGTGTTCCTTTTAATGCACGATACGAAAAATAGTCGGACTCATTTTCACGTTCCAGGGTTATACACCCGGAGCTGCGTTCTGCATAGTCCGACTTCACTTTTTCATAATCTTTCTTATTCATAATCTTTTGTTCATGGTAACTATCAAACAGATTATAATTTATGGTTACTTCACCCGGCTCATTATTAATGCTTGCGTATGCCACTTCTCCGTTTTCATCCATGACATAGATATTAGCCTGTCCGTTATAAGCAGACGTTACAAAAAGATCGTTAATAATCTGTGGTCGGAAGAGAAATGCAATTGCTTCATATTCTTCCCCATTGACCAAAAAAGAATCTACTGATTTTGCAATTATAAAGATTTCCTCTCCATCCTTCCAGGTGCAGTACTGGGCAATTCCTTTATTCTCACCAAATAATTCCGACAATCCATCCTGCATCTGTATCCTGCCATTCAGTCCACGCATGCACAGATATTCACCTTCATCATTGACAAAGACAATATCCCGCACCATATTACTTTCCATAGAGTCAAAATAGTTCTGGTAATCTTTCAGTTCTGCTTCCCTTTCCCCATCCCCGAACATATATTTTTCAATAGAATCTATCTGTTCATAAGTAATCTCCAAACGGTTCCGGTAAGCACGCTCCATCTGTTCCATCAGTTCAGATAAACTCTGTTTGCTGTTCTTATCAATGTATTGGTTTGAACCCCCAAGGTCTTTTGACATCCATCCAAATATCAAAGCCATAACCACAATACATACAATTAATACCGTAAAAACCTTTTTTTCCTGCTTTTCCTTTTTCATCCCGCATAATACCTTCCAATCTGTTTCAGCTTATCAGACTGGTTCCTGCAAATTTTGTCGAAAAAACAAGATGTCTCTGCCTAATTAAATCTTTCCTGAAGTCCGTTTTTCCCTTAAGTCCTCTACCAGCGCATAAACCTCCGGTCTCCATTCCTTCAGATGTTCGTCTAACGCATGCCGGCGTTCTTTAAAGCGCTCTGCCAGTTCCGGATGTTCCTTTGCAATACGCTCATGTACTTCCCGTCGATGTTCCTCTAACCGCATAGCCAGCGTTCTTTCATCTTTACCGGAAATATTAACAATCTCTTTCAAATGCTCCTCTAAATGCTCCAGCCACTCATCTTCGTCCAGTTCTTCCATATGGGACCAGCTTCCATGTAACAGCTTTTCCACATCTCCTGTCTTTTTCAGCTGCTCTATCTGTGCCACAATCTGCCGCTCTATAGCATCTTCAGTTTCCGAACCAAATGCCCAGACAAATTCCTGCACCCGGTTATCCGCCCGCTTTCTTGAGGCACTGCGCTGTTTATTGTCTACACCGCCCTCCAGCGGATAAGGACGTTCATAACCCATATCCTTTAAAGCAATATGTATTGTTCTTCTTGCACTGCCCTCTTCTATGATGTGTCCCAGACCAAGCTTTCGCATCTGTTCATTCAAATCTGCAATATGTTCTGTAATATAAAAACAGATACCACGTTTCTTAAGACCCTGATACAGCATTTCCAACTGATCCGCCGCTGTAATGTCCATGGAGCCGATAGCACTGGCATCTAAAATGACTGCCTTCGTATCCTCTTTTATATTGTCTTCAATGTCCCGCTTTAACATCTGCACATTAGCAAAAAAGAGATTACTGCTGAACCGGTATATCAGAACGCCTTCTATCGCATGTATCTGATGACTTTCTTTTAAATCCCGGAAATGGCGATGTCCCGGCTGGATTCCAAGAAAACATCTTGATGGCTTGGCAGTACGGATAATCATCTCAGTAAAGGAAAGTATAATGCCAATCAAAACGCCATTGATGGTTCCAAGCATCAGCACGCCAAAGAATGCTCCTAAGAAAATGAAGAATTCTGTACGGCTGACCTTCAACAATCTTGCAGCAAGCTCAAATTCCGTTGCCCCAAGTAATGCAGAAATTACAATTGCCGTCAGCATCGGAATCGGAAGATAGCCGATAAATCCGGTTCCGCAAAGCAGCAATACCAGCATGGATAAACCGGCTATGATTCCGGTCAGCTGTGTCTTACTCTGATACTGTTCTCCCATTGCAGTTCTTGAAACAGAGCCATTAATAGGACAGCAGCCTGTAAATGCTGCCAGGAAATTTCCCATGGAGAATGCAAAAATTTCCTGATTATCATTCATTCGATATCCATTCTTCTGTGCGAAATTATTTTCTGCCAGAAGCGTTTCTGCCATAATGACCACTGCCACCGAAAGGCTGATAGTTACTACCTCTTTCATCGGAAGCATGCGGATATCCGGAATCACAAACTGTGGAAGTCCCGGTTCTACTGCAGACAGTGTCTGGATTCCCCATTCCCTCACCGGAAAAAATTTTGTCATTACTGCTCCTGCTGCCATTAAAAGCACTGCCATTGGAAATTTCGGCATTACTTTCTTTGATACAAGAAGTATCAGAAGGGAAATGCCGCCTAAAATCAGGGATGGCAGATTCACCTTCGTCTGCCCGATATGCTCCACCAGCTCAATGAGTTCTCCAACGCCGGCGGTACCGCCCATTAACTTTGGTACCTGCATCAGAATAATCGTGGTGCAGATTCCGGTAATAAATCCACCCATAACCGGTGCCGAAATATAGTTCACCAGTTTTCCTGCTTTCATAAAATAAAACGCCAATAACCAGACTGCCACAAAGAAAGTAAGTACCGGCACTGCTGCAATTGCTTCACTGCTTCCACTCTCAATACCAAGTCCCACCAGTGCCGAACCGATTAAGGCTGCCGGTGCCGCATCTACGCCAAAAATAAACTGTGGTGAAGTCGAACACAGTGCAAATATCAGAATTGGGAAAATGGAACCATACAGACCATAGACTGCCGGAAGTCCTGCAATCTGTGCATAGCCCATAGCTATCGGAATGGAAACTGCCATAATAATAATACCGGCCAGAATATCCTTTGGAAAATTTTTCTTATCATATTTACGAATGGTAGCTGCAAGTTGTATGCGCATATTATCGCTTCTTTCTACTATATTATTTTTTATTATACGGCAAATAAGATGATTGTACAATTCTTTTGGCAGCAGAAAGGACAGGCTCTTTATCCGTGCCTGTCCTTTCTGTTCTGGTTGTTCTAATTATTCTGTTCTGTTTATTCCATTCTGATTATTCTTTTTTATTTCTGATTATTCATTTTCAGTTGCTTTCTTTCTTCTGAAAACAAACATTCCTCCACAACCTGCTGCAATCAATGTCATACAAACTGCAATTGCAGAATTATCACCTGTCTTTGGTTTACCGGATGTCTTTACGGTTGGCTGGCTATTTGCTGTTGTTGATGCATTTGCTGCTGTTCCAGCCGCACCACCGGAAGCTGTACTGTCACTTCCGGAAGTTGTACCGCCATTTCCGGATGTTGTACCACCATTTCCTGTGGCAGCCGTATCTGCCAGCTTTTCTGTGGTAATAAGATAAGTAGAGCAATGATTCTGTTTTACTGTCAGATATCCTTCTGAATCTACTACTCCCGCATCAATATTTAAAATTGTTCCATTGTCAAATAACCGGCTGTAATATAAGGTCTTTCCGGCATACCGGGTTCCCACAAAAATACGAATCTGTGCTTCTGCCGGAAGCTGTCCGGAATAATTATACTTAATCTGTTCAATGAAAATATTCTTATTTACTGCACTTGGAAGTGTGCCCAGCTCACTGTAATCTTTTACAATCTTTACTCCAAAATCATAGCTGGAAACATTATCAACGGCTGACATGGTTCCTTTTCCAAAGGTAAAGGAAAGCTCATCATTGGATTTGATAACAATGTCCTTTGTCTGATTCTCTGCCAATATCTGCCGGAATCCATTGTCGGAAATAGCGGTATCTCCATCTGTTACATCCACTACGCCATTCACTACAACCTGCTTCGGTGTAAAGGAAATCACATCCGCCCCGGAATATACATTGTAAACATTCTCTACTTCTTTTCCTTCAAATTCATAACCAGCCGGTAAGGTATCTTCCGCAAGTGCCATGTTTTCTACAAGCTCTTTCATAACCGGATGTGCTGCGTCCATAAGATATCTGGTTTCCTGTGTATTATAATCCGTATAACTCATAAGAATCGGACAAAGAATCCGGTAAGAATTACCAGCCTCATAATAGGTTCCTCTATAAATAAAGGTGTCTCCCGTATCCTGTTTCTTTACCAGACAGGCATCACTTCCTCCACTTGCCACCGTAGTGGAATAATAAACTGCTATCTCTCCATTTGCTGTATATGCCGAAATATCCGTAAGCTTATCTTCTACAGTTATTGCTACCTCTGCACCCAGCGTAGTGCATTCCTGCAATTTTTCAATCCGGTAGGTCTTATTTCCGAACATATCGGTTACTTCTGTTATAACAAACCGGCCTTCTTCTCCGGTTTTTGTATACACATCACTCTGAACCGGACTGATATCAGTTCCAAAATAACCACCATATACCTGAATCATTTCAAAAGGATGCTCTGCCTGAATCTTCATGTCATTAACCTGTCCCTTTGCCACAATCGGTGATGACGTATAATTCCAGGATGAACCAAACGGACATCCGTCAGTTCCACGATATACCGTTACTGTACTGTCCCTGGAAACCGTCAGCAGCGACTTGCCGCCTTCTGCAAATAATTCAATACCATCCGGTTTCTTTCTGTTTTCATTGACGGTAAGGCTTCCGGAACCGCAGATTGTCAGGGAGCCGCCCCAGCCGCCATGCCAGATTCCAAGATTCTGCAGCTTATTACTGCCTACCAGATTCAATTTAAAATCGTCTCCCATCATGTTGGTATAAAGTGTAACATCCGGATGGTCATAATTGGTTAAGGTCAGCGTATTGCTTGCCTGGTCATAAGACGCTCCGTCCACTGTATTTTTCTCATTGGTGGAAAATACAACCGTATCATTCAATTGAATATTGGCAAATGCAAACTCTCCTTCCATGCATGGTCCATTTGATGCCTGCACCGGAATCATGGACGGAACCATCATCAGGGATGCTGCCAGTGCCACTGCACCAATACATTTTAAAGCACGTTTCATTTTCATAAATCTATCCTTCCTTTCTTCGTATTATAAAAACACTATAAGGAAAACGATAGATTCTGTGCAGTCTACATCCGTTTCAAAATATGAGAAATTTATCTCACCCAGCTTTTTGGGGCAGAATTTCAATCTACAAAACCCGCACCAATAGCTGCCGGCAGCTTTTTACGGGTACCCGGCAACTACGAGAAACACGCTTTGCAAGTTTTTCCAATTATCGCGTAACCAAAAATCCCCCGAAACAGATTTGGGTTATTATTAACCGCCTGCTCCGGGGGATTCCATTTTTATTTTTATTCTGTTCGTATTCTACTAATCCTGCTTGCCTAATGAAGTCTTTCTTAATGCTGCCGCAATAATAAATGCATACACTCCACCAATCAGTGAGGTAACTACCTGAGTCAGTGAGAACTGAAACTGCAATACCTTTAACATTGGTGCCATTTTCTCCGGAAGCATTTTTGGTAAAATAATCAGGGAAATTACAACTCCCATAAATAATCCTTTTAAGATAGAACCGATTACAATAGAAACCGGGAATCCTGCTTTACTACCAAGCTTACCCTTAAACAACGCTACACAAAGCACCAGAATGACATTTCCTGCCATAATGCATGGGAACATTGCCGGAATGGCTGCCATTACCGGGCTTCCGGTAATAAAGAATGCCGTAACCGGTGTAATGATACTTAAAATAATTCCGCATGCCAGTCCCGCATATAATACGGTTAAAATTAATGCTGCATTGATAATCGGACCTGTTATGTATACACTTAAGTTCTTAAAGAACTGACTTGCAATACAGATTGCAAGCATAATTGCAGTAACTGTAATTTGTCTGGTTTTCATTTTCATGATGTCTTTCTCCTCCTGTGCATCTATATTCGTAGGAACTGACCTGTTCCATACCAACGCAATCATACTCCAATGAAAGCTAGAATGCAACCGGATGATTTCTCACCTGCGATTCTGTAAACCATTTTTATAATTGTTCCAACGTGCTCTTTACACTATTTGCGGCACTTAAAATCACATTGGACGATGCTGCAATCTCCTCCGTTGCTGCGGCAAGATTCTTTAATCCTCCCAATACCCTCTCATAATCTTCAGGATAGTTTGTCTTGAACGCCGGAGCTAATAGTATGGATATTTTCTCACGATTTTTGTAAATTTTCGACAATTTTCGTGCAAAAATACTCTTTGCAGCTATTGTCCGATAGAAGTCCGCAGCTATTTCATCAGGAAATGCTCCCGCTCAGGGTATTGCTGCCGGAATGCTTCCAACGCAGCTTTCTGCAAAACTGCAAATTCCCTGTCCATCTGAAATTTATGTGGCATTGTAAATGCAATTGCACTTATCTGCTCTGCAATTTTTTTAGCAATTCCTTCCTCCGACAGCTGTCCCATTCCAAATACTAAAGAGGTGAACCCTCTCCCCTTTTTACTCACATCCATAAATGTAAGAAACGTATTCTTTAATTCTGCCTGAAGTATCTCCTGTTCCACCCGGCTTCGATTCTCTACATCCAGAAGATATAACCCATTTATGATTTCAACTGCCTGTTTCTTCCGCTGTCCCGAAAAATCTACTCCGGTACTTTCCGAAAGATATTTCATCTGCATCAGATAACCAATAAAGGTATCCTCTTTCTTTTTCTTCTTTCCATATCGTGCATATAAAAGCTGCTCCCGGAAAGTGTCTCCTTCTGTCTGTTCCGTGCACCCATGCTTCTGCCATAGTTCCATTCTTTTTCCAGCATTAACTTCCTGATAAAAATCATTCAGCCACTTTGAATCTTCCTGCATAATATTTCCTCTTCGTCACTATTTTATAAAATCTTCAACATTACTGATGTCAACTTTACGATACTGGGATACATAATATTTTTCTTCCTGCAGGCTTTGTACTTCCTGATTTTTTCCATCGTAAATGTCCACTGCAAGCCTTGCCATTTCTTCAGCCTGGTCTTCCTTGTCATTATATACGGTTCCCTGCATGGTTCCATTCTGTATTGCCTCTAATGCATCTTCCAATCCGTCAATGCCAAATATAATCGGCCACTCCTGCCGATTATAACCGGCATCTTTATAAGCTTCAATTGCCCCTAATGCCATTTCATCATTGTTGGAAATAACCATCTCCACTTCGGTCCCATACTGACTGATAATCTGATTCATTCTATTTTCCGCCTGTCCCCTGTTCCAGTCTGCAAACAGGTAGCTCAGTTTTTCCAGATTGATTCCCTGTTCTATCAGTGTCTTTACCGAACTGTCTGTACGACTGATGGCATCCTGATGTCCAGCCTCTCCCTCCAGTAAAATATACTGAATTCTCCCATCCTGATTCCTGTCAACCTCAGGATGATTCTTTATATAATCTGCTGCAATTTCTCCCTGCATCTCGCCGGACTGTTTTGCCTCACATCCCACATAGTATAGTTGATTCCACTGCGACAAATCCTCCGGAACCGGTTCTCTATTAAAGAAAATGACAGGAATATCATGCTGTCTTGCCAGTCTGATAACGGTTGTCGGATCCGTTCGGTCAACCAGATTTACACATAAAATATCACACCCGGCATCTATCATTTCTTCGACAATTTCATTCTGGGCTTTCTGATCATTATCTGCACTTCTGACAGATGTTATAATCTTCCGTTCTTCTGTTTCCCGCTTCTTTAACTCTTCCTTCAGTTCATCCACCGTGGCGTTGATAAACGGGTCATCATGCGTATAGGTAACTACACTCACCCTCAGTGTATTTTCTATCCGCTTTGTCTTCTGATTGCATCCGGGCAGCACCAGTATCAGTATTATCAGTGTTACCGTAACCGCCATTGTCCTTCTTCTTGTTCTACTCATATGAATACAAAAACCTTTCCAGATCTTTTGAATACAAATCTTCTTTATTGATTATTCTGACTTCTGTTTCACAACTGTTCATTTTGTAAAAGGAATGTCTTAGCTTTTTTGCAATCTCATTCATACTCTTATACCCCGTCTCATAATCATCCGGTACGACAAGACATTCTATATTCTGATTATCTAATAACACAATTGCTTTTTCACTGCTTCCAACTCCATAAATCTTTGCACCGTGATACTTATTTTCTTCTGCAGCCTCACCCACTTCTTCTAATGCCCAATTGTCCAGAATTACCAGATAATCCACCTGTTTCTTAGATGCAATAATCTCACTGGTGTTCTGGTTTCCCCTGGCATAATTGTACTCCCAGAAAATTTCACAACCACTTCCCTCCAGTCCATCTTTTAACCCTGCAATTCTGTCCACACTTTCCTCTGTCTCTGCCTTTCCAAGAATGACACCGATTTTTTTATTCTCCAGTTGTTCTTCATCATCCTGTATTAACCGCTCCGCAAGCATCTGACCAATCTTATAATTATCCGGTTTTACCGATGCATAACCAGATGGCTCTTCTGCGTAGGTATCCTCATTAATCAGTATAAACGGTCTCTCTCCCTGCAGCCAGTTTAGCATAGTCTTTGTTTCTTTTCCCGGAGCCGGACAGATTACAAATGCATCTACATTATTCTGCAGTTGTTCATTAATCAGTTCTTCTTCATCCTCTATGCTTTCAATTAAATCTGTATTACAAATGATCAGATGCAGATTATTATTTTCCGCAGACTGTTTTAACCCATTCAGCAATGCATCCCATCTCTTATCTCCGGAATCTTCCACAATAACCGCAACTCTTTTCATAGACTCATTATCTGAAAAAATCCTGATTATAAAAAATGCAGCCAGTACAATAAGCATCAGTTCTGTGAGGATAAAGGTAATCTTATTTTTTTTCATCTTCTACCCTCTCTCTTTTTCTGTTCTGATTTTCAAGTTCTCCACGTTTTTCCTCTGAATAAGGAATTGCCGGGATATGTATTACAACCTTTGTTCCTTCATCCGGCTCACTGTAAATTTTTAATCCATATTCTTTGCCAAACATCAGTTGTATTCTGGTATGCACATTGATAAGCCCAACTCCCGAACCATGCTTTGGAACTTTTTCACTATTTGTCAGAAGATTATCAACCACTTCCTGGCTCATGCCCATTCCATTGTCCTCTACTGACAGGAAAATATCATTCCCTTTCTGCTCACCGCGGACAATAATTTTGCCGCCCTCATCTTCATCCATATTTCCTACTCCATAATAAATCGCATTTTCAAGCAATGGCTGTACTACCAGTTTTACAGTACAGCATTCCTCTACGTTTTTATCAATCAGAAATTCCACCTGAAAACGGTCTTTATAACGAATCTGCTGTATGTTCATATAACTTTTGCTATGTTGTAATTCTTCCGAAATCCTTATCACTGTTTTTCCTTTTGAAAGACTGATGCGAAGCAGTTTTGCCAGTTCCGAAATCATAAAAACAGCTTCTTCATTCTTATTTGCCTCTACCATCCAGGTGATGGATTCCAGTGTATTATAAAGAAAATGTGGATTAATCTGGCTTTGCAGTGCATCCATTTCACTTTTTCTCCGCTTATTCTGCTGCCGGATAATTTCTTCCATCAATTGTTCTATCTGCTTATATGAATTCTGGACAGAATATGCCAGATGCCTTATCTCCGAAGCACCCCCTATATATATTTCAGTCTTTTCTCCTGTTTCATAAGACTTTACGGATTCATCCAATTTCAAAATCGGTTTTGAAATCTTTTTTGCCATAATTTTATTCACAACAAAAAGCATCATCAGAAGAATAATTGCCGTGGCAATTATATAATACCGGAACTTATTAATGCTTGCCGTCTGCACCCCCTCCGGTACAACTCCTACCAGTTTCCATCCGGTATAAGATAGACTGTTCACTACTATATTACTTTTTTCCCCATTCACAGAAATCTCATATGTACCATCTGCATAACCAGCAGCTGTACTGCTATCTTCTGTAAAAAATCCCCTGTCTATTTCTGCTTTTCTTGGGTGATAAAGAATTTTTCCATCATCTGTACATAAATAATAATACGTCTCTCCCGCTGCTTCATTCAGGTTATCTAAAACCTCTTCTATCATGGAATACTTCATATCAACCAGCAATACTCCACTGTCCGGAGTGTCACCATGATTCATATCCACCAGGCTGCTTAAAGACACCACCCAGTTATATTGATATGTCTCATTCTCAAACAAATCCTGTATATGGGGTGTTGATATATGTATATTTTCTATCTCATCTGTAGCGCTTTTATACCAGTCCTGCTCTGTTACTTTCTGATTCTTTTCTCTGGTAGCCACTGGTTCTGCTGCAATAATTTTCCCATCACTGTCATAAAGGGCCATACTCTGCAGCTTATCATTATTTACTTCATACAACAGACTGAACTGCCTGCTGAATTCCTGGTCAGAAATATCATATTCCTGTACGATATTATAATTAACAGCATTACAAATCTGTCTCATATTCCGCAGTTCATTATTTACCTGATCCACTGTACTCTCTATCCGGCTTTCTGCATTGGAAATTGCGGTTTCTTTTACTGACATTTTAAAACGGCTATAAATCAGTAATCCCATAACTATTGTTGTAACAATGGTCAGGGCAGAAAGAACTGTCATAAGCAGTGACTGTATATCCATCCAGGCTGAAATATTCTGCATCATATTTTGAATTATATTCCTTTTTTCGTGCTTTTTCTTTCTGTTTTTTTTCTGATTCATACCTATCCATATTCCTATTCTGGTGATTTTCTGTATTTTGACGGAGATACTCCAAATTTCTTTTTAAACACATAACTGAAGTAATTTGCGTCCAGATACCCTACTTTTTCTCCAATTTCATAACTTTTATCATTGGTTTCTACAATAAGCCTGACTGCGACATCCATCCGGTAATCCGTCAGATATGTAATAAAGGATTTCCCGGTTTCTTTTTTAAATATCGTTGAAAAATACGAATTGGATACACCAAGCACTGAGCATACCGTATCCAGGGAAAAATCAGGTTCCATATAACGCTCTGCCACAACATTCTTTGCATCTGTAATCAGCCGCCTTGAAGTATTATTTCTTGCACTTTTCAACTTTTCACTAATTGCCACTGCTGCTTTTTTCATCCACTTCATCAGAGTTGCTTTATCCAGTTCCGGCACCTTTTCATAGAGATTTTCTTTTTCTTCAAAGAAATCATTAAAGTCCATAAAATTATTGGCGCAGAACCGGTAAAAAGCACCTACCATCTCCATAACTGATAAATGATACTGATTTACTGTGGCAGCACTTTTATGAAGTTTTTCCACTTCCCTCTCTACTGCTGACTCAATGTCTTTTACATTTCCAAGATAAATCGTTTTAAACAACTCATGCATTTTTGTATCTTCTGACTGTACGGCTACCGTCTGCTCCCGTGGAACTACTTCCGCAATATTTATAGCCCTTGCAGTTCCATAAAGAACCCGGTAGGATACTGCTTTTCTTGCACCTTCATAAGAATTACTGATATTCAAAAGACTATCGCAATATCTTCCAACACCAGCCGTTACAACTGCACCAATCACACGGTTCGCCCATCTGCAGAATCTATCGCAAAAATCTGTCAGTTCTGTTGCCTTATCTTCTGAATCAAGCGATACTATCAAAACTGTATTCCCAAGATACATAAATTCCTGACAGTTGAGTTCTGATGCAATCCTTTCCTTTATTTCATGCTCGACAGACATGGATAACAACAATGGATTCATTCCTTCCGGCACATGGTGCTCTGAAGTATGAAATACCACGCTGCAATAATAGGGTCCCTCCAGTGGAATCTGATAAGCAGATAAAAATTTCTCATATTCTGTCTCATTTACCCTGCCTTCAATTAACGAAACAAAAAAATTCGTCCTTAGCACCGGAAGTGCATCCTGGAAATAATTTTGCAGTTTTTTAACATTTAATTTTTCTTCTCTTTCCCGGTTTAAAGTCTCTTTCAGTCTTTCCATGCAGTCAGATAATTCAACTGCATTTACCGGCTTTAACATATATTCTTCAATTTCCAGATGTACTGCCTCTTTGGCATATTCAAATTCATCAAATCCTGTAAAAATAATAATATGTATATTTGGATAATCATTATTTAACTTCTGCGCCAGTTCCAGGCCATTCATATAAGGCATTTTTATATCGGTTATCACAACATCCGGCTGTATATTTTCTACCAGTTCCAGGGCTTTCACTCCATTGGTTGCACTGCCTGACACCTCAAAGCCCAGTCCATCCCAGTCCATCTTATGTTCCATTGCCTGGATTGCTTCTATTTCATCATCAACTAAAATCACTTTATACTTTTCCATATGACGTTCCTCTTTCAGCATGTTCAGCTCTTTCTTCTCCTGCTCTTATTATATCAGACAAATGTCTTTTTCTGAATACCTGATATTGTTTAGGCCGTCCATTCATCTCTGACGATGAGCGGGCGGCCTATGGTGATTATATGTGAATGATTCTGATTACGAATTACTTATTTTTTCTGTACATATTTCAGACAGTCAAGTGTTACTGCTGCCAAAATGATGATTCCTTCGAAAATAAACTGAAGATTTGTATCAATACCCAGAATAGTAAGGGAATATGTAAGGGATGTAAAGATAAGTACACCAGTTACAACTCCGGAAATCTTACCAATACCACCGGTAAAGGATACACCACCAACTACGCAGGCTGCAATAGCATCCATATCCCATCCTTGTCCATATGCTGCACTACCGGAACCAACCATTCTGTTACATTCCAGCCAGGAACCAAATCCATACAGGATACCTGCCAGAATAAATGCTCCTAATGTTACTTTAAATACAGATATACCGGAAACTGCTGCTGCTTCAGGATTTCCACCAACCGCATACAGATTCTTACCAAATGTTGTTTTATTCCAGATGAACCATACTACGATAATTGCAACAACAGCCCAAAGGATAATTGTCGGGAATTTTCCAATCTGCGGAATAAACATAGCCGGGATTGCAGAATCAATAGCTCCGAAGGAAACACCTTTTGTTGCATATGTTACAAGTCCGAAAATAATCAGCATGTTTGCCATGGTTGAAATAAACGGATGCATCTTGAACTTCGCCATAAAGAAGCCTGCCAGCATAGAAAATGCTGTTGTAAGTACAATACAGACTGCCAATGCAAGAATTGCTCTTGCAGCAACCGGGATACCGGTAAAGTCAAAGATATGGCCAAATACACCACCTGTATTAATTCCATTATGCATGATGATGGTTGCTGTTACCATACCCATACCAACCATACGTCCAACAGAAAGGTCAGTACCTGTTAAAAGAATCAGTCCTGCAACACCTAATGCCAAGAACATTCTTGGTGAAGCCTGCTGCAGAATATTTAAGATGTTTGTCGTTGTCAGTAACTGTGTATTCTTTACAACCGGTGTAATAATACATAAAGCAATGAAGATTAAAATAATGACAATATACAATCCATTTTTATAAAGGAACTGTGTGGTATTAAAGGTATATTTGTAATTTTCAAATTTCTGTGCTCTCTTCTGTGCAAATGTATATCTTGACATACGGAGTAAGTCAATCAGATGATACTTATGTGCATATGCATCATGCCTTCTGTCCTTAATCTCCTGAAGTCTGGACTCATGTGCCATCTGGGCATCAAATAATTTATTCTTATAAACATACTTCTCGTCTTTTTTCTCATCTGCATCGCTGAGTCTGCTCATATTCTGCTCATGCTCTGCTTTGATGGAAGCACATATATTTTTGTATTCTGCATTTTCAGCTTCTTTCTCAGCTTTGCAGCTATCAGCAACTTTCTGATAGTAATCATTTTTATAATGTTTTGCAAGATAACCTTCTGCATCTGCGATAAGCTTTGATACTTTGTCTTTATTCGAAGACTCCACCGCTTTTGCCTTTTCTAAGGCTTCCTTGTCCTTTGCAATCATTCTGCTCTTTTCTTCTTTTGTTAAATTCTTATTTTCCTTTACGATTGCAATGTGATTTTTTAAGCTGCGCACCTTATCTGAACCATCCTTACGAAGTTCATCAATCTGTGCCTGTATTTTTCCTACATATTCATCAATCGGCTTCAAAAGCTCTGCCTCTGCAGCGGATGAAAGAATAATACTACTGTCTGCCATATCCAATGCTCCTTCCTGATTATAAATATTTCGCACTGAGTCTTAATAACTCTTCCTGATTTGTTTCCTTAGTATTAACAATTCCGGCAAGATGTCCATTTGACATAACACCAATCCGGTTTGTGATTCCAAGGATTTCCGGCATCTCAGAGGATACAACAATGATTGTTTTTCCCTGTTTTGCCATATTGATAATTAATTCATATATTTCGTATTTGGCACCTACATCAATTCCTCTTGTAGGATCGTCCATCATAAATATATTTGGTGAGCGCTCCAGCCATTTACCAAATATTGCCTTCTGCTGATTTCCTCCGGACAAACTGGAAATCATATCATCTGGTCCCATACATTTTGTATGCATGACTTTAATTTCTTCTGCCGTCGCACGAACCATATCATCATTGGAAAGTGCGAATCCATTTTTATAATGATTCATATTGGCGATTGTAGTATTAAATGTAATATCTGCTTTCAGGAAAAGTCCATTTGCTTTTCGTTCTTCTGTAATTAAAGCAAATCCATGATCCATTGCATCTTTCGGGGATGTAAAATTCATTACTTTTCCATTATAAATTACATTTCCTGCCGCTCTGGTACGCATACCAAAAATAGTTTCCAATAGTTCCGTACGACCGGCTCCAACCAGACCATACAGTCCAAAAATTTCTCCTTCTTTAATATCAAAAGAAATATTCTGTAATTTTGGTGCATACTTAGTTGAAAGATTCTGTATAGAAAGAACCGTTTCACCAGGCTGGTTATCTACCGGTGGAAAACGGTTATCCAAAGAACGGCCAACCATTGCAGAAATCAGTTCATTCATATTGGTATCTTTACTTGCCTTTGTCATAACAAGGCTGCCATCCCGAAGAACTGATATTTCATCACAAATTTCAAAAATTTCATCCATTTTATGTGAAATATAAATCAATGAAATTCCCTGTTCTTTTAACTGCCGCATCATCTTGAAAAGTTTTGCAACCTCCGGTGCTGTCAGTGATGAAGTCGGCTCGTCTAATACGATTACTTTGGAATGATAAGAAATTGCTTTTGCAATTTCACACATCTGGCGCTGTGATACAGACATTTTTTTCATTGGCTGTGTCAGATTAACAGTAATACCAAGTTTACGGAATAAATCGGAAGTTTCTTTTCTCATTCTTCCTTCGTCAATCATTCCCAATGAATTCTTCGGATAGCGTCCTAAGAACATATTGTCAATGACACTGCGCTCCAGACACTGATTTAATTCCTGATGAACCATTGCGACACCATTTTCAAGTGCATCCTTTGGGCCAGAAAAATTAACTTCTTTTCCATCTAATATTATTGTTCCTTCGTCCTTTTGATAAGTTCCGAAGAGACATTTCATCATTGTCGATTTACCGGCACCATTTTCACCCATAAGTCCCATGATTGTTCCAGGTCTGACATTCAGATTGATATGATTCAGAACCTTATTTCTTCCGAACGATTTGCTCATGCCGTTAATCGATAAGACATATTTATTCTTATCCTCTGCCATAATTCTACTTCCTTTTCTTTGAAAAGAAGGACACCATTTTTATCTGATGCCCTTCTGTATCTATGCTGTTTTCTTCCGGGCAATAACCTTATTTTGAAAGAAGTGATGTATAAGATGATGCATTGTCTGTTTTAACCATGTTGATTGCAAATGCATCATACTCACCCGGGTTGCCGAGACGGTTTGTAATGTTAGACTCTGTCTGTCCATCACCACCGATATAATCTACTTCAAGGTTCAAAAGTTTGTCATAGTTCTGAAGAAGTGGCTGATAAGTTGAGCTAAGGAAGTTATCGGAAGCATTGTAAATATCAAGCCATACCTTCTTGCTTGGACTCTTGCCTGCGTCCAGCTGGTTGGATACTTTGCTATAAACCTTGGTTGAGTCTGTGAAATCCTGATAATTATCAGCTGTAACAGCTATATTTAATGCATAGTAAGATCTTTCTTCTTCACTATATCTGTAATCTTCTCCTTCTGTTAAGCAGTTTCCTGCATCATCCGGAGTACCGATACCGGTATCAATGTCTACTCCATCTAAAGCATTACGAAGCACTCTTAATGTCAGGTAAGCCTGAACATCTGCATGCTGTGAAATTGTTCCGCCATATCCTTCTGCGATAGCTGCAACAGCATCACTATTTGCATCGTATCCGAAGGTTGGTACTTTGTTATCTTTTGCCCATGCATTAAACATTGACATTCCCATACCATCATTATTAGAAACAACTACGTCAATCTGGTCACCAAAAGATGCGGTCCATGTTCCGATTGCATTTCCTGCTGTAGCTGCATCCCATGTTGCACCAGCAGAGTTCTTCATCTCCTGTGAAGCAAGTTCACGAATTGTATAAGTCTTTCCATCTACATCCAGTGTTGCATCCTGAACAACTTTTGCAGAACCGTCTACGTTTGTACCAGCCGGTGTTGAATCAATTGCTCCATTTGCATCTACTCCGGTTCCAAGTGCAGAACGGACACCACGGGTACGTGCAATAGAGTCGTTATGTCCGATGTCTCCGATTGCAAGTACATAACCAATTACTCCGTCTCCGTTACGGTCAATGGTCGCTGCATTTTCTTTGATATAATCAAGAACCATCTGTCCCTGCAGTTCAGCACCCTGATTTGCATCAAAGCCTACATAATAGGTATCTTTGTTGTAATTTAATGCATCCATGTCAAGTTCTCCTGTGGAACTGTTGGATGGCTGACGGTTAAACCAGCAAAGTGGTTTATCCTTGTTTGCTACGCTGCTGGTGCTTCCTGAGTCACCAGAGCCGCTTCCTCCGGAAGAGCCACATCCAACCATGGATAATGCAAGTGTTGCTGCTACCAATACAGTTAATAATTTTTTCCTTCTCATTCTTTTTTCCTCCTGGTTTGCAATTTGTTGATTTTGGTTTCTCCGAACCTGTCTCATCGACTAAATTCATTATAATCACAAACCAATCTGGAAAGAATAGAATTTTTTTGGATGAAATATCAAAATATTTTGATAATCTGTAATTTTTATATGTATTTTGACGAACAACTATGCAGCTGCACCATCATTCTGTTGGCATGTATGCAGGAATGCCTCTGCCAGCTGCTGGTTCTGCTGTGCCTGTTTTCTGATATGATTAACCACGAAAAAAGGCAGGAAAAATAAGGAAAGGAAACCTAAACACAATGCGATGGCACCGACTAATAAATCAATCGGAAAATACGGGACTACAAACCAGCCAAATTTTGCAATGTTCCAAGCCCATTTTGCCGCTATTCCAAAACCACCCACTTTGCTGTAACAAACACAGCCCATAACAAATCCTATCATAATAAAAATCGGATGGAATGCCAGCACCATTCCGATACCTCCACAGACCGTTCCGGCAATTGCCAGTCCCCAGATTTTCTGAATCTCATATAACTGTGTCTCCGCTTCCCGTTTTACCTGCATTGCATAACCATAATCGTTACCAAATTCTACTTCTTCATAAAGATTTCTTTTTTCTTTTGCCATAATATTTTCCTCTTTTCTCCGATGTTCCACCGGTTTTTATTATTGTTTTCACTTATATGACGGAATAATATTATGGCAGGTTTTATTTTTTTAAAAATTTTTTTGACAAGTCCTTATTGCTTTCTTCCGATTACCTGCTTCCCACACTTCCTTTCCAATACATTCACTCCCCTCTACTGTGGTAAAATTAAAGTTGGATTTTTCAACAGCGTTGCAATCACCGGAGTATATTTAGATACTCCAT